>Ga0307505_10000037_pt1 | contig 158257 bp, 150 predicted proteins | sample 23_S_MG_FD_202183 | JGI IMG/M metagenome (GOLD analysis project Ga0307505, IMG submission 202183) | Soil microbial communities from Populus trichocarpa stands in riparian zone in the Pacific Northwest, United States - 23_S | ecosystem: Environmental > Terrestrial > Soil > Riparian zone >... | reverse complement strand
TGAGTCGCGCGAAGGAGCGGGCGCCGCGGCGCAGGGCGGCGGCCTTGTCGGAGTCGCGGCCGTAGAGCACCGTGGCGGCCTCGTGCAGGCCGCGGCCGAGCGAGCGGTCGTAGGGGTGCCACCAGAAGTTGCGCGTGTAGCCCGGATCCCAGGAGAGCTGCTTGACGTTGACGCACTCGTAGAAGCCGAACTTCGAGTGCGAGCGGCCGAGCCCCGAGTCCTTGACCCCGCCCCACGCGCAGACGCAGGTGCCGTGCGAGTACATGTGGTCGTTGACCCAGGCCATCCCGGTCTGCAGCCGCCGCGCGATCCGGTCGCCGCGGGCGCGGTCGGCCGTCCAGACCGAGGCGCCGAGCCCGAACTCGGAGTCGTTGGCGAGGTCGATCGCCTCGTCCTCGGAGTCGACGGCGACCACCGGAATCACCGGGCCGAAGATCTCCTCGCGCATGATCCGCATGTCGTGAGTGACGTCGGTGAGTACGGCCGGCGCGTACCAGTGGCCGCTGCCGCCGGGCGGCGGCTGGGTCGGGCCGCCGCAGCGCAGCGTCGCGCCGTTGGCGACCGCGTCGTCGACCAGCTCGGCGACGAGGCCGTGCTGATCGCGCGAGACCATCGGGCCGATCTCGGTGCGCCAGTCGAGCGGGTCGCCGACGTGCAGCCGCTGCGCGCCGCGGACCAGCTCGTCGGTGAACCGCTCGGCGACCTCGCGCATCACATACACCCGCTCGATCCCGCTGCAGGTCTGGCCGGAGTTGGCGAATCCGCCCCAGAGCGCGCCGGCGACGGCGTTGCCGAGGTCGGCGTCGGCGAGCACGATCATCGGGTCCTTGCCGCCCAGCTCGAGCACCGAGCCCTTCATCCGCTCGGCGCACTTCATGCCGACCTGGCGCCCGACCTCCACCGAGCCGGTGAAGAAGATCTTCGCGGCGCTCGACTCGACCAGCGCGTCGCCGACGGCCCCGCCGCCGTGGACGGTCCGTACCAGCCCCTCCGGCAGCCCGGCGCGCTCGAAGACCTCCTGGATCTTCTGGCCGATCAGCGGCGTCAGCGACGCGGGCTTGAGCACGACGCCGTTGCCGCACATCAGCGCGATCGCGACCTCGCCCATCGGGATCGACCACGGGTAGTTCCACGGCGCGATCACGCCGACCACGCCGAGTGGCTCGTAGGCGAGGGTCGCCCGCTTCTGGCGCGCCCAGATCGGCAGCTTGACCCGCTCGTCGGCGAGGATCTCGGGTCCGGCGTCGGCGACCCAGTTCAGCGCGTCGATGGTGGGCAGCAGCTCCATCGAGTAGGCCTCGCTGCGCGGCTTGCCCTGCTCGCGGGTGAGCAGCTCGCTGAGCACGTCGAGCGAGTCGACGATCACCTGGCCGGCGCGGCGCATGTAGCGAGCTCGGTCGGCGAGCGGCAGCGCCGCCCAGAACGGCTGCACCTCCGCGACGTCGTCGACGACCGCCTGGACCTGGCCGGGCGTGATGGTCGGGACCGCGCCGAGCCGCCGACCGTCGATCGGCGAGTGCGACGCCAGCTCCCCGGCGACCTGCCCCGATTTCGCCTCCATGGGTCCATTGTGACGGCCCCGCGCGAGCGAGGGAGACATTGCCGACGTATGCCGTCGCAAATGTCTCCCTCGCTTCGCCGACGGGCGGTCCGGTCCGGGATCGCTCAGTCGCCGCGGCCGCGGGAGCGACGGATCCGCTCCAGCCGCTCGGCCAGCTCACGGTCCTGGCCGCGGCCAGTGAGATCGAGGAACCGCTCGCCGACCGCCTCGTCGGGCATGAGCTCCTGTGGGGAGGTCCCGCTCGAGTGGTCGTGGGGGTAGTCGTAGCCCTTGCCGCGGCCGAGCTTCTCGGCGCCGGCGTAGTGGGAGTCGCGCAGGTGGTCGGGCGGGACCGGCGCGCCGTTGGCGCGCACCCAGGCGCGGGCGTGGCCGAGCGCGGCGCCGGCGGCGTTGGACTTCGGCGCGAGCGCCAGGTAGACCGCGGCCTGGGCGAGCGCGAAGTGGGCCTCCGGCAATCCGACGCGGTCGACCGCCTGGGCGGCGGCGTTGGCGATCACGAGCGCCTGCGGGTCGGCGGTGCCGATGTCCTCGCTGGCGAGGATCACCATCCGCCGCACGATGAAGCGGACGTCCTCGCCGCCCTCGAGCATCGCCGCGAGGTAGAGCAGCGAGGCGTCGGGATCGGAGCCGCGAGTCGCCTTGATCCAGGCCGAGGTGAGGTCGTAGTGGCGGTCGCCGTCGCGGTCGTAGTGCACCGCGCGACGCTGGAGGGCGTCCTCGGCGCGGGCGAGGTCGATGCGGCCTGCCGGAGAGGCGTCTGCCCCGGGGTCCGCGTCGCTGCCGGGCGCCGACTCCGCGGCGCTGGCCTCCGCGGCCGCCGCCTCAGCGGCCAGCTCGAGGGCGGCGAGCGCGGTGCGGGCGTCGCCGCCGGCGCGGGCGGCGAGGAACTCCAGCGCGTCGTCGTCGACGGTCGGCGCCGGGTCGATGCCGCGCTCGGGCTCGGCGAGCGCGCGCCGCAGCAGCGCCGCCACGTCGGCGTCGTCGAGTGCCTTGAGCTCGTAGACGCGGCAGCGCGAGAGCAGCGCCGAGTTGACCTCGAAGTAGGGGTTCTCGGTCGTCGCGCCGACCAGCCACAGCAGCCCCTCCTCGACCGCCGGCAGCAGCACGTCCTGCTGGGCCTTGTTGAAGCGGTGGATCTCGTCGAGGAAGAGGATCGTGCCGCCGCCCCCGGTCGCGCGGCGCTCCTCGGCGCGGGCCATCACTTCGCGGACCTCCTTGCGGCCCGCGTTGACGGCCGAGATCTCCTCGAACGCCGCGTTCGCGGTGACTGCCACGAGGCGCGCCAGGGTGGTCTTCCCGGTGCCCGGCGGGCCGTAGAGGATCATCGAGTGCGGATGGCCGTCCTCGAGCGCCTTGCGCAGCGCCGAGCCCTCCTCGAGCAGATGCCCCTGTCCGGCGTACTCGTCGAGCGTCCGTGGTCGCATCCGCGCCGCGAGCGGCTGGTCGCCCGCGGGCACCGCCGTCCGCCGCGGGGCCGGCGCGTCGTCTCCGAACAGCGTGTCCACGCAGCCATCCTCGCAGTCGGTGCGGCGCGAGCATCAGCGGTTGGGCTCGCCGCTCGACCGTCCCGAGCGCGCGGCCGCCGCGCCTCGAGGCCGGCGCTCGGTCAGCTGCTGGCGCGCCGGCCCGACCAGCGCGTGTTGGCGCGACAGGTCGAGCCGCCCGAGGTCGACTTCGAGACGATCCGCACCGTGCCCGAGGCGCGCTTCCCGCGCTTGGTCAGCTTGCCGCGCATGACCACACGCAACTGCCGGCCGCTGGCGTCGCGGTAGTTGCGGACTGCCTTGAACCTGGCGGCGACGTCGAGGTTCTTGCCGCGCAGCTTGTACGCCTTGGGCAGCTCGAAGCTCGTACCCGACTCGAACGCGTCCTCGCCCTCGCCGCAGGTGACAGGGACCTGGTTGGCGAAGATCTCGCTGACGCGCCTCGGCGTCCCGGGCTTGACGTTGAAGCCGCGGGAGGCGAGCTTGTGCGCGACGCGCATGTTGAAGGTGCCCCGCTGGGCGACGGGCCCCTTGCCGACGGTGCCCTCGAACGGGACGCTCATCTCGCCCGTCCGCTGCGCGGCCCCGGCCTGCGGCTGCGCTGTCGCGGCGGCGGCCGCGGCGCAGGCGATTCCAACAGTGGCGGTGACGGCGGCGAGGCGGAGGTGGGGACGCATGCCGGCGAACTTATCGCTCGCCCACCCCCGCTCCTGCCGGGACTGGCCGTTCGGCCCAATCAGGCGTTCGCGGGCACGGCGCTCGCCAGCCGCCCGAACAGCCGCTCGAGCGCCGGCAGCATCACGGCCTCGCCGAAGTCGTCGCGGCCGCCGGCGAGCTGCTGGAGCATCAGGCCGGTGAGCGTCGCGACGATCACCTGGGCGTCGGTCTCGGGGTCGCCGGAGCCGATCGAGCGACAGCCCAGCTCGGCGAGGCGCAGGTGGGCCTCCTGCCAGCGGGCCAGCTCGTCGCGCAGCTGGGGTCGCCGGGTCGCCTCGAGCCCGAGCTCGAACAGCGCGACGTGCTTGGCCGGCTCGTCGGCGACGTCGGCCGCCAGCTGCCCGCCGACCGCCGCCGCCCACTCCTCGACGCCCAGCGACCGCGGCGCCAGCTCGAGCACCAGGCGCTCGAGCCGCTCGGTCTCCTCGCGCGCGGCGAGCATGAAGGTCTGCTCGAGCAGCTCCTCCTTGGAGGCGAAGTAGTAGGTGGTCGCCGACAGCGGCACCCCGGCCTCTTCGGCGACGGCGCGGTGGGTGACCGAGTCGGTGCCGCGCTCGCCGATCAGTCGCACCGTCGCGCGGAGGATCTCCTCGCGCCGGCGGGCGCCCTTGGAGGGCGGTGCGTCCTTTTGGTACATTCGTGCCACTAGCTGCGTACAAACGTACCAGAGGCATCCGAAGTCCTGGGAGGACTCGCCGCATGACCGCCACGCTGCCCACCACGCAGAGCCCGCTGGACAACATCACCTACGAGGACCTCTACCGCCGCTGGGAGAACGGGAACTGGAAGGCGACCGCGATCGACTTCTCCACCGACGCCGAGCAGTGGCAGACCGAGTTCACCGAGTTCGAGCGCAAGGCCGCCTACTGGAACTACTGCCTGTTCTTCTGGGGCGAGGACGCCGTCGCCGACGGCCTCTCCCCCTACATCGACGCCGCGCCGCTGGAGGAGCAGAAGTACTTCCTGACCACCCAGCAGGTCGACGAGGCCCGCCACGCCGTCTTCTTCAACCGCTTCATGACCGACGTCGTCGGGCTCGCCGGCAGCTCGGCCGGCGCGAACCTCACCGCGATCAGGCCCGAGCTGACCTGGGGCTTCGAGAAGGTCTTCGGCCGGCTCGAGAAGATGTGCGACGAGCTGCGCGCCAACCCGTCGATCCCGCAGCTCGCGGCCGGCGTCGCGCTCTACCACGTCATCATCGAGGCGACGCTGGCCCAGCCCGGCCAGCACTTCATCACCAGCTATCTCGCCGATCGCGACCTGCTGCCCGGCTTCCGCGAGGGGATGGAGAACGTCGCCGCCGACGAGCAGCGCCACATCGGCTTCGGCGTCAAGCTGCTCTCCGACCTGCGCAAGATGGATCCGGAGGTCCCCCACGCGGTCGCCGACCTGCTGCGCGAGGTGATGCCGTGGACGATCAACGTGCTCGTCCCGCCCGGCTGGGACGAGCGCTACATCGAGACCTTCGGCTACACGATGGAGGACCTCGGCGAGGAGGGGGCGACCTCGCTGGAGACCAAGCTGCGCACCGCCGGCATGCCGCTCGAGGAGCTTCCCGGCCCGCCGGTGATGCCGATGCACGGCACCCCGCGCGACCGCGCGGTTCGGGGCAAGGCGCTCTGCAAGGCCGGCTACCTCGGCGAGAAGATCGGCCCGCCCTCGCGCGAGCCCGACCACGTCGCGCTGCTGTTCGAGTCGGTCGCCAACGGGCTCGACACCTCGGTGCCCAGCGAGCCCGGCGTCATCCAGTGGGACTTCACCGATCACGAGCCGTGGCACGTGGTCGTCGACAACGGCACGACCCGCTCGGCGCGCGGCGCCGCGCCCAGCCCGCGCGTCCGCTTCCAGGTCTCCTTCGAGGACTGGGTCGACGTCGTCGCCGGACGCAGCGATCCGCGCAGGCTCGCGATCCGCGGCCGCTTCCGCCCCCGCGGCGACCTGCGCTGGCTGTTCAAGAGCCGCAAGATGTTCCCGTCGGGCTGAGGCGCTGACGCCCGGCAGCCGCGCCGCGCGAGGCCCCGCGAAGCATCCTTGGGGGTATACCCCCAAGGATCCTTCGCGCAGCCTGGGAGGCGCCGCCGCGACCTGTCAGGAGAGCTCGCGCTCGAGCAGCGCGGCTCGCTCGCCGACCGTCGCGACGATCCGGTCGAGGACCGGGCGTGGCCCGATCCGCTCCGCGACCGCCGGCGCCGCCGTTCGCGTCCGGCGGGTGACGTCGAGCATCCGGCGCCGCGCAGCCGCCGGCCCGAGCCCCGCCTCGGCGGCGAACCGCTCGACGTGGCGGCGGCGGAGGTACTCGGGCCGGTACTCACCGCCGATCGCCATCGCGAGCTTGCGGTCGAGGCCGGCGTAGACCGCGGTCGAGACGAGGTCGTAGAGCGGCGCCAGCCGCGAGCCGCCGCGCTCGGGGTGCAGCAGCGAGAGGTTCTTGGCGTGGGCGTCGTGGTTGCCGATCAGCAGGCTCAGGGTCGCCGCGTCGAGCAGGGCGATCACGTCGGCCGCGGTGCCGGCCGACACCTCGCGCAGCACCGCGAAGCAGTCCTGGAAGCCGGGCCCTCCCTCCCGCTGGTACTTCAGCTCCGGCGGGACCGCCAGCGCCTGGCAGAAGTCCTCCTGGTGGACGCGCTCGACGCGGCCGTCGACGTGGCGGCGGTCGTAGCGCTCGACGAGCAGGAACTCGCGCTCGCCGGCGCGGTCGATCGTCGCCCGCGCCGCGCTCAGGCCGATCTCGCGCGCGAGCGCCAGGCAGAAGGCCTCGTTGGCCACGGTGTCCTCGAAGCGGGTGATCGCCGTCTTGATGATGTGGGTGCTCGGCGCGCCCCGCAGCGGCACTCCGATCCGGTCGCCGTCGACCACCACCGGCAGCTTGTCCTGGGCGCCGGCGAGCGAGAGCCGCACGCCCTCCTCGGGGTCGGCGAGCAGCGGCCGCCGGGGCAGGTCGGCGAGGTCCGCCGCGAGCGCGTCCTCGTCCAGCCAGCGCACGGTGGCGCCCCGTGTGCCGCCGCCCGGCTCGGAGTCCGGCGGAAGCAGCGTGACCGCGCCGGCGCAGTCGCCGCCGATCTCGTAGAGCAGGCCGAAGTCGTTGCCGGCGCTGACTCCGAAGCGGCGCGCGACGAGGGTGCGGATCTCCCCCTCGGGCAGCAGGTTCGCGAAGAACGTCGCGGCCGCCCGCTCGTCGACGGCGCTATCCACCGGCAGCGACCACGACAGCGGCGGGCCGCTTGCGGACCGGTAGTCGTCGGCGTAGGCGAACCGCAGCGTGCCGCGTGCCTGCTCGAGGCGCCCCGCCCGCCGGCCGTAGAGCCAGACGTCAAGCGCCCGCATCGTGAGGCTCCCCGCCGGCCGATGCGTCGGTCAGGTCGAGGCGCAGGTCGAGCGCGGCGAGCACGGCCAGCACCGACTCCAGGCGCACCGTCGTCTTCCCGCGCTCGAGATCGACGACGAACCGCCTGCCGGTGCCGCTCGCCAGCGCGAGCGCATCCTGGGACAGTCCACGCGCCCGCCGGGCTGCGCGCACCTCGCGCGCCAGGTCGGATGGTGTTCGGATGGTCGCCATGACAGCATGTTCCCGTTCGGGAACATCGAGGGCGAAGCGTGGTCGAAACCCTGCAATGTTCCCGAACGGGAACATAAGCATCGTGCCGGCCAGAATCGGGCCATCTGTTACCGATCGGGAACAGATGTCGTCGCCCACCCCTGCCAGCTGGAGGATCGTGCCCGCCGAAGCCCCCACGATCCTTCGCTCGGTGGCGGGGCGGCGGTCGCTATGCTCGCCCGGTGCCTGAGCCGGGGGATCTCGAGGGCCGTGCCACCGATCTGCTGCAGCGGCTGATCCGCTTCGACACGGTCAACCCTCCCGGCAACGAGCAGGCCTGCCAAGAGCACCTGCGCGGCCAGCTCGAGAGCGCCGGTTTCGCGGTCGAGCTGCTCGCCGAGGTGCCCGGACGGCCCAACCTCGTCGCGACGCTGCCGGCCCCGTCCGGCGCCGACGGGCCGACGCTCTGCCTGCTCGGCCACGTCGACACCGTGCTCGCCAACTCCGCCGAGTGGGAGGTCGATCCCTGGTCGGGAGAGCTGCGCGACGGCTGCATCTGGGGCCGCGGCGCGCTCGACATGAAGAGCCAGGTCGCCGCCGAGGTGGCCGCCGCGTGCGCGCTCGCGGAGGCCGGCTGGCGGCCCGAGGCGGGCGAGCTGAAGCTGGTGATCACCGCCGACGAGGAGACCGGCGCTGCCCACGGCGCCCAGTGGCTCTGCCGCGAGCACGCGGACAAGGTCCGCGCCGACCTCGTCGTCAACGAGGGCGCCGGCGTCTCCTTCGACTACGAGGGACGGCGGATCTATCCCGTCTGCGTCGCCGAGAAGGGCGTCTTCCGCTTCACCCTCACCACCCGCGGGCGCGCCGGCCACGCCTCGCTGCCGCGCATCGGCGACAACGCGCTCACCAAGCTCGCCCCGGTCCTCGCCGCGCTCGCCGGCGGCCAGGTGATCACCGAGCACTCGCCCGAGCCCGACGCCTTCCTGACCGCCCTGGGCATCGGCCTCGACGACCTCGACGCCGCCCTCGCCCAGGTCGAGGCGACCGATCCGCGCGTCGCGGTCCTGCTCGAGCCGCTGCTCGGCGTCACCTTCGCGCCGACGATGGCCGCCGCCTCGGAGAAGATCAACGTGATCCCGTCCGAGGCCTCGATCCGCGTCGACTGCCGCGTGCCCCCGGGGCTCGGCGAGGACCACGTCCGCGCCCGCATCGAGCAGACCATCCCCGCCGGCGACTGGGACCTCGCCTTCGACGAGACCGTCATCGGCAACCGCTCGCCGATCGACACACCGCTGATGGACAGCATCGCCCGGTTCGTATCGCGCGAGGATCCCGGCGCCACGATCACCGCCACCGCGCTCGCCGGCTTCAGCGACTCGCACTGGTTCCGCCGGGCCTTCCCCGACTGCGTCGCCTACGGCTTCTTCCCCCAGCGCGAGATGGACCTCTTCGAGGCGATGCCGCTCGTCCACGGCGCCAACGAGCGGATCCCGGTCGCCGATCTCGCCCTCGCCACGCGGTTCTACGCCGAGCTGGTCGAGACCACGCTGCGCTGAGCCGGCGCCGAGCTCGGCCGCTGCCGAGCCCGGCCGCGCCGCCGGTCAGTCCGCGGCGGGCCGCCGGTCGCCGCTGACGGCCGGGAAGTGGTCGTGCGGGCCGAGTGGGCCGGTCGTCGCGGCGGAGTCGCCGGTCTCGCCCCACGCGCCGCCGAAGCCGTACCAGTCCTCGGCGCCGACGTCGGCGAGGGACTCCCAGGTCGGCCAGGCCGCGCAGCGGTCACAGCTGCCGTCGGCGCTCGCCAGCGGCGTGTGCGAGCCGCGCGCGAGCTCGACGATCGGGTGCGTGCCGTCGGCCCGCGGGACCGACGCCCACGGCACCGCGACCCGGCGGTCCAACGGCGCCGGGCCGACCTCGACGGTGTGGGGCTCGTAGCGGTCGTCGCCGTGGTCGGTGAGCAGCACGTCGACGCGCTCCCAGTCGCCCTCGTGGGCGCGGTCGGGCCGGCCCTCGAGCGCGTGCATGCCGAACAGCATCCAGTAGGTGAGTCGTACGCCGCCGTCGCCTTCGTCGGTCCGCGCGGCGTAGACCGGCGCGTCGACCTCCGCGCGGGCGGGCGGGCCCGCACGGTGCTCGTCGCCGAGGTCGAGCACGAACCCCTGGCGCGGCTCGAGCCCGGCGGCGCGCGGGCCGGGATCGAACGGGCGCGTCAGCTGGCTGGCGTCGACGCGGACGTCGAAATCCAGCTCGCACGTCGCGTCGTAGGGGTTGCGGTAGTAGGCGGGGCCCCTGCCGAGGCCGAAGTGGAAGATCCAGTCGATCGTCGGGTTCTGCAGCTCCGGCAGCGTCCGCCCGACCGCGATCGGCCGGTCCTCGCAGCCCTCGCGCTCGGCGAAGGAGAGGATCGACCGCTCGAGGAACCAGCGCGCGCTGATCGGCCGGTGCGCCTCCCCGGGCGCCACGAACACCAGCGGCGCGAAGGTCCGCAGCGGCTCGGGCGTCGCGAGCGAGGCGCCGGCTGGCGGGCCGTCCCCGTCGTCGCTACCGCAGCCGCTGGCGAGCGCCGCGCAGGCGATCAGCGCCAGGCCGACGATCAGGGCCGCTGCCCGCGGCCGGGAGTCCCTCCAGCTCCCCTCCATCGTTCGATCCTACCCCGGTCCTAATGCCAGCTGTCAACCCTGCCGACAAGGAACTCACGATGAGTCCGCTCAGCGCCATCGCCCCCTTCGCGGCGCCGATGCCCCAGCTCGCGTTCAGCTTCCAGGAGTTCGAGGACTGGGCGGTGATCTGGCTGCCGATCATCTTCATGGGCCTGATCGCGGTGGTGTTGATCCTGATGTTGCGGTTCCTGCCGAGCTTCAAGATGAAGCCGCAGGAGATCAAGCCGCAGTCGACCCAGGCGACCCGCTGGGACGACGTCGCCGGTGTCGAGGAGGCCAAGCACGAGCTGCGCGAGGTCGTCGAGTTCCTGCGCGACCCCGAGCGGTTCAAGGCGATCGGCGCGACGGTGCCGAAGGGCATCCTGCTCCACGGCCCGCCCGGCACCGGCAAGACGATGCTCGCCAAGGCCGTCGCCCACGAGTCCAACGCCCACTTCTACGCCCAGAGCGCGAGCGCGTTCGTCGAGATGTTCGCCGGCCTCGGCGCCGCGCGGATCCGGCGGCTGTTCAAGGAGGCGCGCAAACACTCCCCGGCGATCGTCTTCATCGACGAGCTCGACGCGGTCGGCGCGAGCCGCGGCAACGACGTCTCCGGCGAGAAGGACCAGACGCTCAACCAGCTCCTGGTCGAGCTCGACGGCTTCGGCGGCCGCGACGGGCTGATCGTGATCGGCGCCTCGAACCTGCTCGACAAGCTCGACCCGGCGCTGCTGCGCCCCGGCCGCTTCGACCGGCAGGTGTTCGTCTCGCCGCCCGACCTCGCCGGTCGCCAGGCGGTGCTCGCCGTGCACACCCGCGCCAAGCCGCTCGCTCCGGGCGCCGACCTCGAGCTGGTCGCCCGCCAGACCGCCGGCCTGACCGGCGCCGATCTGGCGAACATCTGCAACGAGGCCGCGATCCTCGCCGCCCGCGACCGCCGCGAGGCGATCGCCACCGCCGACTTCCAGAACGCGCTCGAGCGGGTCGTCGCGGGGATGCAGTCGCGGCGGGTGATGACCGAGCAGGAGAAGCGGCTGGTGGCCTACCACGAGGCCGGTCACGCGCTCTGCGGCGAGCTGCTGCCGGGCGCCGAGCGAGTCCACCGGATCTCGATCGTGCCGCGCGGACAGGCGCTCGGCTACACGCTCAACCTGCCGGAGGAGGACCGCTACCTCAAGACCCGCGCCGAGCTGATGGACCGGCTCGTCGTCCTGCTCGGCGGACGGGTCGCCGAGCACGTCGTCTTCGGCGAGATCACCACCGGGGCCTCCGGCGATCTGCGTGCCGTCCACCAGATCTCGCGGTCGATGGTCACCGAGTACGGGATGGGCACCGGGATGGTCTCGCGCGAGCTGCCGGCCGGGGACTACTCGATGTCGGAGGCTACGCGCGCGTCGATCGACAGCGAGCAGCAGCACATCGCCGACGAGGCCCACCGCCGCGCGCTCGCGCTGGTCACCGAGAACCGCCCACTGCTCGACGCCTTCGCCGACGGCCTGCTCGAGCACGAGGCGCTCGAGCGCGCCGACATCGACCGGATCGTCGCCGAGCACGCCGGTGAGACCCCGCGTCCGGCGCGCCTGACGCCGCGCAACGGCGACCGCCCGGCGGCTGTCCGCGCCGAGCGGCGCGCCGGCCAATAGACTCCGCCACCGTGTTCGGCGAGATCGACCACATCGGCATCGCCGTCGAGGATCTCGACGGTGGGGTCGTCCTCTACCGCGACCAGTTCGGGATGCGCGAGCAGCATCGCGAGACCGTCGAGGAGCAGGGCGTGCACGCGGTGCTGTTGGAGATCGGCGCCGCTCACGTCGAGCTGATCGCTCCGATCGGCCCGGAGACCGGCGTCGCGCGCTTCATCGAGCGCAACGGGCCGGGCATGCACCACGTCGCCTACCGGACCGACGACATCGACGACACGCTCCGCCGTCTGGTCGAGCAGGGGATGCGGATGATCGACCGCGAGCCGCGGGTGGGCATTCGCGGCAGCCGGGTGGCCTTCGTCCACCCGAAGTCGACCGGCGGGGTGCTGACCGAGATCGTTCAACCGGCGGAGGATCACTGAGATGGCGCATGCTGCCCGTACCGACATCGGCTTCCAGGGCGGTCAGGTGATGACGCTGCGCGCCCCCGACGACGCCTTCGAGAGCCTGACCGGCGCGCTCGCCGACGACGGCGCACCGCGCTGGCACACGCTCGAGCTGGAGGAGGAGAGCGTGCGGCTCGACCTCTCCCAGGTCGTCTACGTGCGCCGCGAGACCGGCGACCGCGCGGTCGGCTTCTAGCCCTGGAGTCCTCCGCCGCGATGCCGCGCGGTTGCGCCAGCTGGCCGACGAGCATTCGGCCGCGCCGAGCGCGGGCCCGGCACACATCCCCCGCGCAGGCCGTCCGGCGCGCCGAGCTGAGGCTGCTGCGCGTGATCCGCATGCGCTTCCACGGCGGCGGCGGCCAGCGGGCGCTGCTGCTGTTCACCCGCGCGGGTGAGCACGGCCTGCTGTGGCAGGCCGTCTGCGCGGCGGGCGCGCTGGCGGATCGCCGCAACCGGCCGGTGTATCTGCGGGCGATGGCGACCGTGCTGGGCGCCTACCTGGCGAACATCGCCCTCAAGTACGTGGTGCGCCGCCGGCGCCCGGTGCTGGAGGGGCTGGCGCCGCTGACCTCGACGGTCACCTCGCTCTCCTACCCGTCGGCGCACTCGACCACGTCGTTTGCGGCGGCCCGGGTGCTCGCTGGCGGCGACGGTCCCCTCCCGGCCGCCCCCACCTACGCCCTCGCCTCCGCGATGGCGTTCTCGCGCCTCTGCGTCGGGGTCCACTACCCGACCGACATCGCCGCCGGCGCGGTCTTCGGCACCGCGCTGGCCGACCTTCTCGCCCCTCGATGATGGACTGTTCGGCCCTGGACCGCACGATCGATCATCGGCCGCCTCGGCGGCGCGGTAGGGTCGGCGGCCGCATGAGCGCCCTGGAGCAGCCGTGAAGGTCGGGATCGTCGGACTGCCCAACGCGGGCAAGTCGTCGCTGTTCAACGCGCTGACGCGCGCCGGCGCCGAGGCGGCCAACTACCCGTTCACCACCGTCGAGCCGAACGTCGCGGTGGTGCCGGTCCCCGACGAGCGCCTCGACGCGGTCGTCGCGACCGTCGGCGCCACGCCGACCGTCTACGAGACGATCGAGTTCCACGACATCGCCGGGCTGGTGCGCGGCGCCCACAAGGGCGAGGGCCTCGGCAACCAGTTCCTGGCCAACATCCGCGAGACCGACGCGCTCGTCCACGTCGTGCGGGCCCACCGCGACGACCAGGTCGTCCACCCCGAGGGCCGCGTCGACCCGGCCGCCGACATCGAGACGATCGAGACCGAGCTGCTGTTCGCCGACCTCGAGCAGGCCGAGCGCCGGCTCGACAAGGTGACCAAGGAGGCCAAGGGCGGCGACCGCGAGAAGGTCGCCGAGAAGGAGTGGGTGGTGGCGCTGGTCGCGGCGCTGCAGGAGGGCCGCCCGGCGCGCACCGTCCCGCCCCCCGAGGACTCCCCCGACGCGCTGCGCAACCTCCAGCCGCTGACCGCCAAGCCGGTGCTCTACCTCGCCAACGTCGACGAGGACTCGGCGGCGACCGGCCCGGACGGGACGCTCGTCGCGCCGCCGGAGATCGCCGAGCACGCCGCCTCGCTCGGCGCCCGGGCGGCGGCGGTCTCCGCGCGGCTGGAGTCCGAGCTGTCCGAGCTCGACGACGAGGACGCGGCCGCGATGCGGGCCGACCTCGGGGTCGCGGAGTCCGGGCTGGCGACGGTCGTCCGCGAGGCCTGGGCGCTGCTCGGGTTGATCTCGTTCTTCACCGCCGGCGAGGGCAAGGAGGGCCGCGCCTGGGCGATCGCGGAGGGCACCACCGCCCGCCGCGCGGCGGGGAAGATCCACACCGACATCGAGAAGGGGTTCGTCGCGGCCGAGGTGGTCGGCTGGCGCGAGCTGGTCGACCTCGGCGGCTATGCGGCCGCGCGCGACCAGGGCAGGCTGCGCGTCGAGGGCCGCGACTACGCGATGCGCGACGGGGACGTGATGACCGTCCGCTTCACGCCCTGAGCCGCCCGGTGGCGCGCCGCGCGCCGGTGCGTCGCTAGGTTTGCTCCAATGCGGGCAACGCGGGAGCTTTGGAGCGCGGCGGCGGTCGCGGCGGTGGTGGCGATGTCGGGCGCGCTGGCGGCCTGCGGCGGTGGTGACGGTGGCGGCGACGACACCGCAGGCGGCAGCGACCGCGAGCAGGCGCGCGCCACCGTCGAGCGGCTGTACACGGCGATGGAGGAGCGCGACGCCGCGGGCGTCTGCGCCGAGCTCGACGAGGCCGCCCAGGCCCAGGTCGTGGCGGGCGGCCAGGGCGCCTACGAGACGTGTGCCGAGAGCTTTCGGGACTTCTTCGACGACGCCGCCGCGGGCGACGGCCTGAACCTGACCCTGAAGGCGCAGGTGATGAGCGTCAGCATCGACGGCGACACCGCGGTGGCGAAGGTGCGCTTCGGGGAGCGCAAGGGCAGCCCGAAGGGCGACATCCCGCTCGCGAAGGTCGACGGCGAGTGGAAGCTCGGGGCCGTCGGCGGCACGCCGGCGCAGTAGCGCCGCCAGCTGGTCTGACCGCCTAGGCGACGGGCCGTCCCCCACCGCGTCACCTCCCGCTTTTCACCGATTCATTCGACCACGCGGTGTGGTGTCATATCCGACATGCCGGCGGGAGACGCATGGTCGGCGTGGTCCGGGTTCGGGGGGTTGTCGACCTACGGAGGGCAGATGGCAGTCAACATCGCAGGGCAGTTCGCCGAGCGTCTGCGCCAGGCGCGCACGCAGACCGGGCTCTCGCAGTCACAGCTGGCGAGCCGGGCGGGGGTCAGCCATTCGGAGATCTACCGGCTCGAGGCCGGCACGCGGGAGCCGCGGCTGGGCACCGTCAGCGAGCTGGCGCGCGGCCTGGGCCTCGACATCGGAGACCTTGTCGCAGGGCTTGGGAGGGACGCCAACGGGACCGGGCCGGAGGCCCTGACTTACCGCAAAGTGGACTGACCAAAAATTTGGGGTTGACAGCGCAGTTTTGGTGGTGTTACGGTCTTCGTGGGCTGCGGCGGTGGTCACCGGAGGGAGTCACCGCCAAAGCGGCCCGCCGGGCGTTATTGGAGGGCCGGCGGCACGTCTGAACCCACGTGTCGCCGGTGCGCCCGGCCCCCACCCTGGTCGGGGCGCACCGTCCGGGCTGCCGGCTGGACCGATCCCTCAGCGGAGCCGGACCGTCGGGCCCGTGACGGTCCCTGACCGGACCCGGTAGCGGCCGGGCTCGTCGAGTACGACGCGGTAGCCGCCGCGGGCGTCGGTGGCGGCGATCGCGACGGCTCGCCACGCGCCGTCGCCCAACAGCTGCTCGACCGCGAGCCGGCGGTTGCGCGGCGCGGGCGTGAACGATCCGTCCAGCACCGGCCGCGAGTTGGCGGAGGCCGTGGCGCGCCGTAGCTGGGACGACCGGACGCGCGTGAAGCTTGCCCACGTGTCGTCGAGGCCGAGGCGGGCCCGGATCTGCGGTCCGGTGAGCACCGTCGAGCCGCGCGTGCCGACGATCCGCGCGCGCACGATCCGCGGGGACACGCCGCGCTCGAGCACCTTGACCTGGCGCAGCGTGCCGGGCGATCCGAGCAGCGCGCCCATCTGGACGTTGGAGAAGCGGCGCGTCCAGCGGTGCTTGGGCGAGATCGAGTCGTAGGGGTCGGCGACGCTCTTGAGCCACGGCTGCGGCGTCGAGCCCGGCCAGCTGTTCTCGACGTTCTCGGTGCGCCCGCCCGACGTCGAGAAGTAGAACGTCGTCGCGGGCTCGCCGCGGTAGGTCACGATCTCGTTGGCGGTCGCCGCGACGGCGGCGTTGGTCGCGCGCGTCTCGGCCCCGACGCCCTTGTACATCTGCGAGCGGGTGTCGGGGTACTGGTCGAAGATGTCGCCGGTCTTGCGGGTCGAGAGGGCGTAGGTGCGGGCGGTGACCGCCTGGGCCTCGAGCACGTCGGCGGCCCACGAGGCCGGCACCTCGCCGGGCACGACACCCTTGACGTAGTCGTCCATCGAGAGCTCGTTGACCACGGTCACGCCGCCGGCGCTGCCGCGGTGCAGCAGGAAGTCGCCGCGGTAGCGGCCGTCGCCGACGCCCTGGATCGCCGGGCCGAGCAGCCGCATCGGCGGCCCGCCGCGGCTGATTCGCAGCGGCGCGCTATAGGTGCCGACGCGGCGCGACCCGGCGAAGACCGCCAGCCGCCGGCCCGACGGCCGCACGACATAGGTCACGCGCGGGGAGAGCGCCTTCCCGCCGGGGCCCGAGGTCGCCCCACGGATCCGCACGTAGGGGTCGCTGGCCTGCAGCAGCACCCGCACCGGCCGCGTCGGCGCCTGGCCGAGTCGCGTGCCGCTGTAGTAGTGGCGCAGGATCCGCGCGTAGCTCCAGCCCTTCTGGGCCATCCCGTACGCCCCGTACTGGCTCATCCCGATCCCGTGGCCGAAGCCGGCGCCGCGGACTACCTGGACCGTGGCGGCCGAGGCGGAGGCCGCGAGCGTCGCGAGCACCGCGGCGGCGATCGCCGCGGCCGCCAGCGCGACCGCGAGCGCCCGCGCGCGGGCGATGAAGGAGGGGTCTGTGCGCACCGTCATGGGAGTTCCAACCAGTTCGCCGCCCGAAGGTAGCGGTCCTGCCGCGAGACTCGGACGCTGCTTCACTCTGGTGCGGCGTGACGTGCAGCGACGCCCGTCCCGACGAACGGCGCCAGCAGCACGAACACCGCAACCGGCAGGATCTCACCGAGCCGGGCCGCTCCGTGGAGGCGGATCTGGCGGTACATCAGCGAGTAGACGGCGCCGCCGAGCGCCTCGACGGTGACCTGGCCGACCTCGGGGTTCAGCTTGCGGCCCGGCTCGACCATTCCGGTGAACAGCTCGATCGTGCGGTCCCTGCGCGCCCGTGCGCGGCGGCCGGCGGCGAAGATCTCGACCATCGCCATGTACGACCACTCGGGCTCCGCGGCCAGGAACCAGAGCAGCTCGCGCATCCCGGCGCGGACCTGCGCTGGCCAGCCGTCCGGCGCCGCCCGCTCCCAGGCGTGGTGGACAGCCGCGAAGGCCTGCTCGATGCCGAAGTCGCAGGCGGCGAGGAAGGCCTGTTCCTTGCCCTCGAAGTGCTCGTAGAAGGTGCTCAGCGAGACCGAGGCGGTGGTGACGATGTCGGCGACCGAGCTGGCCGCGTAGCCCTTCGCGTCCACGGTCTTGGCGAGCGCCACGAAGATCCGCTCGGGGTGGGTGGTGGCGACGAACCGCGGCCCGCGCGGGCGCATCGGCGCGGCCGGCGGGAGCGCCGGTGTCGGCCGCTCGTAGGCGGCGACCCAGCGCACCAGCTCGTCGACGAGGTCCGGCAGCTCGCCCTCGGTGTGGCGCCGCAACCGTGCCTGGGCGATCGTCCGGATTCCTCCGACGATCCCCTCCAGCACCTCCTCGGGCATGTCGCGCCGCTCCGGCGAGCGGTCGAAGGCGTCGCGTGTCAGCGCCGCCGCCCTGGTCCCGGCGGCGTCGCGGATCGCCTCCGCTCCCGGCCCGGCGGCGTAGGCCTCCAGGAAGCACAGTCGCGCGGCCGCGGGCTGGGCGACCAGCGCCTCGAACACCGCTCCGAGCGCGGCGCGCAGCCGCTCGGTCCAGTCGCCGCCACCGGCCGCGTAGGCCTGCTCCATCGCGTCGAGCCCGGCCGAGACGAGCGTCTGGAAGGTCGCCTCGAACAGGCCCGGCCGTCCGTCGAAGTACTCGTAGACGACGCTGCGCGACACTCCGGCGCGCGCCGCCACGTCGGCCACGCTCGTGCGCTCGAGCCCCTTCTCGTCGACGACCGCGACGAGTGCCCCGTAGAGCCGCTCACGCTGGTTGCGCTCGACGTCGGCGCGGACGTTGCCGGGCCCCGGCTTGAGCCTGCGCTCCTTCAAGCGGTCTGACCGACCCCAAGGTGTCAGCACCGAACCCTCCATACGCCCGATTATCCCCCGTTCTGCCGCGCTCTGCACCGCCTCCGGTGGCGGTGACGCTACCGCCTCGCGTCCCCGCGGGTGGTGGCCAGCCTTTCGGCCGCGTCGGATCCGACAAACGGCGTGAGGACCAGCAGGGTGGCGATCGGGAGCGCCTCCGGCAGCTCGGTCACGCGATCCTCGGTCACGTACTGCCCGATCAGCTCGAGCACGCTTTCGCCGACCGCCTCGGCGACCACGTCCGGGTGTGCCACGCCGGTGGTCGCGGGGCTCGGACCGAGCAGCCTGACGAATCGCTCGACCAGCCGCTCGCGCTGGGTCATCGCCGCCAGCGAGGGGGTGGCCAGGACGGCGCAGCCACTGGTCTGGGCCTCCTCGCGGGCGAGCAGGTCGAGGACCTCTCCGAGTGCCGCTTGCACGCCCTGCTCCCAGCCGTGGGGCGCCGCGAGGTAGGCGGTCGCCGCCGCCCGGTAGGCCCGTTCGGCGAGCGCGGCGGCTCCGTCGGGAGTCGCCCGCTCCACGGTCATCGCGGTCGCGTCGGGGCCCGGTCGAGCTCGCGCTGTGCGGCGTCGACACCGAGGAACGGCAGCACCATCGCGCACATCAGCTCCGGCGCGAGCGCCGGCAGGCTCTCGGTCCTTCCGGCGGCGATCTCGCGCCGCAGCGTCTCGCTCAGCTCGCACACCCTGCCCGACCGCAGCGTGTCGCCGAGCGGCCCCTCCGGGAGGTCGGGTGGGGTGAACAGGCGGGACAGCCTTTCGAGCGCGCGGTCGCGTGCGGCGGTCGTCGGACCGTCGACGGCGACGGCCTCGGCGAAGCAGAGGCGGGCCGCGTCGGGCTCGCGCGCCAGCGCGCCGAGCAGCGCCGCCATCGCCGCCCGCAGTTGGTCTGACCACTCGCTCTGGGTTTCGAATGCCTCGAAGGTCGTCTCCAGCAGGCGGCCGATCCACAGCTCGTAGGCGGCGGCGAAGCACTCCTCCTTGCCCTCGAACCGCTCGTAGAAGGTCTTGCGCGACACGCCGGCGTGCCAGACCACGTCGGCCACCCGGACTCCGTGGAAGCCGCGATCGCCGACGGCGACCGTGATCGCGGCGAGGATCCGGTCCCGCTGGGAGGCCTCGACCTCCTCCGGCGTCAGGCCGTGCCGCCCGCCGGTGAGCTGGTCGGGCCGCCGGCCCCGCGCCCCGCGCCCCGCCGGCGGCACGCTAACCGCCATGGACCGCCTCTGCCGCGGCTGCGCCCGGCGAGAGGTAGGAGTCGACGACCTGCTCGGCCACCCGCGACAGGCCGTTGGTCCTGCCGCGCGAGAGCGCGTCATAGACCATCTCGTGGACCGCGCCGACGATCACCCGCGCGCGCAGCGCGGACGCGTCGCGGTCGTAGCGTTCCTCGAGCACCTCGGCCACCAGGGCGGTCAGCTTCTCCATCGTCGCCGCCCGGCGGTCGCGAGCCCGCGGGCCGGCGCCCATCACCTCGACGATGCACACCCGCGCCACGGCCGGCTCGCCCTTGGCGAAGTCGAGCATCGCGCGCAGGCCGTTCTCGATCCTGCGCTCCGGCGTGCCGCCCTCGGCGCACGAACGCTTCACCAGCTCGACGACGTGGTCGGCGGACTCCTGGTAGGTCTGCAGGAAGCAGTCCTCCTTGTCGTCGAAGAGCTCGTAGAAGGTGCGCCGGGAGATACCCGCCCGCTTGAGGATCATGTGGACCGTGGTCGCGAGGTAGCCCTCCTCGGCGATCACCTCGGCGGTGGCGTCGAGCAGCCTGCCGCGCTGGACGTCGGCGACGATCGCACGGGGTATCCCGTGGGGTCCTCCGGTGAGCTTGATCCTCGGCCTCCTGCGAGTCTCCATCCGACCGCCGCGCCTCTCCGCTACGACATTAAGAACAGCATCTTACAAGATAGGAACAAACCAATACCGGAAAACTTGGCCGTTCGGCCGAACGTGACGCCGGCTGGCCCCGACGGGTGGCTCTGGAGCGGGCTGCTAGGCGGCGTCGTTCGCCGTCACGCAGGCATCGGCGGCGCCGAGAAACGGCGCGAGGGCGATGAAGGCGGCCGTCGGGGCCCACTCGCGCAGCCTCTCCACGCGTCCCGCGCGGATCTGCTCGTAGGCGAGCGCGTTGACGGCGTTGCCGATCGCCTCGGCGGTCAGCGGGTCGAGGCCGTCGGCGATCGCGAAGCCGGGCTCGATGAAGCGGTGGAAGGCCCGTACGGTCTTGTCGGCGTCCTCGAGCACCTCGGGTCCGCCACGGTAGGACTCGACGATCGCCAGCCGCGCGCTGGCGGGCTCGGCGGCAAGGTAGGCGAACAGCGCGTCGAGGCCGTCGCGCACCGCGGCGCCCCAGTCGGGGGCTGCCTCGAAGCCGGCTCGGGCGGCCGCCAGCGACTCCAGTCGCTCGCGGCCGAGGGCGGCGATGAACGCCTCCTCCTTGTTCTCGAAGTTCCCGTAGAAGGTGCTCAGCGAGGCCGACGCGGTCTCGGCGATCTCGATGATCGTCGTGTCGGGATAGCCGCGCTCGGCCATCACGGAGGTGATCGCGGTGATCAGCCGCTCGCGGGGCTTGCCGTGGTCGGGCTGGGGGGCGGCCCCGCGGTCGGCGCGGCGACGCGGCTTGCGCAGCTTCTCCGGCGGGGTCCGGTAGGAGAGCACCCAGTCGAGCAGATCCTCCATCAGCGACGGAATCTGGGCCTGCTCGCCGCGGCGCAGCCGGGTGTGGATCGTCTTGTGGCCGCCGCCGACGATCGCCGAGACGAGCGACTTCGGCATCCCAGCTCGCTCGGGGGAGTCGTCGAGCGCGCGCGAGACGATCCGCTCGACCACCGCCACGGCGCCGTCGAGCCGCGCGATCGCATCGGGGCCGGCGGCGTAGATCTCGACGAGGCAGACCTTCGCCGCGGCGGGCTGGGCGACGACCAGCTCGACGAAGGCGTCGGCGACGGTGCGCAGCCGCGGCTCCCATGGGAGCTCGGGGTCGTAGGCGCGCTCCATCTGGCGCTCCACCATGCCGTAGATCTCGTCGACGGTCGCCAGGAAGCAGTCGAGCTTGTCGTCGAAGTGCTTGTAGAAGGCGCTGCGCGAGACGCCCGAGAGGGCGACGATGTCGGAGACCCGCGTCCCTTCGTAGCCGTTCTCGGCCACCGCGCCGACGGTTGCCGCATACAGCCGCTCGAGCTGGTTGCGCCGCACGGCCTCGGGGTCGGCGCTCGGCCCGGGCCGCAGCCTGCGCGCGCGCAGGCCGGAGACGTTGCCCCATGGCGTGGTGGTCATAGCGCGCGCACTCTAGTGGTCAGACCGCCCGTCGTGACCCCCGCCCTTTGGATAACGGAGTGTCTCCAATCACTCCGGTTTGCAGGTGTTCTTGACGTAGGTCAGGGCCCGATGGGTCAGCCGGCGGCCAGTCGGCCCTTGCCCGATCCGACCCGCTCGAGCCACCCGCTCGGGTCCTCGAGCTCGGCCAGCGACGGCAGCAGCTCGGGGCCCTCCCAGGCGCGGTTGAGGCCGGCGATGCCCGCCTCGGCGACCACCGCGTCGCAGAACTCCTTGCCGATCTTGTACTGACGCAGCTTCATCTCCAGGCCGAGCAGGCGCAGCAGCAGCCGCTCCGGCGCCGAGCGGCTCGCGCGCCGGGCGTCCATCGCGGTGCGCAGGCCCTCGTACTGGGGCACGAGATCGGGCGCGAGCGCGTCCATCACGTGCTCGGCGTGGCCCTCGATCACCGCCATTGAGGCCTGCATCCGCTCCATCAGCTCGCGCTGCTCGTCGGTCTGCACCACCGCGGCGATGCCGCCGTCGCGGAAGCGGTCGGCGAGCTCGTTGGGGTCGGGCAGGTCGAGCGTGCGCAGCCGGTCGACCGCCGCGCCGAGCAGGCCCCCGCTGCGCCCCCCAGGCCAGCGGAACGAGCCGTCCCCGTCGGCGGGGTCGGCGTCGCCGTTCGCATCGCCGACGGGACCGGTGTCGCTGTCGCTCTCCGCGGTCTCGCCGGCGCCGTCGAGCTTGATGTCGACGGTCTCGAGGTACTCACGCAGCAGGCCGCCGACGTGGTCGCGCAGCCACGGCACGCCGCCGAACTGCATCGCGTGGGTCAGCTCGTGGACGGTCACCCAGCGCACGAACGCCTCGCGGTCGACGTCGAGCGTCTTGGCGACGCCGACGAGGTTCGCGCCGACGAACAGCAGCCGCGGGCTCGCGGTCGCCGCGATCAGCGACAGCTCGTACTGGCCGAGCACGCGCTGGGACATGTAGCCGGTCACCAGCCCCAGCTCGGCGGCGAGCGCGGCGCCGGCGCCGGCGCGCAGCGGCCCGGCGAGCGGGCCGGCCTTCGCGAAGCGCTCGCCCATCCGCTCTTCGACCGGGCGCAGCATCTCGGCGAGCGCGTCGAGGTTGGCCTCCGCCCACCCCTGGCGGCTGACCACCTCGGGCGCGGGGGCCGCGGCCGCCGGGACGAGCTCGGTGTACGCGCTGACGCGCGGGACGAACTCCGCGCTGAGCGCGGCGAGATCGACGCCCGGGTCCACCAGGGCGTCCGACCGCGCGGCAAACGCCGCGACCCTCCGTGCAACCGACCAGTCGACCATTCGCCTGACGATAGCCGGCCGGCCGTGTCGGGCCCGCCACGGAGGGTTGCGGATCGGTTCCTGAGTTAGGTCAGTACGGCACTGTCCACAACTTTGCCGCAATTTGCGGGCTTTCCGCGATTGCGGGGGTTGACAGCGCACCGCAGATCGGGTCAGATCGAATCGACTCGGCTGGAGGGAATCTCAGGGGAAGAGTCACCGGGAGAAACCTCTTGCCGGGCCGCAAAGTGCCCGAGCGCGCGAGCGACCATGGGCGTGGAGGGCGCCCATATTGGAGGGGCCGGCGCGCGCCGGCACGCAGAGGAGAGTCGGGGGATCGCGGCTACCGCCCGCCCAGTCGCCCCCCGGCTCTCCTCCTCTTTCTGCGCGCGGACGGACGGTCAGAGGTCCGGCAGTGTCTGCTCGAGCTCCAGCACCGGGGCGAACAGGTCGCCGTGGCGGTCGATCCGCTCGAGAACCTCGTCGCTGTCGAAGGACAGCTCGGCGTCGCCGTCGGCGACCTCGTCCCAGGTCACCGGCGTCGAGACCGTCGGCCGGTCGCGGGCGCGCAGCGAGTAGACGGCGACCGTGGTCTTGTGGCGGTCGTTCTGGCTCCAGTCGATCAGCACCCGCCCGCGGCGCAGCTCCTTCTTCATCCGCGATACGACCAGCTTCGGGTGCTGGCTCTCCAGCAGCTTGGCGATCGCGTGGGCGAACGGCTTGACGCTGTCGTAGTCGGCCCCGGTGTTGAGCGGCACATAGACCTGCATCCCCTTCGAGCCCGACGTCTTGGCCAGGCACTCCATGCCGAGCTGCGCGAAGGTGTCGCGCAGCAGCAGCGCGACCTCGCGACACTGGGCGAGCGCGGCCGGCGGCCCAGGGTCGAGGTCGAAGGCGATCACGGTCGGCGAGGCGGGCTCGGCGGCGAGCGCCAGCGAGGGGTGCAGCTCGAGGTCGGCGAGGTTGGCCAGCCAGACGAGCGTCGCCAGGTCGTCGCAGAGCACGAAGTCGATGTCGCGCTCGCCGGTCGGGATCGTCGCGCTGGCCACCCAATCCGGCGCGTGCGACGGCTTCTGCTTCTCGTAGAAGAACTTGCCGTCGACGCCGTCGGGGTAGCGCTTGAGCGTCAGCGCCCGGCCGCGCAGGTGCGGCAGGACCGCCGGCGCCACGCGCGAGTAGTAGTCGATCGCCTGACCCTTGGTGAACCCGATCGACGGGTAGAGGACCTTGTCGAGGTTCGACAGCCGCAGCCGCCGGCCCTCGACGTCGACCTCGGGCGTCACTTCTTCTTGGCGGCCGGCTTCTTCTTCGGCGCCGCGCGCTTCTTCGCCGCGGTCGCCGGCTTCTTCTTCGCGGCGGTGGCGGGCTTCTTCGCGGCGGCGGTCCGCTTGCGCGCCGGCTTACGCTTCGGCGCGCTGCCGCCCTGGCGCTTGGCGGCGGCGATGCTCGCCTCGAGCGCGGCCATCAGGTCGGGCGCCGCGGGCTGCTCCTCGTCGGCCTCCGGCTGGACGGCGATCTCCTCGCCCTCGGCCTTGCGCTCGATCAGGTCGAGCACCTGCTCGCGGTAGGAGTCGCGGTACTTGCCGGGATCGAACTCGGCGGTCAGCGAGGCGATCAGCTCTCCGGCCATCTTGACCTCGCGCTCGTTGGCCTCGAGATCGGCGACGTCGGGGATCTCGTCGAGTGAGTCGGGCGAGACGACCTCGTCGCCGAAGAGCATCGTCTCGAGGTGGAGCACCCCGCCGTGGGCGCGGAGCGCGACCAGCTGCTCCTTGGAGCGGATCACCACGCGCGCGATGCCGACCTTGCCGGAGTCCTCGAGCGCCTTGAGCAGCAGGGCGTAGGCCTTCGAGGCCCCCTTGCCGGGCGCGAGGTAGTAGGGGTGGTCGTAGTAGATCGGGTCGATCTCGTCGAGCTCGACGAAGTCCTCGATCTCGATCATGTGGGTCTTGCGCGGCTCGATCGACTCGAGCTCCTGCGGCTCGACCACCACATAGCGGTCAGGCGCGAGCTCGTAGCCCTTGACGAGGCGCTCGTAGGGAACCTCCTCGCCGGTGCTCGGGTTGACGCGCTTCTGCTGGATCCGCGTTCCGTCGCGTCCGTCGAGCTGGTTGAAGCGGACGGTCTTGCGCGACACCGCCGAGTACAGCTTCACCGGGATGTTCACGAGGCCGAAGCTGATCGCCCCGCTCCAGATAGCCCTGGGCATGGCGTCAAGGTACCCCGGATCGCCCGCCGCGATCCCAATCTGGCCGGAAAGTTGCGTTCCGTCGCGGACAACGTCGGGACTCCGTAGGCGGCGAGCGCGCCGTCGGAGGTCACGAGCGCGGCGCCGTCGGCGAGAGCCTGGGCCACGAGCAGCCGGTCGAAGGGATCGCTGTGGTGGCTGGGCAGGCGAGCGGCGGCTGTCGCGTGGTGGGCGTCGATCGCGAGCAGCTCGCGAACTCGCGCGCGATCTCCACGTCGCCCTCGTCGAAGCGACTCATCTCGATCCGGCCCTTCCAGCCGCCACGCTGGCGCTCCTTGGCGGGCTCGGGCCGGTGGGGAACAAGCTCCGCAACAGGCTCTGGTCTACTCCCGGACCACCTCACGCGGATCCTTGTCGTCGCGCAGGCCCTTGAAGACGGGGGCGCGCAGCGTGCCGGAGCGGGTCCACTCGCGGAACTCGACCTCGGCGACGAGCAGCGGCTCGGCGAAGACCGTGCCGCGCGGCGGCTGGCGGCCGGTGAACGGCGAAGTCGCGCGGCGCAGCGTCGCCAGCTCGCGGGAGAGGAGCTCGAGCGTGGCGCCGGTGAAGCCGGAGCCGACCTTGCCGACGTAGCGCAGCTCTTCGCCGTCGTAGACCCCGACGACGAGCGCGCCGAGGCTCGCCGCTCGCGCTCCCTCGCCCGGGGAGTGGCCGCCGACGACGACCTCCTGGCGGAGCACGTGCTTGACCTTGATCCAGGCTCCCGACCGCCGGCCGGCCTCGTAGACGGAGTCGAGCCGCTTGGCGACGATGCCCTCGAGTCGCTGGTCGGCGGTCGCGGCGAGCAGCTCGGCGCCGCCGCCCTCGCGGTGGGCCGGCGTCTGCCAGCTCGGGCCCGCCAGCTCCAGCTCGGCGAGCAGCCGGCGGCGGTCGCGGTAGGGCAGCGCGGTCGTGTCGTGGCCGTCGAGCCAGAGTAGGTCGAAGGCGACGTAGGCGGCCGGGGTGGCGGGCGCGGCGTGCGCGGCCCGATCGCCGCTGAGGTGGATGCGGCCCTGCAGCCGCTCGAAGCTCGGGCGTCCGTCGGCGTCGAAGGCGACGATCTCGCCGTCGAGGATCGCGCTCGCCGGCCCGAGCGCCGTCCCGAGGCCGGCGAGCTCCGGATAGCGCGCGGTGTAGTCGGTGCCGTTGCGGCCGAGCAGCGCGACCGCTCCGTCCCCGATCCGGGCCAGCGCCCTGACCCCGTCCCACTTGACCTCGAAGCCGTAGGCGGCGTCGTCGGCGGGCAGCTTCCCGAGGCGCGCCTTCATCGGCTCGATCCAGTCGGGCATCGGAACGGTCACCGCTCCATTCTGGTCCGCGCACGCGGCGTCCGCATCTCGGCGCTAAAGGTCTCGCCCCAGCCTGACGAGTTCATGGGTGATGGCACTCTCATACCTCCCTCGTCATCGCTGGACCAGCGCCCGGTCGCGGGGTGTCGCGGCAGCGATCTCCGTCGGCCTGGCACTGGCCCTCGTCTCTCTCGCATCACTCCTCAACCCGGTGGCCGCTGACGCCGCGCAGGCGCGCGTCAGCGGCCACCTCCCAAACTGCTCGGTCGCGGTCAGCGCGGCCTCGAAGGCCCCGCGCGAGGCGCCGTCGATCCGGCTGGCCCGCGCGACGGTCTGCCTGATCAACCACGCCCGCGCGAAGCGCGGCATGCCGCGGCTGCACCTGAACCGCAGGCTCGGGCGGGCCGCGAAGTGGCACACCCACGACATGGTCCACCGCGGCTACTTCGCGCACGTGTCCGGCCGCGGTCGGGACGTCGTCGACCGTCTCTACGGATCGCGCTACCTCGGCGGGCGCTTCAGCTGGTCGGTCGGCGAGAACCTCGCCTGGGGCTCCGGCCGGCGCGGCACGCCGCTGCAGATCTTCCGCGCCTGGATGCGCAGTCCTGGCCACCGCCGCAACATGCTCGATCCACGCTTTCGCGAGATGGGCATCGGCGTGATCGCCCGCGCGCCGGTCGCCATGCGCTCGGCGGCCGCGACCTACACGACCACCTTCGGCGTCCGCCGCTAGGCGGAGGACGGTCCGGCGCGGGGCCGCGCCCCTCCAGCGCGACCCCGCAGACCAGCGTCCGGAGCGCGGTGGGACCGTGCCCCTCCAACACGGTCCCTCCCCTCCAACTGCGCTGTCTGGGCCTCCGAGCCAGCGGAGGCGACCGGACGGGAAGACCGTAACACCGCGTTCTTCTCGTGTCAAGCGTCACAATGTGGTCTGACCAAAGGCCGCAATCGGGTTCGGCCCCGAACGGCGACGTATCCTTGCCGAGGATGCGCGCCGACCCTCTAGCCGGCCTCACCGAGCCGCAACGGGCGGCGGTGACACACCCGGGCGGGGCGCTCGCGGTGCTCGGCGGTGCGGGCAGCGGCAAGACGACGGTGCTCGCCCACCGCTTCGCGTGGCTGGCCGCCGCTCACGGCTCGCCGCGCCGGCTGCTGGCGCTCGTGGCCTCCGACGATGCGCGCGACGCCCTGCTGGAGCGGCTCGGGGAGCTGGTCGCCCCGCCCTACGACGAGCTCGAGGTGCTCAGCTTCGACGCGCTCTGCGAGCGGATCGTCGCGGCCGAGGCGCTCGAGGCCGGCGTCGACCCGCTGTTCGTCGCGGTGAGCAGCGCCGACCGCGTCGCGCTGCTACTCGACCGCCTCGGCGAGCTGACCCTGCGCCGCCACGAGATCCGCGGCAACCCGGCGCCGCTGCTCGCCAGCTTCGTGTCCAGGATCGACCGGCTCAAGGAGGAGATGGTCACCCCCGAGACCCAGCTGGAGCGGGCGCGCCGCGCGCTCGAGGCGGCCGCCGACCTGGGCGACGCCGCACGGTCGCTCGCCGAGCGCGAGGTCGAGTTCGCCCGCCTCTACGCCGACCACGACCGCCTGCTCGCAGCGCGCGGCGCGCTCGACCAGGGCGACCTCGTCCTGACCGCCTTCCGGCTCCTGCACGAGCGCCCGCACGTCCGCGAGCGGGTCGCGGCCCGCCACCGCCACATCCTCGTCGACGAGTACCAGGAGGCGACGCTCGCCCAGGGCGCGGTGCTCGGGCTGCTGTGCGCCGAGCATGGCCAGGTCACCGTCGCCGGCGACGACGCCCAGACCCGGCGGCGGTTCGGGTCGGTCGGCGGACGCAACCTCGCCGACTTCGCTCGCGAGTATCCGGAGGCGACGGCGATCGACCTCGGTCCCAGCCAGCGCTGCGCCGACGCGATCGCCCGGGTGGCTGGGGCGGTGGTGGCCGACCGCGACGCGCCGCCGCTGCGCGGGCGCGCCGACGCGAGCGCCGACGTCCGCTTCTGGCGCTGCGCTTCGGAGCAGGCGCAGGCTCAGGCGGCCGCGCTGGCGATCGAGCGGCTGGTGGCCGACGGCGCCGATCCGGGGCGGATCGCCGTGCTCGTGCGCTCGGCGGCCCTCGACGGCACGGTCGTCGGCGGGGCCCTCGAGCAGCGGGCGATCCCCTTCCGCGTCAGTGGTCCCGGCGCCTACTTCCAGCGGGCCGAGGTGCGCGACGTGCTCGCGTGGCTGCGCGTGCTCGCCGACCCGGCCGACTCGGGCGCGGCGGTGCGGGCGCTCACTCGGCCGCCGATCGGCCTGCACTCGGTCGACATCGCCCGCCTCACCCAGCTCGCGCGGCGGCGCAAGCTCGACATGCCCTCGGCGGTCGCGGCGGCGCTCGAGGGGCCGCAGCTCTCGCCCGAGGGCCGGGACCGCGCCCAGGCCTTCCTCGACCTCTACCGTGCCGCCGGCCGCGCGTTCGAGAACCGCCGGCCCGACGCGTTCGTGCGACGGCTGGTCGAGCGCGTCGGCGTGCGCCGCCAGCAGGTCTTCGCGACCGGCGCCGACACCGTCGAGCGGCTGCGCAACATTGCCCGCCTGCCGGAGCTCGCTACCACCTACATGCGCCGCGAGCCGTCGGCCACCCCGCGCGACTTCACCCGCTACCTGCAGGCGGTCGCCGACTCGGGGCTGCCGGAGGCCGAGGCGGCCGTCGCGCGCGGCGGGCCCGCGGTGGCGATTCGCGACCTCGCCGACGCCAAGGGCCGCGAGTTCGACCACGTCTTCGTGCTCGGCATGTCGGCGGCGCGGATGCCGGGTCGAGCGCCGGCCGACGATCCCGCCGGCCCGGCGCTCGCCGCTCCCGGCGAGGCCCCCGCGCCGACCGTGCGCACCACCCATGAGGCGGTGCAGCGACGGTTGACGCACATCGCCCTATCGCGCGCGCGGCGGACACTGGTGCTGTCGTGGGCGGAGACGCCGAACGGCTCGCCGGCGCGGCCGTCGCCGTTCTACGAGGAGGCTCGCGCGGTGGCCGGGGCGCCGGAGGAGCGCTTCGACGACGAGCTGTTCGGACCCGGCGAGGGGCTGCACTCGACGTTTCGGATCATGCGCGACGAGCTGCTCGAGACCGTCCACCGCGTCGGTGGCCGGCTCGGCGAGATGCGCCTCGACGCGACGCTCGACGTCTCGCAGGCGGTTGCCCGCTACCTGGAGCTGCTGAAGGTGGCGGCGCTGATCGAGCGGACGAAGGCCGGCCAGGGCCTCGACGACGCGATCGCCGAGGTCAACCAGCTGCTGGCGGCGGGCGCGTCGGCCGAGCAGCGCGAGGTGCTGGAGGCCTCGGCGCTCGACGACTGGCTCCGCGACGCGGGCCGCGACCCCGAGCGGCTGCCGGTCACCGGCGACGACCAAGGCGGCGCGTCGCTGGACCCGTTCATCCCGCGCCGGCGCGGGGCGGGCGCTCCCGAGCACGGGCTGATGCTGTCGGCCTCGGACATCGAGACCTACCGCCTCTGCCCGCTGAAGTACAAGTTCGCGCGAGTGTTCCGGATCCCGCAGGAGGCGACGATCCACCAGCGCTTCGGGATCGCGCTGCACACCGTGCTCGAGCGGTTCCACAAGGCGCCGGGCGCCGGGCGCGAGGAGCTGTTCGAGCTGTTCGAGGCGTCGTGGCGTCGCGGCGGGTTCGGCGAGTCAGACGACGAGCTGCAGTTCCGCGAGCGCGGGATCGAGGCGCTCGAGCGCTACTGGGAGCAGACGCGCGACCAGGAGGGAGAGGCGGTCTGGTTCGAGCGCAGCTTCTCCTTCCAGCTCGGCCCGCACGTGATCCGCGGCCGCGTCGACCGCGTCGACCGCCGGCCCGACGGCAGCTACGAGGTCATCGACTACAAGACCGGCCGCTCGAAGACCGCCGAGGAGCTGCGCTCAGACGTCCAGCTGTCGATCTACCAGATGGGCGCGCGCGAGTCCTGGGGCGTGGAGACCTCGGCCCACTCCTACTACTACGTGATGACCGCGGAGAAGGTGCCCGTCGCCCACTCCGACGCCGAGCTGGAGCGGGTGCGCGAGACGATCGAGGAGATCGGCGAGGGAATCTCCCGCCAGGCCTTCCAGCCGACCCCGAAGGCCGAGATCTGCGCTTTTTGTGACTTCCGGATCGTCTGTCCGGCGGCGGAGCGGTAGGGCTCAAGAGCGGCGGCCGTCCCCGACCGGGTCGAGCAGGTGCACGTCGGAGTGCTCGCGGTCGTGGGGGTCGAGCAGGGCGTTGGTCTGCTCCATGAGGTCGAGCACGCGGTCGTGGGGCTTCCAGGTCATCGCTGCCGCCCACCGTTGCGCGCGGTCGACCATCCGCCAGATCGGTCGGGGATTGCTGCCGCGCGTCAGCGCTCTCAGGGCGGCGAGGTACTCGTCGCGGTAGCTGAGGGGAATCATCACGCGGCACTGGCCGGCGGCTGTCAGCTCGGCGTTGAGGAACACGCGCGACACTCGCCCGTTGCCGTCCGCGAATGGATGGACCTCCGAGAGCAGGAACATGACGTAGATCGCGCGGGCCATCCCGGCGGGCAGCGTCTGGTGGAGAGCGAAGCCTTCGCGGAGGGTTCCGCGCACGAGGTCGGGTGCCACGAAGGTCGTGTTGCCGGCCCGGTTCGGGGCCTGCTTGTAGCTGCCCGGGTGCAGCTCGGGGCGTCCGCTCATGATCCGCTCGTGGATCAGCTTGGCGAGGTTCTCGAAGTCGTCGGGGTCGGCGGGGACGCGGGCCCGGAGGGTCGGGTCGCTGATCACGTCGAAGGTGCCCTGGACGTCGTGGGCGTCGGCGGGACGGTCGGCCGGGATCCGCCGGTCGAAGACGATGCGCTCGGCCTCTTCGACCTCGAACTCGGTTCCCTCGATCCAGTTGGAGAAGTAAGCCTCGAAGAAGGCGAAGAGGCGCTCGGGGTCGGCCGGGGATCGACGGTCGGCGAACTCCTGCTGGGCCAGCTCGGAACGCAGCAGCTCGAACAGCGCGAGGCGGTCGGCGTCGTAGGCGAGCCCGGCGCGGCGCGCGCGGCCGGCGGGCGTGGCCAGCTCCGTGTCGCGGGTTCCCTGGAGCGATCCGAGCAGGTCGTCGAGCGCCGCGAACCGGTCATGGGCGTCGAGAGCCGGCGCCAGCGCTCGGGCCTCGTCGCGCAGGGCGTTGAGCTCGTCGGTTCCCTTGGTTCGGGCGAGCTGGTCGAGGCGGTCCTCCAGCTCGCTCTGGCGCAGCGTCCGCGGAACGCTCGCTCGCGACCGCGACGGACGCATGTTGTCGAGGTACATGCGCGGGCGGCTCGACATGTGAAGGTCGACGAACGGCATGTCGCCGTCGACCGGGCCCGGCCCGCTGCGTGGACGGAGCGTCAGCCCTGGAAGCCCCACCGCCCGCGGCCGGGCGGAGTGGGGGCCGCTGTCGAGGAAGAGGGAGCCGTCGTCGGCCGGTCCCGCGAGGAACGCGCTGCGGTCCACGATCACCGCGCCTGGGAAGTAGAGCGCGGCGACGTCGTACCAACGGCGCCGGATCAGCTGCTCGGGCGCCTCGTCGAGGTTGCTCGTATAGAGGCCCCGAGCCAGCCGACGGATCTCGCCGCGCCGCGCTGCCCGACTCGCCCACTTCGGGTCGTCGGGCACGAACAGCTCGGGGAGCGGTTGTGACTTAGGAGGCGGCATGCGGGCTTGGGGAGGGAATAACTGCAGCTTAAGCGCTCGGTCGGAGCGAACAAGGTGGATTTAAGAGCTGCGCCTTCCCCGGCTTTCGGATCGTGTGTCCGGCGGCGGAGCGGTAGCGATCAGGGGCTGAGCGCCCCGGCGGCGATCGCGCCGAGCAGCACGACGATCAGGGCGGTACCGAGGCGGAGCATGAGGTGGCGCAGCTCGGCGATGTCGCCCTTGACCTCGGCGCGCAGCTCGGCGATGTCGCCCTTGACCTCGGCGCGCAGCCCGGCGATGTCGCCCTTGAGCTCTTGGCGGAGCTCGGCGGCCTGCCGCTCGCCGCGCGCGAAGCCGGCGTCCATCCGGTCGGCGAAATCGTCTATGCGGTCGTCTGTCCAGTTCACGAGCTGCACCCGTTGGAGGCTAGGTCGCGGAAGGCCTCCCGTGAACAGCATATACGCTGGGCGGCGTTACGACTGACGCACGTCTTACGCGCGGAATGTGTCAGGTGTTGCGGGCGAGTTGCGGAAGCCGATCACGTCGGGTTCCGGGCCGGCGGACGGTGCATCGGCGTACCAGCGCCTTGTGCCACCGCTGTGAAGCTCCGGCCGGGGCTGGGGCCGCGGGTCAGTCCCCGCGCTGCTGCCGCAAGAACCGCTGGAAGTCGGACGCGATCGTGTCGGCCGACGGCAGGTTCGGCTCACCGTCGTCCTCGGCGACCTCGTCCATCGCCGACTCGAGCCGCTCGACGAAGGCCCGCACCTCGGGGTCGCTGGCGACGGCGGCCGAGACCTGGCGCTCGTAGTCCTCGGCGGCCTCCTCGAGCTCGCCGGCGTCGACGGCGACGCCGGCCGCTCCCTCGAACGCTCGGATCAGCGCGAGCGCGGCCTTCGGGTTGGGCGCGGCGGCGACGTAGTGGGGCACCGAGGCCCAGATGCTGACGGTGTCGAGGCCGGCGCGGCCGGCGGCGTGGTTGAGCACGCCGGTGATGCCGGTCGGGCCCTCGTAGCTGGTCGGCGAGAAGCCGAGCCGGTCGAGCTGGTCGATGTCGGACGCCAGGCCGGTGAGGTGCACCGGCCGCGAGTGGGGCACGTCGGCGAGCAGGGCGCCGAGGGTGACCACGCGCGCGACGTCGAGCTCGGCGGCGACCTCGAGCACCGTCGCGCAGTAGCGCTTCCAGCGCAGCGCGGGCTCGGGGCCCTGGACGATCACGAGGTCGTTGTCGGCCCCGGGGATCTCGGCGGCGGAGACCGTCGTCTCGGGCCAGTCGACCTCGCGTGAGTTGCTCTCCACCAGGCGCACCGTCGGGCGCGTCTCGGTGAAGTCGAGGAACTCCTCCAGCTCGATCGAAGCGATCCGCGCCGGCTCGAAGCGGGCGCGGATGAACTCGACGGCGGCGGTGGCGGCATCGCCCGCATCGTTCCAACCACCGAAGGCGGCGACCATGACGGGACGTCGCAGGGCGGGCTTGTGGGTCCAGTTGAGGTCGCTCAAGCTCTCCTCACGGTACCGGAGGCCGCGCTCCCCGCCCGGGACAACCGCCGACGAGCGTCATCGCCACTGGTATAACCAGTGGCGATGGCCTCGACGCTGTCCGCCACCGTCTACCGCCGGCTGCTCCACGGCCTGCTCGCCGGCGACCCCGCGCCCGGCGCGCCGCTGCCCTCCGAGCGCACCCTCAGCGAGCGCTTCGGAGTCAACCGCCACGCCGTCCGCGAGGCCGTCAAGCGCCTTCAGCAGGCCGGCCTCGTCCGTGTGACCCAGGGTGGCGCCACTCGCGTGTTGGACTGGCGCGAGCACGGCGGCCTGGCGCTGATGGAGGACCTCGTCGAGGCCGATCCAGAGTCGCCCGAGCTGCTGCGCGCCGCGTTGGAGATGCGCCTCTGCGTCGGGGTCGATGCCGCCCGCCGCTGCGCCGAGCGCGCTTCGGCCGGCCTGCTGGCAGACCTCGCGGCCACCGTCGAGCGGACCGAGCCGCTCGGGCCCGACCCCGCGTCGAGCGCCCCGGCGCGGACGGCGGCCCACCCCGACGACCTCCACGCCGACGCCTACGAGGCGCTCTGGCGCGCGATCGTGCTAGGCGCCGACAACGTCGCCTACCGGCTCGCGCTCAACAGCCTGATCGCCGGCGAGAACGGCGTCCGCCTGCGCGCCCTCTCGCTGGGCGAGGCGCGCGACGTCGCGACCCAGCGCGCGCTCGTCGATGCGATCGCCGCTGGCGACGCCGACCGCGCCGGCAACCTCGCCACCGACCTGCTTCAGCGCACGATCGCCCTCGCCCAGGCTGCGTTCGCCAGCGGCGCCGCCCTGCCCGAGGCGGCCGCCGGCGCCGCCCGCGGAGGCCGCGCCGATGGTTGACATCATCATCTACGCGGTCCCCGCCTTCATCCTGCTGCTCGTTGTCGAGGCGGTCTCCTTCCGTGTCGCCCAGCGCGAGGACATGAAGGGCTACGACCTGCGCGACACGCGCACGAGCCTCAGCATGGGGATCGGCAACGTGGTGATCAATACCGGCTGGAAGGTCGTCGTGCTGGCGATCTACGTCGGCCTCTACGAGCTGACTCCGCTGCGCGTGCCCGACAACGTCTGGTGGGCGTGGGTGGCGATCTTCCTCCTCGACGACTTCGCCTACTACTGGTTCCACCGCATCAGCCACGAGGTGCGCGTCTTCTGGGCCAGCCACGTCGTCCACCACAGCTCGCGGTTCTTCAACCTCTCGACCGCGCTGCGCCAGACCTGGACGCCGATGACCTACCTGCCGTTCTGGCTGCCGATCGCGCTGCTCGGCTTCCAGCCGTGGATGATCTTCACCATGCAGGCGATCAGCCTGATGTACCAGTTCTGGATCCACACCGAGCGGATCCACAAGCTCCCCCGCTGGTTCGAGTTCGTCTTCAACACGCCGTCGCACCACCGCGTCCACCACGGCGCCGACGACATCTACCTCGACCGCAACTACGGCGGCATCCTGATCATCTGGGACCGGATGTTCGGCACCTTCCAGGGCGAGGAGAAGAAGGTCACCTACGGTCTCACCAAGAACATCGGCACCTTCAGCCCGCCGCAGGTCGCCTTCCACGAGTGGGTCGCCGTCTGGCGCGACGTGCGCGCCGCGAAGAGCTGGCGCGAGCGCTTCGGCTACGCCTTCGGCGGTCCGGGCTGGTCGCCCGACCGTCCCGACGACCGCGGCCTGCTCGGCGGCCACCAGGCGGTGGCGTCCCCGGGCGAGGCGGCGCCGATCGAGGCGACGCCGGCCGACGCGCGGATCCGCGCCTGACCGCCGCCGCGGCTCGGGCGGCTCAGCTCAGCGCGGCGATGTCGTCGACCATGTCCAACTGGTCGTCGAGGCGCGTGATCTCGAAGATCCGCTGGACGGTCTCCGGGCCGCGGACGACCGCGAAGCGCCTGCCGGCCGCGCGGGCGCGCTGATCGGCGGCCACGAGCGTCCGCAGGCCGCTGGAGTCGAGGAAGGTGACCTGCTTGAGGTCGAGCGCCACCGTCGCCGGTCGCTCGTCCTCCTCCACGCGCGCGAGCTCGCTCTCTACGCGCTCGACCGTCGAGAGGTCGATTTCGCCCGCTACGACCACATGGACCAGATCGTCGTGGCTGTGTGAGGTGACCTCGAGCAGCGTCATCGCACCGGGCAACCTATCCGTTCGGAGCGCCGGACGGCGCGGTGCGCGGTGACCGCAGCGCCCGGCGCACGAGGCTCCAGGCGAAGAACAGCTGGACGGCGGCGAACGACAGCTCCAGCGCCCGCTCGCTGACCGAGTTGGCGACCACCGCGCCGACCAGGACGCCGATCGGCGAGAGCGCCCCGACGATCAGCCCGTCGCGGACGCGGAGGTTGCCGTAGCGGCCCTGTCGCCAGGCGCCGACGAGGCCGACCAGGACGATCGCCACCAGCGACGTCGACTGCGCGTCCAGCTGGGAGTACTGCAGGAAGATCACCATCCCCGGCACGAACAGCACGCCGCCGCCGACCCCGACCAGACCGCCGAGCATCCCGGCCGCGAAGCCGACGGCCAGCAGCGCGGTGAGGTCGAGCGCGTCCATCAGAAGACCAGCACCGCGGCCGAGACCACCAACAGGACGGCGAAGATCACCGACACCGCACGCTCGGGGATCCGCTGCTGCAGCGCCGTTCCGGCGACCACCCCGACCATCGCCGGCAGCCCGATCAGCAGTCCCGTGCCGAGGTGCACGTTGCCGAACGCCCCTTGGGTGATCGCCGCGAGCGTCGCGATGACGATGATCGCCAGCAGCGAGGTTCCGGTCGCCTCGCGCTCGCCGTAGCCGAACCAGAGGATCAGCAGCGGCACGATGATCGTCCCGCCGCCGACGCCGAACAGGCCGCTGAACGCGCCGCCCACGGTGGCGATCGCGACGAGCTTCGGCAGTCGGGACGCCATCGCCTCGCCATACTACGTCGCAGTGTCCGCGCCAATGGCCCAGACGCTGCGCGAGAGCCTGCGTCCGCTCACCGACAACCCCGACGGGGCGGCGGTCTTCTGCGACATCGACGGCACCCTCGCCCCGATCGTCCCGCGCCCCGAGCAGGCCCACGTGCGCCAGGAGATTTCGCTGCTGCTCGGCCGGCTCGGGCGGCGCTACCGCTGCGTGGCGTGCGTGTCGGGGCGGCCGGTGTCGGAGGCGCGGCGGCTGGTCGGGGTCGGCTCGATCGCCTACGCGGGCGCCCACGGCGCCGAGCTGCTGCGCGCCGGCGAGAAGCGGCCGACCTTCGTGCCGGCGTTCGCGAGCTGGGAGGCGCGGGTGCGCAAGTTCGTCGGCGCGCGCGAGCACCTGCGCGAGCTGAAGCTGCTGCGCGTGCGGATCGAGGACAAGGGCCCGATCAAGGCGTTTCACTGGCGTGACGTGCCCGACGAGGCGGCCGCCGAGAGCTGGCTCTCCAACGTCGCCGCCGAGGCCGAGGCGGAGGGGTTCGCCACCCACTGGGGCCGCAAGGTGCTCGAGATCCGCCCGCCGGTGCCGATCGACAAGGGCCAGGCGGTCCGCACCCTGGTCGGGGAGACCGGCGTGCGCGTCGCGCTGTTCGGCGGCGACGACGTGACCGACCTCGACGCATTCGACGCGCTCGACGACCTCGTCGCGGCGGGCACGCTCGCCACCGCGATCCGCGTCGGGGTCGCCTCGGCCGAGGGGCCGGCGGCGATCGTCGACCGCGCCGACGTGGTCGTCGACGGCGTGCAGGGCATGGTGGACGTGTTGGCGGCGCTCGCCGAGTCCTAGATGCTCTTCCGCGACTTCCTCCGTGTCGCGGTGATGCTGTTCGGCGGCTCGGGGACAGTGCTGGCCGTGGTGGCGTGGGCCGGCGCGTCCGGGGAGGACACCTGGACGCCGCTCTACTTCGCCGTCGGCTGGTGGGTGATCGCCACCGCCGGCGGCCTCTGGCTCGGCCGCGGCCACGGCCCCACCGAGCAGATCGGCAAGCTGCTCGCCGGCGCCCGCAACGCCAACGCGATCCCCGAGATCGAGCCCGGCCGGATGGTCGTCAACCGCCTCTGGGCGCTCGCGCTGCTCACCGTCGTCTCCGGCGGCGTTGCCTTCCTGATCCCCCAGATCCCCGCCATCGCCGCCGGCTACTCGCTCGGCGTCGCCCTCACCTGGCGCAACCAGCCCCGCGCCGTCCAGGCGATCGAGGAGCGCGACGGGGTGCGGTTCTACCTGGACCGGACCTCACCGTTCGCGGGGCCGCGACTGCTGCGGACGCCGGGGCTGCGGAAGGTGGAGGCGGAGGGGGAGATCGTGCGGGGGGCGGTCGGCTAGATAGGCCGATCGGCCGGCGGTACCTGGCACGCTTGGGCCATCTCTGTAGAAGCGGGCGGCGCAAAGCATCCGTGCCTAGAGTGGCCCAGATGCGTAGCAGCGGACCTACTGGGCATCGCCTGGACCGTCCAGCTCGACAGGCTCCTCTTCGGAGTTCTCCGAGCTGTCGGAACCAGACCGGACCTGGTTCGCGAGGAAGGTTCCAGCCACTACGCCGGCCTCAATGACAAGGAGCACGAACCCCTCAACGGCGCGCCCCGCAAAGAGCAACACCAAACCGGCGACGAGGATGAGGACCGCGATGCCGCCCGCGATATGCAACTGACGCAACTGGTACTGGGCGAACTTGTCGAAAGCCCGTGAGTCTTCTGTGAGGGCCTTCTCGGCCAGCTCGCGGGTGTGTTGCCGCTGCTGAAGGTAGTCGCTAAGGATTAGCTGCGTCGATCCGGGCGAGAGCGCCTCGACGCGCTCTAGCCAGTCGGCACTTGGCACGGGCCCCGAGTGCCAGATCACTTGCCCAGACCGCGCCCCGGGCCAGTTCCGCACCGGCGTTCCGTCAGGAGGGTCGATAATGTCGTCCGGCTCAATCGCCTCTTCTGGGGCAAGTGCCCCATCCGTCTCGTCGCTCAAGCGCGCCTCCCGAGGCGTTGAGCAGACAGCCCGCGTTAGGGCCGCCTAGCTGTCGTGTTTGGACCGAACCTCTAGCTCGAAAGACTCTCTGCGGAGATGGAGATCGTTGTCGAGCAGGACCTTGATGGTCTGGACGTGCCCCTGGCGCACGTAGTCGTGGAGCAGGACCATGGTTGAGCGCGGATATACGAACTTCCTTTGGAAGTCGCCGAGCGAGCCAAAAGCGCCGAGCCGGCCGATGTCCTGCGCCGGCCAGCCGAGCCTCTTGGCGACCCGAACGCCACGCTGGACCTCTTTGTCCTTGACCTTCATAGGGACCAGCATAACTGGGCGCGCAACCCCCACGGGTCACCCGGCCCTATCGGCTTGCAAGAGACCAATCGTCAAGCCCCTCAACATCCGTCCGACGATGGCGGGAGCCATATCTTGAGCCTGCATGGGAGCCCCAACCTCCTGCGTAGGCCCCCCGGTTGCGGTTACCGCCTCCACGGCTGTCTCGACGACGCGACCCGCATCGCCTTTGTCGAAGTCCTCAAACAACCGGGCTTCTGACTATCGGCACCGCTTCGTATCGAGCCGGCCGGGGTCGACGCAGCTACGGACGAGCTTCGGCTTGCGCTTCCCCTTGCGGATCCGGATGTCCAGCGCCCGGCCCGCGGCGCCGGGCTCGGTCACGACGAGCCGGACGACCGTGCCCGCGTCGAGGCGCTTGGAGAACGAGCGGCCGAGCGCGAGTGGGCGGGTTGCCCCTGCCTGCGCGCGGGGCTTGCGCTTGGCGCTCTTGCGCCGCTTCGCCCGCGCCTTGCGCTTCACGCCCTTGGCCTTGCCGCCGCGCGGCGCGCGGAAGGTCCGCTGAGCAAACGGGCAGCCGGCCTTGCGGGCCTGGCGCCGGGTCCGCTTGGCGGCGCGCCCTCGCGGGGCCGGCGCGAGCAGCCGCGCCGTGACCCCAGACACCCCGCGCGCGCACGCCACTCGTACCCGCGCGGCCCGCGGCAGGCGCCGCACGGTCAGGCTCTTGATCTGGCTGCCACGCTTGGAGCCGCGCGCCTTTGCGAGGACTCTGGCCGGCGTGCGCCGGAACACCCGAACGATCTCGACGGCGCGCTGGCGGGTGCCGTCGGCGGCCATGCCCTCGAGCTCGAGCGTGTGGTCGCCGGTGCCGACGGTCGCCGGGATCGGCAGGCTGGCCGTGATGCGGCCGGTCTCGTCGGCGGTCAGCTGGCCGAGGTCGACGGGCGTCGAGTGCAGCGTGGCCTGGAGCGTCGCGCCCGGGGTGAAGCCGGCGCCCTGAAGTTGCAGCGAGCAGGCCTGCACGCACGCCGCCGGCTGGAGGCAGTCCGCGCCGCACTGGCGGCCGGCGCTCACGTCGATCCGGCCGAGGCGGATCTCGGGCCCGGTGGCCGGGCGGATCGGCGCCGACGGGTCGGGCGGCGTGGCGAGCAGTGTGCCGGCGCCGTCGGTGTAGTGGTCGAGGAAGTGTCGCGCGATCGCGTCGTGGGCGTCCTGGTTGGGGTGGAAGGACTCGTTGCCCACCCCGAACCACGTGTCGTCGCCACCGCGTAGACCGTTGATCCACGGCTCGTCGCTGCAGACGCCGCGGCCGGCGGTCACGTTGGTGATGTCGACGTAGAGGACTCCCGCCTCGGTCGCTGCGTCCTTGATCGCGTCGTTGATCGCGGGGAGCGCGGTCTCCTTGACCCACCGCCACTCGCCCTCGCTGACGGTTCGCGCTTGCCAGCAGCTGGTGGGCTCGTCGATGACGCTCGGGTAGCCGAAGGCCACGATCGTCGTGGCCGGCGGCGGGTAGGCGGCCCGCAGTGCGACGAAGGTGTCGCGCACCTTGCGGAACATCGTGCCGTTGATCGTCGAGACGGCACGCGCGCCGAAGTCGGGCTCGTCGCACCCTCGGGTGGGGATGACGCACTCCTTGAGGATCTCTCCGAACTGTGCGTCGTTGCCGCCGATTCCGACGGTGATCAGGCCGGGGGCGCCCTGGCTGGCGAAGTCGCGCAGGTTCTGCAGTTGGGTCTGGCCGCCGTGCACGCCGAACGGGGAGTGCGGGAAGCGGACCAGCTCGACTCCGGCGGCGCCGATGTGGTCGGTCGTCGCCCCGCTGCACGCGGCGAACAGGCCCGCCGCGGAAGCGATGCCGAGGCCGGCCCGGATCTGGTTCGGGTACGCCCTGCCGTGGCGGTGGCAGCGGTTCTCGTAGGTGACGGCCTTGCGCTTGCGGTACCCGCGTGGCTCGCGCTGCGAGCCCGTCGACGGCTGGCAGTTGCCGGGAAGCCACGGCCACCCGAACGGCACGGTGGTGTCCTCGTGGTAGCGCCTGTTCTGGAGGTCGGTGCCGCAGTCGTAGTCCAGGCCGCGATTGGGGAGCAGGCCCTCGCCTGATGTGTAGGAGTCGCCGAGCGAGGCCATGCGGCTGGGCTTGGCGCCGGCGGCCCCGCGCTTGACGACGAGGTTGTCGATAGCGAACCCGGCCCGCTCCAGCGACACCGCGCTCACCTTGAAGCCGGCCACGCCGCGATAGGTCACGTCGATTCGGTTGATGCCATAGGACTGCGCACGCACGGCTCCGACGACCGCCCCGCCAGCGTCGTAGTACTCGATCTCGACGGAGTTGCGGTCGTCGATGAAGCCGACGTCGAGCGTGAAGCCGTCGGCGGTCGCGGGGTTGGTGGTACCCGGTTGGGTGAAGCTGGCGACGATGTCGCCGTAGAACCTCGGCTTGCCCGCGAGCACGGGCGCGGTCGGGTTGGAGCTGTCGTAGGTGGTGAACACGTCGTTGGTGAACACGACGCCCTCACTGGCGTACTGGTCGGTGACGTCGGCGCCGACGAACAGGTCGTCGAAGGTGATGCCCTGCTCCTCGGCCGCGCTGGCGTGGGCCTTGGGAGCGGCTCCCTTACCGGGTGTGCTCGCCGAGCTGGACGGCGCGGCCTGCGCCGCGCCCGGTGTGAGCGCGAAGCCGGCCGCCAGTATCGCCGGCATCAGCGCCAGGGCAGCCGCAGCCGACCTGGCTTTCGTGAACCCTCCCATGTGAGATCCCCTGCCCTTCGCATCGCTCGGTGTGCCGCGCCACCGTAAGGGCAGTGCGGAAATTGCGCAAGTCGCGCGGAGCGCTCGCCTTGCCGGAAAGTCAAGCGAGGGGTTCGTGCGGTGGGGCGGGTCGGTCGGCGATGCCGATCAGCAGGACGTGCGGCTCGACGCCGAGTCCCTTGGCGAGGCGGACGATGACGCGGACGCCGGGGTCCCGGACGCCGCGCTCGAGGCGACGGACCTCGGCCGGATCCATCATCGCCCCCGCCGCCACCGCGTCCTGGGTGAGGTCCTTCTCCGCGCGCAGGCGGCGCAGGTTGGCCGCGAGGTTCGGGAGCGGGTCGACCACATGAGGACCTTTTCGTCCCGTGGCCGGCTGTGCCAGGACTGATCGGCCCTGGTCATTGGGGCCGTGGGCAGTTCGTCAGCGCCAGCCGGTCGCGCGGGCGGGCGCGAACTCGTGAAGGAGGCGCCGGAAGGTGATTCCGTGGGTGTCGTCGTCGCGCAGCCCTGCGAGGGAGGGATCGCGCCTGGACCACTCGACGAGCTCGTGGCGGCGCCGTCCGGTAGCCGCGGCGAAGGCACGGCGCAGGTGCTCGACCGCGGTGGCCAGGGCATCCCCGTCGCCCGCGGCTGCGATGGTGGCCTCGAAGCACGCTAGGTCGTACCACGCCCGGTATGACAGCCTCTCGGGCGGTGTGGCCCCCAGGTCGCTGACCGTCGCGCGGGCTTCGGAAAGCTCGCCGAGGCAGGCACGGTATCCGCCGAGCACGATCTTCGCGCACGGGTCGACGACCCGGTCGAGGAAGGGCAGCAGGGCGGTCGCCCTCTTGCGATCGGACGCTCCCCGGCGGTACCGCGCCCAGTCCACCGGCTGGCGCCACCACCTTGGCGCCCGCGCAAGCACGCGAGGCCGCAGGCGGTCCCGTGCCTCGTCGACCTGTCGCACGAACGCCGCCGCGTCGGCTTCCCCGCGCACAAGCGCGCTGTGGCGCTCCTCGGCGCTGTGCTCGTCACTGGTGAAAGCTCGGTTCAGCCGCTGGGCCAGGTGCTGGTAGCCGAGGCGGTAGTAGTCGGCCGAGCCCTGCTCGTCTACGGTCTCGTCGGCTTCGATCGCCGCCTTGGCGCGGGCGAGGGTGTCGATCGATCGCTCGAAGCGGCCCAGCCGTGCATACATGCCCGCCTGACCCAGCCACGCCGCCCAGTTGCGTGGATAGAGGATCACCGCCTGCTCGTAGAGCGCCAGCGCCTCGCCGTAGCGCCGTGCGGACTGCTGGTCGAGGGCCTCGCGCGCCAGCGCGAACGACTCGGGCGCGTCCGGGTCCAGCGCGCCGGGCTCCCCCAACAGGCGTGCCACCTCGTACTGGATCCAGATGGCGATCGGATCCGCCAGCGCCAGGTAGTCGTGGCTGGTCGGCGGTACGGCCGACGCTTGGCCGCGGACCTGCGCCATGGCGGGGACCTTGCCGCCGTCCTCCACGCTCACCGTCGTGGACATGGCGTCCCCGCGGGGCGGGTCGATGACGCCCGAGACGACGAACCGCCGCCGTGGCAGCACCGCGGTGAGCAACTTGACCGCTGCGGCCGCGAACTTCGCGTGGTCATGAATCCCGCTCGCCTCGGCGACCGCCCGATCCAGTGCCGCGTCCGCACCGGCGAGGTCGGCGAACCGGTCCCCGAGCGCACCGACGTCCAGGTCCTGTTCGACGCCGGGCTTCAGCCGGGCCTGCTCGTGGTGGCGGTGCAGGCGCTCTCTGATGCGCGCGGTGAGCGCCGCACCGGTTCCTTTGCCGCCGTCGCCGAGTGCCCCGTCGTCGACGAGTGCCAACTCGAGCCGCGGCCGCAGGAGCGGCCCCACCAGCGGCCACCGCTCGAGCCGCCGCGCGAAGGGCCGCAGGACGGTACTCAGCGCCAGCAGGAGCATCGCGACCAGTAGCAGGCCGACCGCGACGACAGCCGCCAGCCACTTGGCGGCCACGCCGATCCAGTCGAGGGCCGCGTCGGCCGCGTCCCCGGCCGCGCTGCGGCGATCCGTCGAGCTCAGACCCGCCAGGTCGTCCTTGCATTTCGCCTCTGGGTCCGCGTCGAGTGCCTTCAGGTAGTCCTTCTTGGCGGCCTCGTCATCGCCAGCGCTCTCCTTCGCCTTTCCCGACGCACAGAGCGCGCGCGCCTCCTTCGGAGCCAAGTCGGTGGCCGCGGAATCCGCGGCTGCCTTCGACTCGGGATCGACGCCGTTGGCTTTGGCCAGCCCGTCCCGAGCGCATGCGGCGGCCGGATCCTCTTGGAGCACCGTCACATACGCGGCGCGGGCCCGCTTGGCCTCACCCGCGGTGAGGAGACTGTCGCCGAGCGCGCATGGCGAGGGGGGCGCAGGGGTGTCGGGTGCCTGGGCAGTTGCGGTGCCCGCAAGGACCGCGCTTACGGCGACTGCCCCCACGAACACCCACCCCGCGCTTCGCGGACTCCGCATCGGCCGGGCGCTACCAATGTCGGTAAATCGGACCGCTCTTGACACCTGGATCACTCAGTAGGCGAGCGAGAGTGGGTCGTCGGAGTCTGGCTCTTGCAGATAGGCAGAGGGGACCCAGGAGATTCCGCTCCGCTCCGCCGCGGTCCGCACCGGTCCCGCGCCTTGGCCGCTCTCAGCATCGATGGCGAGTTTCGCGCGAATCGCTCCGATGTAACCCTGCACGGTCTTGGGCACGAGTTCGAGGCGCTCGGCGATCGCGTTCTGGGAGAGCCCGTCGACGAGCAGGGCCAGGACCTCGCGCTCGCGGGAGGTCAGGGCATCCTCTGGCGTCTGCCAGCGTTCGTCGAGCAGCGCGACGCAGCGGATCCGCTCAACCTGCTTCTGCACTGGGTCCTGCTTGTCCACGACGTGGCTCCCCCCGAGGTGCATGAACGCTCGCACCTCGCATGCCACCGTCTCCAACGGATTGCTGGTCCACAACACGAGCGCCGGCGGCGGGCGCCGCGCGGCCTGATAGTGACCGGTCAGTGCCTTGGCGATCCACGGTGCCTAGTGACCGGTCAGTGCCTTGGCGATCCACGGTGCCGCGAAGACCTTTCGCCCACGCGGTGCCTTTGGCATGACGAGATCGATAAGGATCACGTCACACGTTGTCCTGCAGCCCGCGCTGATCGCTCCAGACGCGTTGTCGATCCGTGGGTAGATGCCAGAGAGCTTGAGCGGAGGGCCGGCATCGGTCTGCGAGTGGCTCACCAGCTCGGTGAGATCTTGGTCGGCGGTCTCGGAGTCGTCGCACGCGAGCATCCCTATGGGCTTGGCCGTCACGATCCCCCTTGAGGCATTGGTCTGAACGCCCTCGTGCCGAGAGTCAGTTGGACGAGAAAGACATCGAAAGGGAGGTCGAAGGTACACCCCTCGGCCTCACCCCGGAACGCTATCGTACACCCGGGTATCCCTGCACGCCACCGGTGGAGCCACTTCTCGCCGGTCTGGAAGCCCCGCTCGGAGCGCCGCTGGGAAGGGAGGCCGTTTCCCACCGTCACCAGGACGCGACCACCATCCGCGATCCCGAGTTGACAGAACAGGATCTCCCGACCGCCGTTGTCGATCGCCTCTAGCGCAACACGTTTGAGCAGGCGCTCCAGGCGACGGCCGACGCGCCCGGATTGGAGCACCAGCCGGCCCACCTCCAGCGGATGTGTGGCTATCGGAACCGACCGCATCGTGCCGTCGGCGGGAAGATCGAGCCCCATGGGCGCCACGACTGAAGTGAGTGCTCGGCTGCACAGCGGCGCGAGTGTCCGGGGTCGGCGGTCGAGCAGGCGCGACGGCTCATCAAGGCGAGACGTTGCGACGCGCAGCCGGTCCTGGACGCTCGCCGCACTCGGGTCGTCCGGACGCACTCGCAGCAGCTGGCGGCGGGCTTGGTCGACTACGCGGTCAGCGTCGCGACGATCGCGTCGGACCGCGCGGACGGCGCGCTGGCGCCAGGAGATCGACTCGACGAGCGCGCCCACGAAGGTCGCCACGGTCGCCGGAAGCATCAGGCCGTAGCTGCCGGCCATCACGGCCGTTACCGCAATGCCGATCGACATCTCGAGGGCGATCGTCTGCGGGGTCGCGCCGATCGCGGCGGCGCCGACAGCGAGCGCGCCGTAGGTCACCGCCATCCACACGACTAGACGGCGCAACGTCCAGTTGGGTCGCTCGAGCCAGTTGACGGCGCCTGCTCCGAAGATCGCGATCGGCCAGCACGGTGCGGCCAGAACCGCCATCACCACGAGCGCCTGGTCGGTGACGTAAAGGGGCCACCGAGTCGGTTGGCCGATGGTGTAGTCGGCGATGTGCCCCGCGCCCATCGCGGTGGCGCCCGCGAACGCCAGCACCACCACCCACGTCGCATCGCCCGCGAGCCCCGTGCCCGTGAACGGGACCGCGCCGGTCAAAGATGCGCCGGCCATGAGCGGGGCGACGGCCACGAACGCGACGCGCAGCCAAAGCGAGACGATGAGCGACCGGCGCTCGATCTCGGGCGTGTGCAGCAGCCGAACGACATCGACGCCTCGCAGGATCTGTAGGAGCGATGCGCGCAGCGGCCGCGGTAGCCACCCCGGGGTGTTCTGGTAGGTCGCGAATCGCCGCAGCGGTGTCGAGGACCGCGGGTGCGCGATCATCGCGAGCCCTCCCATGTATCCCGCCTCGGAGGCGCGACCGGCCTCGACGCTGGCTCGGTCGCGCCAGCGCACGAGCGTCGCCTCGGCGCTGACGCGCAGTCGCGCAAGCTCCCCCCGCAGCCGTTCGGCCGACTCGCCGTCCACTGGCTCGATGAGCTCGGCGGCCTCGCCAACCGAGCGCTGCACCCCGCGGACGAGGATGTGGGCGTGGTCGGCGACTCGCTCATCGACTAGCGCAGCTGACCAACGAGCGAGGTCGTGCCGCCACATCCGAAGGCCGGCCAGCATCGGGGGGACCCCGACCGACACGCCAGCCGCGTAGGCAGCGAGAACGACCGCGAGCCACGCGGGGCCATCGAGCAGCCCGACGATCGCCCCACAGATAGCGCCGGCCGCAGTGGCAGCCAGCACGTGACCGGTACGCGCCATCCCGGGCTCGTCATACACCGGCCCTCCTCAAGGGTGACACTCGCCGTTGGCGGGAGGGCGGCGGGAGGGCGGCGGGAGGGCGGCGGTCAGCACGTGACGTCTATCGACCCCGTTTCAGCGACCGTCCACTGCTCGTCCGAGGAGCCGTCAACCTGCACTGTTCGGCTGCCGGCATGGGTGCGCACAGCTAGCGAGTCGCCCGGCGCGATCCCGAGCTCGGCCATCGGCACGTTCCACAGCGGGTCGCGGGGCCTGACCTCCGATACCGTGACAGGTGGCACCCCTAGCACCTCGTCGATCGTTCTCCGCCACGGTCCCCCATGGTGGTCGCAGCGCGGAGCGGCCTCCCACTCCCACAAGGGTGCGTCGACCGCCGTTGTCCGCGCGCACATCCTGCAAGCCGCCGAGCGCACCAGTGGGGCGGGCAGCACCGCGAGGATCACCGAGTCGTCGAGTCCCGCCGCGATATCGGCGAGCGTCGCGGTCGCGGGGTGTGTGTCAATGACGGCGTCCGCCCCCGTGATTCGGTGGCGTCTTGCGCAGTCGGGGTCCGGAAGCAGCTTGCTGACGGTGGTCTCTCCTGTGCGGAGGTCCAGCGCCACGAATCGTGGAGCCGTCTCACGATCGTGAAGGAGCATGATCGTCGCCTCGGCCATGAACCCGGCCAGGGCGGTCGCCCCCGACTGGATGGCCGGGACGATCCCCGCCTTCGCCGCGGCCTCGGCGTAGTGCCGGCACGAGAAGACATCGTCGGCCTCGGGCGTTCCGCTGCAGTTCCAGCACGGACGCTCGTGCGCCGCGCCTGCAGCTGGGTAGACGGCGTACCAGAGCTGGTTGGCCGAGAAGCCGCCGGTCACCAGCGGCCGGTTCTGCTCGAGCGCCGTGCGTGCGAGCCAGCTACGGGCCGAGATCGCGTCGACGCAGCTGACTACGACATCGACGTCCCGCACCGCAGCGGCGCCAAGCCGTTGAACCCACGCGTTGGCGTAGCGCACCACGCCCCCCGGGGCCGTGGCACGCTCGGCGAGCGCCGTCGCCACCCACTCTGCCTTGTACGGAAGCGGTCCAGCGGCGGTGTCGCGCAGATGGTGCGGGTACAGGCTGCTCTTGGCCCGGTTGTGGGCCTCGAAGCGGTCGAGATCGACGATCCTGGTGTCGCCGACACCGGAGAGTACGAGGGTGTCGCCCACCGGCTGAGCGAGAGATCCTGCGCCTGCGATGAGCACGCGTCGCTCGTGGAGCCGGTCGGGGTCGTAGCCTGCGAGGCGCTGGCGGCTGTAGACGTCTTGGGTCATTGGTTCGCTCCAGGAGGGACGGGCCCGCGGCCGAGGCATTTGCCTGGCGGGCGGAGGCATTGGTCGAGCGGGCGCATGCAGGCGCCGCATGTGGCGTCGGGGGGCGTGAACCGCCGACCGTTGAGATCTCGTCGTCGGCCAGTCGAGGCTGACTGTCGAGTTGGCCCCGGCGTCCTGCGCGGCGTCGTGTTTCGAGCGCTGGCGCGGCCAGGCCAGGTGCGATCCGGGACGGTCGTGGGACGCGGCGCGGGGCGCTCCTGCGGGGGGCGGTTCGGGCGTTCGTCCTGTGCGGCGCTTGCCCAGGCGAGGGCCGCGACGAACAAGATTACGAGGAGCGTGACGATCACGACCGCCGTCATGGTTGAGCTCCGGGGTACGGTCCGAACGGGCTCCCTGTGGGTGTGCCCTGCAGAGGGGCTACCTGGGGCTCGGGAACGCCCGACCCACGCACGCCTTCGCCTGTGGGCTGCTCGGGAGTTGGGATCAGTCCGTTTGGCCCGTCGCTGCCGGAATCGAGCAGCACCGCGCACACGGCGGCGACCACGACGGCTGCCAGCAGAGCCGCTGATAGCCACACGAATACCTTCGAGCCCGCCCAGGGACGGTCACGGCCCAGCGCCGGCGGCCGCAGACCGGCGGCATGAGCGGGCGCGGGCGCGATGTCGTCAGCTGACGAACTGCGTAGCTGCGCCGGTGACGCCTCGGGGGCTTCCGAGCGCCCGATCTCCCCGACGCGCCGGATCTGGCGCGTCGGGTGAGTGACTGCGGCGCCCGGCAATTTGCCCGCGTCGCCGTTCGCGGCTCCCTCCATCCCGGCGGGCGGGTGGTCCGTCTCGCCCAGCGTCTCGTGCGCCTCGACGACGTCGGATCCGAGGAAGACCCGCCATTGCGGATCGGCGTGCGCGAGGCCGGAGACGACCAGTCCCACGCTCGCCGGGCTGTTCCATCGCGCTTGCTCGGTGCGGTCGGTCTCGCTGAAGAACGCCTGCTGGATCGGGTGGGAGTGCATCCAGCCGACCGCGCTGGCGAGCGCATCCCGCAACCGCCCCTCCACCTCCATACGGCGTCGGCCCTCGGCGGTGATCTCGACCGTCGCCGAAGTGCCGATCACCTCGCCCGGGAGCGGCAGGATGATGTCGGTGACGACGGTGTACGGATGCAGGCCGTCGGTGAAGGTGCCGCCCATCAGCAGGGCGCCCGTCTCGTTCGGGCGGTGGCGTTGGGTCAGGCTCTTCGCGTCGCGCAGGACGTGGCGGTGCAGGAACGTCCTCGATCCGTCCGCCGCCCGCAGCTCCTTGAAGCTCGGGTCGGAGGTCGGCGGCTCGCCGAGGATGAGGGTTGCCGATATCCGCTCGCCGTTGAGAGCACGGGCGGTCACGACGCCCTCCGCATTCGCCGCCGCGATCCTGACGCCGTGGATGCGTCTGTACGACGCATTGTCCGCTTCGCGGTCGCGGCGGCAGGTCGCGCCACCCGCGTCCGCGAGTCGAGCCCCGATGCCGTCGGTGAGCCGAGCTCTGGGTCGAGCGGCTGGTGCCCGAGCGTCGCCCAGTGGCGCACCGCCGCGGCGTTCAACGCCGAGAAGCTCTGGTCGGGCGCCGGCTCGTCGTAGTTGAGCAGCCGACAGAGCTGTGCGACGTAGAGCGATAGCGGGGTGCGCAGCGGCGTCCAGACGAAATGTCCGTGGCACACCGCCCCGGAGGGCAGTCCGATGTGTGGGGCGAAGGGGACCGGTTTCGAGATGATGCGGGCCACCGGCTCGGACACGGGGTAGTCGCCGCCGGCGTTCGGATCGATGAGGAACGTCGCGCCGTGCAACGGCCGGTGTTGGGCGTCCAGCGTCGCGAACTCGCAGGTCAGGGTGAACACCGACGGGGGATCCGTCTCGTCGGCCAAAGGGATCTCGTGGACGCCGGTCATCGCGTCGGTCGCCGAGTGGAAGCCGCGGATGCTGACCGGGTACTTGCTCTCGTGGATCTCGCGTAGCTCGGCGGCGTCCCCGAGGCGTCGCGACAGGATCTCTTCAGGCAGTAGCGTTCGCATGGCTAGGCTCCGTGCGTGCGACGGCCGTAGCTCAGCTGGTCGCCATCCTCGATCCCGGCCGCGTCGAGTGTCATCCCAGGAGTCAGCTGCGTGCCGGTGCGGGCGTGGTGAACGAGCCAGTCGTCGTTGTCCAGGAAGCCGTCGCTCATCAGCGCGGCGGTGATCTCACCGATCGTCCAGTCGAGCTCGAGGTCTGTTGCGTACCGGTCGGTTGGACTGTTCTTGTCAACACAGAACACCCGGATGGTGTCGGCAGCGGTGGTCATGCGGTGCGCCTCCTTGGCGGAGATGGGAAGTGACAACCCGAGGTTCGCTTCCGGGCTGGTCACCGACAACGGGGTTTTCCCCGTGGCTGGAGCGCCGCGGCTCCGACTACTCTCGGCCGGAGACCAGCACCAGACGCAGGTCGACGATCACCTGATCGGCGTACGTCCTGGCCACCGGCGCTTCGCCGAGCCGGAGAGCGCCGCGAATGCCTCCGCGAGCTCCTGAAAGCGCCGCGTCGCGTCCGGGTCGTCGGGATTGCGATCCGGGTGGAGCTCGAGGGCCCTGCGCCGGTAGGCGCGCCGGATCTCGTCGGCGCTCGCATCTGCCCGGACGCCCACCACCTCGTACGGGGAGGCGCTCACTGGCCGCCGCTGCCCAACCGGCGATCTGGCGGGGCGGGTGGGAGCGCGCGCTCGTCTACGGCACGTGTCAGCTGTCGAGGTTCCTGGCGGCGCGCGGGTGGCGGCAGAGGGCTGGGCCGTCCACGCCCCTCGGGAGCTGCGTCGGAGCGGCGCAGCGACCGCTGCGCCTCCGGTCGGGCTCGGGAGAGGTAGCGCCGCACCGATCCCCCGTGGTCGGTGTGGACGGAGTCGGCAGCCTGAACCGCCGCCGCCATCATGTCGTCGAACATCTGCATCAGCGAGAGCGCGTCGATCGCCGGTCCGATGAGTTGCCAGGTTCCGCCGTGCCGCTCTGCCCAAGCTCGGAAGTAGTCGAAGTCTGGCGCGATCGTGAAGCACAGCGCGTCCATCGCGGTGAGCAGTTGATCCACCCGCGCGGCCGTTGGAGGGCCGCCCAACGCCGGCTCGTCGGTGATCAGGACCACCACCTTGACCGCGTTCGGGCGGAACGGCCGCTCGAGCGCGGCCAGCATGGCGTCGCCGGAGGACTCGCCGATGTTGCCGCCCCCTGAGAACCGCGGCAGCGACCGCAGCTGGGTCTGTGCCGATGCGACGTCGAGGCACTCCGGCAGGTCCGTGACTATTCGGTCGCCGGGCACCGTCAGGTCGCCGAAGGGGACGACCCCGAAGCGCCAATCGAGTTGCAGCCGACCAAGCGACGCCACGATCTCCGCCACCGACTCGACGAGCGACGCGATCTTGTTGCTCATCGAGCCTGTCGTGTCGAACACGCAGCGGACGTCCACGTGGCGTGAGGCGTTGTGCGCGATCGCGGGATGCACGGGTCGGTTGGGCATGTGGTCGGGACCGTAGGCGCAAGGGGGAGGGCCGGCCACCGGGAAAGCCCGGTTCCGAACCCGCCGGGTCGATGTGGACTGGCTTCGCACACCTGAAGCCTCTAGACTCACCTGGCAGGAGGGAGCGTGAAGCTGGGAGGGAGCTTTGACGGAGGTGAGACGCAGGCTGGTGTTCGGCGCGCTCGGCGTTCTGCTGGTCGCGGCGGTCTGCGTGCTGACGATCGGTCGCGGGAGCGCGGGGGACGACGGCGACGGCACGCAGCAGCGTGAGTTCTCCGCGGCCTTCGAGCCCCCCGACAGGTTCATGGAGAGGCTCGCTCGGATTCTCGCCACAGCTGAGCGGCCGGCTGATTGCGACTTCGTCAATGTGATCGGGTCGATCTCACGGCGCGGGTTCCGCTGTCCGGCCGAGCCGGAGGTGGCGCGCAGCATGGCGCGCTTCAAGGTCCTTGACACGCGGGAGTACGGCACCGGCGCGGTGGTCGAGTACCGGTCGGGGGAGGTCCGCGACTCGGCGTCGACAGTTCTGGCGGTAACCCCCTACCACAACTGGGGGATCGTCCGGCACGGGATCGATGTCGGGCACAGCGTGTCGTCGAGCGACGACGGCACGCGGACCGGGTTCGAGCGAACCGTCGATGCGTACCTCGCGGCGGTGAAGGCACGCGACTGCGAGGCCTTCCGCGCTGTCGCGTTCACCGCCGACGACGCGGCGGCGGAGGCCTGCGAGGGCGCGTTTGCCGAGACGGCCGATCTCGCCACGCGTCTCGAGGCCAACGCCGGCGTGCGGCCGGCCTACGAGGGAGGTAGCGACACCTTCGGATTCTTCACCCTCGAGACCGCGCGGCCCAAGCCGGAGAACGCGACGATCGTGGCGATTCGGACCGGCGGCAGTGGCGGCGGATATCGGGTGCTCGATGTTGCGCCCAGCCCGACCGCCGCCTCGACGCGTGCCGCGATCGAGCGCTACAAGGAGACCGCTCGGCGTCGAAGTGGCATGTCGGACCCCGACGCCCAGAGCGGTCGCAAGGCGGACTAGGAGGAGCGAGCATGAGACCGGTTGCGCGAATCGCGGCGGTGGCCGCTGGCGTCGCGTTGGTGGCCGCCGTGGCCTATGTGGTGGCCGGCGCGACCGCCGGCAGTCCGCCGCCCACGCCCGCCGCCGCGGAGGCGCCCAAGCCCCAGGGCGATCCCGGACCGATCGGTGAGCAGCTGAGGCCGTTGCCGGCAGGGCGCCGGCTGGTCGTTCGGGCGGTCGACCCGGAGCGTCCCCGACGCGACGGGCAGGTCTTCGAGTTGACGCCCGCCGGCGAGGCCCGGCCCGTCGGTGGGTCGATGAAGTGCAAGCGGGTGGCCGTGAGCCCGGCCGGCCGTGGGATCTGCTTGGCGCGCACGGCGAGCGGCATCGGCTACGAAGGCATCGTCTTCGACAAGGAGTACCGCCGCCTGCGCGTGTTTCACGTCTCGGGCGTGCCCGACCGCGCCCGAATCTCTCCAGACGGACGCTACGGCGCCTTCACCACGTTCGACCGTGTCGGCAGCTACGGCTACTTCGCCAGCACGACCGGCTTCTCGACGCAGGTCGACATCGTCGACCTGCGCACCGGCCGCCGCACGCTCCAGGAGCAGGACCTGGCCCTCACCCGCGACGGCCGTCGCTTCGCACCGCGCGACGTCGAGTACTGGGGCGTGACGTTCGCCGGCGACGATCGCTTCTACGCGACCATGGCCACAGGCTCGGACCACTACATGATCGAGGGCAGCGTCACGAGCGGCAAGGCCGAGGTGATCGCCGAGGGAATCGAGTGTCCGGCGATCTCCCCCGACGGCACACGCATCGCTTACAAGAGCCGTCTCGGCGACTCGAATCGCTGGCGCTTGACGGTGCGCGACCTGCGCACCGGACGCGACACCCCGCTCGCCGAGCGCCGCTCGATCGACGACCAGCCGGAATGGCTCGACGACGAGACGGTGGTGTACTCGGATGATGTCGATGTACTGGTCGTTCCAGCCGATGGTTCGGGCCGGCCGAGCGCGGTCGCCGAGCGGGCGACGTCGCCGACCTTAGTCGACTGACCTGTCACCTCACGTCGCCAATTGCACTACAACTAGCGCCATGTTCGGTGGCGGGGGATCGAGTGGCGCGCATGCGTTGGTGCGAGGAGTCGTCGTAGTCGTGCTCCTCGGCGGCGGCCTGACGGCGGGCGCGTGCGCCGGAGGGGCAGACGACACTGCTGGCTCCGGCGTGACGGACAGTACTGCAGCGAGTCCGTCCACGACGAAGGTGAAGGACGGTGAAGCGCCTGCACCCCCGGCCGGCGATTGGGCGGACGGGGAGACGACCGCGCCCGAGCGCGGGCCGGGTTCTAGCAGCCTGCCGCCGCTTCGCCGCCAGCCGCCGGCCGGTCGGCTGGGGGACGGGAGCGTCCAGAGCTTCGGCAACGCGGCCGACGACGGCACCTACCGGGAGGCGGGTGAGACCGCACGCCGGTTCTACGCGGCGGTCCTCAGCCGGCGCTGGGTCGATGCGTGCTCACTGCTCGGAACGCAGCTCGTGGACGAGATCGAGCGGCTAGCCGGAGGTGCCGAGGACAGCTGCTCGGACCGCCTAGGCCGCATCCTCGGGGACCAGCGCACCCGCCCGCGCGAGACGTACGACCCCCAGACGCGGTTCACCGACTTGCGCGTGAGTGCCGACTACGGGCTCCTGCTGCTCAAAGCCCCAGTGCTCAAGGGCGGAGGATTCGTGCCGGTCGTCCGGGAGGACGGCGAGTGGCGGATTGCCGCCCTCCGCCCGACTGTGTTTTGACCGCTCACTCGTCTGCGGCCCGCAGTTGGATGTCGCTTTCGATGTCGAGCTCGCCCTCGAACGCGAGCCCGCTCGTTCCGACGCGCCCTGCATTCACAATCCGCATGCCGCCCGCAGACGATGGCTCGAGCCGCAGCTCGAGATCCCCGGTGTAGTAGCCGACGCAGCTGTCGAAGCATGCGCGGGTGTAGAGCACGTAGCCGCCATCGCCATCCGACTCCAGGCGCCCCGGCCACGACACCGTCTTGAAGCGTGGGTTCCTGCATGTGTAGATGTCGGCGCAACCGTTGAGTGTCGCGGCGCCGAACTTGAAGCGCGTCATCCACGTACGTCCGTCCGGTCCGATTCGCGCTTCGAGCCGTAGCTCGCAGCGCCCGAACTCGAAGGTCCCGAACACGGTTTCGAGGTCGACCCTCAGGTCCATGCTCGTGGCTTCGAGCGTGCAGCCGCCTGTGATATCGAAATAGTCGCGAGTGTCGACCACGGGACAGGGTTGACCACGGCCATCGAACGCCGCGACGGCAGCTTCCTCCGGCCCGGGCGACTCCAGGGTCGGCAGCTCGCGTCGGTAGCGCGCTGCCAGCGGTTCGGGTGTGCCGAAGAAGCTGTCGATCCGCCAGGCGCTGTCCTGGCGACGAAGCGCGACGTCGACGTCCCCGGTGAGAGTCACGGTCGCCCGGTTGTCGTCGACTGCGACCGCGTCACTCGTGCCCGGCTCTGTCCATGCGCCTTGCCCGAGCAGATCGAGCGCTTCGCCGACATCGCGCTCGCATGCCTCGAGCCGTCCGTGGGCCATCAGGCCGGCCTGCCGCTTGGCGAGCGGGGTCATCTCGGCGCAGATCGCCTCGAGGTCCTTGCCGGCGAATGCCTGCTGCAAACCGGCCACGACCTCGCGCGCCGCTCCGTCGGTGTCCTCGCCACAGGCTGACGCCGGGCCGGCGATCGCGGCCGCGACCAGGGCGCTCCGCACAAGGGTGCCCCATCCTGAGCTCAACATCGGACGAAGTCTGCCGGCCGGCTCCAGGTCATCGACCGACTGGAGATCCGGCGAAGACCCAACGGCCGTCTTCCTTCGTCAGCTGGGATTGCGTTGCTGTTCCGTTCAGTCGCAGCGCGACGGTGGCCCGGTCTCCCCGTACGGTGACCTTGGTGGTCCGGGCACGGGTGGACTGGAGGGTGTCGCTCGCTTGCAGCGTCTGGAGGACTCCACCGAGGTTGCGCACGCAGGCATCGACATCGCCGAGCTTCGCGTTGGCTCCACCGAGCTGGCGCTGGCTCTCTCGCGAGATTATGGCGCAGACCATCGTGGCGTCGCCGCGGCCGAACGAGTCGTAGAACTGCCGGACTAGCGCGCGGATTGTCTGCTCGTCGCTGGCCCCGGCCTCCACTCGGCCGGGAACGTCGTTCGGATCGACGGTGGTCGTCGGCCGGTCGGCCGTCGTAGGGGGCGGCGCCGAGCGGGCGATGTCGGTCGTCCCGCCGGGCGGGTCGGCGTCGGACGAGCTCTCCTCGTCGCCGCCGCAACCCGCGAACGCCAGCGCTGTCAGCGCCGTCGCCAGCGCTGCCCCCATGCGCCGTCGGTATACATTGACTTGCACGACTTCCCTCCAGAGTCGGATGCTGAGCCTGACAACACCGCTCGCCGAGCGGTGTTGTCAGGCCTGATCGTATCGCGGGTGCCAGCAGGTTGCCACTGGCTAGACGCAGTCCTTGCTCCCGTCGAGGTGGAGTCCCTCGACATGCCATTCCGCGTTCCAAACCATTGCCGGCATACCGCCGACGTAGAACACTTGGTTGACAAAAGCCAGCGTGCCTTCGTCCTCGCAGTCCCACTGTCCGACGATCTCAGGGCCGGTGAACGGGATTTCTCCCATACCGGGGCAGTGCCAGCTGAAGTCGTAGTCGTACATGGTGAAGGATCCGCTGGGGTCGACCGACACCGGTAGTGGCGTGATGACGTTGATGGCGCAAGGCGGATCGCAGTCGTAGTACGTGACGTTGGTGATCTCGCCGCTCGCGTCGGAGTTCCAGCCGCCGTCCTGGATCTCGCCTTCTAGCGAGGCCTCGCAGGCGAGGTTTAGGGCTCCCTGCCACTCTCCGTGGATCTGAGTTGCGTGGAACGGCCCCTCTTCGAGGCCGGCGTTGGCGGCCGGCGCTGCGAAGGCCGCGACCATGGTGGCTGCCGCGATCGCGAGGATGATGCGTGCTGCTGAGCTCATCGGGTCTCCCGTCGTCCTAAGAAAAGTGAGCGGCCACACCGGATCGTCCGGCGTGGCCGCTCGTGGCGTGGAGCTAGTCCGCGCCGATCAGCGCGCTACACGCACTCCTTGCCGTCCAGGTGCAGGCCCTCGATGTGCCATTCGGCGTCCCAGGTGGCCGCCGGCACACCGCCGACAAAGAACACCTGGTTGGCGAACGCTAGCTCGCCTTCGTCCTGGCAGTCCCACTGGCCTTGAATGGCCGGACCGTCGAACGGGATTTCTCCCATCCCTGGGCAGTGGATGGTGACCGCGACATCTTCGAGTGTCACCGCGCCGCTCTGGTCGGCGTGCGCGTCGACCGGAGTCGCAACGTTGACCGCACAGGGCGGGTCGCAGTCGTAGAATTCCACAGGGGTAATGTGGAGATCTGGCTGCGGCCACGAGCCATCTTCGACTACCCCTTCGAAGTGCCCCTCGCACGCAAGGTTGAGGGCGCCTGTGAACGTGCCGTGGATCTGGGTGCCGTGGAACGGCCCCTCTTCGAGGTCCGCCGAGGCGCTAGCCGCGCCGACCGCGAGGCCGACCGCGGCGAGCGCGACGGCTACGCCGAGCGTCTTTAGAATCCGCATGGTTGATGCCCTCCGCATCTGGGGGTGGGTACACCCCCGATCTTTGGTATTGGTCGGTACACCAGCACTGCGCGTACCGCGAGCGCGTCCTCGCGCCCTTGTACTACCCGGCCCGCAGCCTGTGCGAGCGGGTGCGGCTAGGACCCCGTGACCGCTGTCCCTCCTGCAGTCAGCGCATGTCTACCGCGGAGCTGACGATAGCTCTGGAGAGGGACGTGTACCACCCGTCGTTCGGACTAGGGCGCACATCTGAGTTGCGCGGCCGGATAACGGTGTGTTCCGATGGGGCGGTCAACAGACTGAGGAGTGGTCTTGCCTAGGAAGAAGCCGCAGGTCGCGCCATGGTACGCGACCGCCAAAGGGAGCATGATCGCGGCCGTTGCCTCGGCAGTGGTGGTTGCATCGCTTCTGGCCCTGCCGGCCCCGGTGCGGTCGCAAGCCGACTCCTGCCCCAACGCCATGCACCGTGTCGGCCCAGCCGCCAACTTGATCGACTGCCGTGCCTATGAGTTGGTCTCGCCGGCCGACAAGGGCGGAATGATCGTCCAGCCGTCGGAGTCTCTCGAGGCGGGTTCGCAGGTGTCGAGCGACGGCAACGCGCTGCTCTACGGCCTCGCCGGCGCGCTCGACGGAGCCGAGGGCGGGCCCATCGGTCATCCGTACGTGGCTCGCCGTGGGGGTCCTGCATGGGCGTCGGCGAGCATCGTCCCACCGATTCTTCCGTCTTCGAACCCGGGTTTGGAGACCGCGGGGCGTACCCAGGGGGGATCGGCAGACCTCTCACGGGCCGTTGTCTACACCGGCGCTGCGCTGACGCCTGATGCTTGGGAGGGCGGCTCGAACGGCTACCCGCATTATGTCCGCGATACCGCTACCGGCGTTCACCGCCTGATCACGCCCGCTCCAGTCGCCGGCTCGGCACCCTACGCCGTCAACTTCATGGGCGGGAGTGCCGACTTCGATCAGTTGCTGATCGAGACTACCGCGGCACTAACCCCGGACGCGGTGGCATTGCCGACGGGATTCTTCGACTTCAAGCTCTACAAATGGGACGATGGCGGGCTCACGCTCGAGAGCGTCCTCCCTGATGGCACGCCAGCCGTCGGCACTGCCGCTGGATCGGCAACGCACCTCGTTGCCGGAGGCGTTAACGAGCGCACAACAGGCACCATCTCCGCCGACGGCGACGTTGTGTACTTCACGTCGCCGGCGGCCGCGACGGGCAGGGTATACCGGCGCACGGGCGGCGAGACGGTGATGGTGAACGCGGCTGAGAATCCCGACGAGGCGGTGCCGCCGGGCGCCGCCGCCTACCGCTTGGCAACGCGTGACGGTCGGCGGGTCCTCTTCACCAGTCAGCAGCACCTAGTCCCCGAGGACACGAACAGCACCGCGGCTGCCGGCAACGATCTTTACGTCTACGACGCCCAGGCCGACCCGAACAGCGGCCGTCATCTCACGCTAGTCTCGACTCCCACCACACCGGGCGCCGCGACGAATGTGCAGGGCGTCTTCGGGATCGCGGACGACGCTTCGCGCGTCTACTTCGTAGCGCAGGGGCAGTTGACGTCCGACGCGCCAGTCGGCACCACGAACAAGGCCTATCTCTGGGAGAGCGCAGACGTCACCGACTCGGGCGATCCCGAGATCCGCTACCTCGCCACCGTCGGAGCGTCGGCGGTGACCAACTCCGGCGCGTACAACCAGACCATTAATGGGTCGGCCACTCGCCGGTCGGTGTCCGCCGGCGGCGAGGCCCTGATGTTCCTGAGCTCCGGGCAACTCGACCCTGATCGCGACAACGGCGGAACCGAGCAGGTGTACCTGTACCTGCGTGCCGAAGACAGGATCAGGTGCATCTCGTGCCCGGTGGGTCGTCCCGCTTCGGCGGCGGCGCAGATTCGCTACTTCGTCACCGTCCTCAATGGAGGGATCCGCGGGATCGAGCCGCGCTACATGTCTGCCGACGGCAGCCGCGTCATGTTCGAGAGCGTCGACGCGCTCGCCGAGGGTGACACCAACGGTCGCCGCGACGTGTACGTGTGGGCCGACGGGGAAGCCCGTCTGGTGTCGAGCGGCCGGTCGGATTTCAACTCGTTTGCGGTCGAGATCAGCCCCAGCGGCGACGACATCTTCTTTACCACGACCGAGCGGCTCGTTGCTTCCGATACGGACGATGCGAGAGATGTTTACACGGCTCGTGTCGGCGGCGGGCTGCCCGATCCGCCCCGTCCCACTCCCGGCTGTCTCGGCGACGCATGCCAAGGAGCCGGTGGCTCGCCGCCGGGCGACCGCTCACGTGCCACCGAGAGCGTGATTGGGACCGGCGACATCCGGCCCGGCCCGGTAGCGCGGGTCCGGCTCCGGGGCTTTTCGGCTGCACAGATCTCTCGACTGCGACGAGGCGCAGCCGTGCGAATGAATGCCCGTGTCAACCGTCCCGGGATAGTCCGGGTCGTAGTCAGGACTCGCGTCGGACGCGCGCAGCGGGTCGTCGGCCGCGGGCGAGCGCGGGCGAGCGGCGCCGGGCGCGTCCGCGTTCCGGTCAGGCTCTCAAGACAGGGTCGGCGCATCGCCAATGCCCGCGGCGGAGCGCGAATGACGTTCGTAGCGCGGTTCCGTGGGGCCCAGCACACAGTGAGGGCGTCGCTCAGTCGCGGCAGCCAGGTAACGCGAGAGCGAAAGGCAGGGCGGTAGCCGATGCGCGGAGAGAGTGGAGTTCGGGCGATGGCGATGGCGACTCGGCACTTGGTGCGTGATGCGGCGGCGGTGCTGGCAGCCGCTGTCGCGGTCCTCCTGGTGCTGCTGGTCCAGGCCGCGGCCGCTGGCGCGCAGGCGATCTCCGTCGACGAGTTCGACGGTGGCGCGTTCCGCTCCGACGGCACTGCGGAGCGGCAGGCGGGCTCTCGTCCGCACACCGCGGCGGCGACGATCGAGTTCGCCACCATCGACCGCCCGACTTACCCTGGTTCGCCGTTCATGGCGACCTTTCCCGTGGCAAACGCAAAGGACATCGAGGTCGGGCTGCCGGCAGGTTTTGTCGGCAATCCGCTCATAGGGCAGCGCTGCACCACGGTCCAGCTCGCGGCCGTCGTCAGCCCGCAGGTATCCGACGCCGAGCGCTGCCCACCGGAGGCGCAGGTCGGGCTTCTCCGCTATCAGCTGACCGGCAGTACTCCAGCCGTTACCAACGTCTACAACCTGGTTCCGCCGCCGGGTGTACCGGCGATGTTCGGCATCACCACTACTGGACTCGGCACCAACCTTTTCTACGGAAGCGTGCGCAGTGACGGCGACTACGGTGTTGATATCGACGTACGCAACTTGAGCCAAGGCGGGAGCTTGCTCTGGAGCGAGTTCGTGTTCTGGGGCGTGCCGGCTGATCCGGTGCACGATGACGAGCGTGGCGTCGCCCCGAATTTTGCTGCGTGCGCGACGGACCCATCCTGCTCCAACCCGAGCGGCGACCCGCTCCGCGCCTTCCTCAGCCTGCCCACATCCTGCGTCGGTCCGGTCGAGACGCGTCTGACGGTCAACTCGTGGCAGCGCCCGGACGTCTTCGCCCACGACAGCTTCTTCACCCATGAGACCGGCGATCCGAACGCGCTGATCGGAACCGAGGGCTGCGAGAACGTGCCGTTCGACCCGACGTTGACGGCGGACCCGGCTTCCCGCGTGGCCGGCGCGCCGTCTGGCTACACGTTCGACCTGCGGATCCCGCAGACCGACGATCCGAACGGTCTCGCGCAGGCCCATCTCGACGAGACGGTCGTCACGCTTCCCGAGGGAGTGGTGATGAACCCGTCGGTCGCCGAGGGTCTCGCGGGCTGCAGCGACGCGCAGGTGGGCATCGGCTCCAAGGCTGAGCCGGCCTGTCCGTCCGCCTCGAAGATCGGCACCGCGACGGTCCACACCCCGCTGCTCGACGACCCCATGGAGGGTGAGGTCTTCCTCGGCACGCAAACCCCCGCCGAGCGCTACCGGCTCTTCCTGGTGGTCAGAGGGCCGGGGGTCATCGTGAAGCTCAAGGGAATCGTGACGCCCGATCAGCAGACCGGGCGGCTCACGACCACCTTCGACAACAACCCCCAGCTGCCGTTCGACCACCTGCAGCTGGACATCAAGGGCGGCCCCCGAGCGCCGATCGCGAACCCGGCCACGTGTGGCCCGAAGACGTTGACCGCGTCGATGTCGCCATGGACGGGCAACCCCCCGTCGGTCGTCGCCGACACGTTCGCGATCGACCAGGGCTGCCCGCCCGGCGACAGCTTCGAGCCGAGCTTCTCGGCCGGCTCGGTGTCGCCGATCGCGGGGACGTTCTCGCCCTTCTCGGTGCGCATCGAGCGCACCGGAGGCAAGGACCTCGGCCGAGTCAACGTCAAGCTCCCGCGCGGCGCGCTGGCGAGCCTGAAGAACGTTGACGTGTGCGGCGAGGCTGCGCTCGCCACGGTCGCCTCGAAGACCGGCGTCGCCACCCAGGGCTCGCCGGCCTGTCCGGCGGGCTCCCAGGTCGGCACGGTCACCGTCGGGGCGGGGGCGGGACCGAACCCGTTCTACCCGCAGCTCCCCGGGACCGACGTCTCCGGACGGATGTTCCTGACCGGTCCGCACACCAACACCGAGTACCGGCTGCCGGGCGTGCCGCAGGCCGACTACGGCCTCGCGATCGAGGTTCCCGCCGTCGCCGGCCCGTTCGACCTCGGCACGGTCCTCGTCCGCGCGGCGATCTTCGTCGACCCGGTCACGGCACAGATCACGGTGCTCTCGGACCGGATGCCGCGGATTCTCGAGGGCGTCCCGCTCAACGTGCGTGACGTTCGCGTCAACGTCGATCGTGAGAAGTTCGCGACCACGCCGACCTCCTGCGCCCCGAAGCGGGTAGCAGGCGACATCCGGGCCCAGGACAACACCGCGGCGCTGCGCTCCAGCCACTACCAGGTGGCCGACTGTGCGGCACTGGACTACCGGCCGCGGCTGGGCATGCGGCTCACCGGTCCGCGGCAGCGGGTCACCGGACGGCATCCCGGCGTGCGGGCCGTCGTCCGCCAGACCGGCCTCGGTGAGGCTGGCATCAAGCGGGCACGGGTCGTCCTGCCGCCGTCGCTCGCGCTCGATCCCGACAACGCCCAGGCGCTGTGCGAGTTCGAGGACGGCACCAAGCCCGACGTCGAGAACCACTGCCCCGCAGGGTCGGTCGTCGGGCGGGCGAGAGCGTTCTCCCCGCTGCTCAAGAAGCCGCTCGTCGGAAACGTGTACTTCGTCAAGAACGTGCGCATCGACTCGCGGACGGGCAACGAGATCCGCACGCTTCCGATGATCGTGGTGGCGCTCCGCGGCGAGGTGGCGATCAACCTCACCGGCAAGAGCTCCACCACCCGCAGCGGGCGGCTCGTCAACACGTTCGCGGACGTGCCCGACGCGCCGATCGCCCGGTTCAACCTGAACATCAAGGGCGGCAACCAGGGCATCCTGGCGGTCACCGGAAACCGGCGGGGCAACATCAACCTGTGCGACCGGCCGCGCAGCCACCGGGCGCACACGACGATGAACGGTCAGAACGGCATGCGGCGAATCTTCCGCGTGGCCCTGAAGACCCCGTGTGCGAAGCGGTCGGGCCAGGCACGGCAAGGAAAGGGCGGCAAGTAGGGACAAGCACTGCGCGGGAGGGCGCGTAGAAAGGCGGGGGCGGCGTCCGGAGGGAGCGCCGCCCCCGTTGCCTTAGGCGGCAGCGATGCCGTGCGACCTTGGAGGGAGGTCAGATGGGATCTTCGGGAAGGACGATCGTCGTGGTGGTCGCGGCCCTGCTCGTGGGGGCCGCCTGGGCACCGGCGGCTGGCGCCCAGGTTCCGCAGTACCCCAACCTGATCCCGGATCCGCCCGGACCGCGGCCGCCGGAGGTCTACTCCGACGGCGCCGGGACCAGGCTGCTCGTCCGCTTCAGCGGGTACGTGCACAACGTCGGTCCCGGCGCGGTCGAGCTTCGGGGGAGCTCGCCGTTCGGGCCGATCGGGGGGGACCGGCTGATGGGCTCGGTCGTGCAGCGGATCTACGACGATGCCGGCGGCCACGAGGACCTCCCGACCGGCACAGCCGTCCTCCGCTACGAGACCAACGACGGCCACCGCCACTGGCACCTGCTCGAGGCGACCCGCTACTCGCTCTGGGACTACGACCGCGAGCAGGAGGTCGGACCAGCTTCGAAGATCGGCTTCTGCCTGGCCGACATCCAGGCCGTCGATCCGTGGGCGACCGAGCAGCGCTACCGCTACAACAGCGACGAGATCGACGCCTGCTCCCAGGAGCACACCGGCCAGCCCGACACCACCGGGCCGAACGCGGACTCCGTGCTGATGGGCATCAGCCCCGGCTGGCGCGACGAGTACGCGTGGACGCTCGCTCTCCAATGGGTCGACATATCCGACCTGGAGCCAGGCCACTACTGGCTCCGGTCTGACATGAACCCGGCGGGTGTGGTGATCGAGGACCCGGAGGCGCCGATCGACGTTCCGGCCTGGGCGCCCCAGGCCACGACCCTCCCGGGCTACATCGCCAGTCCGGTGGCCGTCGGCCATGTGCCCGCCAACAAGCCGTCGGAGGTGGCGCTCGCCAGCACCAGCGTCGGCAAGAACGGCAGCGACGCCGACCGCTGGCTGAAGGTCGTCGAGCAGCCCGAGCACGGCACGCTGCGCAACGGCGCTGATCCCGTCGGCGGCGCCTGGTTCTGGTCCGGCTCGCTCACCTACGTGCCAGACCGCAACTACTTCGGCCCCGACAGCTTCCGGTTCGTGGCCGGCGATCGCACCCGGCTCGAGTTCCCGCGCAATCCCGCCGCCGCCGCGGTGGTGATGGAGGTTGGCACGGGCGCGCCGACCGCGCTCGCCATCTCCGGCGCGCCGGCATCGATACGCGCCGGCACGTCGGTCCAGCTCGATGCGGTGGTCACCGCCGGCGACTCGCCCGACGTCGCCTGGAAGGTCGACGGCGTGGAGGGCGGGGGGCCGGTCCAGGGCACGATCACCTCTGCCGGCCTCTACACCGCGCCCCCGATCCCGCCCGTCACCCGCGAGGTGCGGATCTCTGCCACCGCGCCCGACGGCACAGCCGACGCGGTGACCATCGCCATCGAGCGGATCCCCGACCCCGTGCCCGCGCCTGCGATCGACGCGCCGCCGACAGTCCAACAGCAGCCCCCGGCCGCCGCGCCGCCAGGGCCGACGCCCGCACCCCAGCGGCGGGCCGCGGCCACCCGGCCCAAGGCTCAGCGTCGCGGGCGTCAGCTGCTGGTGCGGATCGTGCCGCCGCGACCCGGGCGGCTGCGCATCCGCGTGCTGGACGGGCGGACGCGGGTGGCTCAGCGGCGTATCCGCGTCGCCGGCGGGGTCGCGACGACCAGCCGCCTGCGCCTGCCGGCCCGCTACCGGAAGCGGCCGCGCGCGCGGCTGCGCGTGCAGGCCGACCTACGTGCGGGCGGGCGCGTCGTGCGGCGCTGGGCGATCCGGGTGCGCCGGGGTTAGGGAGAGGGTCCCGCTTGACGGGTATGTAGGTTTGTGTTTCTATTTACTGGGTCGGCCGGTTCCGGCCGCGACGGGAGGCGGACGCTTTGACGCACTTGGCAACGGACGCTGTGCACGAACCGGCCGGACCTCGCACGAGTACGAGCGCGGTAGCGCTGGAGGACGTGCGTGCCGACCTCGGCGCGACGCACGCCAGCCTCGTCGCGTTCCAATCCAACGGGCAGGCGTTCAGGCTCGTCGCCAGCGCGGGCTTGCCGGTCTTCGCGCCCGGGGTCGTCCTGCCGGCCACCGCATCGAAGATCGCAGCGGCCGCGGAGGGGCGCGACGCGGGCGGCAACGGCGGAGCCGCCCTGACCGAGGGCCTCCGGCCGGTCGAGCGTGTCTTCGAGCAACTCGGGCTTCAAAGCGGCGTCGCGATCCCGCTGTGGGCCGGCGGCGTGTGCGTCGGCGCGCTGGGCCTCGCCTGGACCGTCGCGGCCCCCCCGCTCGACCACGCGCGGGAGGTGGCGGCCGAGCGAGAATCCGAGCTCGTCACGGCCGTGCTCGCGCGCAGCCGGCGCCGTCAGTCGGTGCTCGTGGCGCACGAGCGGCGTCTCGTCGGCGAGGGGACCGCGCGTGTCATCGAGCGCCAGGTGGGCGCCGACGTTGATGTCGCCAGCGGTCCCGACGAGGCGCGTCAGCTGCTCACCGCCCGACGGTTCGGGGCCGTCGTCTGTAGCGACACCTTCGTCGGCGAGCTCTCCCCCTCCTCCGACCACCGGGTCGACATCCCCGTGGTCGTCCTCGCCCGCAGCGATAGCCGCCGCAGTCTGGCGCTCGCGGTTGGCGGCGGCGCTTCCGGCTTCGTCGCGCTCGACTTGGTCGAGGACCGGCTCGGCGCGGCCGTCGCGGCGGTCCTCGACGGCGGCACCGCGTTCCCGTCGGCGCCACCGCAGGCCGACGGACCGTCGCTCACCCCGCGTGAGCAGGAGGTCCTCGACGGCTTCGACCTGGGCCTCTCCGACAAGGAGATCGCGCTCAAGCTCGGCGTCAGCGTCTCCACCGTCAAGACCCACGCCAGGTCGGTCTACGCCAAGCTCGACGTCGACTCGCGGACCCGCGCGCTGCACAAGGCGCGGGTGCTGGATCTGATCTGACGCGATGCTCGAGACCGTTGCGGCGCTTGTCGCGCTCGTCCTGGCCGCCTACGGCATCCGGCTGGCGTGGCAGACCGCCGGCGAGATGGGTGTCGTGAGAGGCCTCGTCGAACGGGCCGAGGCGAGCGTCAAGGCGCTGACCGATGTCGCGGCCGATCAGGCGGCATCGCTCAGTGCTATCAACGAGAACACGGCGGCGTTGGCGAGCGCGATCGAGGAGCTCAAGGGTCTCAGGGTCCCCGAGGGCGCCCCGCCGGCCGAGCCGGAGGACGACGACGCCTTTGCCGAGTCTCCCCTGATGACGCCAGTCGCTCTGGACGAGCTCGACGACGACGTCCGTAAGGAGGTGACCGCGAGGTCGGGCGCGGAGCTGGCTTGGGCGCTGCGGCGTAGGGGCCCTGGAGCGCCGCGATGGCTGGTCGGCACCGACGACGGCCGCGCCTGGCGGGCGACGAGGTGGAAGGGAATCAACGTCGACCAGGCGTTCGGGACCGCTGCCGAGCACGGGCTCGAGCGGGCGTCGTTCGACGATCTCCATGAGAAGGAGGAGGCGCTGGCCGCGCTCGCGCGGGCGCTGGTCGAGGGAGAGCAGTGCGAGGCGCTCCTGTCCCGCCTCTCACGCGGGGTGCCTGTCTACTACGTGTTCACCGACCAGGGCCGCATCTTGCGGTTGGTCCGCACGCGCTGGGGCTGGGGGGTGACGCCGGAGGAGTCGGCCTGACCACCAGGACCCGCCCGTGGGGCCCCGCGCGCCGAGCCGGGGCTTGACTGTCCTCTCGCCGTGTGGTCGGATCTCGTTAACTGGAGGGAACACGGATGTCTGCGTTTGAGCGGACGTCGTAAGGAGGGGATCCGATGCATCGACGGGCAACAGCCCGTGGCGCGCTCGTGGGGGTGGCGGCCGTCGTGGGCTTGATCGTGGTGGCCGGACTCGTGGTCGGCCTGGTTGCGGTCGGGGGCGCGGCCGATACCCAGGAGGACGTCGCGACGCCCGTGGTCGACAGCGAGGCGCTGGCACAGGTCCGCCCGTCGGGACCCATCCTCGTGCGGGCGGTCGACCGCGACGACGTCGACGGCGACGGCCAGGTGTTCAGCATCGCGCCCGACGGGCAGGTGTCGGCAGTCGGGAACCTGCGCTGCAAGCGGGTTGCCGCCGCACCGGGTGGCGGTGGCCTCTGCCTGGCCGTGGCCCGCAACGGCCTCGACTACGACGCCGTCGTGTTCGACGGCGCCGGGCGCAGAGGGCTGACGCGGCCCGTCGACGGACTGCCGTCTCGCGCGCGCGTATCGCGTGACGGCCGCTACGGCGCCTTCACGTCCTTTCCGCTGCAGCCCGGACAGGTGCCGGGCTACGCTCGCGACACCGCCGACTTCACGACCACCACGCGAGTGATCGACCTCGATTCCGGAGAGGTGGCCCTCAACCCTGACAAGCTCGACATCAGGCGCAACGGCCGGCCGGTCTCGACCGAGGGCGCCGAGTACTGGGGCTTCACGTTCGGCGACGGCGGCCGCTACTACGCGACCGCGGCGGTGCGGTTCGACCGCGTCCTGATCAAGGGAAAGATCGGCGACCGCCGGGCCGACGTCGTCCACGAGATCGTCGAGTGTCCGTCGCTCGCCCCCGACCAGACGCGCATCGCCTACAAGCGACCGGTCCTGGGGAGCGGGAACTGGGAGCTCTACGTGCTCGATCTCGAGACGCTCGAGGAGACCCCACTCGCCGAGTTGCGTTCGATCGACGACCAGCCGGAATGGCTCAACGACGACTGGATCGCCTACTCCGATGGTCGGGCCGTGTTCGCGACCCGCGCCGACGGGAAGGGCCAGCCGGTGCGCCTCGCGCGCTTCGCGACGTCGCCAGCGGTGGCGGCAGGAGGCTCCCGATGAGCGGGCGTGGCCTGGCCGCCGTCATGGCAGCCGTCGCGCTTGGCGTCGCCGCCGCTGGCTGCGGCAGCGAGGACCGTTCGCCGCGCGCCACGATCGAGGAGTTCCAGACGGCGTTCGCGACCGCCGACTTCGAGCGGGCGTGTGAGTTGGTCACTCCGGCCGCGGCACGCCATGTCGGGGAGGCGGGGCACCAGTTGCCGACCGCTTGCCCTGCCGACATGAAGCTGCTCGCGTTGAGTTTCCGCCGCAGCCGCGACGAGCGCGACGCGCCGCAACCCCAGGTTCGCGCGGTCGAGGTCGACGGCGACCGGGCCGTTGCGGTCTTGGCGCTCGGCGCCGCCGCCCGCGCCCACGTGCCGCTCGCTCGCCGCGACGGCGAGTGGAGGATCGACGCCGTCTTCGGCGATCTGCCTGCTGGACGCCAGAGGAACCCGTTCTGATGGCCGCCGGGGTGAGGTCCGCGCGGCTGCTGGCTTGCACCACGGTTGCGATCTTGGCCCTGGCCGCGGGCGGGCCGGGGGACGCCGATTCGGAGGGGGCGGGCGCCGCCGGTGCCGCAGCCGGAGCGCCGGTCACCACCAACTGCCCGGCTATCCGGGTGCTCCCGCCGGTCACCGCGGCGTCGAGGGAGCCGCGCGTGAGTGGCGGGTGCGCGTTCTCGGCGGAGGGCGCCTTCGCCATGCACATGCTGAGCGTGGTCGACGACCTCGACTTCGCTGAGTGCGACGTGGTCTTCACGATCCGCGTCGATGGGTCTGGCCGCGTCAGGCTCGACGACATGTGGGTCCGCGGCACGTCGCCCTGCAACGACGTGCGCCCGTGCCAGGAGGAGTATCAGGATCTCCGTCCGTGGCGGGGGACGATCGCCGGCCGTGCCGGCGACGGACTGCGCCTCTCGCTCAAGGCCTGCTTCGACACCTGCATGGGACGGTTCGCCGGCCCGCTCGAGACGACCCTCACCCCGACGTCGGATCGGGGGTGGCGCCTGTCGCTGGACCCGGGCGCGGGCAGGATCGGCGACTCGGGCTGGCGCCTCGAGGGCAGCGGCTGGCGCCTGTCGCCGACCGGGGGCCCCAAGCTCCGGATCCTCGACGCCGACTGACGGGCTGGCCGGCCCAGGCACGGGCCTGGGCCGGCCACCGTCGAGCGTCTACGTCGCCGGAGCGAGCTGCTCCAGCTTCCAGTCGCCGCCGACCTTGCGGAGGAAGAACGTCAACTCCGCGTCGCCGGTCGTGACCTTCGCCTGGGCCCGGTTGCCCATCACGCGCACCGATCCCACGGACATCTCTGGTGCGCGCCGGGAGTTCGCCGTGAACATCGCCGCGATCTGCTCGCACGCCTGACGTCGCTGGACCTCGTTCATGCCCCGGAACTGGCGCTCGGCGAACGCTCCGCAGAGCGCCGGGCCGTCACGGTCCGCGATAGCTTGCTCGAACGCGCCGATCGTCGCCTCGACCTCGCCGCGGTCGGTTGTCGGGGAGGTCGTCACCGCCGCCCCGTTCTGATTAGCGTCTGTCGCCGAGTCGCCGCTGTCACCGCAGCCGGCGATGGCGATCGCCGCGACGGCTGCTGCCGTGGCGGCAACTGAGGCTGGTCGCCTCGCACAGGTCCACATCTCCAGTCCCTCCTTCTGGATCACTAGCCGGCCGGGTCGGCCGGCGGTCGGCCAACACTAGTCTGGAACGTCGGTGTCTGCAACAGCCGATGTTGCTCGCGGGTGCTGCTCCGCTGCGGAGCCGTCTAGGGCTTGTCCCAGTGCAGGCCCGAGCTGGGCATCTCGAGGGAGAAGTCGGCGTTCCATGTCGCGTTCGCGCAGCCGCCGAGGCCGGTGAGCGGCTGGTTCGTCAGCACGACGTTCGAGCTGTGTTCGTTGAAGATCCCTTCGAGCCCGTCGGCCCCGTACTCGCAGGTGCCCATGATCGGACAGATGCGTGTGACCGTGAATGCAGTGTCCACAACGAGGTGGAGCGTTTCGTCGCTCGCCTGAGTCGCGTGGGCGTCGAGCGTGCTCGGCGACACCGACACGGAACACACGATGAAGGGCAGCGCGCTGAAGCGACAGTCGGTGAAGTCGACGTTCTGAAGGGTGCCGGTCACCGGCCAGCTCGGGTCGTCGATCTCGCCCTCGACACTGAGATCGCAGGTCAGGCCGAGGCTCGCCGACGAGAGCGTGCCGGACGTTTGAACCGCCTGGGTGGGGCCCGAGTAGCTGAGCCCGGCCATCGCTGTGGTGGCGGGCGCCAGCGTAAGCGCGAGGGCCAGACAGGCCAGTGCTACGGGTTTCCAGATCGTCATGCGTCGCTCCCGTCGGATTGCGGATGCGTGGCGGGCGTCGCCCGCAAAAGAAGGTGTGGCCGCGCCGGGAGTCCCGGCGCGGCCACGGTGCTTCAACGGCTGCGTTGCTGCCGGCAGCCGTCTACTCCATCGGAATCAGTCCTTGTCCCAGTGGAGTTCGGCCGGCTCGTCAACCGCGAAGTTGGCGTTCCAGGTCGCGTTCGCGCAGCCGCTGAGGCCGGTGAACGGCTGGTTCTGGAAGACCAGCGTGTTGGTGTGTTCGTCGTAGATGCCTTCGGTACCGGTCGCGGTGTACTCGCAGGTTCCGACGATCGGGCAGACACGCGTGACGGTGAGCGTGTCTTCGAGCTCGACGTGCAGCGTTTCGTCGGTCTCCGGCGTGGCGTGGATTTCGATTTCCTCCGGCTGCACGCTGACGTCACAGATGATGAACGGCAGCGAGCTCACCCGGCAATCGTCGAAGTTGAGCTCGTGCAGGTAGCCGTGGGCCGGCCAGCCGGCATCCAGGATCTCGCCTTCGGCGGTGAGATCGCAGGTGAGGCTCAGGCTGCCCGACGACAGCGTCCCGGTCGTCTGGGTCGCATGCAGCGGGCCGGTGTAGTCGAGTCCAGCAGATGCGGAGCTGGCGCTGAAGCCCATCACCGCAACGGCGGCGATGGCAAGCAGCGAGAACTTCTTCAGGTAACGCATATAGTCCCTCCAGTTAGTGGGCCGTGGGGCCCGTGATACTTGTCGAGTGCCGCGTTGTGAGCCTTCGGTCGAAGGCTCGGGTATGAGTCTGCGCGGCGACGCCGGTCAATCTGTATCCCTGTCGCGACCCTCCTTTCGCGGCTCAGCAAGTGGAGGCACGAGGCCTCGACTCGATCGTAGGCCAGACCCGCGGCGAGACCAACTGGTCGCTCGAACAGCCGGACCATCCTTCCGGTGGCGGCGCGCGGCCTACTTGCGGCGTGCGAGCGCTTGCCCATTGACAACCAAGTACGAGCATGTTTGTATTCTCCCGGCATGTTCGCCGATCGGGGCCGCAACCAAGCGCGGTGCCGGGCCACCGTGCCGCTGCGAGTAAGCGAGCTGAGGGAGAGAGATGTCGGACGGAATTTCCGGAGCCCCTAGCGTGGGCGCCTCCGCGATGCGCGGGCCGCATCGCCGTTGGCTTGCCGCACTCGCGGTGCTATCCGTCGCTGCGTTCGGGATGGCGGTTGCGCCGATTAGCGCGGAGGGCCGCGCGTACGAGATGGTCACCCCCGCGCAGAAGGCCGGGTCGGGAATCGACGACAAGTCCCCTGTCGCGGTGGCATCTCCGGTAGGGGACACGGTCTTCTACCAAGCGATCGGAGTCTACGCCGATACGCAGTCGGCCCCCCTGTTCAAGGACTATCTCGCCGACCGGGAGCCGCCGATCTGGTCCAACCTTGCGATGAGCCCCCCGGTCGACCCGATCGGCGGTCAGGACTCCGCGCCCGGGATTGTGACGCTCGCGGTCACGTCGGACTTCTCGCGCACCGTGGTACGCACTAACGCGGCGCTGACGCCAGACGCGGTCCAGGGCGTGGGCCCGGCCAGCGAGGCGTGGCCGATGTACCGGCGCGATGCCGCGACGGGGAACTACACCCTGCTCACCCCGGCTCCGGTCGTCGGGTCGCCGACCTACGTCTCGCGTTTCATCGGTGGAAATGAGGATCTCAGCGAGGTGATCATCGAGACGCAGGCCGTTCTGCACCCGGACGCCGCGGCCCTGCCAGAGCTGACTTTCAAGGTGTATCGCTGGGCCGACGGGGAGATCACGCTGGAAAGCCGAGACGCAGTGGGCAACGCGCTCCCTGCATCGGCCGCGACGGGCGTCGACACCACCGCGGAGATGCTGGCCAACCCGGTGTCGACCGACGCGAGCGTGACCTTCTTCACGCATCGCCCGGGCACCTCGTCGGTGGGGGATCTCTACCGTCGTGAGGGAGGTGTGTCTGTCCGGGTGAACGAGCCGGAGACCGATGTGCCGCCCGTGAGACCAACGGATGCGCTGTTCCGCGGCGCCACCCCGGACGGGAGCAGGGTCTTCTTCACGACCCAGGCAGCGCTCGTGCCCGAGGACGTCAACGACGGTGGCAGCGCCACCGCCGCTACGGACCTCTATATGTACACCCACTCCGACGATCCAGACAACGATGACAACCTCACACTGATCTCCGTCGATGCAAACCCTGCTGCGCCCGCATTCACCAACGCGCAGGGAATCCTCGACGTGAGCGAGGACGGCTCGCGGGTCTACTTCGTCACCCAGCAGCAGATCGTCGACGGGGCTCCGGCCAGCACGACAACGACGGTGTCCACCCCGACACGTCACCTCTACCTCTGGGACCAGGGTGAGGTCACGTATATCGCGTCGGGCAGCGTCAACGACTTCCGTCCCCACGCCATCGAGAATTCGGTCACACCCTGGGGCCACATCACGGCGAACACGCAGACCGGCGGCATTCTTCAGAACTGGAGCCGCGCTATGCGGATGGTCACCGCAGACGGGTCTATTATGCTGATCATTTCACGTGCGAACCTCGATCCCGGGAGAAACACCGGGGGCCTGTACCAGGTGTTCCGGTTCGAGGTCGGCGAGACGGGTCTCACCTGCATCTCGTGTCCAGCCGACGGGTCTCCGGCGTCTGGGGAGGTCCGGTGGCTCACGCAGTTCGCCGCAGCCAACGACTCTGCCTGGCGGCGCAGGGACGCCCGCAACCTCAGCCAGGACGGGTCCCGGGTGTTCTTCCATACGGCCACCCCGCTCCATGGCGACGACGGCAACGGCAAGGTCGACGTCTACATGTGGGAGGGCGGCGATGTCGAGCTGATTTCCACCGGCCAGTCCTCGGAGGACTCGTTCTTCGCCGACGCTAGTGCCGATGGGGATAGCGCGTTCTTCGCCACGTGGGAGCAGCTCAGTGGCTGGGACGACGATGGTCTCATGGACCTCTACGTGGCGCGGGTGGGCGGGGGGCTGCCCGAGCCCGGGCTGCCGCCCACGCCCTGCGCGGGCGACGGCTGCCAGGGTCCCCAGGCGCCCATCCCGCCGCTCGCGTCGCTGGCCACGCCAGGGTTCGAGGGCCCGTCTGGGGACACCGGACGACAGCTCCGGGACCTTGGACTGCACCGGCCGGCACGAGCCCAACGCGCCCGGCTCGCTCGAGGACGGGCGATCCGCCTTCGTGTGATCACAGGTGGCGCCGGTCCGGTTCGCCTGGTGGCTCGGGCTCGCGTTGGCGGCAAGCTCCGCGTCGTCGCCCGCGCCCGGGCGAGGGCCGACGCGGCTGGCCCGGTTTCCCTGCGGGTAAGGCTGACCCGTCCCGCGCGACGAACGCTCGCTCGAGGCCGGGCGCTGAACGTTCGCTTCGCGGCGCGCGGGCCCGGAGGGTCCGATGCCTGGACGTTGCGACTCAACCGCGGCACGAAGGGCGGTAACCGGTGAGCTTCGTCAAGAGAGAGACCCCCAACCGAGTGCATCCAATGTCCAGCAAACTGATCCACAAGCTCGCGACGGCGACTGCCATCGCCCTGATGGCCGTCCTCGGCGTGCTCGCCCCAGGCGCTGGTGCGACATCGCCGCTGATGATCGAGGACTTCGACGGCGAGATCGTCAACAAGCTGCCGGACGGCACCCCGATCCCGGCCACCCAGGCGGGCTCTCACCCCGTCGAGGCCTGGACCGAGTTCGGGTTCGAGACGGAAATCCGTCCCGCCGAGCCCGGCGTCGACTACCCGACCGCGAGCGTCAAGGACGTCGAGGTCCGTCTCCCGCCCGGGCTGATCGGCAACCCCACGGCGGTGCCCACCTGCACTGAGCAGCAGCTCTCCGCGGGCGCAGGCTTCGCGACCGATGTCGCCCCGCAGGGATGTCCACTATCGAGTCAGGTCGGATTCGTCAGGATCGAGACTGCATTGAGCACGGGGCCGCGCTGGGTCGGAATCTTCAACCTTGAGCCCACCCGCCCCGACGTCGCCGCGCAGTTTGGCTTCAACGTCCTCTTCACCGGGCCCGTCCACCTCGAGCCGGAGCTCCGCAGCGACGGGGACTACGGCCTCAACGTCGTCGCCAAGAACAGCTCGCAGGGCGCGGGAGTGCTCGGTCTGCGCGCGGTGCTCTTCGGGGTTCCCGGAGATGCGGTCAACGACACGATGAGAGGGCAGTGCATCCAGATCAACGCCGGCGAGTTCGGCTTCATCCCGGATCCATTCTTCGAGTGCCCGACGGACATGACCCCAGACGACGTAAAGCCGTTCATCACCCTGCCAACGAGTTGCAGCGGCCCGCAGTCGACGACGCTGTCCGTCAACTCGTGGCAGTTCCCGGACCACTTCGACGCGTTCACCTTCCTGTCGCATGAGCCCGGGGACCGCGACGCGCACATCGGCGCCGACGGCTGCGAGAACGTGCCGTTCGACCCGACGTTCGAGGTCACGCCGCACAACACCCAGGCGGGCGCGCCCTCGGGCTACACCGTCGACCTGAGGATCCCCGACGAGGCCTACGACGATCCCGAGTCGATCGTCCAGTCGCACCTGCGCAGAGCGGTCGTCCGGATGCCCGAGGGCGTCACGATGAACCCGTCGGCCGCGGACGGCCTCCAGGGGTGCTCCGACGCACAGGTCGGCCTCGACTCCCGTGCCGACGCCCAGTGCCCCGACGGCTCCAAGATCGCCGAGGTGACGGTCCAGACGCCGGTGCTCGAGGACCCACTCGAGGGGTCGGTCTTCCTCGGTACGCAGCTGCCCGACGACCGGTACCGGATGTTCATCGTCGTCAACGGCCCCGGCATGATCGTCAAGCTCCAGGGCTCGGTCACTCCGCACCCGGAGACCGGTCAGCTGACGGCGACCTTCAACAGCAACCCGCAGCTGCCGTTCTCGCACATGCAGCTCCGGTTCAAGGGCGGGCCGCGCGCTCCACTCTCGAACCCGCGCGACTGCGGCACCTACACCATGACCTCGGAGCTGACGCCATGGTCGGGCAACGCGCCCGCCACCCCGTCGGACTCCTTCGCGATCGCCTGCCCCGGCCATGCCGGCGAGTTCCAGCCGGACTTCGTCGCTGGAGCGATCAGCCCGGTCGCCGGTGCGTTCTCGCCGTTCGTGGCCCGCTTCACGCGTGACCGCGGCAAGGACATCGACCGCATCGTCACTCACATGCCCGTCGGACAGCTGGCCAACCTCCGCGATGTGGAGGTGTGCGGTGAGCCTCAGCTGGCGGCCGCCGCCAGCCGATCGGGCACCGAGACCCGCAGCGCTTCGGCCTGTCCGGCCGGATCGCAGGTGGGCGCCGTAACAGTCGGCGCCGGCGCGGGCCCGAACCCCTACTACCCGATGCTGCCGGGCAGCAGCGCTTCCGGCCGGGTGTTCCTCACCGGACCGTACGACGGTGGACACACAGTGCCCAACTCGCGGCCCGTCGCCTACGGGCTCGCGATCGAGGTGCCCGCGGTCGCCGGGCCGTTCGACCTCGGCACGGTGCTCGTACGAGCGGCGGTCTTCGCCGACACGTCGAACGCGAAGCTCACCGTCCTCTCCGACCGCATCCCGCGGATCCTCGAGGGCGTGCCGCTCAACACCCGCGACATCAGAGTCAACATCGACCGTCCCGGCTTCACCCTCAACCCATCCTCCTGCGCGAGGAAGGAGGTCGCGACAGACATCCTCGCGGCTGACGGCGGCTCGGTCCGGCGCAGCGCCCGCTTCCAGGTGGGCGAGTGCTCGGACCTGAAGTTCAACCCGCGCATCGGCATGAGGCTGACCGGGCGGCGCCAGACCACCACCGGCAAGCACCCGGGCGTCAGGGCGGTCGTCCGCCAGACCGGAGTCGGCGAGGCCGGCATCCGCCGGGCGGAGGTCCGTCTGCCGAAGACGCTCGCGCTCGATCCCGACAACGCCCAGGCCCTCTGCGAGTACGAGGACGGCATCAAGCCGGACCTCGAGAACCACTGCCCGCAGGGGTCGATCATCGGCCGTGCACGGGCGAAGTCGCCGCTGCTCAAGCGGGACCTCGTCGGCAACGTCTACTTCGTCAAGAACGTGCGCACCGACCCGAACACCGGGAACGTGATCAGGACGCTGCCGATGCTGATCGTCGGGCTGCGTGGCGAGGTGGCGATCAACCTGCGCGGCGTCTCGTCGACCACCAAGAGCAACCAGCTCGTAAACACGTTCGCCGGGGTTCCGGACGCCCCGATCACGCGGTTCAACCTGAACATCAAGGGCGGCTCCAACGGCATCCTGGCGGTCACCGGGAGCCGGCAGGGCAACCTGGACGTCTGTCGCGGTCAGCAGACCTCGCGGGCGTTCACGCGCGGTCAGAACGGTGACCGGTCGATGTTCAAGATCCGCATGCTGCGGCCCTGTGGCAAGGGCGGCCAAGCGATCCGCTAGTCAGCGCCCGACCGACAAAAAACGAGCACAACCAAAGGCCTCCGCGGAGGCCGGGCAGACGATCGCCCGGCCCCGCGGGGGCCTTTCGTCTTCTTGCGGACAACGCTGTTTTTACCTTGACACCGCGGGGGCATCGGGCCTACTATCCAGGCCATGCGTTGGAGGGGCGCTACGGTGATAGCTGTCGCCGTTTTCGGAGGGTTCTGTGCGGCCGCGCCGGCCCAGCCCCTGTATCCGAATCTGGTTCCCGACCCGCCGCGGCCACTCGCGCCGTCCGTCTACGACGAGGGCGACGGCCCACGGCTGCTGCTCCGCTTCGACGGCTATGTCTACAACGCCGGTCCGGGCCCGGTCGAGATCCGCGGCAGCAGCCCGTTCGGGCCGATCCAGGACCGGCTGATGGGGTCGGTGGTCCAGCGCATCTACAACGACGACGGCGCCACCCCGGACACCAGCACCTATGAGGACAGGATCTCGCCCAGCGTCCTGCGCTACGAGACCAACGACGGCCACCGCCACTGGCATCTGCGGGAGGCCACCCGCTACTCGCTGTGGAACAGCGACAGGACTGCCGAAGTCGCGCCCAACCACAAGATCGGCTTCTGCCTGGCCGACATCCAGGCGGTCGACGTCTGGGCCCCGGTCAAGCGCTACGACTACACCGGCAACCTCGATCGCTGCGCGTGGCTCGACGACGCCCAGCCCGACTCCAGCGGCCCGAACGCGCCATCGACGGTGATGGGCATCAGCGCCGGGTGGCGCGACGTCTACGGCGCCACCATGCCGTTGCAGTGGGTCGACGTCTCCAATGTTCCGCCCGGTGAGTACTGGCTCCGGACCGAGGTCAACCCGACAGGCGCCGTGATCGAGGATCCGGACGCTCCCATCGATCTGCCCGTCTTCAGCCCCCATCCCGCGGTGGTGCCGGGGTACGTGGCAGCCCCGGTCGCCCTCGACCACATACCGGCGAACAAGCCATCGCCGGTCGTGCTCTCCCACGAGCGCTTCGGCAGGGAGAACGACAACGACGTTCGGTACAAGATCGTCGAGCCCCCCGAGCACGGGGTCATCACCGCGAGCGGCGGGCCGGTGGGGGCGGGCTGGTGGCGCTTGTCCCAACTCGTCTACACCCCAGACTCGAACTACTTCGGGCCCGACAGCTTCCAGTTCGTCGCCGGGGATGCCGCGCGGCTCGCGTTCCCCGAGACGCCGCAGTCCGCTGCCGTGACCATGCAGGTCGGGATCGGCGGGCCGACCGCCCTCGCCATCTCAGGCGCCCCCGCCGAGCTCAGCGCAGGTGGTTCAGTCCAACTCCTCGCAACCGTCACCGCAGGCCCGTCGCCGGACGTCGAGTGGAAGGTCGAGGGCGTCGTGGGCGGCGCTGAGAGCACCGGCACGATCACCCAAGACGGCCTGTACCGCGCGCCCGACCACGTCCACTCCGCGCTGGGGGACGTCGTTCGCGTCAGCGCCACGACCACCGACGACGTCAGCGATCACGTCGACATCCTTATCGTGCCCCCGCCGCCCCCGCTGCCACTGCCGGAGCCGCCGTTGCCCCAGACGCCGGCTCCGCCAGCCGCTCCCGGTCCAGGTGCGCCGCCCACCGCAGGGCGTCCCGTAGGGGCGACGCCGGCGCCGCCGCCCCGCACCCGCCCTAGCCGGCGGCCCGTAGCGGTGATGAAGGGACGGAGAACGTTGCTGGTCCGCGTGGTGCCGCCTCGCGACGGCCGGCTCGCGATCGTCGTGCGCAGCGCTGGCCGGCGGGCGGGCGGCTGCACCGTGCGCGCCGTCAGAGGGGTCGCGGTCACCTGTCGCATCCGCCTCGCCGCCCGTCACGCAGCACGGGGGCCGCGAGCCCTCCGGGTCGTCGGACAGCTGAGGGCGGGCCGCAAGATCGTCAAGCGCTGGCGCCTCGCTCCCGCGAGCCGCGCCGGTCGGCAAGGAGGAAATCGATGAGCACGATCCCGCTGCGGCAGCCAGTCGACCGGCGCGCGACGCCGTCGGTCCGTAGCTCCCCAGACTGCCTCGAGCCGCTGCGGCTCGCGACTGCCGCGGACCAGGCGATGCTCGTGCGCCGGGACTTCGAGGGGGAGGTGCTCGAAGTGGTCGGCACGGCGGGAGTGCCGTTCCTCGAGTTGGGTGGGCGGCTTCCGCTCGACGGATGGGCCGCCGCGCGGGCGGCGGTCGACGGGCGCGACGTGCCGATGGCGATCTCCGACTCCGACCAGCCGCTGGACCGCCTGATGGCCGCCGCGGGCCTCACCTCCGCACGTGCCGTCGGGCTCCGCGTCGGCGACGTGGCGATCGGCGCGCTCGTGGTCGCCTGGTCGGGCGTTCCCCACCCCGTCGGCGAGGTGCGCGCTGCGGTCGCGTCGTGCGAACTCCAGCTGCTCCAGGGCCTCCTTGCCCGGCCCGTCACCCCCCGCCGCGTGCTCGTCTGCCACGACCAGCCGCTCGTGGCCGAGGGAGTCGCGCGCACGATCGAGCGCCGCCTCGGCGCGACCGCCACCGTCGTGACCACGGTGGGTGGCGCGCTCCGGTTGCTCGAGGACGAGCGTCCCGACCTGATCGTCTTCGGCGATCGCGTCGATCCCGACAGCGCGCTACAGGAGGTTGCCCAAGCGCTGCGGGCCGCAGGAAGCGCCGCTCCGCTGCTGGTGCTCGCCCAGGCCGATACGGCCCGCACGCTCGACGCCGCGCATGAGGCGGGCGCGAGCGGCTACGTGCCGATCGCGGCTCCGCCCGAGCGTCTCGTCGCCGCGGTCGCTGAACTGCTCGAGGGCTGCAGCTCCTTGCCGCACGGAGTCGCGGACGTCGGCGGGCCGCGCCTCACCGACCGGGAGCACCAGGTGCTCGCGGGCTTCGATCGTGGCCTGTCGGACAAGGAGCTTGCGCTCAAGCTGGGTGTCACAGTCTCGACGGTGAAGAGCCACGCGCGCGGGCTCTATTCGAAGCTCGAGGCGAGCTCACGCACCCAAGCACTGCACAAGGCCCGCTGTCTCGGACTGATCTGAGCGCCAGCGATGGCGAGGACTGGAGGGAGTCAGATGAACCGAAGTGTCAACCGCGTGCTGCTCGGCCTGGTGGCGGTCGCCGTCGCAGCGACCTTGGCGTCCTGTGGCGGCGCCGACAGCTCTGGTGACACTACGAGCGCGGACGCCCCCGAGAGCCTTGCCATACGCCCGGCAGACGAGTTCGTCCGGCGGTTGGCGACGCTTCTGAAGAGCAGCGTGAAGAAGCCGGACTGCGACGAGATCGCGCTCATCGACAGCCGATCCAACGTCACGATCCCGTGCCCCGCCCCGGTCGAGCTACGTCAGGAGATGGGCACCCTGCGAGTCCGGGGCAGCGAGGAGCACGGGCCCGCAGCTGTCATCGACTACCGAACCAACAGCGAGTGGGACGGCGCCACCGTTCTGGCGGTCGTCGCGCCCGACCGCTTCTGGACCATTGCTCGCTTCGGTCTGCCGGCCGCCGGCTCGATCGGAACGAGCGATGCAGACAGCCGCGACGGCTTCGAGGACACTGTCGAGCGCTATCTCGCGGCGGTTCGGGAGCGTGACTGCGAGGCGTTCCTGACGGTGACGCGCACCGACGGCCTCTCAGGCAGCGAGGCCTGCAAGCGGCTGTTCGAGCCCACCAAGCGGGTTGCCAAGCGCCTCCGGTCCGATCCCGAGGCCCAGCCAACGTATGTGGGTGGAAACGCGACGTTCGGCTTCTTCGTCCTCGAGACCACCAAGCCCAAGCCCGAGGCGACCGTGATCAGCGTCGGCCTGCTGGCCGAGGACGGCGGTGAGCCCACCTATCAGGTGCTCGATCTCGCCGCGACCATGCCCGCCGAGGAGCAGCGCAAGGTCCGCCGCCAGATCGCCAAGGGCGGCGGCAAGGTCAGCCCGCTCGACCCACTTGGCGGCTCGATGGTCGATCCCACCGAGCAGACGGGCAAGAAGGTGGGCGACTCCGACGAGGAGCACGAGGACGAGTAATCCGTGTCCCCGTGCTCACGGAGAGGCGCTTCCCTCGTGCCAGCTCCGATCGGGCAGCAGGCTCGGGTACCTGACGGGCGGCGGCGCCAGCTGCATGCCGCGCTCTGGCTCCCCGGCGACATAGGCGACGCACCAGCCGTCGATGTCGGCGGCCACCGGCTCGGGGGCGTGCTTAGAACCTGTCGCATCGATCAGCACGGTTCCCAGAACCGTGTCCGGCTCCTGCTCGACGTCGCGGAACTCGGTGACCCAGGCCCACGCCGGCGTCGGGATCGCCATCAACCACGTCGCGATCGCCGGCACAGCCTCTCGCTCGGCGAGTTGAGTCTTCAGCAGCGCCGGCTTCGTCGCATAGGTTCGGCCGACGATCTTCTTGTCGTCCCAGCGCTTCTGGAGGTGTGACGGCCCACCCTTCGCGCCAAGCTGCTTGGCGAACTCCTTGCGAGCGGCCAGGTGCGCGCTCTCAGCGGGCACGTGGATCCGGCCAGGAAGGGCCACGAGCGCCGCCTGCCAGTCCCTCAGCTCGGGATCCGTCGCCGAGGCCTCGTCGTATCCCTTCACCAGGTTGTAGGGCCCCCGGTTGTCGTCGCACCGCAGCCAGCGCACCTCTCCACATGCGCCGGTGGCGTACCCGACGATCGCCGTGAGATGGTTCGGAGTGTTCACGAGGACCGGGAATCCGGAGTCGAGGTACTGGCACATCACCGTCGTGAAACTCGTCTCGCGGAGCTCGCGGCTCGGGCGGTAGCTGAGCACAGGAAGCCCGAGAAGACGCAACGCTTGGCGCGTCTGGTCCACCGTCAAGCCGCTCGAAGTGGCGGTGCGGTCGGGCAGCTGGTTGGTCCCGGCGGCCGCGACGATAGCCGCGATGGAGTGGCGTCCGGTCGCATGCTTGGCATGCTGGAGGCGCGCCACTGACCAGATGGCCACATGGGCGCAGCGGCCGTACTCGCCGTCCTGCGACATGAAGGGGAACCCCTCTACCGCGTATCGCTGGCCATAGGCCAGGAACTCCTGCCGGGCGCGGCACGACACGAACCGGTCTAGCTCCTCGGGGACTGCCATCACCGTCCGTCCGACGGGCTTGGCGGTGGGTCGGATCACTGTGAAGCCCACGGCGATGTCGTCTCCGTCCAGGAAGACGACGCGCTCGTTGCGATCCGAGGGCGGGCTGAAACGTCGGGCGTAGTGCTGGCTGTACTCGGACCGATAGTCGTGATCGACGTAGGGCGCCTCGAGGATGACGCGTGCGGTTCCGAGCTTCGTCGCCAGATCGAAGATGCCGTCTAGCTGCCGGGAGTCGCCGAGCGGTCGGTAGCGGCCCTTGAGGATGCCGTGCGCGCGCGGCCACTCAATGGTGGCGGAGCTGCTGGGGTCGCCCCACCCTGTGGGGAGCCTCACCCGGCGAAGAGATCTTGCTGGCTCGCCTCGGCCTCGGCCTGGGCAGCAGCATACGTCTCGAGGCAATGCGCGTACTCGCTCTCCGCGTCATCTGAGAGCCGACGTACGTACTGGACGGGTTCGCCGAAGTCGACGTCCATCACGTCATCAAGAGTTATCCGCGGTTGCGTAGCCATCGTGTCGCCCCTCCCGGTATCCATGGACTGCCACCTCCCCTGCGAGGTTCTGTCCGGCGCGCGGAGTATATATCCAGGATTGTCGGTCCAGATGTGTGGGTCATTTTAACTCGATAGAGTCAAAACGATTATGCCTAGGGCCCCGGACGGCAAGGTCGCGAAGGCGGAGAGCAGAACCGCGCTCTTCGCGCACGTCGCGGCTCGGCTGCACGAGATCCAGTACGCCAAGGACACTGATTTCTTCAGGGCACTCGGGCTCAACGTGAGCGCGAAAGCAGGTCGCGACGCCATGCAGCCGTTCAAGAAGCGGCTCACGAAGTGGCTTCTCGTCGACGAGCCTGAGCTCGACCTCGACGTCTCTGTGCTGCGGTTCGAGCCCACGGGCGACCCTCGTGAGACCTTCGACACCCTGGCGGGCATTTCGGGCGTCCGCCAGCTGATCCAGGTCGCCTCGACTGGCGAGGTGATCGCTGTAGTCGTCTTCGACGGGGCTCGTGCGCGGCGGCGGCTGCGCGCAGTGATCGAGGAGCAGATCGGCGTCCGGCCCCGGTGGGACGAGGTCGAGCGCGAGACCTTCGCGCCCGCCAGGCGGACCTGGCGGGATCTGGCCGCGAAAGCAGCGCGCGACGAGGATCTGATCGCGCGTTGGGCGGGGCAACCAGACGGCGTGTAGCGCCCTCAGCTCGGCCCGCCATCGTCAGCGCCGATTTGCGAAATGCGATCGATATCGCGGGGTGCCCACCGGGTCACGGTCGACATCGACCTCAGTCGACCTCACTAGCGATGGCCCTGGCCGCCTCCGCCAGAGCTTGCGGGGCGCTCGTGACGCCCGGATCGTCGCGGAGCGGCTGTTCGTTCGGGTGAAAGGCCACTGCCACCGCCACCGCGCTGTCGTCGCCGGTACGCCATATAGCAAGCTGCTCGGCCACGAAGTCGCCGTGCTGGGTCCCACCCCAGCCCGCCTTGTAAGCCACACGGCGTGGGGCGAGGGCCGCTCCGAATCCCCAGTCGAGTGGCGCTGTGAAGTCGATGTGTTGGATCTCCTCGCTGAGCGCCTTGGGGCGGCGCATCACCTTCAGGATCCTGCGCGCCACCGCGTCCCCATAGGCGCCCTCTCCCAACGCGGCCCCGAACCGCGCAGCGTCCGCAACCGTCCACGTCGAGGTCCCCGCCAGCAGGGCCGTCGCGTTCGGATCGGCGACTCCGCGAGCCTGGGCCATGTACTCGGAGCAGAGCGTCTCGGGGGGCTGGGCCTGAACCGCTGCGGAGAAGCGCCGCGCTCCGGCCACGGCGAGCACGTCGCGGATCGCCTCCCGCGCGTCCTCAGGGGTGCCGCCCGCGATGCGCTGCAACTCCAGCGTGAGCCTCCGTTGCGGGCAGTTCTCCGACCGCACGAGCGCGCGATCGATCGCCTCGGAAACCTCGGCCGAGGGGGCCACCCCGGGGTCGTCGCCCCAGCCCATCCGGTCAAGCAGCGCGACCGTCGTGAAGACCTTGCTGACGCTCCATGCCCGGATTCTCCGCGCACGCTTGTGGTCGCTCGTTAGCACGATCGGCCCCCGCCAGCCCTCGCCCATCACCGCCACCTCCAAGCGTCCATCGTGGCGTGGGCCTGCGGCGGCTGCCGCCTCGAGCGCATCGGCGAAGCGCAGCCGCGTCTCGGGATCCGGCCCCTCTGGCGCGGTCTCCTCGCCAGAGGTGTCGCCAAGCAGGACGGCCTCGTCGCTCGTCGCACGATCCGGAGAGCCGTCGACCAACACGACCACCGCCACGACGAGCGCTGCCAGTGCGCCGCCCAGCGCGGCCCGCCGGCGCTGCACCGGCGTCAGCATGCCCCGCCGAGCAGCTCCGAGAAGCGGTCCTCCCACCGCGCTCGCCGCGCCGGCGTCGTCGAGTAGCCCGGGTCGTAGAGCCAGCGGCCGTTCGCGTGCTTGACCCAGGTCAGGCCCGACCACTCTGCGCAGGACGCGCCGGGCTTCGACCACGTCATGCCGCTCACATCGACGCGCGCCACGCCGGTGGCAGGGTCGGTGTCGACGACGCGCACCCGCAGGCCCTCTGGGTCGAGATCGCCGCGGAGGGTGGACTGGGCCTCGCTCCATGCCGCATATCCCTGCTCGCGCCGTGTTTGCGCTCGCTTGCGTGGCGTCAGCTGGGCCCAGGCAGCCCGGTAGTCGCCCGCGATGACGTTGCGGTGGAAGTCGAGTAGGAGGGCCTCGATGTCGTCCGTCATCTGCCAGCGGGGGACATCCGGCAGCATGCTCGCGGCGTATCCGTAGTCATCGTCGGCCGGGTAGTCGTCGTAGTCGTCAGGCCCCGTCGACGCCGCGCTCACCGGCTCCGCGAACTCGGCCTGCACCGTCGGCGGGCCCGGGTCCAGGGCCTCGATCCCGGCCGCGGCCGCGAACGCGAGCGCGCCCACCACCGCCAGCGACGCGGTGATCGGCGCGACCGCGCGCCACGCCCAGCCGGCGGCCGAGATCGGCGGGAAGTCCTCCTTGCCGGTGCTGGTGAGGCGGTCGGACGCCCGCTCGGGCGCGAACTTGCGCTTGGCCGGCGCCAGGCCGCACTCGGCCAGCAGCCAGAGCACCGGGTCGACGGTGCCGTCGGGCACGAACGCCGCGTGGTCTGTCGGGTCGGGCGTGCGGCCGAGCGCGCTCGCGTGAAACCAGCCCACCTTGCCGAACTCGTCCTCGACGGCGCGCACGAGGTTGCCGCCCCCGTTGCGCTCCAGCCACTCCGGGATCGCCCGCTCGCCCTCGGCGTCGGCCAGCGCGGCGATCTCGTCGCCCACGCCGAGCGCGTCGGTCTTCGCGACCACGACCGCGACCGGAAGCTTGTCGAGCCGCGCGCCCGCCGCCTGCAGCGCCTCGACCGTCCGCTCCAGCACCCGAATCGGCGCGGTCGGCGACGGGCGCAGCTGGTCCTCGAGTGCCGCGATCTCGTCCCGGCGATCGGTCGCGAACCGGTCCAGCGACAGCGGATCGACGAGCAGCACCAACCCGCTCGGCACCTCCAGGAAGCGCAGGTCGCGGATCTCGTCCTCGCCGGTGAACGACTCGCCCGCGACGTCGTAGAGCGACAACACCCGCGAGCGTCCCTCGCCCTGCACCTCCGCCACCAGCGCCGGGGTCGTGCCCGTCTGGGTCTTGGCAGGCAGGCGGCCGTGCTCGAGATCGTCGAGCGCGGCGTCGAAGTCCTGGCGGCTGTCGTCGACGACCGCGAGCGCCAGCTTGCCGCTCTTCGACAGTCCGTCGAGCTCGTGCAGCGCTCCGGCGAGGAAGGTCGACTTGCCGGCCCGCGGCCCCGCGACCAGCGCGATCCGCAGCATCTCCGCGTAGCCGATGATGCCCGCCATCGGATGTCCCGACGGGCACTGCTGGGGCACCTTCTGGCGGCCGTTGAGCACCATCGTCGGCAGCGCGACCTCGCCGCAGCTGCACTCGCGCTTGACGATCCCCCAGCGGCCCGGCACGAGCTGGCGGTGCTCGGCCCCGCAGCCCGGGCACACGTACACCGGCAGCGGGAAGCGCTCGTGGTCGACCGGGCACTCGTAGCTGGTGCGCCGCACCTTGCGCCGCAGTGCCTCGGCGGCGCGCAGCACGCCGATCAGGCCCCACGCGCCGACGATCACGACGCCGGCGACGATCACCACCGGCAGCGTCAGGATCGCGGCGACCACGGCCCCGAGCGCGATCCCGACGAACCCGCCGACCAGCGCCCCGATCCCGAGTGGCATCCCCATCCCCTCGCGGTGGGACTCCCAGAACGTGACGGTCGTCGCGCGCAGCCGCTGCATCGACTGCCACGAGTCGTCGGCCGCGCTGCGCAGATCGCGCCCCAGCTGCCCGGCGACATAGAGCTCGAAGGCCGGCTCGGGCGCCAGCGGCCGGCGGTCCTCGCCGCCGCGCGTCGCGATCCGGCGTCCCGCCGAGCGGAGGAACTCCCAGGTCCCCCCGAGTCCGACGATCGCGCTGCCCACCACCGCCCCGGCCGCGGCCATCAGCGCCGCGACGAACAGCGCGATCCCGATGAGGATCGCCATGAAGAAGAAACCGATCAACTCGTCCATCAGAGACCCTCCTCGCCCGGCCGCCGTGCGGCCGTGCTGTCGCTTCCGATTGCGATTCGCGGCACCACGACCACCGCCACCACCAGGGCGGCGCTGGCCGCCAGGGCGATGCGGGCCTCGGGCGCGCCGAGGTCGCGCAGCGAGCCGCCCAGGGCCGCGTAGGCAAAGCAGCGCGGCGCGAATCCGAGCGCCGTTCCCACCGCGACGTGGCGCAGTGGGATCCGCGTGAAACCGAGCGCGTAGCTCGTCGCGCCGAACGGCAGTCCGGGCACCAGGCGCGCCACCGTCACCGCGCGCAGCGGCCGTGCCGACACCCACGCGGCGAGCCGCTCGACGCGGGCGCCGAAGGCCCGACTCGCCGCCGGCGTGCCGACCCAGCGCCCGAGCTGCGCGCAGACGACGGCGCCTGCGGTCACGGCAACCAGGCCGACGGCGGCGCCGCCCGCCGCGCCGAGCGCATACCCCGCGGCGCCCGCCACCAGGCTCGCTGGGACCATCGCCACGATCGCCGCCGCGCCGAGCAGGCCGACCGCCGGTCCGGCGAGCGCGCCGAGCTGGTCGAGCCGGTCGCCGACGCTCGGGGCGTTGAGTGCGAGGGTGGTCACAACCGTGAGGCCGACGCCCGTCAGCACCGCCACGAGGCCTAGCATCCGCAGTCGCGCCCGGGCGACCGCGGCGCCGGGAACGACCGTCTCGGCGGCCCCGCTCACCGCGCCCCGCCTCGCTCCCGGCGGCGCAGCACACGCGCCATCGCGGTGCGCACCCCGGGCGGCGGATGGCGCTCGGTCCACGTCTCCCAGCGCTCAGCGAGCTCGGCGGTGAGCAGCTCCGCCACCGCGTCGCGGTCGCCGCGGCCGAGCGGTGCGAGCGCGACCGACAGCACCTCGGCCTCGGCTTCGTCCGAGCGCAGGCTGGTCCAGAGCCCGAACTCGGCTGCCGCCAGCCGGACCGGGTCGGCTGCGCTCTCGATCTCGCCCGCGAGCGTCTCGCCGAGGGTCTCGTGGAAGCCCGCGAAGTGACCTCTCTGGAAGTTCCCGAACGCCTCCGCGAATCCGTCCGAGCGCCGCTTGGAGATCAGGCGCCCGGCGGCGGTCTGGAGCAGCTCGCTCCAGCGGTCATCGGGAACGGCTCGGGCCGGGGCCGAGAGCGCGGCGATCGTTCGGCGCGTCCACTCCGCGAGGTCGGCGCGGGTCTCGATCTTGACGAGCCCGGCCGCCCAGGCGTAGTGCTCGGCGCGGTGACGGGCGTCGCGTGGCAGCTTGGCGAGCAGCATTCCGAGGTCGCCCCGCGGTGGTAGCTCCATCGGCAGCGGGCGCGACATCAGCGCCGCGAACGCCCGCTCCGCGTCGGCTGCCGGCACCGGGCGGTCCGCCCCCAGGTATGCGCCGACCAGCACAGCCACCTCCTCCGGGCCCGCTGGTCCTCGCTCCCCCCACAGCCCGCGCACCGCCGCCTCCTCCTGCGAGCCCCGCGCCACGCGCGCCAGCTCGGTGGCCGCGGCCGCCAGCTGTGTGGGATCGGCAGCGACGCGGATCTGCTCCCAGGTCGCGACGGCCGCGAACCGCCGCGCGCTCCCGGCACGGTCGCGGAGCGCGTTGCGCGCCGCCTCGCTGCCGGCGAGCGCGACGAGCGCCGGCGTCGCGAACGGGCTTGCGTCGGCCTCCTCCGCGACCTCCTCGGCGACCCGCTCAGACACGCGTGTGACCCCGGCCGCCTCGAGCCGTGTGAGCGTGTCGAGCACGGCCGGCCGCTGCAGCTCGCCGGCGATCACCGCCGCGACGCGATCGTCGGCGGCGACGTTGAGCCCGATCAGGCCCAGCCGCGTGCCGAAGTCCAGCAGGCCGGCGACCGCGTCGGAGCCGCGCGCCGCCTCGGTTGTCCGCAGCCAGCTGCCCACTCCGCCGACCGCCGGCTGGGTCGGAGCGGTCGGGGGGACGGCCACGAGCTCGCCGGGCGGCGCGTCGAGGTGGGCGACGATCCGGGCGAGCGCCTCCGACGCGAGCACGCGGGCGGCGTCGCCCTCCGCCACGCGTCCCGCGCGGTGCAGCTCGCTCCAGGCGCGCAGGTGGCCGCGGTCGGACTCCGGCGCCGGCGGGATCGCGGCCACCGCCGCGCCGACCGACTCGAGCTCGCCGGCCCGCGCACGCGCCAGCAGCGCCTCCAGCACCGGGCCGAGATCCTCGCCGAGGACCACCTCCGCGACCCGGCCCTCGATCGCCAGGCTCGCGCCGGCCGCAGCGCGGTCGTCGTCGTCCACGCGCCGCACCGATCCGGCCAGCGCCTCGGCGCCCTGGGCGGCCAGCGTCGTCGCCGCGCGCGCATAGAGGCTCGGCGCCGGGCCGGTCGCGGCCGCGGTCACGTCGACCCGGGCGACGCGGCCTCCCGCCGCCGCCCCGTCGCAGGCCGGCGTCGTCGCGACCACGTGCAGGTCGCGGACGTCGTGGGGACGTCCCTCGAACGTGCTGAAGGTCAACTGCGCGGCGCGGCGCGGGGGCAGGGCGAAGGCGATCCACGCCAGCCAGGCGGCGGCGCGATCGGACTGCGGGTCGACGATCACCAGCGGCGGGCCGCCGGCGAGCGCGTCGAACGCGCCGTCGAGCAGCGCGGCCGCCACCCCCGCCGGCGCGGCCGCGACCGTCTCCAGGACGGCCTGCAGGTCGAGCGGCCCCGGCTCGAGCGCGGGCAGCGCCGGCAGCGCCGGGCCGCGCGCCTCGTCGGTCGTCCAGTGCGGCGCGTCCCACAGCTCGACCGCGTAGAGGCCGCCGAACGGCTCGCCCGCCGGCTGGCCGACCACCATGTGGCAGAAGTAGTTGCCGAAGCGGCCCTCGTCCGGAGCGCCGTCGCGCCCGCGGTACTCGCGCCCCACGTAGGCCGTCCGCGAGACGACCGGCCCCACGCCGGGCACCGTCGTCGCACGCAGCGACACCGGGAAGTCGCGCATCTGCTCGGGCGTCGGCTCGAACGGCAGATCGCGCGGGGCGTCGTAGCGGGCGTGGGCGGCGACCATCGCGGCCAGCTGGGCCCGGTCGAGACCGTCGCTGGCCGCGTTGACCTGGAAGCCCGCCGTTCCGTTCAGCCCGGTCCGGCACGAGGTGTGGAACGCCTGGCCGTGGCTCATCGCGGCAGCGCCCCCCACTCGTCGAGCAGCCACAGCACCGGATCCTCGACCCGCAGCGGCGCCACGCCGTTGCGCAGGTGGCCGTCGACCGGGCTCGCCCCGAGCGCCGAGACGCCGAAGAACGCGTAGTCGGAGAACTCCTCGCGCAGGTGGCTGTCGAGTCGCTCGCCGACCCAGGCGACGGCCTCCGCGCGCATCGCCTCGCTGATGTTGCGCGCCACGTCGCGGTCGAACGAGCCGTCGTGGCGCGGCAGCGCGAACACCGGGTGGTTGGAGGGCAGCAGTCCGCCGAGCGCGTCGATCTTCGAGATCGCGATCGCCAGCGGCACGTCGATCCGCTTGCCGGCCGCGATGCCGCGCGCCTCGCGGATCAGGCCACCGAGCCGGCCGAGCATCGTGTACACGTCGGCGGTCGTCTCGGGCAGCTCGACGACGCCCTCCAGCTCGTCGCGCACCGCCGGGACCTGGAGTGGATCGACGAGCAGGATCAGCCCGTCGGACTGGGTCACGTAGCGGCCCTCGCGCTCGAGCACGTCGAGGCTCTGTAGGTCCTCCCCGGCCGCGTCGAAGAAGACGAGGTTGCTCGCCTCGCCGGCGACGGTGAGCCGGGTCACCAGCGGCTCCCGCGTCGCGACCGCGGTGCGCGCGCTGGCGGTCGCGTCGAGCACGATCCCCTGCTCGTAGAGGCGGGGGTGCAGGTCCCCGTCGATGCGGTCGCGGGTGGCGTCGTCGAGCGCGGTCAGCGAGCCGCGGTAGCGTGGCCCGACGCGGTGCTCGAGCTCGTGCAGCACCACCGCGATGAAGTGGCTCTTGCCCGAAGCCTTGGTTCCGATCAGCGCCATCGACCGGCTCGGCGCGTCGGCGAAGCGCTGGGGCAGGCTGGAGTGGCACTCCGGGCAGACCCGGCGCGTCGGAGCGCCGCAGTCGCAGCGCACCGGCCTGCCCGGCTTGACCGCGAAGGCACGGCCGAGGCGCCCGCTGCGTGTCACTACGCGCGGCTCGCTGGGCGCGTCGACGCCGCGCAGCCGGCCGAGCTTCTCGTCGGCGACCGGGGGGCAGCGAGCGGTGTCGCGCCCGGTGCAGCGGAACGCCGCGACCTGCGTCGACCAGCGCTTGAAGCAGTACGGGCAGAGAATGTCGTGGGCGCGCGCCACCTCAACGCACCACCAGCTGATCGACGCCCGGATCGGACACCTGGAAGCGCTCGGCCGAGCTCGACGACTCGAGGAACAGGCGCAGCGCGAACGGACGCTCGCGCCCGCCCAGATCGAGCGACGAGCTCAGCGGCCCGTCGCCGCCGAGCGTGGCGAGCACCTCGCCCTCGGTCGCCGAGCGGGGCAGCAGGTCGCCGCTGCGCGCCACCAGCACCAGCCTCGGCGGGGTCGAGCCGTCCGGCGCCCGCACCTCCACCTCCAGCCGCCGCTTGCGCAGCCCGGTGCGGCGCACCGCGTAGCTGAGGTCGGTCTTGGCGGCCGCGCGCACCGTCGCCCGTGCGGCCTTGGCGATCGACGATCCGGCGACCAGTCCGCCCTCGGTGCGCAGGCCGGCGACGACCGCGACGAACAGCGCCTGGCGTCCGTCGGCCTCGATCGTGAAGCCGCCGTGGTCGCGGTACTCGCCCAGGCGCACCCAGGCCGCCTCGGCGCCGGGCTCGTCGGCCGCCTGCGGCTGGCGGTCGGCGCGCCAGACCACCCGCGCGACCCGCACCCCCTCCGGCCACTCCCAGGTCACGCGGAACTGGCCGGCGGCGTCGGCCAGCGCGACGCTGGAGATCGGCGGCAGCGCGAGGTGGCGGATCGCGCGCCCCGCGATCGCCGCTCCGCCGGCGAGCGTCACCGGCAGGTACCAGCAGACCCCGCTCGGCGACGGGTCGAGCGCGCCGTGCGGCTCCGCGGCGAGCCGTTGGCCGAGGACGTCGAGCCCCGCGGGGTCGAGCCGCTCGCCCAGCTCGGTCGCGGGCTCGCCGTCGCAGCGCAGGATCGCGACGTTCCCGTGCGGCGGCCGCGCAAAGTCGATCCGCACCCCGCGCGCCTCCGAGGTCAGATCGAGCGTCGCGACGCCCTCCGGCGGCGGGGCCGGCTGGGCGTACGCAGTGACGCCCGGCGTCTCGTGGCGGCCGTCGTACTCGACGGAGATCCGGTAGGCGTAGCGGCGGCCGTTCTCGACGTCGGCGTCCACGAGCCCGGCGCGGCCGGCGGCCAGCGCGGCCGAGCCGCCGACCCCCTCCGCCGTGCGGCTAGCGAGCACCCGCGCCGTGGCCGGCAGCGGCTGCCAGTCGAGGCGGACCTCGCCATCGCCCTCCTGCACCGTCAGCTCGCGCACCTCGTGAGCCACCAGCAGCGGCGCCGATCGAACCGGATCCGACCGGGTCCGTCCCCGCACCGCCGCGACCTCGTAGGCGACCGTGGCGCCCGTCGGCGCGTCGCGGTCCTCACAGCGTGTCGCCTCGGTGGTTGCGACCGCCGCGCGGTCGCCGCCGATGGCGTCGACGCGGACGACGGCGTAGCTCACGCCGTCGGTCGGGGACCGCTCCCAGCCGACCGCCGCGCCGCTCTGCGCCAGCTCGACGGTCACCGCGCCGGGCGGGCGCGGCGGGATCGCGGCGAGCGCCGTCGCCGCCTCCTCGCAGTCCTCGGCGAGCGCGAGCGCGTCGCAGAGCGCGGCCTCGCGATCGGGTCCGGTCGCCGCTCGCGCCCGCGCGAGCGCCCGCTCGACCTCGGCCAAGCGACGCTCGACCTCCTCCAGGCGGGCCTGCGACGGATCGCCGGTGGGCCCCGTCACGTCCACCGCGACGCGCGCGATGTCGCGCAGCAGCCGGCGGGCCTCGTACAGTCGGCGGGCGGAGATCGCCGCCTCCGCATCCGCCCAGGCGGCCTCGGCAGCCGTGAAGCGGTCTGCGACCTGGGTGAGCAGGTCGGGCGGGATGGCTTCCTCGCCCAAGGCGCGCCGCACGTCGCCCAACTCGTCGTTCGCCCAGCCGATACGTCCCTCGCGGACGGCGTCGGGGACCTTCGCCAGACGCCGGGTGGCCTCGGCGATCGCGAAGAGATCGCCACCGCAGTCGCGACAGCGCGACGCCGTCGCGTCGTTGCGCGTGCCGCATCCCGGCGCCCGGCAGTCGACGAACAGCGCGGCGCCGCAGCGCGCGCACGACTCCGGAGCCGACGGACGCGCGTGGGGGGTGTTGCAGGCCGGACAGGCGACGTAGTCGACCGCCGCGCCCACCTCCAGCCGCGCGCCGTGGTCGCGTGCCAGGTCGGCGATGAGCCGTCGCGCCAGCTCGTCGCTGAGGCCGCGCCGCATCGCGTCGCGCAGCAGGGCCTCGGCCTCCGTCGGGTCGATCACCCGGTCGGTGGCCGACCGCGCCACCTCGAACTCCATGTCGGCGCCGACGTCCTCGACCAGGCCCTCCACGTACGCGCGTGGGTCGGCCTCGAGCAGGTGCAGGCGGGCGAGCGCGAGGACGGTCTTGTAGGCGGTCGCCGTCTGGCCGAAGGAGCGCCCCCGGTTCTGGTCCTCGACCTTGGCGTGCTGGCGCTGGACGGCGCCGAGGTCCTCGGTGATGCCGTCGAGGCCGAGCGCGTGGAAGAGGCTGAGCGACAGACGCTCCTCGCCCACGACACGCGCGAGGTCCTGGAGCGCCTTGCGGATCTGGCCGCGGGTGTCGGCGTCCATGACGGGCGGCGGCGCGGCCTCCGGGGCACCGTCCAGCTCGGTCTGGACGAGCGCGGGGTCGAGTCCCCGCTTGGCGGCGATCCGCTCCAGCGACGCGCGCGCCGCAGGGGTCAGGCCGCCGCCGCCGACGTACTCGGCGAGCAGCTCGCGCCACCCGGCGATCGCCTCCTCGGCGGCGGCCGACTGCTCGGCGCGTTCGCGCTCCGACTCCCTGGCCAGCCGCTGACGCTCGCCCGGGTCGCCCAGCGTGAGGCAGGCGTCGTCGTGCTCCCCGGCGAGCACGCGGGCCAGCTCGCCGTAGCGGGCGTGCTCGAGGCTCTTGTCCCAGAGCGCCTTGACGTCGGCGAGACGGGCGGCGATCGCGCGCTCGTCGGCATCGGCCGGCTCGAGCAGGTAGCGCTCGAAGAGGCCGGGCAAGCCCGGCCGTACGCCGGTGGCGTACGGCTTGAGGGTCTCGGCCAGGTACCGGCTGGAGTCGAGCGGAAGCATCGTGGCGGGCTACTCCGCGAGCGACATCGCCTGCACCTTGGCGGTGCTCTCGGCGATCTGCTCCTCGGTCATCACGGCGCCGTCGGCCTGCGCGCTGAACTCCATCTCGCGGCCGTCCGCGTCGGTGGCGCGCAGACGCAACGTTCCGTTGGCCTCCATGCCGAGCGCCACCTGGAACGGGGTCGCGCGGGGATAGGGGCGCGTCATCTCGAACATGGCCGACTCGACGAACTTGTTCGCCGCCATCTCGCCGGTCGGCTCGCCGCTGTTCTGCTCCCAGATCTGAAGATCGACGCTGGTCTGGCTGTCGACCGTCGTGAAGTAGGTCTGCTCGCGCCCCTCCTCTCGACCCGTCAACGGCAGCGCCGTATTGGGCGCGATGATGTGGTCGACGAAGAAGTCCTCCGGGTCGCGCACATTGTGCGGGTCGGCGCTCTCGCGCAGCAGCCGCACGCCGAAGGCCCGCGAGCACACGTTGGTGAACTGCGTGCTCGCGAGCTTCTCGACCATCCCCGTGCTCAAGTGCATCGCCTCGGCGACCTCTCGCACCTTGGCGGGATCGGGCGGCGCGCCCCGCTCGCCACCCGCGCCGTTGGCGTCCGGGGAGGCCAGCTCGATCACCGCCTGCTGTAGGCCGGCGAGCGCCGCGCCCTTGGCGACCGCCTGGTTGGGGTCCTGCAGCTCGGGGCTCCAGCCCGGGAAGGACTCGGCGAGCCGCGTCGCGACGGCCGGCATGAAGCTCGAGCCGCCCACCAGCAGCACGCGGTCGATCTGCCCCGCACCGGCCGTCTCGGCCGCCGCCAGCGTGGCGCGCGTGAACTCGACCGTCCGCTCGAGCAGGTCGCGCGTAGCGGTCTCGAAGTCCTCGCGGGTGATCGTCACCTTGGCCCGGTCGGTCCCGGCGACGATCAGCTCGGTATGCGACTCCCGGCTGGTGAGCCCGACCTTGATCTCCTCGGCCTTGAGGCGCAGGTCGGCCGTGGCGATCGGATCGTCGAGCGGATCCATGGCGTCGGGCGCCTCCTCGACGAACCGCTGCGCGAGCAGCTCGACCAGGCGCGTGTCCCAGAGCGCGCCGCCGAGGCGGTCGTCGCCGCCGGTGGCGATCACGCGGATGCCTTTCCCGCCGCTCTCGTTCGGCTCCAGTCGGATCACGGTCACGTCGAAGGTGCCGCCGCCGAGGTCGTAGACGAGCACGGTCTCGGACTCGCCGCCGCTCTGGGCGAAGCCGTAGCTGAACGCCGCGGCGGTCGGCTCGTTGAGGATGTCCTTGACCTCGAGGCCGGCCATCTTGCCGGCCGCCACGGTGGCCTCGCGCTCGGCGATGCCGAAGTAGGCCGGGACGGTGATCACGACCTCCTCGACGGGGACGCCGGTCGCCTGCTCGGCGCTGCGCGCCAGCTCCTTGAGGATGAACGACGCCACCTCGGGGGCCCGCCAGTCCGATCCGTGCGCGCGAAACGCCCAGTCCGGCGCGCCCATGTTCTGCTTGACCAGCTCGCAGACAAGCTCTGGGGTGAGCTGCATCTCGTCCTTGGCCGCGTCGCCGACCACGATGTTGTCCGGGCTGGCGAACAGCACCGCGGACGGCGTCGTCGGCATTCCCTTGAGGTTGTTGATCACGACCGGATAGCCGTTCTCGTCCACGCGGGAGATGCAGGAGTAGGTGGTGCCGAGGTCGATGCCCCAGACGGTCTTGTTGGCGTCCATTCCCTGCCTTCGGTCGTCGGGTTCAGTCGGTCTGGTGGTCCGCGTCGCCGGTGGCGAGCGGGACGTGCTTGTGCACGGCTACGTCGGTCAGGCGCACCGTCGTGCCGTCGGCCCAGGCGAAGCCCGCGCGCAGCACCGCCGCGACGGTTCGGTCCTGCTCGGCCGCGCCGGTCTCGCGGACCTCGGCGATGCGGTGACGGCCGCTGTCGAACGGCTCGCCGGGATCGGGCGCGATCGCCTCGACTCCGTTGCGATCCAACGCCTCGACGAGCGCCTCGGACACCAGCTCGAGGTCGCGCCGGCGGTCGCCGTCCTCGGTGGTGAGCGCCATCTGGACGACGTCGTCGTGCACGCGGATCACGCTCGTCACCAGCGCCGTCTGCGCCGCGCGCAGCTCGCCGCCCCGCAGGACGAGGTTCTCCGCGTGGAGCTTCGCGGCGATGTCTGCCTGGCGATTCATCAGGCGCTGGCTCTCGGCGAGCCGGTCGTCGATCCGGAGAAGGGCCGCGGTCATGTCTTCGCCGGGCTCCGAGCTGTCGGCCGTCGGCCCGTCCAACACCGGCTCGTCGGACGGCGGCTCGTCGGACGGCGGCCCGTCCAACGGGATCTCGACCACGCCGGCGGACTCCAGGGCGTCGGACGCTGAATCGGGCATCGGCTCCTCCTTGACGTCGGGCGCCTGGTCACTCACGCGCGCTCAGTCCCCGCGGTGCATGTCGACCAGCACCGGCTTCGATGTCACCCCGAGCTCCGGGGCCTTGACGTGGATCACGGCGGCGCGCGCGCCGAAGGGCGGATGCATGATCTCCCGCTCGCGCAGCACCGGAACCGACTCGGTCCCGAACGTCTGACTGGTCGATCCGCCGCCGGTCGTCAGTCCACTGGTCCGCTCGAACCGCTGACCGAGGCGCCGGCCGAACTCCTCGACGCTCGTCGGACTGGCCCCCGGGAGGATCGCGAACGCCGCCGCGTTGGACAGGATCGACGAGCGGTCGTTCTCGTCCTTGATCTGCGCGACGTCCTGCATCGCCGCGACGATGCCCACGCCGGCCGAGCGCGCCACCTCCATCAGCTGCGCGATGTCGACGCGGTCGACGACCTGGGGCGCCTCGTCGATCACGAGCAGGACCGGCCGCCGTCGCGACCCGAACCGCTCGTACAGGCGTTGGGCGAGCTGGTTGACCATCAGGCCGGCGAGCGTCGCCGAGACCTCGCCGCCGCGCAGCGGGGCGCCGACGATCAGCAGGCCGTGCTCATCGAGGCAGCGGGCCAGATCGAGCGACGGGCGGCTCGCGGACGCTCGGGTGATGGCATCGACGGCGCGGTTGTCCAGGAGGGACAGCGCGGTCACCACGCCGCTGATCGCCTTCGCGTACTCCGATCCGGTGAGGCGCAGCACTGATTGGACGTCGGACGCGCCCGGCGCGCCGCGGTGGCCGGCGACCAACTGCTCGAGCGCGGTGTCGTCCTCGAGCAGACGGATCAGGTCGCCGGCCGTCCGGCACTCCGGCAGCGCCGCTCGCGCGAACAGCAGGAGGCCGCGAAGCGTCCGGTAGTCGCGCTGATAGAAGAACGGATCGGCGCTCGACTGCTCCGGGCGTCGGCCGAGCAGCGCCGTGATGGCGGCGTCCACGCGCGCGTCGTCGCGCAGCTCGCCCAGCCACTCCCACGGGGTCGAGCGGCGAGAATCGGTGAAGTCCCACTGGGTGAGGCGTGCGCCGAGGGCGCCGCTGTCTGTCGCCTCTTTGAAGCTCAGGTACTCGTCACGCAAATCCCCCTTGACGTCGAGCGCGACAACCGACCAGCCCGCGACGAGCGCCGCGTGGATCCACGGGACGATCAGGCTGTGGGTCTTCCCGGAGCCGGCGGGGCCGACGATCACCGAGTGGCGAGCGAGCACCTCGGCGGGGAGCCCGATGCCGTCTCTGGCTCGGCCTCCCTTCTCGAGGTCGGTGAACCGGCCGAGCGGGAACTCGCAGCCGGCGAGCGGCTTGGCCTCCGACCACGGCGCCACGCCGCGGTAGTCGAGGTAGTCCGCGCGCGCCGTGGGCGGTGGCGTCGGGTCGCCGGGGGCGAGGAAGCCGCGTCGCGCTCCACGACCCGCGGCGTAAAGCGCCGCACGGGCCCCGAGCGTCTCGCCGACATCGGCGCCGGTGCGGGCGCTGGCGCCGACGACCTTGCCCATCGCCTTGTATCCCCACCAGACCATCGGCGGTCGCTAGCGCTCCCGTTCGCCGTCGGGGCGCTCACGGTCGTCGCGCCGGCCCTCTTCGCGGCTGGCGGCCACGGCCCGCTCGCCGACGGCCCTGCCCACGCGCTCGAAGCGCTCCTCGCGCGGTGAGCGCACGTGTGGGCGCAGCGCGGTGCGACCGAGGTCGCGGAGCGTCTGGTCGTCGCGCTCCCGCGCCGCCCGTCGATTCTCCTGCGAGAACGAACTCTCGCGCTCGCGCCCCGGATCGTACGGAGCACGCTCGTTTTTCGGCACAGCCGTCCCCCCGCCTTCCGCGAGCACTGTTGAACAAATCCCCTGCCACGCGTGCACCAAGAAAGGCACTCGCCAGCCCGTAATCGAACGTACCACACACTTGTCGAATCGCGCCAAAATTCGCGCGATGTCCATCGGCTAGGGCCGCTGGCGCGCCACCAGCGATCCGGCAGGCGGCGCGGCCTAGCGCCCCAACTCCCCCCACCCTCGCGTATTCGCCACATCCCCCTTCGTCAGCCATGCCCGCCGCGCCGTCGCCACCCCGTACTCGATCGCCCCCAGCCGCTCAGCGCGGTGCGCGTCGGAGTCGATCACCAGCTTGACGCCCGCGCGCGCGGCCTCGCGCGCGTAGACGTCGTTGAGATCGCGCCGGTTCGGGTTGGCGTTGATCTCGAGGAAGGTCCCGGTGCGGGCGGCCGCCTCGATCACCCGCTCCATGTCGACCGCGTAGGGCTCGCGGCGGCCGAGCATCCTGCCGGTCGGGTGGCCGATCGCGCGCACGAGTGGATGCTCGATCGCGGTGACGATCCGCTTGGTCATCTCGTCCTCGGACATCGCGAAGGAGGTGTGCGCGCTGGCGATCACCCAGTCGAGCTGGCCGAGCAGCTCGTCGGAGTAGTCGAGCGAGCCGTCGGGCAGGATGTTCACCTCGCTGCCGGCCAGGACGGTGAAGTCATCGAGCTTCTCGTTGGCGCGTGCGACTCGCTCGATCTGGCGCAGCAGCTCGTCGGCGTCGACGTGGTTGCCGAAGCCGTGGCTGGCCGAGTGGTCGGTGATCGCCAGGTACTCGTACCCGCGGGCCTGGGCCGCGCGCGCCATCTCGAGCACCGTCTGGTGGCCGTCGGAGGCGGTGGTGTGGCAGTGCAGGTCGCCGCGGATGTCGCCCACCTCGATCAGCTCCGGCAGCGTGCCCTCGCGCGCCGCCTCGAGCTCGCCGCGGTCCTCGCGCAGCTCCGGCTCGACGTAGGCCATCCCGAGCCGCTCGTAGACCGCCTGCTCGTCGGCGCAGCGGACCGTCTCGCCGGTCGCGTCGTCGAGGATCCCGTACTCGCTGACGTGCAGCCCGCGTCGCACCGCCGCCGTGCGCAGCGCCTCGTTGTGGCGTCCCGACCCGGTGAAGTGCTGGAGCAGGTTGCCGAAGCACTCGGGCGCCACCACGCGCAGGTCGACGCTCAGTCCCTGGTGGGTCGTCGCCTTCGCGCCCACATCGCCGCGCGTGGTCACCTCGTCGATCGCGGGCAGCGCCGCGAACGCGTCGATCAGCGCCGCCACCTCCCCTTCGCGCACCGCAACCACCACGTCGAGGTCCTTGCAGGTGTCGGTCCACCGCCGCGCGCTGCCGGCCAGCTCGACCCGCTCGGCCAGCCCGCTCGCGCGCAGCCCCTCGACCAGCTCGCCGCCGACCTCGCGCGCGACCGACAACAGCACCCGCTCCTTCGCCGATCCGTCGGCGCCGGCGGCCAGGGCGGCGAGGATCTTCTCCTCCGCCTTCGCCCCGAAGCCGGCGACGGTCCGGATCTGGTGGGCCTCGGCCGCCGTGCGCAGGCTCTCGATCGAGTCGACGCCGAGCTGGTCGTGCAGCTGCCGCGCCCGCTTCGGGCCCAGCCCGGGCAGGCCCGTCACGGCGACGAGGCCGGCCGGGATCTTCGCCTTGAGCTTGCGCGCCGCCGGGATCTCCCCCTCGTCGAGCAGCGCCACGATCTTCTCGGCGATCGTCTTGCCGATCCCCGGCAGCGACTCCGCCCGCCCCTGGCGCGCCAGCTCGGCGACCGACACGCCGGAGTCTCGGATCGCCTTCGCCGCGTTGCGGTAGGCGAGCACCCGGTAGACGACCGCGCCGTCGAGCTCGTAGAGCGTCCCGAGCTCCTCGAAGGCCGCTGCGATCTCGGCGTTCTTCACGCCCGCCAAGCTAGCTACTGCGGCGGAGGCGGAACGTCGTCGCGTCGCTCCCGTGCCCGGGCGACGCGGGCCGCGTTATCGCTCGCCGTCCCCGGAGCTGGGGGGAAGGCGGCCGTCGAGCGGGATGTCGAGTGCGCTGGCGAGGCGGCGGAGCGCGTCGTCGGTGCTCGACGGTGGGTCGACCACGCGAGCCGTGCGCTCCTGGTCGTCCTCCTCGGGCGGTCGCCGCGCGTCGCGCTCGGCGTCCAGGTCGATCACGTCGTCGCGTCCCTCGCCGCTTCCGGACTGCGCTCCCATTCAGACCCTCCCTGGCTCGTCGCCGACCATGGGAGCACACCACATCGCGCCCCGCGAAGCAAGCCCGATCGGCGGCGGTCGCCACGCCGGGTTTTCGACACAGCTCGCCCGGTCGTGAACCCGGCTGGCGCGGCCGCTGGAACCGGCCCTTGACACGGCGGTACGAGTGTGTTCTCATAACTCTCGATTGGAGGGCTCCGCAGGGTCGGGAAAGGGCGGCGGGCCTTTGGCCTCAGGCCTCTCCCACCCGCCGCCTCGCCCCGGCCCTGCAGGGGTCCCCTCCATCGCGGTCGATTGGAGGCGACCAGGTGGAGGGGGCCCCAGCCTCCAATCGCTCGCGCCGTCCCCGGCGCGTGACCACCTTGGCGCCGCGCGACTGGCGGCGCCCGTAGGGTGAGCCCATGTCGGGCGTCTGGCTGATCCTGCCCACCTACAACGAGGCCGAGAACATCGAGGCGATCGTCGCCGCGGCGCTGCCGCGGCTGGCGTCGACCGGCCTCGACCACCGCATCCTCGTGGTCGACGACGGCTCGCCCGACGGCACCGGGCAGATCGCCGACCGCCTGGCGTCCGAGCTTTCCGGCCGCGTCGAGGTCCTCCACCGCACCTCCAAGGACGGGATCGGTCCCGCATATCTCGCCGGGTTCGCCCGCGCGCTCGCCGGCGGCGCCGACCTGCTGATGGAGATGGACTCCGACTTCTCCCACGACCCGGCCTACATCCCGGGCCTCGTCGCGGCCGCCCGCCGCGCCGACCTCGTGCTCGGCTCGCGCTACGTCCCGGGCGGCGGCGTCGAGGACTGGGGCCTGGGGCGGCGGCTGATCAGCCGCGGCGGGTCGCTCTACGCGCGGCTGATCCTCGGCATCCCGGTCAACGACCTCACCGGCGGCTTCAAGTGCTTCAACCGCCGCGTCCTCGAGGCCCTCGACCTGACCGGCATCGACGCCGACGGCTACGGCTTCCAGATCGAGATGACCTACCGCGCCGTCCAGGCCGGCTTCACCGTCGCCGAGGTCCCGATCGTCTTCCGCGACCGCCGCGTCGGCTCCTCCAAGATGTCCGCCCGGATCGCCGTCGAGGCCTTCTGGAAGGTGCCGCTGCTGCGACTGAGGTCGCGTTGACGCGCCGCTATACTTTCTGAAGCGTTAGGACCAAACCAACCCGCGAAGGAGTCCCCATGGCCGGCCTCGACGCCGTGACCGACAACAACTTCCAGGCCGAGGTGATCGAGGCCGACAAGCCGGTCCTCGTCGACTTCTGGGCTCCGTGGTGCGGTCCGTGCCGTGTGATCGCCCCCCATCTCGAGGAGCTCGCCGGCGAGCGCGAGGATCTCAAGATCGTCAAGCTCAACGTCGATGAGAATCCGCAGACCGCGGCCTCATACAACGTGATGTCGATCCCCACCCTGCTGCTGTTCAAGCACGGTCAGGTCGCGCATCAGATCGTCGGGGCGCTGCCCAAGAACCGGCTCGTCCAGGAGATCGACCCCGCCCTCGCGGCCTAGCGCGGCGAGCTCCAGCAGCCATGCCGATCGTCACCATCGAGTGGTACGAGGGCCGCTCGGCCGAGCAGAAGCGTGAGATCGCCGAGCGGCTCACCGACCTGATCGTCGATGTCGGCAAGACGTCGCGCGAGCACGTCTGGATCCGCTTCGTCGACTCGCCCAAGACCGACTGGGCGATCGCGGGCGAGGTCCAGGGCGCCCCGGCCGAGCAGCCGCTCGGCCCGCCCGACTGATCGCCGAGCCGACCTGCGCGCGCCCCGTCTGGGCGCGTTAGGGTTCCAGACGCGGGGTTACTGATGAGTCTGGGGTCCATCCACACGCTGCGCTCGGGCAGGGTCGCGACGGCTGCGACGGCCGCCGCGCTCGCCGTGGCGGGGCTCGCAGCCTGCGGTGGCGGGGACGACGACACCGGCCAGCAGGGAGCCAGCACGCCCGGCGCGGACACCCCGACCGACACCGCCGGAGCGCCGGCCGCGGGGTCCGGCGACGGGGACTCCGGCGCCGGCGCCAAGACCTCCGGCGGCGCCGCGCAGCGGTCGGGGCCCGCGCTCACCGGGGATCCCGTCCAGGCCCGCCGGGCCGTCGACTCGGTCGACGGCGTCTACAAGGACTTCTCCGCCGCCGTCGACTCCGGCGTCGCCGCGGTCGACGTGCCCGCCCGCCAGACCCTCGACGCGGCTTCGGGCAACGCGAGCCTGACCAGCATCTGCGACCTGATGTCGAAGGAGGCCCAGCGCCAGACGATCGTCTACGCCCGACGCAGCGCAGGCCTCGCCGACGTGCAGTGGACCTGCGAGAACGCGACCGGCCTACTGCTGCGCCGCGCCCGCCAGACCGGCGGGCTGAACCGCTCGCTGAAGGCGGAGATCGTCGGGATGAACGTCGAGGGCGACCGCGCGACCGCTTCGATCCGCTTCGGCGGCAAGGGCCCGATCTCGACGGTGCCGATGGTCAGGGAGGACGGCGAGTGGAAGCTCGCCGCCACGCCCGCCGGAGGCGGCGAGTGAGTCGCCGCGCGGCGCCGCTGGCCGTGCTGGCCGCCGCCCTGCTCGCCGTGGCCGGCTGCTCCGGCGGCGACGACGATTCGCCTTCGTCCTCCGATGTTCCCTCCGGGGCCGTCGCGAAGGTCGGCGACGAGGAGATCGGCGAGGAGGACCTCGAGCGCCAGGTCGAGGCGCTGGCGCGCGCCCAGCGGCCGACCGGAGGCGGGAGCCCCGGCGGTGACGGGGCGCCCGGCGCCACGGGCGGAGCGAGCGACGACGGCGCGGCCGGCGGGGACTCCGCGCGCGACGCCCAGCGCCGGCTGCTGCGCGACCAGGCGCTCGCCGCGCTGCTGATGCGCGAGGCGCTCGAGCAGGAGGCCGCCGAGCGTGGCGTCGAGATCTCCGAGACCGAGGTCGCCGAGCGCTGGCAGGCGGCAGCCGGGGGCCAGTTCAAGACCAAGAAGGCGCTGCGCCGCTTCCTCGGCGGCCAGACCGAGCAGGACGTGCTCGACCAGTTGCGGCTCCAGATGCTCTCGGAGGGGATCGCCGAGCAGGTCTCCGAGGAGGCCGGAGGCGGTAGGCAGGGCGCCCGCGCCGTGGCGCGGTTCCAGCGCGAGTTCCGCGACCGCTGGCAGCAGCGCACCGCCTGCGCCGAGGGCTACGACGCCGCCGGCTGCGCCGTCGGCGACTCCGACTGACGGGCCTCGGCCCGTCGCTCACCCACCGCGGTCGGCGGCGACACGGCGCTCGAGATACTCCCGAAACTTCGGCGCGGTGTACTCGTACTGACCCTTGCGCACCCGGTAGATCACGCCGTTCTCGACGAGCCGCCCCAGCAGGACGTTGATGTTGCCCGGAGACTTATCGACTGACGCGTTGAGCTCCGACACCACCAGTGGCGGATACGAGCAGTCCGCGGACCCGATCAAGACATCCTGCTCGGCTGGCGTCAGCGTCGCGATTCGCGGCTCGTAGAAGTCGATGTCCAAGCGGCGGTAGATCTCCGGTCTCGCGGCGGCGAGCAGGGCCGGTGTCATCGCGACCGTCTCGGCGGTCGCCGCGGCGTCCCAGAGCTCGGCGCCCCAGAGCTGGATGAAGTAGGGGTAGCCCTCGACCTCTTCGACCACCTCGCGCACGACGGCGTCGTCGATCTCCATGCCGGTGTCGACCAGGGGCGCGGTGAGCGCCTGCTCGGCCTCGGCCCCGTCGAGCGAGTCGATCTCCTCGCCACGGAACATGCGCTCCGTGTAGGACCGGGCGCGCAGCAGGTTGCCCGTCAGGGTGGGAAGTCCGCACACCACGAGTCCGAGCGGAACCTCTGTTCGCTGGAGCATCGCCACCGCGGCGATCAACAGCGACAGAGGATGCTGGCCCGTGCGGTCGCGGTCGTCGCGGATCGCCTGCGCCTCGTCCAGCAGCAGCACGACCCCCGAGCGCCCGTGTCGCAACGCGAGGTCGGTGGTTTCGTAGAGGGCCTTGGCGAGATCCGTCTCGTCGGGGCGGGCTCCAGGTACGTAGGTGACCGAGACCTCACCCCACGAGACCGCCAGACCGCCGGCCGCCTGGGCCGCCCGGCCGGCAGCGGCACGGACCCGCTCGCTCCTGGACATCGCCTCCCGCGTAGCGGCCGCGAGCCGTGTGAGCACCTCCTGAAGACTGGCGTCGGTGTTGTGGCTGGGCTGCAGCTCGAGCAGCGCCGGCTCCCAGGCGCGGTCTCGTGCCCGGTCGGCGAACTCCTTGAGCAGCACCGACTTGCCGACTCCCCGCAGCCCCGTCAGGCGCATGTTGGCCGGCTGCTCCGGGGCCGCGCGCAACATGGCCTCGAATCTGCGCAGCGTGCCGTCACGGCCGGCGAGGTGAAGCGGCCTGAGACCGACGCCTGGCCGGAAGGGGTTTCGTCCCGAAGCTGCACTCATTACAATCTGGACGTAATGTTACCCCAACATTAGGGCTCTGCTGTAAAGAGCCGGCCGCCGGGGGCCCTTCCGGTCGCCTCAGACCTTCGCCACGCCGATCGTCAGCGGCCGGCTCTCGATCTCGGCGACCGAGCTGGCGTCGTCGCCGCCGCCTTCGTCGCCCAGCTCCAGCGACATCGCGAGCGTCTCACCGGTGACGTAGCCCTCGTGGGCGCGGACGGCGTCGAGCAGGGCGTCGTCGCCGGCGAGCGTCAGCGCGATCCGGTCTTGGACGTCGAAGCCGGCCTCCTTGCGTGCATTCTGGACGGCGTGGACCACCTCACGCGCGAGCGCCTCGCGACGCAGGTCGTCGTCGAGCTCGAGGTTCAGCGCGACCGCGTGGGTGCCGGCACGCTCGATCTCGTAGCCCTCCAGTGGTTGGAGCGCGAGCGCGATGTCCTCGGCGGTCAGTGCATGGTCGCGGCCGTCGATCGCGACGTGCAGCTCGCCGCCGGAGCGCAGCGTCGCCGCCGCGCGGTCGGCGTCGAGGCCGGCCACCGCCGCCGCGACCTGGGGCATCTGCTTGCCGAAGCGGGGGCCGAGCGTGCGGTAGTTGGGCTTGAGCTCGAAGCGGCCCAGCTCGTCGGCCTGCGAGACGTAGCGCACCTTCTTGACGTTGAGCTCGTCGAGCACCAGGCCCTCGAAGCGGCCGATCGCGTCGCGCTCGCGGTCGGCGGCCACCATGACCGCCTCGCTCAGCGGCTGGCGGACCTTGGCCTTCGCCGCCGCGCGCGCCGCCCGCCCCAGCTCGACCGCGTCGCGCACCACCCCCATCTGATCCTCCAGCGCCGCGTCGCGCAGCGCCGGGTCGGGCTCGGGGTAGTCGCAGAGGTGCACCGAGGGCTCGCCGCCGTCGAGGTTGCCGTAGATCGCGTCGGCGATGAACGGGGTCAGCGGCGCCAGCAGCTTCGACACCTCCACCAGGCACTCGCGCAGCGTCGCGAACGCGGCCGGGTCGCCGTCCCAGAACCGGCGCCGCGAGCGGCGCACATACCAGTTCGACAGCTCGTCGACGAACGCGGCGATCGCCCGGCCGGCGGCGGTCGTGTCGTAGTCGTCGAGGCGGTCGGCGGCGACCTCGGCCGTCGCCTGCAGCCGCGAGAGGATCCAGCGGTCGAGGTCGGTCAGCTCGCCGGTCAGCTCGCGCACCGGCACCGGCTCGACGTCGTTGACGTTCGCGTAGAGCACGAACAGCGCGTAGGTGTTCCAGAGCGGCTTCATGAACTGGCGCACCGACTCGCCGATCGTGTCGAGCGAGAACCGGTAGCCGTCCCACGGCTGCTTGGAGGTGAAGTAGTACCAGCGGAAGGCGTCGGCGCCGTGCTGCTCGATCACGTCCCAGGGCACCACCACGTTGCCCTTGGACTTCGACATCTTCTGGCCGTTCTCGTCGAGGATCAGCCCGAGGCAGAGCACGGTGTCGAAGGAGGCGCGGCCGCGCAGCATCGTCGCGATCGCCAGCAGCGAGTAGAACCAGCCGCGCGTCTGGTCGAGCGCCTCGCAGATGTAGTCGGCCGGGAACGACTGCTCGAAGCGGTCCTCGTTCTCGAACGGGTAGTGCCACTGGGCGAACGGCATCGAGCCGGAGTCCCACCACACGTCGATCAGGTCGGGCACTCGGCGAAACGTCTTGCCGTCACGCTCGATGACGACGTCGTCGATGTAGGGGCGGTGGAGGTCGTCGGGAACCTCGCCGGCCAGCTCGCGCAGCTCCGCGCGTGAGCCGATGCAGATCGTCTCGCCGTCGTCGGCGCGCCAGACCGGCAGCGGCGTGCCCCAGTAGCGCTCGCGCGAGAGCGCCCAGTCGACGTTGTTCTCCAGCCAGTTGCCAAAGCGGCCGTGCTTGATGTGGTCCGGATACCAGCGGACGCCCTCGTTGGACGCCAGCAGATCGTCCTTGATCGCCGTCGTGCGCACGTACCAGCTCGACTTCGCGTAGTAGAGCAGCGGCGTGTCGCAGCGCCAGCAGTGGGGATAGGAGTGCTCGTAGTCCTCCTCGGCGAAGAGCAGGCCGCGCGCGGCGAGGTCGTCGATCAGCGCGCGCGTCACCTCCGGGTCCTTGACGAACCGGCCCTCGAAGCCGGTCACCCGGTCGTCGAAGGTGCCGTCGCGGCGGACCGGGTTGTAGAGCGAGCCCGCCTCGGTGCGGTCGAAGATGCCGGCGTCGGCCGCAGCGTCGAAGTCGTCCTCGCCGAAGGCCGGCGCGATGTGCACCAGGCCGGTGCCGTCGTCGGTGGTCACGAAGTCGCCGGCGATCACCGGGAAGCCGCCGCGCTCGCGGTCGCCGAGCTCGAAGACCGGCCCCGCGTAGTGGCGGCCGACCAGCTCCGAGCCGCGAAACGGGGCGCCGACCACCTCGGCGCCCTCGCCGAGCACCCGCTCGGCCAGCGCCGCCGCGACGATCACCGTCTCGTCTTCGATCCGCGCGCGGACGTACTCGACGTCGGGCGCTGCCGCCACCGCGACGTTGCCCGGCAGCGTCCACGGCGTCGTCGTCCAGACCAGCAGCGCCTCGTCAGCGTCGAGCAGCGGGAGCCGCACATAGATCGACGGGTCGACGACGTCCTTGTAGCCGAGCGCGACCTCGTGGCTGGAGAGGCCGGTGCCGCAGCGCGGGCAGTACGGGCCGACCTTGTGACCCTCGTAGAGGAGCCCCTTGTCCCAGACCTGCTTGAGCGTCCACCAGACCGACTCGACGTAGTCGTCGTCGAGGGTGAAGTAGGCGTCGTCGGTGTCGATCCAGAAGCCGATCCGCTCGGTGAGGCGGTTCCACTCGTCGATGTAGCGCAGCACCGACTCGCGGCACTTCGCGTTGAACTTGTCGATGCCGTAGTCCTCGATGTCGCCCTTGTGGCGGAAGCCGAGCTCCTTCTCGATCTCTAGCTCGACCGGCAGGCCGTGGCAGTCCCAGCCGGCCTTGCGGTGGACGAGGTTGCCGCGCATCGTGCGAAAGCGCGGGAAGACGTCCTTGAACACGCGCGAGAGGACGTGGTGAGAGCCGGGCCGGCCGTTGGCGGTCGGCGGGCCCTCGTAGAAGACGTAGGGCTCGGCGCCCTCCCGGCGGCGGACCGACTCGGCGAAGACGTCGCGCTCGCGCCACTGCTCGAGGACGCTCTCCTCCAGCTGCGGGAACGACTGGCGCGAATCTACGGGCTCATAGCGGGGCATCGAGCGCCAGATCGTATAGTGGCCCGTGAGGGAGGCAGGAGTGCGCAGGTACATGGTTGTCGGAGTCGTGGTCGCAGCGGTCGCCGGGGCTGGCGCCGTGGTTGCCGTCGGGCAGGACCCGACGCAGCCGCGGACGACGTTCACCGTCGACGCGAAGGTCACGCCGGATCGGTCCGGCACGCCGAAGCGCCCGCAGGCGGTGCGGATCGCCGCGTCGGCCGAGTTCGAGCACGTCCCAGGCGTCGAGAAGCCGATCGTGACCCACGGGTACGCCCTGTTTCCCCGCAACGGCGACTACAACGCCCACCTGCTGCCCCGCTGCGACAAGCGCACGCTCGACCAGTACGGCCCGCTCCGCTGCCCGAAGCGGTCGCGGATCGGAGCGGCGAAGGCCTCCGCATACGCAGACAACCTGATCACCTACCCCACGGTCGAGGTCTTCAACGGCGGTCCGAAGGTCGCGTGGGCGTACGTCACGATGTACCGCCCGGCGCTCGTCCGCGAGGCGATCCCGGCGCGGATCCAGGAGATCAAGGTCGGCAAGTGGAAGTACCGCGTCAGCGTGCGGATCCCGAAGGTCCTGCAGGTCGTCGCGGGTGTGCCGATCGCGCCGCGCTCGATCAAGGGTCGCGTCGGTCGCGGGAAGCTGATCGTCACGACCTCCTGCCCGCGCGACCTCCGCTGGCCGTTCGAGCTGACCGCCTTCTACACCGAGGGCCCGTCGCACACCTACCGCGACAGCGTCGGCTGCAAGCCGCCGCGGCGCGGGCGCTGAGGCCGGCGCTCAGGCGGCGAGCTTGCGGCAGATGTCGGCGAGGCTGCGCTTCTCGGCGTCGTCGAGCCGGGCGAAGGCGTTGGTGACCCGGTCGGCGTGGCCGGGGAACAGCCGCTCGACGAGGTTGCGGCCCGCAGCCGTCAGGACGATCGTCACCGTGCGCCGGTCGTGGTCGTGGCGGACGCGCTCGACGAAGCCGCGGCTCGCGAGCGTCGCCGTCACCTCGGTCGCGTTGGCCTTCGACCACTCCAGCCGGCGGCGCAGCGTGCGCAGCTCCAGCGAGCCGCCGGCGGTCGTGAGGACGACCAGCGCCGAGAAGCCGGCGGCCGACACTCCGGCCCGCTCGAGGTCGGCCGCGAGCACTCGGCGGACCGACGTCTCCGCCCGCATCAGTGCCTGCAGCGCACGGTGGGCGAGCGGATCCACGACCTCGAGGCTCATCGAGCGGCGATCCTATGGCCGCCCCCGGACGATTCCCGCAAAGTGCGGCTTCTTCCCCTCCGCCCCACATCCAGACCAGATGAGGAATCCTGCAGTCCAGGCCGGAGAAATTCCTCATCGAGCGCCGGGCGCCGCCGGCAGGAGCGCGGTCGGGCGCGGCGCGCTCAGCGCTGCGCGGCCAGGCGGACGGGGCGCTTCGGGGCCTCGCCGTCCTGCTCGGCCGGGCTGTCCTGGACGACCTTCACGTGCTCGATCTTGCCCGTGTCGACGTACTGTTTGAGGTTCTCGGCCGCCTCGTTGGGGCTTGTGCCAAGCGACGGGATCGAGTGGTCGCCGGTCACCGGCATCGCCTCGCGGTACTCGAAGACCGGAGCGGCCGAGCCGACCTGGCGGACGGTGTAGACGAGCCGGCCCAGCACCTCCAGGGTCGCCTCGCCGCCGCAGAAGACGAACGCGGTCGGCTCGACGGCGCGCATCGCACGGGCGACTCGCTCCGGCGGCAGGTCGAAGCGCAGCAGCAGCGACCGGAACCCGGCGCGGCGGATCGCCAGCTCGAGCGCCTGGACGTGCAGGGCCTCGAGATCGAGACGGTCGGAGGCGTCGAAGAGGATCACGCCCTGGGGGCGGGTGGGCGGCGGCACCACTCGGCGGGCAGCATGGATCCAGCCGGTCGCCCAGCGGGCGGCGAGCTCCTGCTCGGCCTCGCGGCCGTCGCGGCCCTCCGCCAGCTCGATCGACGGCAGCAGGACCTCCTCCACGGAGCGCTCCACCGAGCGTACGGCGAGGCTCTCCTCCATCACGCGGTCGGCCGCGGACTCGTCGAAGTGGTCGAAGGCGTCGAGCAGGCGGGCAGGCGACGACGGGCCCTCGCCGCGCTGGCGGGCGATCTCGATCGCCGAGGAGATGTTGTGGGTCTCCATCAGCGCGCGGCGCAGCCCCTCGAGCTCGGCGAGGTCGTACTGGCGGTGGCCGCCGGCGGTCCGGCGCGGCTTCGGATAGTCGAAGCGCCGCTCCCAGCTGCGCAGCGTGTTCGGGCTCACCCCGAGCAGCTCCGCGGCCGCGTTTGTTCTGATCCCGCTCATCTCTGGCTTGTGTCCTTTCTCACCGCACGAACCCTCTGGCGGCATCTGCCCCTGTCATCGGCCGGCGAGGCCTCCAACTTGAACGGACTTCGCCCCGAACCGCGCAGTGAACGCGCAGTCTTTGTGACGCGTCGGCACCGAATGCGCAACTCCTGCACGGCTAGTTGCACGCGCTGGACGTATGTACGAGCCCTCGATCAGCGCGAGGGGACGCGGCCGAACTCGGTCGGCTCGACGGCGATCAGCGCCGCCCGCGGCGGGCCGCAGGTGGAGATCCGGGCGGCCATCGTGCCGATCTTCTCGGCGCCGTCGCCGGTCAGGCGCGCGGGGACCGTCACCGCGTCGTGGGGGCGCAGCGCCGCGCGGGCGACGGTCCGCGAGAGGGCGCGGTCGCCGATCGTGCTGGTCAGCAGCTCCATCACGTCGGTGCCGATCAGCAGCTCCTCGATGCCGAAGATCGCCTCGGCCCCCTCGCTCACCGCGGCGACGCGTAGCGTGCGGTCGACGATCAGGAACGCGCCGCCGGTGCCGGGCAGCGCGTCGGAGCCGCAGCGCAGCAGGACCCCCATCCCGCAGGCGCCGCAGACACGCTGCTCGAACGGCGGCGGCTCGTCGGCGGCGGGCGGGTCGATCGCCGGCTCGCCGCAGCGGCCGCAGAAGCGCTTGCGCGCCGGCGCGTCGGCCCCCGCTGAGGCGGGGTCGGGTCGTGTCTGGGTGAAGTGCAAGTCCGGTGCGGTCGGGTCAGGCGGCATTCGCCCCTCCTGGAGGGTCGGCGCCTCATTCGATAGGACCACGGTACCGGCGCGGCCGCCTGCCAGTTGGGGCGATTGCACGGCTTCGCCGCCCCAGCCCGCGCGAAGGGCCGTGGGCGGGCGGCCTGCAATACCCTGCGGCGCCGACCCCCCGTAGAAGGCAAGGAGCGCAATGGCAAGCCAGCAGGAGCTTTGGGGCTCGGAGACGAGCAAGGCGATCGACAACTTCCCGGTATCGGGCGAGGCGGTCCCGACGCCCGTCGTGCGGATGCTCGGCCACATCAAGGCCGCCGCCGCCCGTGTCAACGGCGACCTCGGAAAGCTCGACGCCGACATCGCCGCGGCGATCGCCGCCGCCGGCGACGCGGTCGCGCGCGGCGAGCACGACGACCAGTTCCCCGTCGACGTCTTCCAGACCGGCTCCGGGACCTCGTCGAACATGAACGCCAACGAGGTCATCGCCAACCTCGCCGGCGACTCGGCCCACCCCAACGACCACGTCAACATGGGCCAGTCCTCCAACGACGTCTTCCCGTCGGCGGTCCACCTCGCCGCGGTCTCGGAGACCGTCAACCGCGTCCTGCCGGCGCTCGAGAAGCTCGCGGGCGCGCTCGAGGTCAAGTCCGACGCGTGGCGCGACGTCGTCAAGGCCGGCCGCACCCACATGATGGACGCCGTCCCGGTGACCCTCGGCCAGGAGTTCGCCGGCTACGCGACTCAGATCCGGCTCGGCCACGACCGCGTCAGCGGCGCGCTGCCGCGCGCGTCGCAGATCCCGCTCGGCGGGACCGCGACCGGCACCGGGCTCAACACCCACCCGGAGTTCGCCGCGCGCGTTCGCGGCAAGCTGCGCGAGTCCACCGGCCTCGACGTCGAGGGCCCGGCCGACCCGTTCGAGGCGCAGGCCAACCGCGACGCGCTGGTCGAGCTGTCGGGCGCGCTGAAGGTCGTCGCGGTGTCGCTGACCAAGATCGCCAACGACCTCGTGATCATGGGGTCGGGCCCGCGCACCGGGTTCGGCGAGCTGGCACTGCCCGAGCTGCAGAAGGGCTCGTCGATCATGCCCGGCAAGGTCAACCCGGTGATCCCCGAGGTCGTCCTCCAGGTCGCCGCGCAGGTGATCGGCAACGACATGGCGATCACCGTCGCCGGCACCCAGGGCAACTTCGAGCTCAACGTGCGCGTGCCGATGATCGCGCGCAACCTGCTCGAGTCGACGACGATCCTGGCGTCGGCCTCGACCCTGCTCGCCGACAAGGTGATCGACGGCCTCGAGCCGGTCGAGGAGGTGCTCACCCGCAACGCCGAGTCGACCCCGGCGATCGCGACCGCGCTCAACCCCTACATCGGCTACGACAAGGCGAGCGAGATCGTCAAGGAGGCCGTCGCGTCGCGCCGCACGATCCGCGAGGTCGCGCTCGAGCAGGGCGTCGACGAGGCCACCCTCGACGAGGCGCTCGACTTGCGCAAGATGGCCCGCGGAAGCGGCGCGTAGCTGGGCTCCCGCGCACCCTTGTCACGGTTCGGTAGCAGAGCAGTAACGCATGGTCACCCGGCGGGTCGTGTCACCGGACACGACCCGCCGGCTCCTTCTCCGGTCAGCTCTCGCAGCCCACCCCGTCGCCGTCGCTGTCGAGGCCGTAGGGATCGCTGCCGGTCACGTAGACCGGACCGCTGACGTAGCGCGGGCCGTTGCCGCTGCCCCCGGCGCAGTCGACGTCGGGGCCGGGTGGGATGCAGGGTGAGTAGCCCTGGCAGTCGGTTCCGTCGCCGCCTCCCCCGCCGCTGGGTGGCGGGGGCGGGGGCGGGCACTGGGACTTCGACGTGCGCGGCGTGCCGCCCGCGACCTTGCGGACCGCAAAGCGCTGGATCGCCAGCTCCCCGCCCTCGGAGACGGCGACGGTCCCGCGGAAGCGCTGGACGACCGTCCGCCCGTCGCAGACGTCGCGTGCGCTGGACCGCAGCGCGACCCGGACGACCGGCCCGCCGCCGGCGATTCGGCCCCGGGCCGACAGCACCCGCACGCCGCGGGAGCCGCGGAAGCCATCCCGCCAGCGGCGGAAGGAGAAGCCGAGCCCGCGCTTGACCGGCGTTGCGAGCATCCGCCAGGCGGCCCGGTACTGGTCGTTGGCGAGGCGTCGGTAGTAGCGGCGGACGAAGCCTGTCGCCGCCGCGACCCGCGCTCGCTGCTGGGCGGCTTCATCGAGAGCGAAGTCACCGTCGCACCGGCGCCAGACGCCTCCGAGGGCGTCGGCCTCCGCCTCGTAGTAACTGTCGACGCGACCGAAGCGCGGCGGGTCGACGACCGCCGCCCACCCACGGCGGACCAGCTCGAGGCCGATGTCGAGCTGCCCGCCGCGATCGGCGTAGAGCAGCGCGCGGCCGAGCTCGTCGGTGGCCGGGACGGCCGGGTCGGCGGTCAGCACGACGGGCTCGTAGAGCGCCAGCTCGGTCAGAGCGTCGATCGCGTCCCGTCCGCCGCAGTGGTCGCGGTCCGGGGTGTCGATCCCGATCAGGCGCACGGCCACGTTGCGGCCGTCACCGGTCGCCACCACCAGGCTCTCTCCCGAGGTGACCCGCTCCACCGTTCCCGTCGTCTGCCCCGCCGCCTGCGGCGCCCACAGCGCCGTCGCGACCGCCACCGCGGCTCCCACCGCACCGAATACCCTCACACGACCTCCCGTCATGTCCCCTGCGACAAATTCGCGGAGACTATAACGGTGAGGGGGACATTTCCGACGTATCCCGTCGGTTATGTCCCCCTCACCGCGCGGGGGCGTTCGCCGGGCGCAGCGTCCGCCCGGCCACCGGGGCCTCAGTCCATGTTGATCGCGACGTACTTGGTCTCGAGGTACTCGTCGATGCCCTCGTGGCCGCCCTCGCGGCCGAAGCCGGACTGCTTGACCCCGCCGAAGGGGGCGGCGGGGTTGGAGACGATGCCCTGGTTGAGGCCGATCATCCCGGTCTCCAGCCGCTCGCAGACGCTCAGCGCGCGCTTGACGTCCTGGGTGAAGACGTAGGCAACGAGGCCGTACTCGGTGTCGTTGGCGGCGGCGATCGCCTCGTCCTCGGTGTCGAAGGCGATCACCGGCGCGACGGGCCCAAAGATCTCCTCCGAGAGCACGCGCGCGTCGGCGCTGACACCGGTGAGGACGGTCGGCTCGAAGAAGTAGCCGGGCCCGTCGACCGGACTGCCGCCGCACAGCACGCGTGCGCCCTTGTCGGTCGCGTCGGCGACCAGCTCGACCACCTTCTCGCGCGAGGGCTCGTCGACGAGTGGGCCGAGGTCGACGTCGTCCTCGGTGCCGCGCCCGACCTTCAGGCCGCGCATCCGCTCGGCGAGACGGTCGGCGAACTCCTCGGCGAGCGGCGCGGCGACATGGAAGCGGTTGGCGGCCGTGCACGCCTCGCCGATGTTGCGCAGCTTCGCGACGAGCGCGCCCTCCACGGCCGCGTCGAGGTCGGCGTCCTCGAAGACCAGGAACGGCGCGTTGCCGCCCAGCTCCATCGACGTCTTGAGCACGTTGTCGGCCGACTGCTCGATCAGCATCCGCCCGACCTCGGTCGACCCGGTGAACGACAGCTTGCGCAGCCGGGGATCGGCGATCAGCGGACCGGTCGTCTTGGACGCCGAGGACGCGGTGATCACGTTGAGCACTCCGTCGGGTAGCCCCGCGTCGACCAGGATCTCCGCCAGCGCGAGCATCGACAGCGGCGTCAGCTTCGCCGGCTTGACGACCATCGTGCAGCCGGCCGCGACCGCCGGACCGATCTTGCGCGTGCCCATCGCCGCCGGAAAGTTCCACGGGGTGATCAGCAGACACGGACCGACCGGCTGGCGCATCGTCAGCAGCCGGCCGACCCCGTTGGGAGCCGTCGCGAAGCGGCCGTCGATCCGCACCGCCTCCTCCGCGTTCCAGCGCAGGAACTCCGCCGCGTAGAGGACCTCCGCCTTCGCCTCGGCGACCGACTTGCCCATCTCGAGCGTCATCAGCAGCGCCAGCTCGTCGGCGCGGGCGACCATCGCCTCGAAGGCCCGGCGCAGGATCTCTCCGCGCTCGCGCGGCGGATGGGTGGCCCACTCCCCCTGCGCCGCACAGGCCGCGTCGAGCGCGGCGCGCGCGTCGTCGGGGGTCGCGTCGGCAACTTCGCACAGGGCTGCCCCGGTCGCCGGGTCCTCCACGGTCAGCGTTGCTCCCCCCTCCGCCGGTCGCCACTCCCCGCCGATCAGCAGCCCCTTCGGGACCGCGTCGACGACGGACTGCTCGCTACTGGCGACTGCCATGCTCGGCTCCTTGTCTCGCTCCGGATCCCCTGCCCGCGCGACCCCCAGCCTAAGCCCTGGGACCCTGGGCCGAACCGAGAGTTCTGTTCTTCTCCCCGCACACAACTCTCCTCTCGGCCCAGCGAGGGGGGTGAAGTGGCGCGAGTCGCGCCTTCTATGGGCGATGGCGACTGCAAGGCTCAGCTCGGCGTTGCCCGCGGAGGCGTGGGCGTTGCAGCGGAGCCAGCACGGCGTGGTCGCGCGGCGGCAGCTGCTGGCTATTGGAATGAGCGGCGAGGCGATCGCGCGCCGGATTCGAGCTGGCTGGCTGCATCCGGTCGCGCGCGGCGTCTACGCGGTCGGGCGGCCGGAGGTCGATCGACGCGCGCAGTGGGTGGTCGCCGCGCTGGCCTGCGGACCGCGTGCGGTGCTCAGCCACCTCAGCGCTGCCGCGTTGTGGGGGATCAGGCCTGAGCGGAGCGGCGCCATGATCGACGTGACCGTCCCTCCAGGCACGCGGCGCGAGCGGCCCGGCATCCGCGTCCACGCCCAGGCGCTCCAAGCGCCTGAACACGGCGTCCGTCATGGGATCCCGGTCACCTCGGCGGCCCGGACGTTGGTGGATCTCGCGTCGGTGATCGATCGTCGCGCGCTGCTCGCGGCCGTGACCGAGGCGGACAAGCTCGATCTCGTGGTGCCTCAGCAACTGAGTCGACACCTCGAGCACCACCGCGGACGGCGAGGTGTCGCCACGCTGCGCGAGCTCCTCGAGCGCGATTCCTACGTGCTCACCGAGTCCGAGCTGGAGCGGCGCTTCCTAGCGTTGGCGCGGTCGATCGGGATGCCGCTTCCCCGCACAGGCGTACGTCTCAACGGATTCGTCGTCGACTTCTTCTGGCCGGACCTTCGGCTGGTGGTCGAGACCGACGGCCTGCGCTACCACCGCACCGCGGCACAGCAGGCGCGCGACCGCCGTCGCGATCACGCCCACGCGGCGGCGGGCCTCACCACGCTCCGCTTCACCCACGCGCAGGTCCGCTACGAGCCCGCCGCGGTACGGAACACGCTCGCGGCGGTCACGGTCCGCCTGCGCCGGTCGAGTGGAGAGTTGTAGGCGCGGTGGACCCAGCAACTCTCGGGCGAGGGCCACTCAGGTCGAGACGATCTCGGCGCCGAGCTCCTCGGAGATCGCGACGTCGAGCGAGTAGTCGATCGGGAGGACGATCAGCGAGGGGAGGTCGAGCGTGAGGGCGTGGCGGAGACGGTTGCCGAAGTCGGCGGCGGATTCGCAGCGCCAGGCCGGCAGGCCGAAGGACTCGGCGAGCTTGACGAAGTCGGGGTTCTCGAAGTCGGTGCCGAAGTGGCTGCCGAACTTCTTGTCCTGCTTCCAGACGATCGACCCGTACTGGCGGTTCTCCCAGACGACGTTTACGAACGGGGTGCGCAGCCGCACCGCGGTCTCGAGCTCCTGCATGTTCATCAGGAAGCCGCCGTCGCCGTTGACGGTCACCACCTTGCGGTCGGGGTGGACGAGCTTCGCCGCCACCGCGGCGGGGACCGCGAAGCCCATCCCGGCGAGGCCGTTGGCGATCAGCACCGTGTTGGGCTCGTAGGCGGGGAACATCCGGCCGATCCACAGCTTGTGCAGGCCGACGTCGGAGATCAGGATGTCCTCGCGGCCGAGCGCCTGACGGATCTCCCACAGCGCACGCGGCGGCTGCACGGGGAACGCGTCGTCGTCGCGGGCGGCCTCGAAGCGGCTCATCACGACGTCGTTGAGGCGGTCCGAGCCGCCCTGGTGAGGCACGTGGCGGCACTCGCCGGCGAGCCTGGAGAGGATCGCGTAGATGTCGCCGACCAGCTCCACCTCCGGCACGAAGTGGGCGTCGGTCTCGGCCGGCACCGAGTCGATGCAGACGATCCGCTTGTCGCGGCCGGGGTTCCAGTGGCGCGGCGAGTGCTCGACGAGGTCGTAGCCGATCGCCAGCACGACGTCGGCGTCGTCGAAGCCGGCCATCGCGTAGTCGCCGGCCTGCAGCCCGACCGAGCCGAGCGCCTTGGCGTCGTCGGAGGGCAGCAGGCCCTTGCCCATGAACGTCTCGGCGACCGGGATGCCGGTCGAGCGGACGAACTCGCGCAGCGCCGGCGTCGCCCGCCCGCGGATCACCCCGTTGCCGGCGAGCGCCACCGGCTTGACCGCGCCGCGGATGATCTCCGCCGCGCGCAGCAGCTCGCGCGCTTGTGGCTCGGATGCCTCGCTGCGGTGGCGCGGCAGCGGCGTGCCGTCGACCTGTGCCTCCATCACGTCCTCGGGCAGCTCGATGTGGGTCGCGCCCGGCTTCTCGCCCTCGGCGACCTTGAACGCCTTGCGGACGACCTCGGGGATGATCACCGGGTCGGAGAGGCGGGCGTTCCACTTGGTGATCGGCCGCATCACGCGCAGCAGGTCGATGTACTGGTGGGACTCCTTGTGCATCCGGTCGAGGTCACCCTGGCCGGTGAGCGCGACCAGCGGCGCGCGGTCGAGGTAGGCGTCGGCGACGGCGGTGACGAGGTTCAGCGCGCCGGGTCCGAGCGTGCCGAGACAGACGCCGGCGTGGCCGGTGAGGCGGCCGTAGACGTCGGCCATGTAGGCGCCGCCCTGCTCGTGGCGGACCGGCACGAAGTCGATCGACGACTGCGACAGCGACTCGTTGAGGTCGAGCGTCTCCTCGCCGGGGATGCCGAACACGTGCCGCACCCCCTCCGCCTCGAGGCACTCCACGAACAGGTCTGATGCACGCCGATCGGCCACGGCATCGAGCCTAGCGGCAGCGGGCAGCCGCTTCAGGACTCGCCGAGCACCGGCTCGGGGCCGCGCGGTGTGGCGACCGCGCCAACGCTCTGCGCCGCCGCGGCGACGAGCCGCCCGCCGCGCTGGGCGAGCGCCAGCGGACCGTCCGCGCCGGTCAGGCCGGCGACGGTGGCCGCGGCTACGCGCGCCGGCAGCGACGGCCGCTTGCGCTGTGGGCGGGGCCGCGGCCGGCGTTGGCTCGCGGGCGCGTCGGTCGTCGAGGCGGCCGCACGCGGCTGCGGATCGCTGCCGCCCCCACCGCCGGTGACCGGGCCGCAGGTTGCGATCGCGTCGGCGAACAGCAGCCCGCGCAGCGCGTAGCCGCCGGCCGTGGCGTGGACCCCGTCTGGTTGGAGCACGCCCGGCGTGGACTCGGCGACGTCGTTCCAGTCGACCAGCGCGACGTTCGGCGTCGCGGCGGCGAAGCGGCGGATCATCGCGTTCTGGCCGTCGATCGGCACGCCGTTCATCGGCGGCCGGTTGAGCGTGGCGACCACCAGGCAGCGGCCGCCGGCGGCCTGGTGGGCGGCGGCGAGGCTGGTTGCGGTCGTCGCGACGGCGGCGTTGCCGTCGTTGGTGCCGAGGTCGAAGACGACGGTCTCGTGCTCGGGGCCGAGCATTCCCGCGAGCACCGGAAGCCCGGCTGCGCTCGGCCGTCCGTTGAGGCTGTCGGCGTCGACGGCGACGCCGCCGAGCGCCGCGCGCAGCGGCCCCTCGGTGCCGACGCCGAGGCTGTCGCCGACGACGACCACCGACGCCGCCGCCGCGGCCGGGAGGGCGAGCGCGAGCGCCGCGGCCAGGCCGAGGGTGCCCAGCGCGCGCCGCCGGGCCCGGAGACGGGCGGCGGGCCGGGAAGCGGCCGCCTGCTGCCCGACGGGCGCCCCGACCGTCCCCGCGCCGCTCACGGCGCCGTCGCGCCCCCGCCGGCGGTTCCGCCGCCGCTGGGCGGAGCGGTTGGCGCGGTCTCGCCGCGGGCGCGCGCGAGCGGGCCGGCGAGCAGCCTGGCGAACGCGCGTCGCCCGGCGATCGAGAGGTGGATGCCGTCGGAGCCGGTCAACCGTGGCCGCTTGCGCGAGTAGGCGGCCCAGTCGACGAGGGCGACCCGGTTGGGCCAGCGGCGCGCGGCGGCGCGCAGCGTCGGCGCGTCGTCGGGCACGCCGCGCAGCTCGCGCGGGGTGACGAGCGCGAGCAGTCGGGACGGCCCGAGCACCCGCAGCAGGGCGCGCACGTCGCCGGTGGTGAAGGTCCAGTTCGATCCGAGCGCGACGACGACCAGCCGCGGCAGCGGCCCGCGCCGCGCGCGCTGGCGCAGGATCCGCAGCCCCTCGGAGACCTGGCGACAGCCGCGGACGTCGACGTCGTAGCCGAGCGCCGCGGTCTCGGGCGCGGCGCCGAGCATCACCGAGTCGCCGATCGCCAGCGGGGCCGCGCCGAGGCCGGCATCGGCGGCTGCCGCCCAGCGCTTGGCTTTGCCGCAGGCGGCGCCTGCTCCGGCCGGCGCCAGCAGGGCGGCGGCGACGCAGCAGCACAGTGCGACCAAGCCGATCTCTCGCCGTGAGATGGCCACCACGGCACTGTGGCAGATGCGGCCTTGACCCGTGCCGCCGCCAGCGGTAACGTGACGTCTGCAATCCGGAGGGTTCCGGCACTTGCCCCTAAGGAGGGAAGGGGAAGTGGAGTAGGTCTACGCAGCAGATCGCATCCTGCCCGACGGTCGCGGCGCCGAGCCGCGGTGTGAAAGTCCGTCGATCGGGTGCGACCCAACGGCACGCAGGCCGCCCGCGCCCGCGCGTCCGGTCCCGATCTCGCCCGGGACCGCGGCGCACACGGCCGGCGGGGGTGTCGCGGCAACTCGGCGCCGCGCCTCCACGACAGCGATTCCTTCGAAGAAGACAAGGGCCCCGGCAGATGCCGGGGCCCTTGGGGTTCCCTACCCGAATACGGCTGCGGTCCCCCGCTGCCGCGTCTGTCCTCACCCTCCCAGTGACCGAAAGGGACAGGACAGGAACGCGACATTACATACGGGAGGGGGGCGCGTCAACCACTAGGTATCCACGACGCCCTCCTCAGGCGGCGGCGGCGGCCGGCACGTCCGAGTCGGCCCCGGCGGTGGCCAGCAGCTCCGCGGCTGTCGCGGGCGCCAGCGGGGCCAGCGCCCGGGCGAGCGTGACCAGCGCCGCCGCGACGGCGGCTCGGTCGGCGGCGTCGAGCGATCCGCGCCGCTCGGCGACCAGCGACTCGAAGGCCACGATCCGGTCGGCGAGACGGGCGACGTTGCGGGTCGCGCGGTGGGGCGCCGCGGCGGCGTAGTTCGCGGCGATCCGGGTCTCGGCGGTCTCGCACCAGCGCGCGAGGCGGCGGCGCAGCCCGTCGCCGGTGTCGATCGCGGCATCCGCGCCGCCGGCGATCCGAGCGAGCCCGTGGTCGCGGATCCGCGCGAGCAGCCGCTCGGCGTAGCCGACGACGTCGACCCCGCCGCCGAACCGCTTCTCCGGTGCGGCGGCGTGCAGCAGCGCGAAGCGGATCGCCTCCGGGCTGTGGGCGGCGGCGAGCGCCGCTAGGTCGTTGGGGTCGGCGTCGGGCGCAGTCCCCGCCGCGTCGGCGGGGTCGGGCCGGCGGCGGACGGCCTTCAGCCGCAGCGGGCGGTAGGCGAGCACCGGCCCGAGCGGCTCGCCGCCGCGCAGCTGGATCGCGCCCGCGTCGCGCAGCGCGCGGGCGACGGTGCGCAGGTCGAGCAGCGCGTGGGCGCTGTCGCGGTCGGCGACCGTCAGCGTCGCCGGCAGCCAGGCCCCGGGCGCGCTGCCCGGCTCGGCGGCGCGGATCTCCGGGCCCGCCCCGGCGAGCAGCAGTGCGAGCGCCGCGGTCAGCCGGGGGTGCAACGCCTCCGGCGTCTCCCAGCTCTCGCCGCGCGCCACCGGCAGGTCGCCGGCGGCGTAGTGGACGGCGGGCGTCCCCTTGTCCTTGCGGTTGTCGACGGCCCAGCCGGCCGCCGCCAGCTTCGAGAGGCTCTCCGAGAGCGCGTCGTCGCCGTCGCCGCCCGCGTCGTCGACCGGCGCGTCGACGTGGGCGAGCAGCTCGCGCTGACCCGCGACCGCCGCCGGCGTCCAGCCCTCGAGCCGGTCGACCGCCGCCTCGCTCTCGGCATGCAGCGCGCCGCAGCGCAGCCGCCACTCCCCGTTGCGCTGGTGGAGCTTGCCGGCGCCCTCGAGGCGGCCGAGCAGCCACGTCGCCCAGCGGGTGACGGCTGGGTCGTCGGGGGGGAGCGCCACGTCCCAGTCGTAGCCGATCGCGAACGCGTCGAGCTGGGCGCGCGGTGCCGAGGCGCCGGCGGCCGGGGCGAGCACGGTCGCCTCCCCGCGCGCTTGCCGGGCGCGGGCGAGCGCGTCGGCGACCGCCAAGCCGCGCAGGCGGTCGAGGTCGAGGTCGGGCCCGGACTGCGGGCAGAAGGTGAGCACGTAGCTGGAATCGGGCACGGCGAGGCTGCTCCTGTGCCGGAAAAGACCGGCGTTTGGAATGTTCAGTACGCCCGACGGGACTCGAACCCGTATCTGCGGCTTGAAAGGCCGCTGCTCTTAGATAAACCGGATTGGGCTTGCAGGTGAATCGAACGGCCCTTGCGGGCTTCCCGCCGTCAGCGCGACGCCGAAGCGCGGCTGACTCGAAGGCTGGCATTCGAAGCCTGTGTCGCCCCGTGGCCTACCCATGTACCAGTTGAGCTACGGACGCATTGTGTACTGCCGGAAACTCCCTCCCGTTCCCTTCCCTCCGGGGACTCACACTACCTAAGCCGCGACCGCCGAGTCAAGGGTCAGAAGCGACACGAAGTTGCCAAGGATCACCTTGCCCTCACGGCGGAACTCGACGTGGGCCTGGAGGCCGTAGGTGGGCCGCTCGGCGTGGCGGATGCCCTCGGTGTGGCAGTCCTCGCCCCAGGCGATCCGCCGGAAGCCCTCGGGCACGTCGACGAGCTGGTAGCGGTGGCGCTCGAACAGCAGCGCGGGGCTGTCGAGGTCGGCGAACAGCGCGTCGTCGCAGTCGACGTGGACGGGCGTCTTGCCGACCGCGTGCCTGCAGTCGCCGATCCCGACCCCGTGGGCCCTGCCGATCAGGTGCATCCCGCCGCAGATGCCCAGCAGCGGCACCTCGCAGCGGCGGATCAGCTCCAGCTCGCTCTCGTACACGTATGGGGTGGTCGACGGCACGTCGGTGCCGGTCAGCACGACCCCGTCGAACCCTCCCTCGGCCGGCATGTCCGGCGCGAGCTCCCCGAGCGAGACGATCTCGGTCGCCGCGCCGAGACCCTCGAGACGCCCGGCGAGCACGTCGGTCGAAAGGCTCCCGTTGTCGACGATCATGATCTTCGGCACTTCGCTCCCCTCCTGAGCGGCCGTGTCGGCCTTGTCTATCCGCCGGCCGTCGCGGCCAGCGGTCTCCTGTGTCTTCCAGGCTCGGCGACCGCCTCTCCGGTCGCCGTCAGCTGCGCGCCGCCGGTCATCGCCAGCACCCGCTCGGCGGCGTTCCACTCGACCTCGATCTCGCCGCCCGGCTGGCGCACCACCGTGCCCGGGCGCAGCGGCAGTCCAAGCGCGCGGTGGGCGGCGATCGCCGCCGCCGCCGCGCCCGTCGCGCAGCCGAGCACCGGCCCGACGCCACGCTCCCACGGCGTCACCGCCAGGGTGCCGCCGCCGTCGCGCTCGGCGAACATCACGTTGGTGCCGCCGGGCCGCGCCGCGCACAGCGCCCGGCCGGCGGTGTCGATCTCCGGGCCGGACGGCTGGGGCCCGAAGACCACCAGGTGCGGCGCGCCGATCAACGTCTGGACGAGCCGCTGGCCCTCGCCGACCTCGACGATCGGATCCTCGGGCACCGGCATCTCGGCGCGGAAGCGCCACCGCTCGCGGTCGAGCAGGACGTGCTGGGCGGTGCCCCCGCCGGCGGTGATCGTGACCGCGTCCCCCTCGACGAGTCCGTCGCGCGCGCAGATCAGCGCGGCCGCGGCGCGCGCGCCGTTGCCGCACCACTGCGCCTCGCTGCCGTCGGCGTTGAAGACCCGCATGTGGTGCATCGCCTCGCCCGGCGCGCCCTCGATCACGATCAGCCCGTCGCCGCCGAGCCCGCGCGTCGCGTCGGCGATCCAGTCCGCCGCGGCGACCGCGCCCGACTGCGCCTCGACGACGACGTAGGCGTTGCCCTCGGCGTAGTACTTGCGAAACGCCAGCCGCTCCCAGGTCATCGCCGCGCCTCCGCCATGTCGCCGCCGGCCGCGCCGCGCGCCGCGCCGCCGGCGTCCAGCCAGTCGCCGAGCCGGTCCAGCCCGGCCGCCAGGTGGGGCGTCGCGACCCCGAGGCGCAGATGGCCCTCGAGCTCGTAGCAGACGCTTCCCGGCGCGAGCAGGACGCCGGTCTCGTGGACCAGCCGCGAGCAGAAGTCGAGCGTCGGCTCGCCGGTGGTCAAGCGCGGGAACAGCAGCCCGCCGGCGGGGGTGTCGTGGAGCGCGAAGGTCTCGGGCCGCTCGGCCAGCCACCGCTGCGCGAGCGCGGCGCCGTCCTCGGCCAGCCGCCACGTGCGGGCGAGGATCTCGGCGCGCCGCTCGAGTGCCGCCAACGCCCAGAGCTGGTCGCTCGCGCCCGGGTTCAGCGACGTGTACTTGCGGAACTGGCGGCCACGAACGACGAGGTCCGGCGGGCCGAGATACCAGCCGACGCGCAGCCCGGGCAGCGCGTAGGACTTGCTCATCGAGCCGACCACGACGAGATTCTCGACGCCGTCGTAGGCCGACTCGGGGTGGCCCGAGCGCATCTCGCGGAAGACCTCGTCGATGACCAGCGTCACGCCGAGCGGCGCCAGCCGCCGTGCCAGCTCGCGCAGGTCGCCGGGGTCGACGGTCTGCCCGGTCGGGTTGTGCGGCACGTTGAGCAGCACCACCCGGGTTCGCGGGCCGACCGCGTCCTCGACCGCGCCGATGTCGATCGCGAAGCCGTCCTCGGCGTCGAGGCTCACGAACCGCACGCTTGCCCCCGCGCCGGCGGCCAGCTCGTAGAGCGGCTGATAGGCGGGCGCCAGGCAGACCAGCTCGTCGCCGGGGTCGAGCAGCAGGTTCGAGAGAATCAGCAGCGCCTCGATCGCGCCGACGCAGACGAGCACGTTCTCGCGCGCAGCGGGCGGGTTGAGTGCCGCGATCGCGTCGCGCAGCTCCGGATAGCCGGCCGACGGCGTGTAGCCCACCTCCCAGTCGGCGCGCGGTCGCGGCCCGACGATCTCCTCCAGCTCGACCGCGGACAGCGGCTCGGCGCCGCTGAGGGCGAGCATCGTCTCGCAGCTGAACTCGTACTCCTCGAAGAACTCCTCCTGGCGGAAGACGGAGAGCTTCATCGCGCCAGCTCCCCGGTGGCGGCGGCCGTCCCGCTGGCGGCTGTCGCGCGCGGCGCGCCACCCGACGCCGCGTCGGCCGGGTCGGGCTCGGGCGGCTGCGCGGCGGCGATCGCCTCCGGGTCGTAGTCGACCTCGACGACCTCGCCGCGGGCGGCCTCGGCGACCGCCGCCTCGGCGCGCGCGGTCGCCTCCTGGGGAGTGTCGCCAACCGCCACCACGCCGAGCACCTCGCGGTAGCCGTCGGGCGGCAGCCGGTAGACGTCGCCCTCACCGATCCAGCGGTTGACGGCGACGATGCCCGGCAGGTCGAGCAGCTCGTCGGCGCGCGAGAGGTCGCGCACCAGGCACGGTCGGTCGGGGAACCAGCTGCGGCTGGCGGCGCCGCGCTCGGGCGCGGGCGCGATCTCGGGCCGGCGGCCGCAGGCGAGCTCGAGCGTCGCGGCGAGCAGGTCGACGCCGGTCGCCAGCTCGACGACCTGGCGGATCGAGCCGCCGCCCATCCGCGCTCCGACCTCGAGCATCCGCACGCCGCGCGCGGTCAGCTTCATCTCGCTGTGGGTGACGCCGTCGCGGATGCCGAGCGCCCGCACCGCGCGGCCGGCGACATCGGTCAGCTCGTCGAGCACGTCCTGGGGCACGGGCGCCATGCAGGTGTGGCCGGTCTCGAGGAAGAACGGCTGGGACATCTCGCCCTTCTGGCAGACCGCGACGTGGCGGGTCTCTCCGTCGAGGGTGACCGACTCGACGCTGAAGCCGGGGCCGTCGAGGTACTCCTCGACCAGCCAGCGGCCCTCCATCTCGCGGATCGCCGCCGAGTGGTGGCCGCCGGCGGCGGCGTCGAACTCGGCGAACCAGCGGTCGAGCTCGGCCTCGCTGTCGAAGCGGACGGTGAACAGGCTGGCGACGCCGGTGCTCGGCTTGAGCACCCCGGGGCAGCCGACCGCGCGCACGGCCTCGGGGATCTCGCTGACGTGGCTGACGACGCGGCGCGCGCCGATCGGCACGCCGGCCGCGGCGAAGCGCTCCATCATCAGCCGCTTGTCGCGGCAGACGGCGGCGGTCGCCGGATCGATTCCCGGCACGCCGTGGCGGTTGACGAGCGCCGCCTGGGTGCGCAGGCAGGACTCGCTGCAGTTGACGACGCCCTCGACGTTGGCGACCGGGGCGGTCGCGATCAGCACCGCGGCCGGGTCGGTCGGGTTGGCCGCCACGCGGCGGTCGACGGCGGTCGGGTCGGCCGGCTCGCGCGGCGCGACGAGGGTGACCCCCATGCCCATCGACCGGGCGAGCTCGTAGACGTCGCGACGTCCGGCGTCAGCGCCTGGATCCAGAAATAGGTACGTCACCCTCGCGGACCTCCCTCCATGAGTCCGTCAACCTCCCAAGCCCCTCGCGCAGGTCGCGCCGGGGCACGCTCAGGGATATTCGCACACTTTCGCGATCCCCGAACGAAATTCCCGGCCAGACGAGCACGCCGGCCTCCCGCGCCAGCTCCAGCGCGCGCTCGGCGGTGCCGATCGCGGGTCCGTCGCCCTCCCGCGGCGCGGTCGCCCAGACGTAGTAGGTGCCGTCGGGCGGGCGGACCTCCAGGCCGCCGGCGGCGAGCGCGTCGAGCGCCTCGCGCAGTCGCGGCCGGTAGGGCGCCATCCGGTCGCCGGCCGGCGGATCGTCGAGCCAGGCCGCCCACGCCAGCTGGGCGAGCGTGCCGGGCGCGCCGCTGAGCGTCGCCGCCGCCTCGGCGAGCCGTGGCGCGAGCCCGTCGCTGGCGACCGCGGACCCGACCCGCCAGCCCGGCATCGCCGCCGTCTTCGACGCCGTCTCGAGCGCCACCACCTCGCGCCCGGCGTCCTCCTCGGCGGCGACGGCAAGCGCGCTCGCGTGGCCGCCGTCGCCGAAGAGGAACTCGCAGTAGACCTCGTCGGCGATCACCGCCACGCGCGGCGGCAGCGCGGCGAGGATCGCGGCGAGCTGGCGGCGGTCGAGGGCGACCCCGGCCGGGTTGGACGGGTTGCAGAGCAGCAGTGCGCGCGTCCGCTCGGTGACGGCCGCCTCGACCGCCGCCGGGGTCAGCTCGCCGCGCTCGCGGCGAGTGTCGATCACCCGGGGCCGGCCGCCGAGCAGCGCGACCTGGCCGGGGTAGGAGTGGAAGTAGGGCGCCGGCACTAGCACCTCGTCGCCGGGCTCCAGCAGGGCCGCCAGCGCGACCGCGAGGCCCGCCATCGCGCCCGCGACGATCGCCACCCGCTCCGGCCCGATCGCGAGGCCGGTGCGCTCGCTCGCCCGTCGCGCCGCCGCCGCGCGGGTCGGCATCAGGCCGGCCGCCGGCGAGTAGGCGCGCGCCCGCGCGAACTCGGCCGCGACCGCCGCCGCGCAGCCGTCGGGCAGCGGCACCGGCAGCGGCTCGGAGCGGCTGAGGTCGATCAGGTCGTCGGGTCGCGCCGCCCGCGCCGCGAGGCGCAGCGCGGCCATTCCGCCGGGCGGCCCGGCGGGTCCGGCTCGCCCTCCAGCACCGTCGAAGGATCGTGTGGCCGCCGGCACGCTCAACCCTCCGCTCGGGCGGTGGCCGCGGCGGCGATCAGGGTGCCGGCGTCGCCGCGGAGCAGGTCTCCCGGGAGGCCGTTGCCGACGGCGACCGCCTCCACCCCGGCGGCGAAGGCCTCCTCGACGGCGCGCAGCTTCTTCGCCATGCCGCCCTTGGCGTGGGCGGCGAGATCGCGCAGGTCGGCGCGGGTGGCGCGCGACACCGGCTCGCCGTCGGCGAGGATCGCCGGGGCCTCCATCACCAGCGCCAGCCGGCGCGCCCCGGCGGCTCCGGCGAGCGCGGCGGCGGCGCGGTCGGCGTCGGTGTTCACGCGCGGGTGGCCGTCGGCGACCGCGAGCGGGCTGACGACCAGCGCGTCGGCTCCGTGCAGCAGCTCTCCCAGCCGCGCGCCGTCGACCGAGCGGACTGGGCCGACGAGGTTGGTCAGCTCGACCAGGTCGTCGCCGACCCACCACATGTTGCGCCGCAGCTCGGCGCGCAGCAGCCGCTCGCCGGCTCCGCTGACCGCACGCGCGCTCAGACCCCGCGCGCGCAGCAGCTCGGCGATCCGCTCGCGCAGGCCCGCGGCGACCCGCTCGATCTCCTCCAGCACCGCTGGCGTCGTGTAGCGGCTGCGGAAGCCGTGCTTGTCGACGATGAAGTCGGGCTGACCGTCCGGCGCCGCCCCGGCGAGCATCTTCGACCAGCCGTGGACGACGACGAGCTTGGCGCCGGTGGGAGCGACGAGCGCCGCCAGCGCGTCCCACCACTCCGGCGCGAGGTCGTCGAGGCAGCTGCCGCCGACCTTGACCACGACCGTCTCGCGCGTCGCCGTCCCGGCCATCAGATCGGGAACACCGGGATCGCCTCCAGCCCGGCGTCCTCGGGCAGGCCGAGGCGGAGGTTGGCCGCCTGGATCGCCTGGCCGGCGCCGCCCTTGACGACGTTGTCGATCGCGCCGATCGCCACCAGCCGGCCGGCCGCCTCGTCGACGAAGCCGGCGACGTCGCAGTTGTTCGAGCCGATCACCGCCTTGGGGTCGGGCAGCGGCAGCGCCGATCCGCGGCCGGTCTGGACGCGCACGAACCGCTCGTCGCGGTAGGCGCGGTGGTAGGTGCGCCGCAGCGTCCGCTCGTCCAGCTCGCCGTCGAAGAACGCGTAGAGGCCGACCGACAGGCCCCGGACGAGGTCGACGCCATAGGTCGACATCCCCAGCCGCGGCGCCCGCCGGCCGTTCGATGAGGATTTTTCCGCGCCTAGACTGCAAGATTCCTCATCGGACGCCGAGCGGGGGCCGGCGAGCACGCCGACGGCGGCGAGCGCCTCCGAGATCTCCGCGACGTGGCGGTGGCCGCGCGGCGCGTACGGCGCGACGACGTTCGAACGCCAGGTGTGCGAGCCCGACTCGCGCAGCCGCGCGCCCGAGCCGGTCGAGCCCGACTTGCCGTCGATCGCGATCGCGTCGAAGGAGATCCCCGCGACGTCGCGCAGCGGCAGCGCGGCCAGCAGGGTCGCGGTCGCGAAGCAGCCGGGGGCCGCGATGACGCGCGCCGACCGGATCGCCTCGCGGCCGATCCGGCGCCCGTCGCCGTCGGCGGCGGGGGTCAGCTCGGGCAGCCCGTAGGCCGCCGCCGCGGCGACCTCCTCGTCGCGGTCGACGTCGGGGTACCACTCGCGGTGGCGGTCGGGGTCGCGCACGCGGTAGGCGGGGCTGAGGTCGACGACCAGCTCGGCGCCCGCGTCGAGCAGCTCCGGAACGGCGCGGGCGGCGGTCTCGGGCGGGGTCGCGAGGAAGACGACGTCGCAGCGCTTCGCGGCGACACGGGCGTCGAAGGCCTCGAAGTCGCCGAGACCGGTGTCGCGCAGATGGGGGTTGAGCTCGGTCGCCGGCCGCCCGGCGCGGCTCTGCGCGCTGACGTACTCCAGCTCCAGCCACGGGTGGCCGAGCAGCAGCCGCAGCAGCTCACCCCCGAGGATGCCGCTCGCGCCGACGACGCCCGCCCGGCGCCGCTCCGCCGCAGGCCCGGTCGTTGCGGCGGCCCCGACAGCCCCGGCGGAGGATCCTTGGGGGTATACCCCCAAGGATCCTCCGCTCGACGAGCGGGGGGTCGCGGCGCTCACCGGGGTGCTCCTGCCAGCGCCAGGGCCGTCTCCGCGATCCGCCTGGCGACGTCGATGCCGGTCGCCTCGACGACGCCGCGGAACAGCGGCGAGTGGTTGACCTCGCCGACCAGCAGCTCGCCGCCGTGGCGGAAGAGGTCGATGCCGAGGATCGAGCCGCCGGCCGCCGCGCAGACCGCCGCGGTCAACTCCGCCAGCTCGCCGTCGACCGCGACCGGCGCCGCACTCGCGCCCTGCTCCACGTTCGCGCGCCAGTCCCCGCCCGCCTCGCGCGCCACCGCCGCGACCCGCTCCATCGCCGCGACCGGCTCGCCGGCCACCGCCAGCACGCGCACGTCGCCGGCGCCGCGCAGGTAAGGCTGGGCGATCAGCGCCCGATCCATGTTCTGGCCGTAGTGCTCGACGTAGTCGTAGACCGAGTCGGCGACCGCCGGCTCGTGGACGAGCAGCACCCGCCGGCCGAGCCCGCCGGTCACCGGCTTGAGCACCAGCGGGCAGCCGAGCGTGTCGACGGCGAGCGCGAGGTCGCGCCGGGTGAGCACCAGCCGGTAGGGCACCGTCGCCAGGCTCGCCTGGCGCATCCGCGCGAGCGTCGCGACCTTGTTCGAGCAGAGGTCGATTGTCGCCGCCGGGTTGATCACGGTCGGGTCGGCGGGGCCGGTGGCGATCGTCGCGGCGATCAGGGGCGCGCGCACGAAGCTGCGGCTGCGCAGCAGGTAGGCGCCCGCCGCCGGCACGTCGGCGCGCTCGCCGGCGCAGAGCGCCCCGTCGTCGAGCCACTCGGCGCTCGCCCCACGGGCCCGCGCGGCGGCGATGATCGCCTTGTCCTCCCAGCCGATCCGGTCGGCGATCAGCGCCAGGTCGATCACAGCGCGAGGCTCGTCGCCAGCAGGTCCTCGACGCGCTCGCGGCGCACCACCACGCGGCTCTCGCCGTCCTTGACGAACACCACGGGCGCGCGCAGGAAGCCCATGTAGTTGCTCGCCATGTTCACCGTGTAGGCGCCCGCGGTCTGGACGCACAGCACGTCGCCGATCCGCAGCGCCGGCAGCCGCCGGTCGGGGAAGAGGATGTCCGGCTCGGAGTGGCGGCCGCAGATCGTGGCGAGCATCTCCGGCTCGCCGAACGGGTCGCGCGCGAGCTTGATCTCGTGGTGGGCGCCGTACATCAGGTGGCGCGGGTTGTCGGAGAGGCCGCCGTCGACGATCGCGTAGTGGACGCGGTCGGGGCTCGGCGGCCCGGCCGCCTTGATCGTGCCGACGGTGTAGAGCATCAGCCCGCTCTCGGCGACCACCGACCGCCCCGGCTCGATCCCGAGCCGGACGTCCTCGGCGCAGAGCGGCGCGACGGCCTCGACGAAGGTGCCGGCGATCGCGTCGGCCCACTCCTCGACCGGTGGCGGCGCGTCGGTCGGGAAGTAGCGCACGCCGCGCCCGCCGCCGGCGACCACCCGTCGCGGGCGGAAGTCGGGGTGGCGGCGCTGCGCGCCCGCCAGGACCTCGCCGACGCGGCGCATCGCCTGGCGGTAGGGCGTGAACTCGTGCAGCTGCGAGCTGAGGTGGAAGTGGATGCCGTCGACGCGCAGCGCCGGCTCGGCGACCACACGGTCGATCGCCTCGTCGGCGGCGCCGTGGTCGATCGAGAGGCCGAACTTCGTCTCGTCGCCGACGGTGCGGAACTTCGGGTCGTCGAGGCCGCCGACGGTCGGGTTGACCCGCACCATCACGGCCGCGACCTTCCCGGCGCGGACCGCGGCGGCGGAGATCCGGCCGATCTCGTCGAGGTTGTCGACGACGATCGCCCCGCAGTCGTGCTCGACGGCGTAGTCGAGGTCGGCGTCGGTCTTGTAGGTGCCGTGGTAGGTGATCAGCTCCGGCGGGCAGCCGCAGTGCAGCGCCATGCTCATCTCGCCGACCGAGACGACCTCCAGGCCGAGCCCCTCCGAGAGCGCCAGCTCCATCATCGCCGGGGCGGTGAACGCCTTGCAGGCGTAGGCGACGTCGACACGCGGCCAGCGGGCCTCGAACGCGTCCACGTAGGCGCGGCACATGCGGCGGATCTCCGCCTCGTCGTAGAGGTAGCACGGCGTGCCGTGCTCGGCGGCGAGCTCGAGCGTCGAGCACCCTCCGATGCGCAGGACTCCATCCCCTCCAACGTGCTGCGTCCCCAACAGCATCGAGGCGACCGTACACCATTCCGGGCGCCGTGGGTAACCGAATATCCGCTACTTGCACGGCGTGGGTCAGGTGGTAGGATCGCCCCCGGCCGCCGGCAGAGGGAATCGGCGGCAGATCGCTACGGAGGGAAGCGATATGAAGATCTCAGACGCCACGCTGCGCGACACCGCGCACATGGGCGGAGTGCATTTCGACGTCGACGACGCCCGCGTGCTCGCCGGCCTGCTCCGCGACGTCGGGGTCGACATCGTCGAGGCCGGGATCGTCTCGGCCGACGACCGCAGCGAGGTGGCGCTGGTCCAGGCGGTCGTCGAGGTCGCCGGGCCCGAGCACACCAAGACGGTGATCCTCGCCCGCACGCGCGCCCAGGTCGAGCGCGACCTCGAGGCGGCGCTGGAGACCGGCGCCGCCAACGTGATGCTGTCGATCCCGACCTCGCCGACCCACGCGATGCTCAAGCTGCAGACCGACAGCGAGCGGCGGATCATGACGCTCGCCGCGCGCACCGTCGAGGCCGCGCGGGAGGCGGGCCTCTCGGTCACCTTCAGCGCCGAGGACGGCGCCCGGACCGACCCCGAGTTCCTCGAGCGCTACGTCGCCGCCGGCGCGGAGGCCGGCGCCGACCGCTTCCGGCTCGCCGAGACCGTCTCCGCGCTGGCGCCCGGCGACGTCTCGACGCTGATCGAGCGGCTGGTCGCCGCCGCCGGCCCGACCGAGGTCGAGATGCACTCCCACAACATGCTCGGGCTGTCGGTCGCCAACGCGCTCGCCGCCGCCGACGCGGGTGCGGCGTGGATCTCCTGCACGGTCGACGGACTCGGCGAGCGCGGCGGCAACACGCCGCTGGCCGAGACGCTCTGCGTGCTGAAGGTGCTGCGCGGGATCGACCGCTTCGACCTGCGGCCGCTGTTCGACCTCTCACGCGAGGCCGCGCAGCGGGCGGGGCTGCGCTGCAGCGCGACGACCGGCCCGACCGCGGAGCTCAGCTACCAGTACGAGATCCCCGGCCAGGTGCGCAACCCCGCCGCCTTCGAGCTGATGGCGCCCGAGGCGGTCGGCAACCGGCGCGGCGTGCGGATCGGCTCGCGGCTGAAGCCGGCGACGCTGGCCGCGCTGCTCGACGAGGGGGTGCTGGCGGGGCTGGACACCGCCGCGGTCTGCGAGCGGATCCGGGCCGAGGCGCCCAGCGAGAAGCAGACCTGGGACCTGCCGACGCTCACCGAACTGGCGCGCGTCCACGGCGCCGCCGTGCGTGCCAACGGCGCCGCGCCGGTCACCAACTGACACACCACTTTCACGGAGGGAGAGGCGAGAGATGCAAGGTGTTTGCCCGGAGTGCGAGTTCGACTTCACCACCCCGCAGCTGGAGGCGGGCGAGACGATCGTCTGCCGCGAGTGTCAGCTGACGCTCCAGGTCCAGGGCGCCGACGGCGAGGTGCTGATGCTCGAGCCGATCGAGGCCAGCCTCAGCGACTGGGGCGAGTGAGCGGCGCGGGCGGCAACGGGACGGCGGACGGCGACCGCACGGTCGGCGCCGCTCGGCTGGAGCCGACCTACGACCACCGCACCGTCGAGGCGCGCCGCCGCCGCGACTGGCGCGAGCGCGACGCGTTCGCGACCCCGCCGCCCGATCCGGCGCGGCCCGACGCCTACGTGAAGTCGGTCTGCCCGTTCACCTCGGGCCACATCCACGTCGGCCACGTCCGCAGCTACACGATCGGCGACGCCTACGCCCGCTGGCGGCGCCTGGCCGGCGACGCGGTCCTGTTCTCGATCGGCTTCGACGCCTTCGGGCTGCCGGCCGAGCTGGCGGCGATCGCCAACGACGAGCCGCCCGCCGACTGGGTCCAGCGCTCCTACGAGCACATGCTCGGACAGTTCGAGCGGATGGGGTTCTCCTTCGACTGGGAGCGGGTCTTCGTCAGCTCCGACGAGCAGCAGTACCGCTGGTCGCAGTGGCTGTTCCTCGCCCTGCTCGAGGCCGGGATGCTCTACCAGAGCGACACCAACGTCGACTTCTGCGACGGCTGTCAGACGACGCTCGCCTCGCTCCAGGTCGAGGACGGCCGCTGCTGGCGCTGCGGCGGCCCGGTCCGCCTGGTGCGGCGCAAGCAGTGGTTCCTGCGGATCAGCGCCTACCTCGAGGAGAACGAGCGCGGCATCGATGCCCACGCCGAGCGGTGGGACAAGCCCGCGCTGACGGCCCAACGGGCGATCCTCGGCCGCGTCGACGGGGTCGAGGTCGAGCTGGCGGTGGTCGGCGGCCCCCCGTCGGGCGGCGCGGCGTCGCTGGTGTGCTTCACCGAGCACCCCGACGCGATCGGGCAGGCGCGGTTCGTGACGATCTCGCCGCGCCATGAGCGGCTCGAGCAGTTGCTCGGCGACCGTTCGGCCGCGCTCGCCGAGCTGGAGGAGATCCGCCAGGGCGGCTGGCAGCGCGGCGACCGCTCCGCCGAGAGCGTGCCCGCGATCGACACAGGCGTCCGCCTGCGGGCCCCCAACGGCGCCGAGCTGCCGCTGGTCATCTCACCCGCCGTCGACGGCCGCTACGGCCCGACCGCGGTGCTCGGAATCCCGGCCGCCGACGAGAGCGACGGCGTGATCGCCCGGCGGCTGGAGATCGGCGCGCCGCAGATGCCCCCGCCGGGCGCGCCCTCGGCGCCCGCCGTGGGTTCCGGCGCGCCCGCTCCCGCCGGCGGCGCGGGTTCGCCGGGCGCCGGCTCCCGCCCCGCCGTCCGGTACCGGGCCGGCGACTTCGCGATCTCGCGCCAGCGGTCGTGGGGCGCGCCGATCCCGATGGTCCACTGCCCCGACTGCGGCGAGGTCCCGGTGCCGGCCGCCGACCTGCCGGTCCGGCTGCCGCGCGACCTGCGCCCGACCGGTGCTGGCAACCCGCTCGCCGATCGGCCCGACTTCGTCGCGGTCGACTGTCCGCGCTGCGGCGCGGCGGCGCGCCGTGAGACCGACACGCTCGACTGCCACTTCGACGACCTCTGGATGTGGCTGCCGACCTGCGTGCCGAAGGCCGACCGCGACCGGAGTATGTTCGACCACCCCGAGTGCGCCCGCTGGCTGCCCGGCGCGATGCTGATCCACGGCGCCGACGGTGGCGGCTACTTCTTCGACCAGCGGATCACCGCCAAGGCCCTGCGCGACATCGGGCCGCTCGCCCACCTGGCCTCCGGCGAGCAGTTCGCCGGGGCGGTGATGCACGAGATGGTCACCCAGGACGGCCGCAAGATGAGCAAGCACCTCGGCAACGTCGTCGACCCCGACGAGTTGATGGAGCGCGTCGGCGCCGACACCACGCGCCTGGCGGTGCTGCACGGGGCGCGGCCCTCGCGCGCGCTGAACTGGACCGAGAACGCCGTCCAGTACTGCGCGCGGTTCCTCGCCGACCTGTGGGAGCTGGCGGCCGCGCGGCTGCCCGGCCCCGCGCCGGACTCCGCCGCACCCAGCGAGCGCGAGCCCGACGGCTCGGCTCAGCGGCGCGAGCGGCTGGCGATCCGCACCGAGACCGCCGCGGCGAAGGTCACCGAGGACCTCGAGCGGGTCGAGCTGCAACGGGCCGTCAAGAACGTGATGCAGCTGTTCGAGCGGATCGTCGAGTTCGACGGCAAGGCGACGCGCGCCAACCGGGGCGAGCTCGCGCCCGCCGACGCGCTGGCGGTCGCCGACGCGCTGGCGGTGCTGGCGACGCTGCTGACCCCGTTCGCTCCGCACGTCGGCGAGGAGCTGTGGCTGGCCACCCGCGCCGGCGCCAGCGGCGCCGAGCAGGTCTGGCCCGCGGTCGCGGCCGAGCCGGCCGCCGAGCCCGCCGCCGTCTCCTAGAGATCGCCCGCGGGGCCCCGCGCGCCGGCCCGCCGAAGGCCCTCGGGGGCCGGCGGCGCTGCGTTGCGGCGCGCCGCCGGCCCGTGCAAGCACCCGTCGCTCGCGTCCCTCCTACGCGCGCGTCGCCGGCCAGGGCGGGCGGATCGGCCGGACCATGGGTGTCTGTTGCACCATCCCTGCCCTCCAGTCAGGGAGCCGAAGCTCGAGACCCTCCGTCTCACAAGCTCAGGAACACGAACTTACCTCGCTCCGCGCCCGTCTGTCAAGGGTTGGTCACAGGATCGGCACAACCGGTGCGCGGCCGGTTAGCATATGCGCGTTGGGAGGGAACCGAAGCGCCGAGACAGGAAGACGATGAACAAGAGAACTGAGATCCGCACCGACCTCGGGAAGGCCATCCGGGAGCTCCGCGAGGCCCGCGGCCTGACACTCGATGCGCTCGCCGAGAAGGCGGGCATGCACACGACGTATCTGTCGCGCATCGAGCGCGCCCACAGCAGCCCGACGTGGGAGAAGATCTCGGCTCTGGCCGAGGCGCTCGACCTCCCGGTGTCGGCGATCGCCACAGCCGCCGAGGCCCAGACGGCCAAGCGCGCGCGCGGCCGCTGACCTGGCCGTCGCGGGCCGCTCCCCGCCTCCTCGACGGCGCCGCCGGGCGTCGCGATCGATGCACCGCTGTAACCCGCCGGAGCGGGCGGTTTACAAACGTGTGTTCGGTGCTACAGTCTATGGAAGTTAGAACTAACAAGCACCGGGAATCGACCGGGGCAGCGACCCCCAAGGAGCGACCAGACATGGCAGAGCAGACCACCACGCAGCGCAAGGCCGCCGCCAAGAAGGGCGCCGCGACCCGCAAGCGCAACGTCGCCACCGCCAAGGCGAAGACCGCGACCAGCTCCGCGAAGGCCACCGAGACCTCCGCGCAGGCCGCCGCGGCCGAGGCCGTAGATGCCGGCCGCCTCACACTCGACAGTGTCGCCCTCCAGGCCGAGCGGGCGGTCCTGATCCCCGTCGGCGCCGCGCTCGTCGCGCGCGACAAGGTGCTCGACGCCGCGAAGGCCTACCGCAACCGCGAGACCGCGCAGAAGGAGCTCAACCGCTTCGAGCGCCGCGGCGCGAAGGCCCGCAACGACGTCCGCCGCGAGGCCAAGCGTACCCGTACCCGCGTCGAGCGCGAGCTGCGTCAGCGCCGCACGGCCGCCCAGGCCCGCGTCGAGGACGTCTCCGGCGATCTGCGCACCCAGGTCACCGGCGTGCCGGCCAACGCGACCGACCTGGCCCGCAAGGTCCAGGAGCGCGTCGCCGCGATCGCCTAGCGCGCGCAGCTTTCCCTCCTCCCCCGCGAAGGGCGCCCACTGTGGGCGCCCTTCGTCGTAGAGGGCCGCGCGCGGCGTCTGCGAGAATCGAAGCCGATGCCTACCGAGGAGCAGATCAACGAAGCGCTCAGCAGGGTCATCGACCCCGAGCTGCGCAAGAACATCGTCGAGCTGGGGATGGTGCGCTCGATCGACCGCCGCGACGACGGCCACGTCGCCGTCGTGGTCTCCCTCACCACCGCGGGCTGTCCGATCCGCAACCACTTCGAGACCGCCGTCGCCGAGCACGTCGGCTCGCTGGAGGGGGTCACCGGCGTCAGCGTCGGCTTCGACGTGCTCTCCGTCGAGGAGAAGCAGACCCTCCAGCAGCGGCTCGGCCGCGGCCAGCTGCCCCAAGGGGCGCTCGCCCAGGTCAAGAACGTCATCTGCGTCGGCTCCGGCAAGGGCGGGGTCGGCAAGTCGACCCTGACCGCCAACCTCGCCGCGGCGCTCCAGGCCGAGGGCAAGCAGACCGCCGCGCTCGACGCCGACGTGTGGGGCTATTCGATCCCGCGGATGCTCGGCGTCCACGGCCGACCCGACATCGACGGCCAGCGCAAGATCCTGCCGCTCGACGCGGCGGGCGGGGTGAAGGTCATCTCGATCGAGTTCTTCCTCGACCACGCCGACCAGGCGATCGTCTGGCGTGGGCCGATGCTCCACAAGGCGATCCGCCAGTTCCTCGAGGACGTCGCCTGGGGCGAGCTCGACTACCTGCTGATCGACCTGCCGCCCGGCACCGGCGACGTCACGATGACGCTCGCCCAGATGCTGCCCCAGGCGCGGTTCCTGATCGTCACCACGCCCCAGCCGGCTGCCCAGAAGGTCGCCAAGCGCGCCGCCGAGGCCGCTGTCCGTTACGACCTCGAGGTCGTCGGGATCGTCGAGAACATGTCGCCTTTCACCACCCCGACCGGTGAGCGGTTCACGATCTTCGGCGAGGGCGGCGGCCGTGAGCTGGCCGACGAGCTCGACGTGCCGCTGCTCGGCAACGTCCCGCTCCAGGAGGAGTTGCGGCTCGGCTCCGACGAGGGGCGCCCGCTGGTCGTCGAGGATCCCGCCGCGCCCGCCGCCCAGGCGATCCGCCACGTCGCGCGCGGCCTGATCGCCGCGACGCCGCAGGTCGATCCCGTCTTCCAGGACGCTTCGGGCCCGGCGCTCGCCGGGGTCCCCGCGGTCACCGGCACCGCGCTGCCGATGGCGCCGTAGGCGCCGTCCGCGCGACGGCCGGGTTGCCCGCGCCGGTCTGGCGCAACGGCTCACGCAGACACTGTCGATCCGACTTGTAGAATCCCTCCCGGCCGCCGGCAGCCGGGGGCAGGAACCAGCCACCAGCGCACGAAGGAACGGAGCACCATGGCATACGTCATCGCAGAGCCCTGCATCGGCCAGAAGGACAACTCGTGCGTTGAGGTCTGCCCGGTCGACTGCATCCACCCCACGCCCGACGAGCCCGGCTACGACGCCGCCGAGATGCTCTACATCGATCCCGACGAGTGCATCGACTGCGACGCCTGCGTCGAGGCCTGCCCCGTCGACGCCTGCTTCGCCGAGGACCAGCTCCCCACCGAGTGGGCGAAGTTCGCCGAGATCAACGCCAACTACTTCAAGCCCGCCTGACGCACGAGCGAAGCATCCTTGGGGGCATACCCCCAACGATCCTTCGCCGACGTCTGAGAGCCGGCGGGCGGCCGGACGGCTTGAACTAGATTGGGTGGCGTGATCCTGCTGACGGGAGCGACGGGGACGGTCGGCTCGGCGCTGCTGCGGCGGCTGATCCCCGCGGGTGTCCCGGTCCGCTGCCTGGTCCGCGACCCCAAGCGACTCGGGCCCGAGCGGGTGCGGGTCCAGATCGCGCTCGGCGACCTCGCCGATCCGGCCTCGTTTCGCAACGCGCTGCGCGGCGTCGACACCGTCGTCCACCTCGCGGCGTCGATCCGCGACCAGCCGCGCGGCTCGATCGAGGAGCTCGACGCGGTCGCGACGCTGCGCCTGGTCCGTGCCGCCGAGCGGGCCGGGGCGCGCCGCTTCGTGTTCGCCTCGGCGCTGAACGCCAGCCTGCAGTCGCCGACTCGCTTCTTCCGCGCGAAGGCGCTCGCCAGCCGAGCGGTCGAGGCCGCCGAGCTGGAGACGACGATCTTCGCGCCGTCGATCGTCTACGCGCCGGGCGACCCCTGGCTGACGCTGCTCGACCGGCTCGGCCGGTTGCCGCTCGTGCCACTCGCCGGCTCGGGGCGGACGGCGTTCCAACCGATCTGGGCCGAGGACGTGGCCGACTGCCTGAAGGCGATGCTCGACCTGCCGGCCGCGGCGAGCGGACGCCGGACCTTCGAGCTGGCGGGGCCCGAGACCCTCACCTACGGCCAGATCGTCGAGCTGGCGCAGCGGGCCGCCGGTCGCTCCCGTCCCCACGCCCACCTGCCGATGGCGCTCGTCGCGTCGGGTCTGCGCGCGCTCGAGCGGATCGCCGGTCCAGCCGTCTTCGCGACCGACGAGGAGGTGGCGCTGATGGAGGAGCCGATGGTCTCCGCGCGCGGCAGCGCCGACGCCGAGTCGCTCGGCGTCACTCCGCTCCGGATGGCCGCCGTGCTCGGCGCCGCCACCGCCGTCGCGGCCTGACCGTCCCGCAGTCCGCCAGCGCGAATCCGAGCGAAGGATCGTTGGGGGTCTACCCCCAACGATCCTTCGCTCGGCCCGCGGGGGGCCTGAAACGCCGAGGGCCCGGCGCAAACGCCGGGCCCTCGGAGTACAGCTCCAGCGCACAGGCGCTGGTTACATCATGCCGCCCATGTCGGGCATGCCGCCGGGCATGCCGCCCCCGGCGTCGTTGTCGGGGATCTCCGCGACGATCGCCTCGGTGGTGAGGATGTTCTTGCCGATCGAGGCCGCGTTCTGCAGCGCCGAGCGGGTCACCATCGCCGGGTCGATCACGCCGGCCGCGACGAGGTCCACGATCTCGCCGGTGTCGGCGTTGAGGCCGTGGTTCTTCTTGGCCTTGCGGACGTCGTTGACGACGACCGAGCCCTCCAGGCCCGCGTTGTGCGCGAGCTGGCGGACCGGCTCCTCGAGCGCACGGAGCACGATCCGCGCCCCGGTCGCCTCGTCGCCCTCGAGCGCGTCGACGTCGACGGCCTTCGAGGCGGTCAGGAGCGCGACGCCGCCGCCCGGCACGATGCCCTCCTCGAGGGCGGCGCGGGTGGCCTGCAGCGCGTCCTCGACGCGGTGCTTCTTCTCCTTCATCTCGGTCTCGGTGGCAGCGCCGACCTTGACCACCGCGACGCCGCCGGCGAGCTTCGCCAGCCGCTCCTGCAGCTTCTCGCGGTCGAAGTCCGAGTCGGTGTTGTCGATCTCGGACTTGATCTGACCGATCCGGCCCTTGATCGCGGCGGCGTCACCGGCGCCGTCGACGATCGTGGTCGTGTCCTTGCTGACCACGACGCGGCGGGCACGGCCGAGCTGGCTGAGCTGGGTGTTCTCCAGCTTGAGGCCCATCTCCTCGGTGATCACCTCGCCACCGGTGAGGATCGCGATGTCCTCGAGCATCCGCTTGCGGCGGTCGCCGAAGCCGGGAGCCTTGACCGCGACGCCGGTGAAGGTGCCGCGCAGCTTGTTGACCACCAGGGTCGCGAGCGACTCGCCCTCGACATCCTCGGCGATGATCAGGATCGGCTTGCCCGACTGGATGACCTGCTCGAGCACCGGCAGCACGTCGCGGACCGAGCCGATCTTCGAGTTGGCGATCAGGACGAAGGGATCCTCGAGGGTCGCCTCCATACGGTCCTGGTCGGTGACCATGTAGGGCGAGATGTAGCCCTTGTCGAACTGCATGCCCTCGGTGAACTCGAGGTCCATGCCGAAGGTCTGACCCTCCTCGACGTTGACCACGCCGTCCTTGCCGACCTTGTCGATCGCGTCGGCGATCACGTCGCCGATCTCGTCGTCGGCGGCGGAGATGGCCGCCACGCGGGCGATCTGCTCCTTGCCGGCGATCTCGGTCGACGCCTTGCCGATCGCCTCGACGACCTGGTCGACGGCCTTCTCGATGCCGCGCTTGAGGCCGAGCGGGTTCGCGCCGGCCGCCACGTTCTGCAGGCCCTTGCGGACGATCGCCTGGGCGAGCACGGTCGCGGTGGTGGTGCCGTCGCCGGCGACGTCGTTGGTCGCGGTGGCGACCTCGCGTACCAGCTGGGCGCCCTGGTTCTCGAAGACGTCCTCGACCTCGATCTCACGGGCGATCGACACGCCGTCGTTGGTGATCGTCGGGGCGCCGAACTTCTTGTCGATGACCACGTAGCGGCCCTTGGGGCCGAGGGTCACCTTGACCGCGTTGGCGACCGCGTCGACGCCTGCGAGCAGAGCCGCGCGCGCCTCCTGGTCGTACTTGAGCTCCTTGTGAGCCATTCTTGGTTCTTCCTCCGTCTTTCCTTGAGAGTTCGGTTCGCGCGCGGAGCGGCTAGCCGACCTTGGCGAGGATGTCGGACTCGCGCAGGACCAGCAGGTCCTCGCCGCCGACGTTGACCTCGGTGCCGCCGTACTTCGAGTAGAGGACCTCGTCGCCCTCGGCGACGTCGAGCGGGATCCGCTTCTCGCCGTCCTCGTCCCACTTGCCGTCGCCAGCTGCGACGACCTTGCCGCGCTGCGGCTTCTCCTTGGCGGTGTCGGGGAGGACGATGCCGCTGGCGGTCGTCTCCTCCTCCTCGAGCGCCTTGACGATCACACGATCGCCGAGAGGCTTCAAATTCATCTGGGTCGCTACCTCCGTCTTCGAACAGTTTCTTGCGAAGTCGTTGGCACTCTAGCAATGAGAGTGCCAAGAGCAGGTGAAGGGTCTGTGAACGGCCCGTGGGCGGGCCGGGGAGGCGGTCCGGCGGCGGTGCCGCGGCCTAGTTCTGGGCCGGAGCGTCGGCGCGCAGCCGCTCGGTGATCTCGGGCGGGCGGTTGGAGATCTGGGAGAAGCGGACCACCGTGACCATGTCGTCGGGCGCGATCTTGCGCCCGTAGATCTGCTCGAGGAAGTGGACCGTCTCGTCGAGGCGGCGGAACTCCGGGTTGTCGTGCTCGATGTCGCGCGGCGAGAGGTCGCTGACCGGCTTGACCTCGACGCCGTCGATCACCGCTTCGAAGATCCGCTCGCGCGGAGCGTGCTGGAAGCCGACCGTGACGAGCACCACCTCGCCCTTGCGGTACTTGCTCGCCTTGTCGCCCAGGCGGATCGTCGCCGTCTTGCGGCCGCGCTTGAGCTGGTCGATGAAGACCGGCGAGTAGAAGTTGAGCACGAACACGCCGCGCAGCCTATCGGCTCCGGTTCGCGATGGCACCCGCCTCTTTTGAACCGGCTCTGCCTAGTGGATGAACCCGCGCAGCCGTTCGGGGTCGTGCACGGTCACCTTGCCGCGTCCGAGCGTGACGACGCCCTCCCGGGCGAGGGTGGCCAGGAAGCGGCTGGCGCTCTCGCGGGAGGTGCCGGCGAGCTGGGCGATCTCGGCCTGGGTGGCCTTGATCAGCACGTCGTGCTCGCCGGCGCCCTCGGACTGACGGGTGATCACCTGGGCCAGCAGCGTGCTCGCGACCCGTCCCGAGACCGTCTGGAACGACTGGCGGCTGAGCTGCTCGTTGACGAGGCGGACGCGGTCGGCCAGCTCGGCGAGCATCTTGAACGCGATGTCGGGCGAGGAGCGGATGACCCGCTGCATGTCGCCGCGCAGGATCGCGACCAGCTGGGTGTCCTCGAGCGCCTCTGCGGTCGCCGATCGGGTCTCGGCACCGAACATCGACAGCTCGCCGAAGATCGCACCGCGGCGCAGCTCGGCGAGCGCCCGGCTGCGGCCGTCGGGGTGGTCGCGGCGGATGCTGATCGTGCCGGAGCGGACCACGTAGCAGGTGTCGCCAGGGTCGCCCTCGCGGAAGACGATCTGGCCGCGCTCGAAGCTGCGCGGCACCGCCACCCGCGCCACCTCCTCCAGCTCGCGTGGCTCCAGGCCCGAGAACACCTTGACGCTGGCCAGCAGCTCAGCAGTGTCTCCCCCCGTGGGCATGGCGGGATCATAGGGGCGGGGCGGGCGGGTCGGGACTATCCGGCGTCGCGGAGCGCGGCCTCGCGACGACGGCGCTCGAGGGTTCGGGTGGCGAGCCAGGCGGCGGCCGCGATCAGCGCGATCGGGAGGGCGACGCCGAGGATGCGGATCGCGAGCTCCAGGGCGCCGGAGAGGGAGTCGGCCGCGTCGTCGAGCGCGGCGCCGAGGCCGTCGTTGCCCTCGGCGCCCCCGGTCGGCTCGGCGTCGGCGGACTGGAGGGTCACCGCGACGGTCGCGTAGTCGGCGCGCAGTCGCAGGGCGCGAAGGCGGGCGGTCAGGCGGTCGATCTCGCGGGCGTTGGCGTCGAGACGGATGCGCAGGGCGGCGGCCTGGTTGTCGGTGGTGGCGCTCTCGAGCCGCTCGAGCAGGCCGCGTCGCTCGGCGCGGGCCGCCTGGAGGCGGTCGCCGGAGGTGACGGTGGCGGCGGTGACGTCGCGGCCGGCGGTGGTTCGGGAGCGAACCTGGGCCAGGCGGCCGAGATCGGCAAGCGCCGCGCCGAGACGGCCGCTGGGGATTCGCAGCTCGAACTCCCCGCCGGAGGCGGCGCCGTCGTCGCCGACCGCGAGCTCGCTGGAGAGGACGAACCCGTCGTGGCGGTCGGTCACCCGGGCGATCCCCCCGGCGACGCGGTCGAGCCGGCTGTCGGGGGCGGCGAGCACGACGGTGGCGGAGCGCTCGATGCGGCGGGCGTCGGCGCCGGGGGCGAAGTCGCGGTCGACGCGTCCGCGGAGCGCGGGGGGAACCGGTTGGATCGGCGGAGTGGGGCCGATTGCGCCGCGGTCGAGGATCGCCGGCCCCGTGCCGGAGCGCAGGTCCGTCTGTGCCTGCGGCGAGGCGGTCGACGGATCGGCGTCGTGGGGCGGGGCGAGCTGGATGTCGCCGCCCTCGGTGGCGTCGGCGTCGGCCGAGGGTGGCGCGAAAGCGGGCGTGTCGGCGCCGCCGGCGGTCGCGCCGACGTCGACCGCGGTTTGGGACTCGCCGCCGCCCTCGCGGCCGAGCAGATCGTCGCCGGCCAGTCCGGCGACGGCGACCAGTCCGATGGCGACGCACGCGAGCGCGCCGGCGATCCCCGACGGCGGCCAGCTGGCCACTCGCCCCGCCAGACGACGAGCGAAGGATTCTTGGGGGTATGCCCCCAACGACCTTTCGCTCGTCCGGAAGGAGGCGGCGGCGCGGTCGCACAGCTCGGTGGCGAAGTCGGGGTCCGGCGTCGGCGCCTCGGTAGCGAGCAGGCGGGTCAGCTCGGCGAGCTCGCGCTCGAGCGGGTCGGCGGTGGCGGGCGGATCGCCGGCGAGCGCGCGGTCGATCGCGGCGGTGGTCTCAGTCGCGTCCATCGCAGGCCTCCCGGAGCTTGTTGACGGTTCGGTGCAGGCGGGTGCCGGCGTTGGACTCGGAGACGCCGAGCACGCGGGCGATCTCCGGGTTGGAGAGGCCGGCCATGAACTTCAGCGCGACCAGCTCGCGCTCGGCTGGGTCGAGCGTGGCGAGCGCGGCACGCACGGTGGCGCGGCGCAGAGCTCCGTCGGCGAGGTCCTCGAGCGCGGGCGCGGCGGTGTCGGGCGGTTCGCTCTCGAGGTCGGCGCGACGCCTGCGGCGGCGCAGCTCGTCGAGCGCCGCGTTGCGGGCGATGCCGAACAGCCACGCCTCGCGGGTGCCGCGCCGTGGGTTGTGACGGTGGCGCTTGCGGTAGGCGCGCTCGAACGCCTGGGCGGTCACGTCCTCGGTCGCGGCGCGCTCGCGCAGCAGCGACGCGACGTAGGCGTAGACGCGTGGGAAGGTGCGCCGGTAGAGCGCCTCGAAGGTCTCTTCCTCGGCCCGTGCTCCCAACGTGACCCCCGCGTCGGCGATCGCCTCGTTCATGCCGGTACTACGCGCGGGCGGCGGATCCATCACAGGGGAGTCTCGCCGGGCCAGGCCGACTTCACGCCGTTCGCGCGGGTCTCGCCGAGGCCGCGAGCGCGCCGCGGCCGTCAGACCAGCGCCGCCAGCGCGCAGCCGGCGTAGACGGCCAGGCCGACAGTGCCGGCGATCAGGCCGCAGAGGAAGGCGCCGTCGCGCATCCCGTCGCGCCCGCGCCCGCGCCTGCGCAGCGCCGCCCACCACGCGCCGGCGGTGGTGCCGAGGAATGCCAGGAACATCGGGAAGCTCGGCTGGCTCGGGTCGATGCCCGCGGTGGCGACGTCGAAGGTCGCGTAGCCGAACATCGCCGCCACGAGTGCCAGGACGACCAAGGGGTTGTCGGGTCCCATCGCTCTCAGTAGGGCGCGTGAGCGTCGAGCCGCCCCCCTCGGGTGGTGGCGGCGCGGATCGTCGATCGTGCGGACGGGCATGACCACAGACTATAGGCTGTGTGCCGGCTGGCACCTTGCGCGTCGCCGTGGCGAGGGCTCTAGCATCGGTCGAGATGCGTCGCGCCACCCTCGCCGTGCTGTTCGCCGTCATCGTCGCGCTGCTGGCCCCCACGGGGGCGGGGGCCGTGCCGACGGACCGGCCGTGGGCGACGGTCAACGTCTGCGACACCGCGCAGAAGCGCAACTCGGTCGGCATCCGGGCCGGCATGCCCGGGAACGGCAAGCCGCAGCGGATGTACATGCGCTTCCAGTTGCAGTGGTACGACCGCGCCAAGCGGCGCTACGTCGACATCGGCCCGCCGTCGACTTGGGTCCGCGCCGGCTCGGCGCGCCGCCTGAAGTTCGCCCAGCGCGGCTTCACCTTCGGCGGCATCGAGGATCCGCCCGCGGGGGAGCGGTTCAAGCTGCGCGGCCAGGTGCAGTTCCAGTGGCGCGCGCTGCGGCCCGCGCGCCGCGGTGCCCGGCGCGAGCGTGAGGTGGTCGTGCGGCGCGCGGCCCGCGTGACGCGCGGCGGCTACCGCGGCGTGATCGGCGGCAGGCCGGCGCGCCGCTCCGACGCGGTGTGCGTCGTCGAGGGGCCGCGGGCCCCGGCGGCCGAGCGGCCAACCGGCTAGCCGGAACCTGGGCCGGCGCCGAGCGCCACGCCCAGCAGCGCCTCCAGCTCCGGCAGCGTCCGCTCGACCCCGCGGTGCAGCACGGCGGTCATCCCCACAGCCTCGGCGCCGGCGCAGTTCTCGCGTAGGTCGTCGACGAAGGCGCAGCGCTCGGGCGTGCGGCCGATCCGCTCGGCGCCGAGCAGGTAGATCTCCCGCTGGGGCTTGTGCAGGCCGACCTCGCCCGAGATGACGACCGCGTCGAACAGCTCGTCGAGCACCGCCTGGTCGTAGATGTTCGAGCCGACCGAGTTGGAGATCAGCCCGGTCGCGATCCCGCCTGCGCGCGCCGCCCGTACCGCCTCGATCATCGCCGGCTCCGGCCCGAGGCCCGCGAACACGCGGTCCATCACCCCGACGGTGTCGGCGACGCCGAGCAGCGGGCCGATGTGGCCGCCGAACTCCTCGGCGGTGATCTGGTTGGTCTCGAGCAGCCGCAGCTGGGCGCGGGTCTCATCGCTCGAGCGCAGCAGGTCGACGAACGCGTCGGGCTTCAGTCCTTCGGCGACGCAGAACGCCCGGAACGACTGGAAGACGTTGGTCGTCAGGACGCCGCCGAAGTCGACCAGCAGGCCCGTGAGCGTGTGCCGCGCGCCGCCGTCTCCGTCAGTCGCCATCGACGGGCAGCATTTCAGAGCTGCCGCCGGCCCGCCCGAAGGATCCTTGGGGGCATACCCCCAAGGATCCTTCGGGCGGCGTCGAGGGGCGGGTCCCCGCGGCGCCGCGGGGAGTGATTCGCACATTCTCCACCGACTTGCTAGGGTTCCCGCCCTTCCTGGAAACTCCACTACTTCAACGGGAATAGAGGGATATGATTCGGACTCGCACAGCGCGCCTCGTCCTGGGGCTCTTGGCAACCTCGGCCGTGGTGGCCGCCGGCTGCGGCTCCGACGACGGCGCCAGCACGGCCAGCGGCGGCGGCGGCGACGGCAAGATCAACTTGGTCGCCTACTCGACGCCGCAGGAGGTCTACGGAGAGGAGCTGATCCCGGCGTTCCAGAAGACGCCCGCGGGAGAGGGCGTCGAGGTCACCACCTCGTTCGCGGGCTCCGGTGACTCGCGCCGCGCGGTCGAGGCCGGCCAGCCGACCGACTTCGTCCACCTGCCGATCGAGCCCGACATGGCGATCCTCGCCGAGCAGGACCTGATCCCGGCCGACTACCGCGACGAGGAGTACGACGGCTCGCCGCAGAGCTCGGTCGTGGTCTTCATCACCCGCCCCGGCAACCCGGAGAACGTGCAGACCTGGGACGACCTCGTATCCGGCGACCTCGAGGTGATCAACGCCAACCCATTCACCTCCGGGGGCGCGCGCTGGAACGTGATGGCCGCCTACGGACAGGCCGCCGAGGGCGGCGCGAGCGAGGAGGAGGCGCTCGACTACGTCCGGCAGCTGTTCGAGAACATCCCGGTCCAGGACGCCAGCGCCCGCGACGCGCTGAACACGTTCCTCAGCGGCAAGGGCGACGTCCTGCTCAGCTACGAGAACGAGGCGATCCAGGCCCAGAACGCCGGCCAGGACGTCGAGTACGTCGTCCCGACCAGCACGATCAAGATCGAGACGCTCGACGCGGTCGCCACCGAGGCGGCCAACCCGGAGGGCGCTCAGGCCTTCCGCGACTTCCTGCGCACCGACGAGGCGCAGCGGATCTGGGCCGAGAACGGCTACCGGCCGGTCAACGAGGAGATCCTCGCCGAGTATCAGGAGGAGTTCCCGGCGCCGGAGACCCTGTTCACGATCGAGGACCTCGGTGGCTGGGAGACCGTCATGTCGGAGTTCTTCGACCTCGACAACGGCAAGATCACCGCGATCCAGCGCGACCTCGGAGTGGCCGTCGATTGACCGCCGCCCCGGTAGCGGAGGCAGCGCCGAGGCGGGGGGCCTTCCCCCGCCTCGGCGGCCAGCTCGTCACGCGCGGGCTGGTCGTGTCGTACCTGTCGGTGCTCGTGCTGCTGCCGATCGCCGCGCTGCTGGTGACCTCGCTCGAGGACGGCCTCGGCCGGTTCTGGGATGCGGTCACGATCCCGCAGGCGGTCGCCGCCCTCCGCTTCACCTTGCTCGTATCGCTCGTCGTGGCCGCGATCAACGCGATCGCCGGCACGATCATCGCCTGGGTCCTCGTCCGCGACGAGTTCCGCGGCAAGAAGGTCGTCAACTCGCTGATCGACCTGCCGTTCGCGCTGCCGACGATCGTCGCCGGGCTGGTGCTGCTCGCCCTCTACGGCGACAACGGCGTGCTCGGCATCTCGGGCGTCTCCTTCACCAAGATCGGAGTGGCGCTCGCGCTGCTGTTCGTGACGCTGCCGTTCGTGATCCGCGCCGTGCAGCCGACCCTGATGGAGATCGACCGGGAGATGGAGGAGGCAGCCGCGTCGCTCGGCGCGCGTCCGCTGACGATCTTCACGCGGATCGTGCTGCCGAACCTCGCCCCGGCGATCATCGCCGGCGCGACGCTCGCCTTCGCGCGGGCGGTCGGAGAGTTCGGCTCGCTGATCCTGATCTCGGGCAACATCCCGTTCGAGACCGAGGTCGCGTCGGTGTTCATCTTCAGCCTGATCGAGAGCGGCGGCATCAACTCGGCCGCGGCGGTGTCGGTCGTGCTGCTGACGATCTCGGTGGCGATCCTCTTCCTCTTCCACCTCGTCAGCCGTTGGAGCGTGCGCCATGACCGCTAGCCGCCTCGGTCTGCGGACCTTCGCGCTCGGCTACCTCACCCTGCTGCTGTTCGTCCCGGTCCTGCTCGTCTTCTACAAGGCGTTCGAGGACGGATTCCTCAACGCCTGGGAGACGGTCACCAGCCCCGAGGGGCTCAACGCCTTCTACCTGACGTTGATCATGGTCGGCGTCGCGGTCCCGATCAACACCGTCTTCGGTGTCGCCTGCGCGATCGTCCTGGTCCGTCAGCGGTTCCGCGGCAAGGCGCTGCTGAACTCGGCGATCGATCTGCCGTTCGCGATCTCGCCGGTCGTGGTCGGCCTGGCGCTGATCTTCGTCTACGGGCCGCGCGACGGTTGGGTCGGCCCGTGGCTGGCCGAGCAGGGGGTGCGGATCATCTTCACCCCGGTCGGCATGGTGATCGCGACGATGTTCGTGTCGCTGCCGTTCGTGGTGCGCGAGGTGGTGCCGGTGCTGCGCGAGATCGGCGACGAGCAGGAGCAGGCGGCGCGGACGCTCGGGGCGAACGCCCGCCAGACGTTCTTTCGCATCACCCTGCCGGCGATCCGCTGGGGCGTGACCTACGGGGTCGTGCTGGCCTCGGCGCGCGCGCTCGGCGAGTTCGGCGCTGTCGCGGTCGTCTCCGGAAAGATCTCCGGAGTCACCGAGACGATGCCGCTGCTGGTCGCCAAGGAGTACGAGACCTTCAACGTGGCCGGCGCCTACGCGGCCGCGCTCGTGCTCGCCCTGTTGGCGCTGGCGATCCTGCTGGCGATGAATCTCGTCAAGAGAAGAGAGGAGGGCGTATGAGCATCTCCGTGGTCGACGTGACCAAGCGCTTCGGCGACTTCACGGCGCTCGACGGCGTCTCGCTGGAAGTGCCCGACGGCTCCCTGACCGCGCTGCTCGGACCGAGCGGCAGCGGCAAGTCGACGCTGCTGCGGGTGATCGCCGGTCTCGAGCAGCCCCAGGGCGGCCGGGTCCTGATGAACGGACGCGACGTGACCGACGTCCCGGTCCAGGAGCGCGGCGTCGGCTTCTGCTTCCAGCACTACGCCGCCTTCAAGCACCAGACCGTCCACGGCAACGTCGCCTTCGGCCTGAAGATCCGCAAGCGGCCCAAGGCCGAGATCGAGGCCCGTGTCGCCGAGCTGCTCGCGCTCGTCCAGCTCGAGGGGTTCGCCGACCGCTACCCGTCGCAGCTGTCCGGCGGCCAGCGCCAGCGGATGGCGCTCGCCCGCGCGCTCGCCGTCGAGCCCGAGGTGCTGCTGCTCGACGAGCCGTTCGGCGCGCTCGACGCGACCGTCCGCAAGCAGCTGCGCCAGTGGCTGCGCCGCCTCCACGAGGAGGTCCACGTGACGACGATCTTCGTCACCCACGACCAGGAGGAGGCGATGGACGTCGCCGAGCAGATAGTGGTGATGAACCACGCCGAGATCGAGCAGGCCGGCACCCCGCGCGAGCTCTACGACCAGCCGGCCAACGAGTTCGTGATGGGCTTCGTCGGCGAGGTCAACCGGATCGGCGACGAGCTGGTGCGCCCGCACGACATCGAGATCCTGCTCGAGCCCGACGGCCGCGCCCAGGAGGGCCAGATCGAGCGCGTCGCCCACCTCGGCTTCGAGGTCCGCGTCGACCTGGTGCTCGACGACGGTCGCACGCTCGCCGTCCAGACCACCAGCTCCGACGCCGAGCAGCGCGAGCTCGAGGCCGGGCAGATCGTCTACCTGCGGCCCGACCGGGCGCGCAGGTTCGCCGCCAGCGCCTAGCTCGCCGACCGCATGAAGGCGAGCACCGCGAGGACGCGGCGGTGGTCGTCGTCGGAGGCGGGCAGGTCGAGCTTGGAGAAGATGGCGGTGACGTGCTTCTCGACGGCGCCCTGGGTGACCACCAGGGCGCGCGCGATCGCGGCGTTGGTGCGGCCCTCGGCCATCAGCGCCAGCACCTCCTCCTCGCGCGGGGTGAGCGCCGCGAGCGGGTCGTCGGGGCCGCGCCGGCTGGCTGACATGACCTGCGCGACGACCTCGCGGTCGAGCGCGGTGCCGCCATCGGCGACGCGGCGGATCGCGTCGACGAAGGCCGGCACGTCGCCGACGCGCTCCTTGAGCAGGTAGCCGACGCCGGCGCTCCCGGCGGCCAGCAGCTCGGCCGTGTAGACCGGCTCGACGTACTGGGAGAGGATCAGGACGCCGGTCTCGGGGTGGCGCTCGCGCGCGGTGATCGCGGCGCGGATCCCCTCGTCGGTGAAGCTCGGCGGCAACCGCACGTCGACGATCGCCACGTCCGGCTCGTGTCCGGCGACGATCCGCAGCAGGCCGTCGCCGTCCTCGGCCTGGGCGACGACCTCGATCTCGTTGGCGGCCAGCAGGGCGACCAGCCCCTCGCGCAGCAGCGCCTGGTCCTCGGCGATCACGACGCGCATCCGCGCTCCTTCCCGTTGGCCTGCGGCGGTCGCGCTCAGCACGGCAGCCCCGCTTCGATCGCGGTGCCGGCGCCCGGCGGGCTGTCGATCCGCAGGGCGCCGTCGAGGGCCTCGACGCGGCCGCGCAGGCCGGTGAGCCCGCTGCCGGCCGGATCGGCGCCGCCGGGCCCGTCGTCGCGGATCGCGACGCGCAGCGTCTCGCCGTCGACTGCCAGCGTCACCGTGACGGCGGCGCCCGGCGCATGCTTGGCGGCGTTGGTGAGCGCCTCGGCGACGACGAAGTAGGCGGCGCTCTCGACGATCGGCGGCGGTCGACGGTCGAGTCCGCTCGCGTCGACCTCGACCGGGCCGGGGGAGCGGTCGGCGAGCGACTGGGCGGCGGCGGCGAGGCCGCGGTCGGCGAGCACCGGCGGGGAGATCCCGCGCGCGAGGTCGCGCAGCTCGGCGATCGCGGCGCCCGCCTCCGCGCGCGCCGCGCGTACCTTCGCCGCGGCCTCGGGCCGGTCGGCGAGCTCGGCCTCGGCGAGGCCGAGCTGCATCGTCAGCGCGACCAGCCGCGACTGGGCGCCGTCGTGGAGGTCGCGCTCGACGCGGCGCAGCTCCTCGGCCTGGGCCTCGACGACGCCGCGCCGCGAGCGGGTCAGCTCGTCGACGCGGTCGGTGAGCGCGTGCTCGCGGGCGCGGCCGTCGAAGCGGACCCACAGCTCGCCGAGAGTCGCGTGTCCGGCCAGCAGCCCGACCAGGCAGGCGATCGGGATCAGCGGCCAGAACTCGCCGCCGGGACCGGATGCCACCCAGACGATCGCCAGCACCGCGACGACGGTCAGCGACACCGCGGCGTGGGCCGCGACCGCGCCGCGGCGGCGGTCGCGCGCGCCGCGCCACCAGCCCCAGGCCAGCCAGCAGCCGGCGTGCAGGGCCAGCGACAGCACGATCCCGAACCACACCCACAGCGGCCAGAAGCTCGCCGAGTCGGTGACGCCCCACAGCAGCGTGCAGACCAGGCCCGCGAGCGCACCGAGGCCGGCGTGCAGCTCGAGCGCCGCGGCCGGGCCGACGCGCCGCCGTGCGGGCGGCGCCTCGGTGGGGGTGGTCTCAGCGGCTTCCATCGGCCTCCGGCGCCATCGGCGGCGCCGCCCGTCCATGATCCCACTCGGCAATGGCGGTGGGGCGTGGCCGGGTCCGGCGCGGGGCGCGCAGGCCGCGCGCGCCCAGCAGCGACACCGCGGCCGGCAGGGCGATCCCGCGCACCAGCGTCGCGTCGAGCAGCACGCCCGCGGCGAGCGTGAGGCCGATCATCTTCATCTCGGCCATCGGGAGCACCGTGAAGGTCATGAAGATGGCGACCATCACCAGCGCCGCGCTGGTGATCGTGGATGCGGTCGCGCCGACGCCCTCGGCGGCCGCCGCGCGCGGCGAGCGGCCGGCGGCCCGCGCCTCGCGCATCCGCTCGAGCACGAGGATCGTGTAGTCCATCGAGAGGCCGAACAGGATCACGAAGGCGTTCAGCGGCACCCAGCTGGCGACCGTCCCGGTCGAGGTGAAGCCGAGGATCCCCTCGGCCCAGTCGTGCTGGAAGACGGCGACCAGGACGCCGTAGGCGGCGCCGACCGAGAGCAGGTTGAGGCCCATCACAGCCACCGCCAGCGGCAGCGAGCGGAAGCTCGCGACCATCAGCAGGAGCGCCAGCGCGAGCACGAAGGCGATCACCAGCGGGGTGCTGGAGGTGAGCCGGTCGCTGAAGTCGACGCTCTCGGCGGCGTCGCCGGTGAGCAGCGCGGTGGCGCCGGGGGCGACGCGGTCGGCGGTCGGGGCGACCTCGTCGCGCAGGCTCGCGACGGCGGCGTCCGCTTGGTCGGGGCCGAGATCGGGGAGCGCAACCGCGACGCGGGCGGTGCGCCCGTCGCGGGAGACCTCGACGTCGACGGGGCCGCTGCCGCCGGTCAGCGCGCGGCCGCGCTCGCCGAGCGCGCGCAGTCGGTCGTCGATTCCGGGCCCGTCGAAGCGGGCGCCGGTCACGACCAGGTCGGCGCTGCCGGGCGTGCCGGGGAACGCCCGCTCGACCGCGCGCAGGTCGGCCATCACCGGCTGGTCGTCGGCGAGGCTGCTGCCGGACTCCGACGGGTTCATCTGAATCGCCGACACCGCGAGCGAGCCGAGCAGGCAGGCGGCGATCGTCAGCCAGACCGCGGGACGGCGGGTGACGGCGGTCGCGAGCCGGCCCCAGGCGCCGCCGGTGGGGCGCGCGGTGGGGGCGGCTGCGGTCATCAACGGCAGCCGGCCGCGGTCGATCCGGTCGCCGAGCAGCGCCAGCACCGCCGGCAGCGCGGTGAGCGAGCCGACGACGGCAATCGCGACGACCAGCATCGTGCCGAGCGCCATCGAGGTGAAGACCGGCATCCGGGTGATCAGCAGCCCGGCGAGCGCGACGATCACCGTGACGCCGGAGACCGTGATCGCGCGGCCGACGGTCGCGGCGGTCGCGTCGAGGGCGGCTCGCTCGCCGCGCCCGGCGCGCCGCTCCTCGCGCTCGCGGCGGATGTAGAACAGCGAGTAGTCGACCCCGACCGCGAGGCCGAGCAGGACCACCAGCGAGGTCGTCGCCTCGTCGACCGGTGCGACCTGGGAGATCAACCCGAGTCCTCCGAACGCCGCGATCACCGAGGTCAGCCCGAGGAAGAGTGGCACCGCGGCGGCGACCAGCGCGCCGAAGGCGAGGAACAGGATCACGAGGGTGATCGGCAGCGAGATCAGCTCCGCCTTGCGGAGGTCCTGCTCGACGACGTCGCCGATCGCGCGGTCGAAGGTGCCGGGGCCGGTCTGGTGCAGGCGGGCGTGCGGGTGCGTGGCAGCGACGGCGGCGACCGCGGCGGTCAAGCCCTCCACGTGCTCGCCGGCCTCGTCGGGGTCGCCGCGCAGCGTCGCCTGGACGAGCGCGCTGCGTCCGCCGGCGCGCGACAGCTCGGGCCTGTCGGCGGGGCCGCGGACGGCGGCGACGGCGGGTAGGGACTCGGCGCGCCGCGTGAGCGCCGCGGTTGCGGCGGCCGTGGTCGCGGGGTCGCCGGAGCGCACGAGGACGCTCTCGACGGCGGGGTCGGCGAGCCCGGCGGCGGCAAGCTGGCGGTCTGCGCGCGCCGAGGCGCCGATGCCGGCGTCGGCGCCGGTCAGGCTTTGGGTGCCGACCGCCGTCCCGGCCGCGACGAGGCCGACGACGAGCGCCAGCCAGAGCGCGAGGACGGTCTTCGGGCGGGCCGCCGAGGCGGCCGCGACGCGGCGCGTGATCCGGCCGAGCGGTCCGGCGGGCGCCGCCGGAGCGGTGGGGTCGATAGCCATGCCGCCACGGTCTCAGCGGCGACTGCGTCCGTCATTGGCGCCAGCCGCCGTCTTTGAGCGGTGAGCCCGACGGCGCGCGGTGGGGCTATCCCGACTGGTGCATCCAGCGCGGCTAGCGCCGCTGCCAGGCGTCGGGCTCGGCGGTGAGCGTCGCGACGGCGTCGGGCAGCTTGCCGCTGGCGATGTCGGCGAGGGTGACGTGCTCGAGCACGTCGCGCAGGCTGGCGCGGACCGCGACCCAGACGTCGCGCAGCGCCTCGGCGTTGCCGGCGTAGTGGAGCTCCTCGGGCTTCTCGCCGCGGACGCTGGCGAGCGGGCCGTCGGCCGCGCGGACCACGTCGGCGACGGTGACCGAATCGGCCGGCTCGGCGAGCCAGTAGCCGCCCTCGGGGCCGCGCCGGCTGTTGACAAGGCCGGCGACGCGGAGGTCGACGAGGATGTTCTCGAGGAACTTCAGCGGGATGCCCTGCGCGGTGGCGATCCGCTCACCCTTCAGCGGCTGGGAGGAGTCGTTGCCGTTGGCGGCCAGCTCGACGACCGCACGGACGGCGTAGTCGGCCTTGGCGGAGACGCGCATAGCGGGTGATTCTCCAGCAAGCCGAGGATCTATGCGGTCTTAGGCGATCTCGTCGAGGTGGCGCACGTTGGCGACATCGTCGTGCTCGCCGCTGGCGGCGGTGTCCAGCCAGGCGGCGAGGATCTCGTCGAGGACGGCAGCGCTGGTGGTCCGCAGCGACAGCGCGAGCACGTTGGCGTCGTTCCAGACCCGGGCGCCGCGGGCGGTCTCGGCGTCGCCGCAGAGCGCGGCGCGCACGCCCGGCACCTTGTTCGCGGCGATCGAGGCGCCGGTCCCGGTCCAGCAGCAGACGACGGCGTGGTCGGCGCGTCCCTCGGCGACGTCGCGCGCGGCGGCCTCGCTCGCCCACGCCCAGCCGGTCGGCTCGTCGATCGCGAGCGCGCCGTGGCGCAGCAGCTCGTGTCCGCGCTCGCCGAGCGCCTCGACGACCCGCTCAGCCACCCCCGTCACCTCGTCGGCCGCCACGCTGATCCGCATGGTCGCGAGCCTAGCGGCGGCGGTCTGGGTCATTCGCAGATCGCCCTCCTAGAGCCTGATTCTAGAACTGGGTTCTAGGCGGCGGTTTCGGAGCACGCACCCTTGCTCCGGCGCTGCTGCGCTCCGGCGCCGCGTACCCTGGACAGTCATGCCGGAGCTGCCGGAGGTTGAGATCACCGCGCGGCGCCTGACCGCCGCCGCAGCGGGGGCGACGGTCGAGTCGGCACTGGCGCCGGGGATGGTCACGATGAAGACCTACGATCCGCCGCTCGACGTGCTCGCCGGCCGCGCGCTCGACGGGGTGGCGCGGCGCGGGAAGCTCTTCCTGGTCGGCTTCGGCGACCTGACGCTGCTGGTCCACCTGATGTCCGCCGGCCGGTTGCAGCTGTGGGACAAGCGGGCGTCGCTGCGCGACAAGGCGTCGCGGCTGCTGGTGCGCCTCGACGGCGACCGCGAGCTGCGCCTGCGCGAGTTCGGCACCCAGCAGCGGGCGTGGGCGAAGCTGCTCCCCGCCGGCGCGGTCGAAGACGACCCGGCGGTCGCGACGCTCGGGCCGGAGGCCTGGCCGGCGCCCGACCCGGAGACCTTCGCCGCGCTGATCGACCAGCCGCGCCACCTCCACCCGCTGCTGCGCGACCAGCGCACGATCGCGGGGATCGGCCGCTCGTGGGTCGACGAGATCCTCTGGACGGCGCGGCTGTCGCCGTTCAAGCAGGGCAGCGATCTCGACGCCGACGAGGTCGAGGCGCTCCGGCTCGCGGTCGGCGAGCGGCTCGGCCACGCGCTCGACCACTACGAGCAGATGATCGGGCCGACGGTGCCCGACAAGCTGCCACTGCCGCTGGAGGTCCACCGCCGTCAGGGCGAGCCCTGTCCGCGCTGCGCCACGACGCTCGAGGCGATCCACTTCAAGGACTACGTGATGTCCTACTGCCCGGCCGAGCAGACCGGCGGGCGGGTGCTCAAGGATCGGCGGCTGTCGAAGCTGCTCAAGTAGGGGGGTGGGCCGATCGGGGGGTTTGAGGGCCGCGGTGGTTGGCGGCACCGGGATGGCGCCCTAGCCTCGGCGTCATGGCCACCGTTGTTGCAATCGACGTGTTGGCGGATCCCGCCGGCGAGCTCGTCCTCGCGAGGCTGCGCGAGCTCACCGCCCCTCATGACATCGGCATCGAAGCGGGGAACTGCGGCTGCCTGCTGGCGGCCGACCTGGGCGGATCGACCGATGGCCTCGCCGACTTCCTCGACGCGATGATCTCCGAGGCGACCCACGGCCTGGAGCCGGTCCGGCCGGACGCGGTCCGCGTGCTGCGGGCCGCCGACCCCTACCCCTAGCGGTAGGCGACGGGTCGGGCGGCCACCGGGGCCGACCGCCTGGCAGTGTTCGGCGCCGAACGAATCGCACAGGAGGTCGTGGTGGTCGAAGAAGGACAGCAGGCGCCCGCTTGGACGCTGCTCAACCAGGACGGCGAGCAGGTCGAGCTCGCCGATTTCCAGGGCAAGACGGTGGTGCTCTACTTCTACCCGCGTGCGGACACCCCCGGGTGCACGACCCAGGCATGCGGCATCCGCGACCGCCGCGCCGAGTACGACGCGGCCGGCGCGGTCGTGATCGGCATCTCGCCGGACGAGCCCGCCGCGCTGCGCAAGTTCGCCGACAAGCAGTCGCTCGACTTCACCCTCGTCGGCGATCCCGACCACTCCGTCGCCGAGGCGTACGGCACCTGGGTCGAGAAGTCGATGTACGGCAAGAAGTACATGGGCGTCGAGCGCTCCACCTTCATCATCGGCGGTGACGGCAAGGTCGCGCGCATCCTCCGCAAGGTCCAGCCCAAGAAGCACGACGACCTGGTCTTGAAGGCGTTGGCGGCGCTGGCGGAGGCGGCGTAGGTCAGGGGCGCCCGGCCAGCAGCGCGTGGACCTTCGACCGTTTTCCCAGCCAGGTTGCGGCGTCGGGGGCGATCCAGCCGGCGATTAGAAGCATGTCGTCGGCGCCCTCGGGCTGGAGCAGCCCGAAATCCATGAGCCATGTGTCCTTTAGCGGCTCTTGGGGCTGCTCATGGCCAAGGGTGCCGTCAATGGTGTTGCGGAGGATGACGGGACGATAGCTCGGGCGTTCAAGAAGGTGTCGCCCAAGACCCACGACGACAAGATCCTCGCGGCGTTGAAGGACCTCACTGCTTCCGAGTAGTCGGTTCTGGTCGCTGGCTGGTGGCTAGGACCTGTCGGAGTTGAGCGTGTACGGCGTCGAGCGGGCGCGTGTCGCGTTGGGCGCGGGAGAGGGCTATGGCGCCCTCGATTGCGGAGATCGAGAGCAGCGCGAGTTCGTCGGCCGAGTCGCCGAGGATCTTCTGGGCGAGGGCGTTGGTCCAGCGGTCGAACGCTTGGGCGGCGTGTTGGTGGACGTCGTTGTCGCGGTTGTCGGACTCGACGGTGACGGCGACGATCGGGCAGCCGGCTCGGTAGTCGGTGTCGACGAGCTGCTGGCGGTAGAAGCCGACCAGCTTGTCGATCGCGTCGAGGGCGGTGTCGGCGTTCTCGATCTCGGTGGCGACGAAGTCGGCGGCGAGGCCGGTTGCCTCGCGCAGCAGTTGTGCCCGTCCGCCGGGGAAGTAGTGGTAGGCCGAACCGCGCGGCGCTCCGCTGTGGGCGAGCACGTCGGCGACGCTCGTCGCGTGCGCGCCGTGTTCGCGGATCAGCAGCGCCGCCGAGAGGACCATCCGTTCACGGGGACTCGACATACTATGTAGGGTGGCATACATGGTGGATGGAAAACAGCGTGAACTCCAGTTCCTGCGGCGCGGCCGTCTCGCCTGGCGCGAGGTCGCGGCGCCGCGCCTCCACGGCCCAGGCGACGCGATCGTGCGACCGTTTCTGGCCGGACGTTGCGACGGCGACACGCTGCCGATCCATCGGCCGGTGTCGCGGGCGATGCAGCTCGGAATCGCGGCCGGCGCGATCGACCCAGTTGTCGGCTGCATCTGCGGCAAGGTCCCGTTCAACGGGCCGTTCGGGATCGGACATGAGTGCGTAGCCCAGGTCGTCGAAGTCGGCGATTCCGTGACCGGCATCGAGGTCGGCCAGACCGTCGTGGTCCCGTGGGCGGTCTCCTGCGGGAGCTGCCCACAGTGCCTACGGGGCCTCACCTCGAAATGCTCGGTCACGACCGACCGCACGCTCGCTGCCTACGGCTTCGGTCCCGCAAGCGGACCCTGGGGCGGGATGGTCACAGACCGCCTCCGCGTCCCCTTCGCCGACCACATGCTCGTCCCGGTCCCCGAGGGCGTGCCGCCGCTGCGCGTCGCCGCCGCGAGCGACAACCTCGCGGACGCCTGGCGCGCAGTTGTGCCGCCGCTCCAGCATCACCCTGAGGCGCGGGTGCTGGTACTCGGCGGCGGCGCATCCAGCATTGGTCTCTACGCCGCCGGGCTCGCGGTCGCCCACGGCGCGGCAGCCGTCGACTACGCCGATCCCAGCCAGACTCGGCGCCAGATCGCCGAGTCGTTCGGCGCTCGCACCCTCGCACCGCCCGCCGGGCGCCGGTCGCGACGGCTGCGCCCACCTGGCCACTACGACATCGTCGTCGAGGCGTCGTCGACCTCGGTCGGCCTGCGCCAAGCGATCCGCGCGCTTGCCCCTGGCGGCACCTGCACCGCCGTCGGCTACTACGTCGGAACCGTCACTGGCGTTCCCGTCATGCGCATGTACGCCACCAGCGCGACCCTCCACCTCGGCGTCTCCCACGTCCGCGCCGTCCTACCCGAGCTGCTCGACTTCGTCGCCCGCACCGGCTTCCCCGCCGAGAACGTCACGACCCTCACCGCCGACTGGGACGACGCCCCCACCGCCTACGCGGCCCACACCACCAAGGTCGTCCTCGAACGCGACCCGATCACGCTTTCGGCCGCCTGAGCACGTTTCTCAAGCGCTAGCACTGGTGTACGGCAAGAAGTACATGGGCGTCGAGCGCTCCACCTTCATCATCGGCGGTGACGGCAAGGTCGCGCGCATCCTCCGCAAGGTCCAGCCCAAGAAGCACGACGATCTGGTCTTGAAGGCGTTGGCGGCGCTCGAGATCGCGAAGTAGGTGAAGGCCCCGTGCTGATCGAGCCGCCGCGCTGGATGCGACGCTCGTCGAGAGTACGACCCCGCCGCGTGCGGCGGCGCTCGGCGGCGTCGGCGGGGTCTAGTCGTCGCGGGACGCTGGCGCCCGCGGCGCCGCCCGGTCGCGGCGGATCGCGGTGCGGACGGCTGACAGCAACTTGCCGCGCGGATCGCGCGCGGTGGTGGGCGCGCGCGGCGTCGAACGCGGCGCGCGAGCCGGCTCGGCGGCGTCCGCGCGTGCGCGGACGCCGTCAGCCGAGTCTGGGTGGATCAGGCCGCCTGGA
>Ga0307505_10000036_pt1 | contig 158320 bp, 154 predicted proteins | sample 23_S_MG_FD_202183 | JGI IMG/M metagenome (GOLD analysis project Ga0307505, IMG submission 202183) | Soil microbial communities from Populus trichocarpa stands in riparian zone in the Pacific Northwest, United States - 23_S | ecosystem: Environmental > Terrestrial > Soil > Riparian zone >... | reverse complement strand
GATCCTCAATGCGATGCTGCGCGACCAGGCGATGTGGAACGCTGCCCGTCATGTGCAGCCGTCCATCGGAACTTGACTTTGAAGACAGTTGCTAACCCTCTCTCAAGCAGAGCACCTCGGCAGGATGTCCGTCCGCAAGTGATTGAAATGGGTAGGCGGTGTATGCAGCGATCGCGTTCTTGCCCTTCGGCAGTTGGACCCTCCTACACGCCGGGGCGCTCATAGGGAGCCGCCCAAGTAAGACCTTCGAGACGTGCCAATGTCCATCTACCGCTACCGCCAATACCGCGCTGCCCTGAAGGCCATTCCATTCAAAGGCAAGTTCATGCCTTACGACTGGGGGAACTTGCCGCCCACCTTGCCTTTCAAGTGGGCTGCCTACGCCGAGATGTTCAGGGAGTTCTCTCCCGAGCTTGCGAACATCATCAATGGGCTGACCAGATACACGCATCAGCTGGCGGCTTGGCGAGAAGTTGCCGACAAGCTCAACGACAAGGGAAAGCTCGCGGTTGCGATCGAGTTCATTGATCCCCTCGGCACCGTCGCGCTGAACCTACCTTACGTCATCCGCTCGCGGTTCATATTTGCTGCCGCTCATCTGTGCCACCAAGCCGGGATGACCAAGGTGTCAAAGGGCTGGAAGGATGACCTGCCGTTGGACGATGAAATCTACTTGGGCCAAGCCGACAAGGCCGGAGCGCCGTGGAAGTCGTACGTGAAACTCAAGCTCAAGCTCGAACGGATTGGGGACAAGACCTATCAATCTGCGAGTAGGAACTTTCGCAATACGTACAACCACCGCTTCTCGCCGCGCATCGTCATAGGTCAGACCAACTTCGTCACTCGTCAGATCGACCCCGCAACCAAGTCGGTGAGCTACGGCTTTGGTGGCATGGAGCCGCTGACGCTCAAGCTAGTGGTCCAACTGCTGGAACAGCAGTGCAAGCACTGCTATGCCGCGTTTGAGACTTTCCAGAAGCTGGTGCAGGAGCACGAACACGCAATAACACCGGCGGCCGCTTCAGCGTTGTCTGCGTTAGCGGCGTCCATTCCCACTCTCGGAAAGCCGAAGACGCCTCCTTAGCCTCGGGCTGAGGTCGTTCGCGGCGATCGCGTGGACGGTCAAGGGGCTCGCGCCAGCGTGACGCGAAGAGTTGGTAGGCCGTGTTGGGATCGAACCAACGACCAAAGGATTATGAGTCCTCTGCTCTAACCGACTGAGCTAACGGCCCCTGGGGCGCGATTCTCGCAGCGTCGCTACTTCTGGCTCAGCGCGTTGCTTACCAGCCGCGACGTGATGTCGACGATCTGGATCATGCGGTCGTAGGGCATGCGCGTCGGGCCGACGACGCCCAGCGTGCCGACGATGCGGCCGTCGACCTCGTAGGGGGCCGTGACGACCGACAGCGTCTCGTAGGGCACGACCTGGCTCTCGCCGCCGATGTAGATGCGCACACCCTCGGCGCGGCTGCTCACGTCCAGCAGGCGCATCAGCTGCGTCTTCTGCTCGAACAGGTCGAACATCTTGCGCAGGCTGCCCATGTCGTTGCCGAAGTCCTGCACCGCCAGCAGGTTGCGCTCGCCGCTCACGACCACGCTGTCCGTGCTCTCGGCCATGGCGTCGCTGCCGGCCTGCACGGCGGCGTGCATCAATGCGGCGATCTCGCCGCGCAGGGCGTCGATCTCGCTCTTCAGCCGTTCGCGCACGGCCTCGATCGTCAAGCCCGCGTAGTGCGCGTTCAAGTAGTTGGTGGCCTCGATCAGCTGGCTCTGCGTGTAGTCGTGCGCGGTGAAGATGACGCGGTTCTGCACGTCGCCGTCGGGCGCCACCAGGATCACCAGCACCCGGCGCTCGCCCAGGCGCATGAATTCGATGTGGTGGAACACCCCCGCCTTGCGCGGCGCGGTGACGACGCCCACGAAGCTCGACAGGCTCGACAGCAACTGCGCCGCACTGGCGATGACACGTTGCGGCTGGTCCGGGTGCAGTTGCTCGCGCGCGGCGGTCACCTCGGGCGAGCTGCCGTGCTGCAGGTCGATCGGGCGGGCGGTCAACATCGTGTCGACGAAGAGCCGGTAGCCGCGCGCGGTGGGCACCCGGCCGGCGCTGGTGTGTGGGCTGGCGATGAGGCCCAGCTCTTCCAGGTCCGCCATCACGTTGCGGATCGTGGCCGGGCTCAGATCCAGCCCCGACGCCTTGCTCAGCGTGCGCGACCCCACCGGCTGGCCGTCCGCGATATAGCGTTCGACCAGGACCTTCAGCAAGGATTTCGCGCGCTCGTCGAGCATGAGGTCGATTGTAGGGAGCGCATGGTGTAATGATTGCAGACATGCCCACGCCGCATTTCCGCCACGCCGCCATCGTGGGCAAACACCAGGCCCAGGGCATGCGCACGCTGCTCAGGGAGATCGCGCAATGCCTGCTGCAGCAGGGGCTGGCGGTGTCGATGGAGCGCGAGACCGCACACGCGATCGAGGTCGACGAACACGGCGCCTACACGCCGGCCGAACTGGGCGTGCGCTGCGACGTCGCGGTGGTGGTCGGCGGCGACGGCACCATGCTCGGCATCGCGCGCGAGCTGGCGCGTTACGACCTGCCGCTGATCGGCATCAACCAGGGCCGGCTCGGTTTCATGACCGACATACCGGTCGGCCAGCTGAAGGAAACGCTGTTGCCGATCCTGGCCGGCGACTTCGACGAAGAGCAGCGCAGCATGCTCGAAGGCGGCGTCTGGCGCGACGGTGCGCGCATCTTCGAAGGGCTGTCGCTGAACGACGTGGTCGTCAGCCGCGGCGCCAGCGCGGGCATGGTGGAACTGAAGATCGACATCGGCGACCAGTTCGTCGCCAACATGCGCGCGGACGGCCTGATCGTCGCGTCGCCCACCGGATCGACCGCCTATGCGTTGTCGGCCGGTGGGCCGATCCTGCACCCGGGCATCGCCGGCTGGGTGCTGGTGCCGGTGGCGTCGCACACGCTGACGAACCGGCCGATCGTGCTGCCCGACGCGGCCGAGCTGCGCATCGAGATCGTCGCCGGGCGCGACGCGTCGGCCAACTTCGACATGCAGGCACTGAAGAGCCTGCAGCACGGCGACGTCGTGCGTGTGCTGCGCTCGGCGCACCGGGTGCGCTTCCTGCATCCGCGCGGCTGGAGTTATTACGCCACCTTGCGCAAGAAACTCCGCTGGTACGAAGGAGTCGTCTGAGATGTTGCGCCGGTTGTCGCTGCGCGACTTCGTCATCGTGCCGCAGCTCGAAGTCGAGTTCGATGCCGGCTTCTCGGTGCTGACCGGCGAAACCGGCGCCGGCAAGTCGATCCTGATCGACGCCTTGCAGCTCGCGCTCGGCGGTCGCGGCGACGCCGGCGTGGTGCGCGAAGGCACGCCGCGCGCCGAGATCACGGCCGAGTTCGACGCGGTGCCCGCGACGCTCGTGCCCTGGCTGGCCGAAGCGGGCTTCGACGGCGATGTGCAGGACAGTCTGCTGCTGCGACGCGTGATCGACGCCCAGGGCAAGAGCCGCGCCTGGGTGAACGGCAGCCCGGCGACGGCAGCGCAGCTGCGCGAAGCGGCCGAACACCTGGTCGATATCCACGGCCAACACGCCTGGCAGAGCCTGACGCGGCCGGACAGCGTGCGCGCGCTGCTCGACGGCCAGGCCGGCGTCGCCACCGCCGCGCTCAGCGCCGCCTGGGCCGCGCTGTCGCAGGCCAAGGCCTCGCTGGCCGACGCACGGGCTCGCCAGGACAGCCTGGCGCAGGAGCGCGAGCGCCTGGCCTGGCAGGTGGGCGAAGTGGACAAACTCGCGCCCGGCGCCGCCGAATGGCCCGAGCTGAATGCCGAACACCAGCGCGCGTCGCATGCGCAGTCGCTGCAGGACGCTGCGCGCGCCGCGCTCGACGCACTCGCCGACGGCGAACCGCACAACGCCGAAGCGTTCACGCAACGCGCGATCGACGCGCTGGCCGAAGGCGCGCGTTACGACGCTCAGCTCGAGCCCGTGCTCGACGTGCTGCGCGGGGCGCAGGCGCAGATCGAGGACGCGGCGCACACGCTGTCGGGCTATCTGAGCCACATCGACGTCGACGGCGCGCGGCTGGCCGCGCTCGACGCCCGCCTGGGGGCCTGGGTGACGCTCGCGCGGCGCTACCGGCGCGCGCCAGACGAATTGCCGGCCCTCCTCGAACAATGGCGCACCGAACTGCGCGGGCTCGACGCGGCGGCCGACCTCGACGCGCTGGAGCACGCGCTGGCCGATGCGCAGGCCGCCTACGACCGCGAGGCAAAGTGTGTCAGCGCCGCGCGCAAGGTCGCCGCGCCCAAGCTCGCTGTCGCGGTGAGCGCGGCGATGCAACCGCTGGGCATGGCCGGCGGCGCGTTCGAGGTGGCGCTGCTGAAGCTGGACACGCCACAGTCCTGGGGGCTCGAAGCGGTCGAGCTGCGCGTTGCTGCGCACCCGGGCAGCACCCCGCGCGCGCTGGCCAAGGTGGCCTCGGGCGGCGAACTGTCGCGCTTGGCGCTCGCGATCGCGGTCACCACCGCGGCGGCGGACCGCGAAGGTGCGCCGACGCTGATCTTCGACGAGGTCGATGCCGGCGTCGGCGGCACGGTGGCGCATGCGGTCGGCCGGCTGATGAAACAACTCGGCAGCGAGCGCCAGGTGTTCGCGGTCACCCACCTGGCGCAGGTGGCGGCCTGCGCCGACCAGCACTATCTGGTCGCCAAGGCGGCGTCGAAACACGGCGCGACGAGCGACGTGACGCCGGTGCGCGGCGAAGCGCGGGTGGCCGAGCTGGCGCGCATGCTCGGTGGCGAGCGCCTGGCGACCAGCCTCGCGCATGCGCAGGAGCTGCTCATGCTCGCAGCGCCGGCGCCACCCGCGAAGAAGAAGTCGCGCGCATGAACGGATTGGAGTTGGTGCTCGTCACCGGCATCTCGGGCTCGGGCAAGTCGGTCGTGCTGCACGCGCTCGAAGACGCGGGCTTCTTCTGCGTCGATAACCTGCCGCCCGAGTTGCTGGGCGAGTTCCTGCGTGTCGAACGCGAGCGCCGGCAGCGGCAGCTGCAACTCGTGCTCGAAGACCTGACGCTGCTCGGCAACCTGCCGGCGGACGCACTGGCCGAGCGCGAACGTGCCGAGCGGGCCCGGCTGGCGCGCCGCGTCGCGGTGGCGGTCGATGTGCGCAGCGCGGGCTCGCTGCCGCGCCTGCTGCCGCTGCTGGAAGAACTGCGCGGCCAGGGCATCGCGGTGCGCTGCTTCTTCCTCGACGCCACCACCGACACCCTGGTGCGGCGCTTCTCGGAAACGCGCCGCCCGCACCCGCTGTCGGCCGACGACGGCAGCGACACACGCAAGGCGCTCACCGAGGCGATCGAGCTCGAACGTGAACTGCTCGCCGAATTGCGGGAAGTCTCGACCGTCATCGACACCAGCCAGCTGCGCCCGGCGCAGCTGCGGCAGTGGGTGCGCGACGTGGTCGGCATCCGCTCCGACACGCTGACGCTGGTGTTCGAATCCTTCGCCTACAAGTACGGCGTGCCGCTGGACGCCGACTTCGTCTTCGACGTGCGCGTGCTGCCCAACCCCTACTACATCCGCGAGCTGCGCCCGCTCTCCGGCCGCGACTCAGGCGTGGCCGACTACCTGCGTGCGCAGCCCGAGGCGGCCGAGATGCTCGCCCAGATCGAAGCCTTCCTCGCGCGGTGGCTGGCCGCCTTCGCCGAAGACCAACGCAGCTACCTGACGGTGGCGATCGGCTGCACCGGCGGCCAGCACCGCTCGGTCTATATCGCCGAACAACTGGCCGAGCGTTTCCGCAGCCGCGCGCCCACCTTGCTGCGCCACCGCGAACTGGACGCCCGTGAGTGAAGAACCCGGCGGCGGCGCCTTCGAACTGGCGCTGTTCCCGCTCAAGCACGTGCTGTTCCCGGGCGGGCTGCTGATGCTCAAGGTGTTCGAGGCGCGTTACCTTGACCTGATCGGCGACTGCCTGCGCGAGGGCAAGTGCTTCGGCGTCGTCTGCCTGCGCGCGGGCACGGAGGTCAAGTTCGGCAACGGCGACGCCCCCGAGGTGCAGTTCGAGTCCTGCGGCGTGCTGGCCCGGGTCGACGAGGTCGACGCCGAGCAGGCCGGCATCCTGCGTGTGCGCTGCATGGGCACGCAGCGGTTCGCCGCCGAGTCGCCGCGCCAGCGCAGCGACGGCCTCTGGCTCGCCGATGCACAGCGGCTCGACGACGACGAAACCGTGGCGCCCGACGCCGCGCGGCAGGCGACGGTGCGCGCGCTGGCCACCGCGATCGCAACGCTGGACGATCAGGGCGCAACGCCGTTCGCCGAACCGCTGCGTTACGACGACGCCGGCTGGGTGGCGAACCGCTGGTGCGAGATCCTGCCGATCTCGCTCGCCGCGCGGCAGAAGCTGATGGAGCTGCCGGATCCGCAGCTACGCCTGCAACTCGTCGACGAGTTCCTGCGCAGCAAAGGTGTCGTCGGCTGACGCGGCTGCGAGCAGCTTGCGCACCGGCGCCGGCAGGCCGAGCTGCAGCGCATCGGCGATCGTCCACCAGCGGCCCTGTGGCAGCGCAGAGTCGACGGCGTGTGGCAGCTCATGCCGCCAGGGCTGCAGACGCCAGTCGAAATGAGTCAGCGCATGCGAGAACGTTGGCAGCGCGTGGCCCTGCCCCGGCCAGCCGCGGATCGTGTCGCGCAGCGCGTCCAGATCGGCAAACGCGGGCAGGCTCCAGAGTCCGGCCCAGACGCCGGTCGGCGGCCGACGTTCGAGCCAGACCTGTTGCCCCGCGCCGAGCCACAACAAGGCGTTGATGCGTTCGCCGCGCACCAGCCGGCGTGTCTTGACCGGGAAACGCTGCGGATCGCCGTCGCGCCGAGCGACGCAGGCTTCCGACAGCGGGCAGGCCCCGCACTGCGGGCGGCGCAGCGTGCACACACCCGCGCCCAGATCCATCAGGCCCTGGGCGTACGCGGCGATGTCGCGCGCCGGCGGCAACAGTGCCTGGGCCTCGCTCCACAGCGCACGCTCTCCGGCGGCTCGCGCCAGGTCCTGGTCGAAGCCGAGCACACGCGTCAGCACCCGCTTGACGTTGCCGTCCAGGATCGCGGCACGCTCGCCGAAGCAAAAGGCCGCGATCGCCGCCGCGGTCGAGCGGCCGATGCCCGGCAGGGTCGCGAGCGCTTCGCTCGTGCGCGGAAAGCTGCCGCCGTGTTCAGCCATCACCACCTGCGCACATCGGTGCAGGTTGCGCGCGCGGCTGTAATAGCCCAGGCCGCTCCAGTGTGCAAGCACATCGTCCGCGGGCGCAGCGGCGAGGGTGGCGACATCCGGGAAACGCTGCAGGAAACGCGCGTAGTAGGCGAGCACCGTCGCCACCTGCGTCTGCTGCAGCATCACTTCCGACAACCAGACGCGGTACGGGTCGCGGCTGGCCTGCCACGGCAGATCGTGGCGACCGTGGCGGCGCTGCCAGGCGATGACCTGCGACGCAATGGTTCCGGGAGTGCCGCAGCTCACGCCGCGGCGAGCGGCGCGACCGCTTTCGGCACCGCTGGAGCCGGTGCCAGGTTGCCTGTGTCCTCGGCCAGCGCCAGCAGTTCTCCGGCCTGCAGCTGCACCCGCGCCAGCAGCTGCTGCAGCGCGCGGTCGTCGTCCTCGACTTCGGCGATGCTCGCTTCCAGCTCACCGGCGGCCGCCTCGACACGCAGCATCGCCTCGCGCCGGCGCTTGAAGTCGCGCCGCCGCTCGCGCAGCTGTGACTCGGTCTGCGCCGAAGCGCTCTTGTGCCACAGCTCGATCTCGCCGGTGGCGTTCTCGAACACGGCGCGCAGCTTGGACAACAGCATGCGGCGGAACTGCTCCATGAAGCGCGGCTCGGACAGCCGCAGCGCATTCGTGAAGCCGAGATAACGCACGTAACTGTGTTCGATCTGTTCCAGCTCCTTGCGGTGGCTGTCCAGCGTCGGCGCGGGTACCACGCCGAGCGCAAAACCATAGTCCGCGTTGAGCTGGCGAAAACTGGCGTCGAGCATCAGGAAGGCCTCGTCGGTGCCCGCCTTGGCCTGCGCGATGCGCTCGCGCAGCCGGGCGCACAGCGCGATGAAGGCCTTCTTCGCGCTCAGGTTGAACAGCGTCGCGCCGGCCTCCTTGCTCATGCGCAGCATCTCGTCGCGCAGCTGCTCGCTGGCCAGCTGCAGCAGGGTTTCGCGCAGATGCCGTGCCTGGACCGAACGCAACGCGGCCAGGCGCGAGGTGCAGCGCTCGAAGTCACCAGCCTCGGCGTCGGCGCGCTTGATCATCAGCTGCACCTTGTCCGTGCTCTTGCCGCGCAGCCCGCGCAGCTCGAGCAGGCGCTCGGCGAGCTGGCGGCGTGCGTCGACGACCCGGCGCGCAGCACGCGCCTGCGTCAGTGCGACCGCCTTGTGCACCGCCTGCGCGAGCACCTCGCGCCGGCGCGGCAGCAGTTCGCCTGCAAGTGCGGCTTCGAGCGCCGGCAGGCCGCTCGCCGCCACACCGCCGGGATGTTTGCCGATGCGCGCCGCGAGCGCCTGGCGAGCGGACACCGGCAACACCTGCTCGGGCTCCAGCTCTAGCGTCTGCGCGACCTGGCGGCATTGCTGCGCGATCTGCGCGCGCACCTGCGCTTCGGTGAGCAGCGGATCGGCCAGGATGTCGATCTTGTTCAGCACCACATACCGCGCGCCCTGCTGGCCGAGGTGGTTGCGCCAGATCGAGAGGTCGGAGCGCGTGACGCCGGTGTCGGCGCCGAGGATGAAGACGATCGCGTGCGCCGTCGGCAGCATCGACAGCGTGAGTTCGGGCTCGGCGCCGATCGCGTTCAGGCCCGGCGTGTCGAGCACCACCAGCCCACGTTGCAGCAGCGGATGCGGATAGTTGATCACCGCGTGGCGCCAGGCCGGCACCTCGACCAAGCCGTCGCCGACCAGCGGCGGGTTGTCGTCGGACTGATCGTCGTCCCACAGGCCGAGCGCGCGCGCCTCGCGCACGCTGACGGCCTTGGTGCGCATCACCTCGGCCATCGCCTCCGCCAGGCGCACCGGGTCGGCGGCGTCGAGGCGGATGCGTGTCCACAGCTCGCTGTGGGCGCGCAGTTCGGCCAGCGGCGCGCCGTCGAGCCGGGTCTCGATCGGCAACAGCGCCAGCAGCGGCGGCGTGCCGGCATGCCAGCCGATCTCGACCGGGCACATCGTCGTGCGGCCGGGGGTCGCGGGCAGGATGCGCTGGCCGGTGTCGGCGAAGAAGATGGCGTTGATCAGCTCCGACTTGCCGCGCGAGAACTCGGCGACGAAGGCGACGATCAGGTGCTCCGACTGCAGGCGCTGGCGCAGGGCGTCGAGGGCCTGCGTGCCGGCGTCGTCGCAGAGTTCGTTGTCGGCCAGGAAACGGGCCCATTCGGCACTTCGGCGGTCGAGCGCGGCGCGCCAATCGGCGAGGGCGTCGAGCTGGCCGGCGAACGTGGGCTGCATGGTCTGCATGGCGCGGGCATCCTAGCGCAGCGCCTTGGGCCGGCCGGCGCGTGGAAACAACTGTTGACAGGGGACGGCGCCGCTTGCGGCACGAATGCGCGCTCGGCGGCAGGCTAACGACGCTGACAGGCCGCGCAGTAGTAGGTAGACCGCTGGCCGATCAGGCGCCGGCGTACGGGTGCGGTGCAGCGTGGACAGGGCTCACCTTCGCGGCCATAGACCTGCGCCTGCAACTGGAACTCGCCGCTCATGCCGTGTGCGTTGCGGAAGTCGCGCAGCGTCGAGCCGCCGAGCGCGAGCGCCTGCGCGAGGGTGTCGCGCACGGCCTGCAACAGGCGCGCGGCGCGCGGCCGGCTCAGGGCATCGCAGCGCACGAGCGGGTGGATGCCGGCGGCGAACAGCGCCTCGCAGGCGTAGATGTTGCCGGCGCCGACGACGATGTCGCCGGCCAGCAGCGCGGCCTTGATGCGGGTGCGCCGGCCTTGCAGCGCGGCGTGGAACCGCTGCGGCGTCAGCGCCTCGTCGAAGGGCTCGGCGCCGAGCCCGGCGAGCAGCTTGGCGGCCGGGGGGGCGTCCAAGGCCGGTGACCAGACGACCGCCCCAAACCGCCGCGGGTCGGTCAGCCGCAGCAGCCCCTGGGTGGTGTCGAGGTCGAAGTGGTCGTGTTTGCCGGGCGCCGAGCGCAGCGTGCCGAAGGCCAGCGAGCCCGACATGCCCAGATGCATCAGCAGCCCGCCGGCCGCCGGGCCGACGAATGGCAACCAAAGGTACTTGCCGCGCCGCGAGACCACGCCCACCGTGCTGCCGACCAGGCTGGCCGCATCGCGCCCGAGCGGCCAGCGCAGCGGCGCGCCCAGGCGCACGCCGCGCACACGTGCGCCGTGGATGCGCTCGGCAAAACTCAGGCGCGTGACCTCGACTTCGGGCAATTCGGGCATGCGGCCATTCTGCTCAGGGCCTTGGAACTTGTGCCGACAGGGCCTTGTCTAGAATGAAAGTGCTCCTGGAGTCCCGATGCCCGCCCTTTGCCCGCGCCTGGCCGCTCTGCTGGCTGCGATGACCCTCGCCGGCGTGCAGGCGCAACCCGTGCCCGCCGAACGTTCGGCGCTCGATGCCCCGCTGTTCTACCAGTTGCTGATCGGCGAGCTGGAGCTGCGCGACGGCCGCGCCGGCAACGCCTACCAAGTCCTGCTCGACGCCGCGCGGCGCACCCGCGATCCGGCGCTTTTCCAGCGCGCTGTCGAGGTTGCCGTGCAGTCGCGCGCCGGCGATCAGGCATTGGCCGCGGCGCAGGCCTGGCGCGAGGTGTTGCCGCAGTCGGTGGACGCGGCGCGCACGCAGCTGCAGCTGGCCGCGGCGCTGAACCGGCTCGACGCCCTCGCCGACCCGCTGGCCGCCGTGCTGCGCACGTCGCCCGATGCCGAACGTGCCGGGCTGATCGCGTCGCTGCCGCGCCTGTTCGTGCGTTCGACCGACCGCAAGCAGGTCGCCGAGCTGCTGGACAAGCTGCTCGCGCCGCATCTTTCACGGCCGGAGACACGCACCGCCGTGCTGGTCGCGACCGGTCGCGCCTGGTTGCAGGCGGATGAAAAGGCGCGTGCGCTGGCGCTGGCGCGCGAAGCACAGACGGGTGACGCCGCGGCAGCCGGCCCGGCGCTGCTCGCCCTGGAGTTGATGCCCGACCCGCAGGCCGAGGCGCTGGTCGGCCGCTACATCGCACAGCCGAATGCCGAGGCCGCGGTGCAGATGGCCTATGTGCGGGCACTGATACAAGCCCAGCGCTACAGCGACGCGCTGCGCCAGCTCGATGCACTGACGCAGCAGCAACCGACCTTGTCCGCACCCTGGTTGATGCTGGGCGCCCTGCGTGTGGAGCTGCGCCAGAGCGCCGCCGGCGAAACCGCCCTGCAACGCTACCTCGCCGTGCGCGAGTCGCAGGCCACACGCACCGAAGACGAAGAAGACGACCCGGTGCAGGCTTGGATGCTGTTGGCCGAAGCGGCCGAACAGCGTGGCGATCTGCAGGCTGCCGACGCCTGGTTGGCGCGCATCGGCTCGGGCGAGCAGGCGCTGGAGGTGCAGACACGCCGGGCGACGCTGCTCGCCAAGCAGGGGCAGGTGGCGAACGCACGCGAACTGATCCAGCGCACGCCCGAACGCCGCCCCGAGGACGCCCGCGCCAAGCTGGTCGCCGAGGCGCAGATGCTGCGCCAGGTCAAACGCTGGGACGAAGCGCATGCGGTGCTGGCCGGCGCCGACCAGCGTTTCCCCGACGACGCCGACCTGATCTACGAGTTGGCGATGATGGCCGAGAAGCTCGGGCGGCTCGACGAGATGGAGCAGCAGCTGCGCCGCGTGATGAGCTTGAAGCCGACGCAACAGCATGCCTACAACGCGCTCGGCTATTCGCTCGCCGATCGCAACCTGCGGCTGGCCGAAGCGCGCACGCTGATCCAGCGCGCGATCGAGCTGGCGCCGCCGGGCGACCCCTTCATCACCGACAGCCTGGGCTGGATCGAGTACCGCCTGGGCAACCGCGCCGAGGCGCTGCGCCTGCTCAAACAGGCCTATGCGACGCGGCCCGACCCGGAGATCGCCGCTCACCTCGGCGAGGTGTTGTGGGCCGCGGGCGAACAGGACGAAGCGCGCCGCATCTGGCGCGAAGCCAGCGAGCGCGACGCCGCCAACGAGGTGCTGACCGAAACCCTGGCGCGGCTGCGCGTGCAGTTGTGACGCGGTGGGTCTTCATCGGCGCGGCGCTGCTGGCGCTGGCGGGCTGCGCGAGCGTTGCGCCGCCGGCGGGCGAAGCCCCGCCGCTGGCAGGCCGCTTGGCGGTGACGGTGGCCGCGCACGAGGGCGCGTCGGCGCGCAGCGGCAGCACGCAGTTCGAGTTGCACGGCAGCGCCGAACGGGGCCGCCTGGTCTTGACGTCGCCGCTGGGGACGACGCTGGCGCGCGCGTCCTGGCAGCCCGGTAGCGCGCAAGCAGACACCGGCGGCGGCGTCCAGCGCCACGCCAGCCTGGACGCGCTCGCCGAACGCCTGCTCGGCGAGAAGCTGCCGCTGGCCGCGCTGGTCGAGTGGCTGCATGGCCGGCCTTGGAGTGCTGCGCCGCACGCGCCGGTGCCGGGCGGTTTCGAGCAGCTGGGCTGGGGCATCGACACCTCGCGCCGCGCCGACGGGCTGCTGCTCGCCACACGCGCAGCGGCACCGGCGATCACGGTGCGTGCGCTGCTGGACACGCCGCAGTGAGCCTGCGCTCCTTGCTCGACGTGCCGGCGCCGGCCAAGCTGAACCTGGTCCTGCATGTGATCGGACAGCGCGACGACGGCTATCACCTGCTGCAGTCGGCGTTGACGCTGGTCGACTGGGCCGACACGCTGCACTTCGAGCGCCGCGCCGACGGCCGCCTGCAACGCCACGACCTGGGCCACAGCCTGCCTGTCGACGACCTGTGCCTGCGCGCCGCGCGCGCATTGCAAGCCGCGAGCGGCTGCACCCAAGGCGCCGACATCTCGATCGAGAAACGCCTGCCATCGGGCGCCGGCCTGGGCGGCGGCAGCTCGGACGCGGCGAGTACGCTGCTCGCGCTGAACCAACTCTGGGGCCTGCGCTGGCCGCGCGCGCGCCTGCTCGAGCTGGCGGCAACGCTGGGCGCGGACCTGCCCTTCTTCATCGGCGGCGCTGGGGCCGCATTCGTCGAAGGCGTCGGCGAGCAGCTGACGACGATCGCGCTGCCGGCGCAGGACTACCTGGTCATCAAGCCCGCCGCGTCGCTCGCTACCGCGCAGGTCTTCGGCCATCCCGCCTTGGTCCGCGATGGCGCCGCTGCTATACTTTCGGGCTTTCTTGCAGACGCTGCAACGCCTGGGACTCTGTGGGGTCGAAACGACCTGCAGCCGGCAGCCGAAGCGCTCGAGCCTCAAGTGGCGCAAGCCGCCCTCTGGCTCACCGGGCGCTGCGGCCCGAGCCGGATGACGGGTTCAGGCAGCGCGGTGTTTGCAAGAGTCGGCAACGACGCCTCGCCCGTGGCGATAAGCACGCAGGATCTTCCGGCGGGCTGGGTGGGGCGAAGCTGCCGCAGTCTGGCCAGCCACCCCCTGGCGGCCTGGGCGGACTGAGAGACGGTTCGAGGGCACGGTGTGAAGCCGGGTCCTGTGTAGGGGAGTCGCCAAGTTGGTCAAGGCATCGGATTTTGATTCCGACATGCGAGGGTTCGAGTCCTTCCTCCCCTGCCAAATGCTCCATCACCACCTCGTTTAACACCCACCGGGGCCTCATTCGTGCTGTTCAATACCGTGCTGTTCACCGGCAATGCCAACCCGGTGCTGGCCCGGGAGATCGCGAGTCACCTCGGCGTCGAACTCGGCCGCGCCAAGGTCGGGCGGTTTTCCGACGGCGAGGTGACGGTCGAGATCGAGCAGAACGTGCGTGCGCGCGACATCTTCGTCGTGCAATCGACCTGCGCGCCGACCAACGACAGCCTGATGGAGCTGTTCATCATGGTCGATGCGTTCAAGCGTGCGAGTGCGCGCCGCATCACCGCGGTGGTCCCCTACTTCGGTTATGCGCGCCAGGACCGCCGGCCACGTTCGACGCGGGTGCCGATCTCGGCCAAGGTGGTCGCCAACCTGCTCGAAACCGTGGGCGTCGAGCGCGTGCTGACGATGGACCTGCATGCCGACCAGATCCAGGGCTTCTTCGACATCCCGGTCGACAACATCTACGCGTCGCCGGTGCTGCTGTCGGACCTGAAGAGCAAGAACTACCAGGATCTGGTGGTCGTGAGCCCGGACGTCGGCGGCGTCGTGCGCGCACGGGCGCTCGCCAAACAACTCGGCTGCGAGCTCGCGATCATCGACAAGCGCCGCCCCGCCGCCGGCGTGGCCGAGGTGATGCACGTGATTGGCGAGATCGAGGGCCGCAACTGCGTCGTCATGGACGACATGATCGACACCGCCGGCACCCTGGTGCAGGCCGCCAAGGTGCTGAAGGAGCGCGGTGCGAGCAGCGTCTACGCGTATTGCACGCACCCGGTGTTCTCGGGCCCCGCGATCGAGCGCATCGCGGCCAGTGAACTCGACGAGGTGGTGATCACGAACACCATCCCGCTGTCCGACGCTGCCAAGACCTGCAAGAAGATCCGCCAGCTGTCGGTCGCCTTCCTGTTTGCCGAAACGATCCGACGCATCAGCGACGGCGAGTCCGTGACGTCGCTGTTCGCTGAGCAGAACAACAACTTTTGAATGGAGGAGCGGGCCGCCTTCGGCGCCCTGTCCTTCAATTTGTCGGAAGCCGAAGTGCTTCCTTTATCGGGCAGCCTGGTCGCGGGCGCCCATTCTTGGAGTGAAACCATGAAGTTCGTCGCTTTCGAGCGCACTTTGCAGGGGACCGGAGCGAGCCGCCGCCTGCGCAATGCCGACAAGGTGCCCGGCATCGTCTATGGGGCCGGCACGCCCAGCATGATCGAACTCGATCACAACGCGCTGTACTTCGCGCTCAAGAAGGAGGCCTTCCACTCGTCGATCCTGGAGATGGAACTCGCCGGCAATGTGCAGAAGGTGCTGCTGCGCGACTTCCAGATGCACCCGTGGAAGCAGATCGTGCTGCACGTCGACTTCCAGCGTGTCGACGCGACCACCAAGATCACGAAGAAGGTGCCGCTGCACTACGTCAACGAGGAGAACTCGCCGGCCGTCAAGACCGACAAGTGCCTCGTCAGCCACGTCGTCAACGAGATCGAAATCTCCTGCCTGGCTGCCGAGCTGCCCGAGTTCCTAGAAGTCGACCTTGGCGAAGTGGTCAAGGGCCAGTCGCTGCATGCCAGCGACATCAAGCTGCCCCGGGGCGTCAAGATCGTCACCCACGGCAAGAAGGATCCGGTGATCGTCGCCGTCACCGAGCCCAAGGCCGAAGAGGAAGAAGTGGTCGCCGCGCCGGTGGTCATCGCCGCCCCCGAAACCAAGGCCAAGCCGAAGAAGACCGAGAAGCAGAACAAGAAGTAGGCTCTCCAGAGCCTCGCAAAGCCCCGCCCCGGCGGGGCTTTTTGCTTTCTAATCCCGCCCCATGATTCGACTGCTCGTCGGCCTTGGCAACCCGGGCCCGGAGTACGAGGCCACGCGCCACAACGCGGGCTTCTGGTGGATCGACGCCGCGGCGCGCGAGCTCGGCGCGACGCTGGTTCCCGAACGCGCCTACAGCGGCCTGGCCGCGCGCGTGAATCGCAACGGCGCGCTGTGGCTGCTGCAGCCGATGACCTACATGAACCTGTCGGGCAAATCGGTGGCGGCGCTGGCGCGTTTCTTCAAGATCGCGCCCGAAGAAATCCTGGTCGTGCACGACGAACTGGACCTCCTGCCCGGACAGGCGAAGCTGAAACAAGGCGGCAGCCATGCCGGCCACAACGGCCTGAAGGACATCGTCGCCCAACTCGGCAGCGCCGACTTCTGGCGCCTGCGCCTGGGCATCGGCCACCCGGGCGTGAAGGCCGAGGTCATCAACTACGTCCTCAAGAAGCCGTCAGCCGAACATCGCAAGGCGATCGAGGACGGCATCGCGCGTTCGCTGGCTGCGCTGGATGCGTTGCTGGCCGGCGAGATGGAAGTGGCGATGCGCAGCGTCCACACCAAGCCACCGAAGGCCAGGGAGGCGGAATGAAGGTCATGAGCTTTTTGCTGGTGGCACTGCTGGCAGCCGCAGCGCAGGCGCAAATGGTCTACCGCTGCGGCCCGCAGGGCCGGGAGTACTCCGACCAGCCCTGCAAGCAGGCCAGGCCGGTCGACGTCGGCCCGGCGCCGACGGCTGCACAGCGTGCACAGGCGCAACGGGCCGCGGACGGCGAGGCGCGCCGTGCGGAAGCGCTGCGCCGCGAGCGCCATGCGCGCGAACGATCGGCTCAGCCCGCAGCGGGCTTCACGACCGCGCCGTCGGTCGATGCGCAGGACGACCCGCCCAAGCCCCGCAACAAGAAGCACCGCCCGACGACGAAGCAGCGATCGTCACGCGTTGTCCGCTGACACCAGGGCCGCCTTCGCCTCCGCCTGCAAGCGGTGAAAGCGCGCCCAAAGACTTTCGGGCGTGTCAGGCCGGTCGGGATTGTGCGGAATGCAGGCCACCGGGCAGACCTGCACACATTGCGGCTGGTCGTGGTGGCCCACACATTCGGTGCAGCGGTCGGGGTCGATGACGTAGAACTCCGGCCCCATCGAGATGGCCTGGTTCGGGCACTCGGGTTCGCAGACGTCGCAGTTGATGCACTCGTCGGTGATCATCAGCGCCATCGCATCACCTCTTCACGCGCTGCTTCAGTCGCGCCAGCACCGACGACGCAACGAACTTCGAGACATCGCCACCGAGCGTCGCGATCTCGCGCACGAACGTACCGCTGACAAACTGGTATTGATCGCTCGGCGTCAGGAAGACGGTCTCTACGTCGGGCATCAGCTGGCGGTTCATGCCGGCCATCTGGAACTCGTATTCGAAGTCCGTCACCGCGCGCAGGCCGCGCACGACCACCTTGCCGCCGTGTGCGACGACAAAGTCGCGCAGCAGGCCGTCGAAGGCCAGCACCTCGACATTGCCGCACGGCGCGGCGAGTTCGCGCGCGATCTCGAGCCGCTCGTCGGTCGGGAACATCGTCTGTTTGTGGTGGCCGGCGGCGACGGCGAGGATCAGGCGCTCGAACAATCGGGACGCGCGGCGCATCAGATCCTCGTGGCCGAGCGTCATCGGGTCGAAGGTGCCGGGGTAGACGGCGGTGAGTCGGGTCACGGAGGTCATGGCTCGTCGCTCCTCGCGTCGCTGGCCGCCAGTTTAGCCAGCAGATGAAAGTGCACGGCGCCGGCACGGGCTTGGCGGTGCAGGGTATAGTCCGCGGGCCATTCGGTCCAGGCGCGCGGCGCTTCCAGGTAGATCATGCCGCCGGGCACGAGCAGCGGCGCGGCAACGGCGAGCGCGCGCGGCCACAGGTCGCGATCGAATGGCGGGTCGAGCAGCACGAGGTCGAACGAGCCGGGCGCCGCACGCGCCATCCAGGCCAGGGCGTCAGCGGCGACCACCTGCAGCGTATCGGCCCGCAGGCGCGCCTTCGCGTCGCGCAGCAGCTTCACCAGCGCGGCGTCGCTTTCCAGCAACGTGACCGCGGCCGCGCCACGCGACGCCGCTTCGAAGCCGAGCGCGCCGCTGCCGGCAAAGGCGTCCAGCACGCGCTGGCCGCGCAAGTCCTGGCCGAGCCAGTTGAACAGCGTTTCGCGCACGCGGTCGGGTGTCGGCCGCAGGCCCGGCCGGTCGGCGACCGGCAGTTTGCTGCGCTTCCACAGTCCGCCGATGAGGCGGACTTCGTTCGGTCTGCCGCCGACGCGGCGGACGTCGTTGTGCATCAGGCGCGCACCGCAATGCCGCGCGCTGCGAGCAGCGCCTTCGCTTCGGCGACGGTGTGTCGGCCGTAGTGGAAGATGCTCGCCGCCAGCACCGCGTCGGCGCCGCCGAGTTGGATGCCGTCCGCGAGGTGCTCCAGCGTGCCGACACCGCCGGAGGCGATTACCGGCACGGCAACCGCATCGGCCACCGCGCGCGTGAGTTCGATGTCGAAGCCGCTTTTCGTGCCGTCGCGGTCCATGCTGGTGAGCAGGATCTCGCCCGCGCCGAGTTCGGCCATGCGGCGCGCCCAGTCCACCGCGTCCAGCCCGGTGTCGTGGCGGCCGCCGTGGGTGTAGACATGCCAACCACCGTCGGCCTGGCGCTTGGCGTCGATGGCGACCACGATGCACTGCGCGCCGTAACGTTCGCTCGCCGCGCGGATCACCTCGGGCCGCGCCACCGCGGCCGAGTTGAAACTCACCTTGTCGGCGCCGGCGTTGAGCAGGCGTCGTACGTCATCCACCGTGCGCACGCCGCCGCCGACGGTGAGCGGTATGAAGACCTGCGAGGCGACGGCTTCGATGATCGGCAGGATCAGATCACGGCCGTCGGAGGTGGCGGTGATGTCGAGGAAAGTCAGCTCGTCGGCGCCCTGCTCGTTGTAGCGGGCGGCGATCTCGACCGGGTCGCCGGCGTCGCGCAACTCGACGAAGTTGACGCCCTTGACGACGCGCCCGCCGGTGACGTCAAGGCAGGGGATGATGCGTTTGGCGAGCATGCGGCGATTATCGCCACCCCCCCGTCCACAGGGGTGGCGGGATGTTCATCGGGCGGCGTACGCTTGCCGCCTCACCTGTCCAGGAGAACGGCGATGCCCGGCTTGCCCACCCCGATCACCGGCCTTGCAATGTTCGCCCTTGCCGCGGCCCTTGCGCTGCCGGCGCAGGCCGCCATCGTGCAGTACGACGCCACGCTGAGCGGGCTGCAGGAGGTGCCGCCGAACGCCTCACCGGGCACCGGCTCGGCGGATGTCACGATCGACACGCTGCTCAATACGATGCGTGTGCAGGCCAGCTTCAGCGGTCTGCTGAGCCCCACCACCGTTGCGCACATCCACTGCTGTGCGCTGCCCGGCTCCAACGCCGGCGTCGCGACGACGACGCCGACCTTCCCCGGCTTTCCTGGCGGGGTGACGGCCGGCATCTACGATGCGACCTTCGACATGACGTTGGCGTCGAGCTACAACCCGGCCTTCGTCACGGCGAACGGCGGCTCGATCGCGGCAGCGTTCGCGACGCTGCTGGCCGGGCTGGATGCCGGCGAGGCCTACTTCAACGTCCACACCACCATCTTCCCCGGCGGCGAGATACGCGGCCAACTGAGCCGCGTCCCCGAGCCGGCCAGCGCCGCCTTGCTGCTGGCCGGGCTGGGGTTGCTGGCCTTGCGTCGGCGCGGCTGAGCGCCGCGTTCAAGCCGCCAGCTCGTCCGCCCGCGCCTGCGCAGCGGCGAAGTCGAGCGCGCCGTTGTAGATCGCACGGCCGCAGATCACGCCTTCGATGCCTTCGTGCTCGACCGCGCACAGCCGCTCGATGTCGGCCATGCCGGCCAGCCCGCCGGAGGCGATGACCGGCATCGTCAGCGCTTGTGCCAGCTTGACGGTGGCGTCGATGTTGATGCCGGTCAACATGCCGTCGCGGCCGATGTCGGTGTAGATCACGGCCTCGGCGCCGTAGTCCTCGAACTTCTTCGCCAGGTCCGCCACCTCGTGGCCGGTGAGCTTGCTCCAGCCGTCGGTGGCGACGCGGCCGTCCTTGGCATCGAGCCCGACGATGATGTGGCCGCCGAAGGCCGAGCAGGCGTCCTTCAGGAAGCCCGGGCTCTTGACCGCCGCGGTGCCGACGATGACCCAGCGCAGGCCGTCGTCGAGGTAACGCTCGATGGTGTCCAGGTCACGGATGCCGCCGCCCAGCTGCACCTCGATCTCGTCGCCCACCTCGGCCAGGATGGCCTTGATGGCCGGCTCGTTGACCGGCTTGCCGGCAAACGCCCCGTTGAGATCCACCAGGTGCAGCCGGCGCGCGCCGGCGCTCACCCAGCGCCGCGCCATCGCGGCCGGGTCTTCGCCGAAGGTGGTGGCGGCCTTCATGTCGCCTTGTTCCAGGCGCACGCACTTGCCGTCTTTCAGGTCGATGGCGGGGATCAGCAGCATGGGGTGGAAGAAAGCCGCGATCGGCAGTCCAAAGGGGTCAGGGCTGCCAGCGCAGAAAGTTGCGGTACAGGGCCAAACCTTGCGCGGCGCTCTTCTCGGGGTGGAACTGGGTGGCAAAAATGTTATCGCGCGCCACCGCGCTGGTAAAGCGCGCGCCGTAAGCGGTGTCGCCGGCACAGTGCGCGGGGTCGTCCGGTTCGGCGTAGTAGCTGTGCACGAAGTAGAACCAGGCGTCGTCGGCGATGCCGGCCCACAGCGCATGCGCCCGCGTCTGGCGCACCCGGTTCCAGCCCATCTGCGGCACCTTGTAGCGGCTGCCGTCGGGCTGCAGGCGGCCGGCGAGCTGGAAGCGCTTGACGCGGCCGGGAATCAGGCCGAGGCCGGGTGTGTCCTGTTCTTCACTGTGGTCGAGCAGCATCTGCATGCCCACACACACGCCCAGCACCGGCTTGGTCGCCAGGGCGTCGAGCAAGGCCGGCAGCACGCCGGAGCCGGCCAGCTCGCGCATGCAGTCGCGCATCGCGCCCTGGCCGGGCAGCACGATGCGCTCGGCCCGGCGTACGCCCTGCGGGTCGGCGGTAACGACCACCTCGATGCCCGTATCGGCAGCCACATGCCGCACCGCCTGCGACACCGAGCGCAGGTTGCCCATGCCGTAGTCGATGACGGCGACCGAGCGCATCACGTCAGAGGCTTCCCTTGGTGGAGGGGATCACCCCTACCGCGCGCGGGTCGATCGCCACGGCCATGCGCAGCGCGCGGCCGAAAGCCTTGAACACCGTCTCGGCCTGGTGGTGGGCGTTACTGCCCTTCAGGTTGTCGATGTGCAGCGTGACGCCAGCGTGATTCGAGAAACCCTGGAAGAACTCGAAAGTGAGCTGGGTGTCGAAACCGCCGACCATGCCGGACTTGAAAGGCACCTCCATGTGCAGCCCGGGGCGGCCGGAAAAGTCGATCACCACGCGCGACAGCGCCTCGTCCAGCGGCACGTAGGCGTGGCCGTAGCGTGTCAGGCCGGCCTTGTCGCCGACGGCTTGGGCGACTGCCTGGCCGAGCGTGATGCCGACGTCCTCCACCGTGTGGTGGCCGTCGATGTGCAGGTCGCCCTGGGCCTCGACCTCGAGGTCGATGAGTCCGTGGCGTGCGACCTGGTCGAGCATGTGGTCGAAGAAGCCGATGCCGGTGGCGAGTTTCGAGGCGCCGCTGCCGTCGAGATTCACCCGCACGCGGATCTGGGTTTCTTTCGTGTTGCGCTGAACGTCGGCTTGTCTCATAGGCTGGCACCCAGGGTGTCGATCATGCGCGTGTTTTCTTCCGGCGCGCCGACCGTCAGGCGCAGGCAGTTGGCGAGCAGCGGGTGCAGGCCCGCGATGTGCTTCACCAGCACGCCGCGCGCCTTCATACCGTCGAAGGCCCGTTTCGAGTCGGGCACGCGGATCAGGATCATGTTGGCTTCGCTCGGGAACACCGTCACACCCGCGATCTGGCCCAAGGCGGCTTGCAGCCGTGCGCGCTGCTCGCAAAGCACCGCCGCCTGGCGCGCAAATTCGTCGGCATGTTCAAGCGCGAACAGCGTCGCCTCGGCATTCAGCACGCTGACGTTGTAGGGTGGGCGCACCTTGTCGACTTCGTCGATCAGCGCGGCCGCGCCGCAGAGATAACCCAGCCGCACACCGGCGAGGCCGAACTTGGACAACGTGCGCATCACCAGCACGTGCTCATGGCGCGCCATGCGCTGCATCCAGCTGCGCGACGAAAACGGCTGGTAAGCCTCGTCGAACACCACCAGCCCCTGCTGCGCACCCACCGCGGCGACGATGCGGTCGATTGCCGCATCGTCGAACAGGTTCGCGGTCGGGTTGTTCGGGTAGGCGATGTAAGTCAGCGCCGGGCGGTCGCGTTCGATCGCGGCCAGCATCGCGGCTTCGTCGAGCTGGAAGTCCGTCGTCAGCGGCACGCCGCAGAAGCGCAGGCCGCGCAGCTTGGCCGACATCTCGTACATCACGAAGCCGGGCATTGGCGCCAACACACAGGCGCCGGGCACGTCGCAGGCGACCGACAGCAGGTCGATCAACTCGTCCGAGCCGTTGCCGAGCATCAGCTTGCAGCCGGCGGGCAACTCGAAGTGTTTCGACAGCGCCGCGACCACGTCGGCGGTGGACTGCGTGGGGTAGCGATTGATTGCGACTCGGCCCAGGCGCTCGCCCAATCCCTGTTGCAGCTCGGGCGGCAGGCGAAAAGGGTTTTCCATCGCGTCCAGCTTGACCATGCCGGCACTCGGCTGGATGGCATAGCCGTGCATCGACTGCACGTCCTGGCGAATCGTGCGCTGGATGCGATCGGCCAGCGCACTCATGGCGGGGTTGAGTCGAGCAACTCCGGCCCGACGACAAACGGGTTGACGATGCGCACACCATCGAGCTGCTGGTCGTGCTGCAGATCCTCGGTCAGCAGATAGGCGCAGCCCTGCTGCTGCGCGGCGGCGACGATCAGCGCGTCCCAGTAGTTCAAACCGAAACGCGCCTCGACCGACCACGCCGACTCCACGGTCGCGTGGTCGATCTGCCAGGGCTGCCAGCGCTGGTAGCGGCGCACTTCGGCGCGGGCGTCGCCCTGCGGCATCGGCGGGCGGGCCTTGCGCGTGACGTTGGCGTAGAACTCGTTGAGCACCTGGGTCGACAGCCGCCCAGCCTGGCGCGACCACAAGGCGCCGAGCCAAGCGATCGCCAGATCCTGCTTGCGCTCGTCGCGCCCGTCCTCGCTGTAGACGAGGACGTTGCTGTCAACGAAAACGGTCAAGGCGCTCGGCATAGATCTCTTCGCGCTTGGGGTAGGGGCTGCCGTCGGACTTCCAGGTCCGCTTCTTCTGTTGCCAGTCGCGGAAGGCGCGTTCGTACGCGTCGTCGTGGCGCATCTTCTCGGCCAGCACCTCACCGACCAGCCGCGAGACGCTGGTATTGCGGCGCGCGGCTTCGAGCCGGGCCCATTCGGCGACGCTGTCTTCCATGGTGACGGTGACGTTTTTCATCGTCGGCTCCACTGAACTCGTGCAACACGAGTTTCGTGCAACACGAACTTCGTGTCAATTAGCGTTTAGTCAGCCGCATTTCCGCCGCACGCGCGTGGGCTTGCAGCCCTTCGCCATAGGCCAGTTCAGCCGCAATGCCGCCCAGCGCGTGAGCGCCCGCTTCGCTGACTTCGATCAGGCTGCTGCGCTTCTGGAAGTCATAGACCCCGAGCGGCGACGAGAAGCGTGCGGTGCCGGCGGTCGGCAGCACATGGTTCGGGCCGGCGCAGTAGTCGCCCAGGCTTTCGCTCGTCCAGGCACCGAGAAAGATCGCGCCGGCGTGCACGAGCAGCGGCTCCCAACGACCGGGGTCGCGGCTGGAGACTTCCAGGTGCTCGGGCGCGATGCGGTTGCTGATCGCGCAGGCCTCTTCCATCGAGCGGGTGTGGATCAGCGCGCCGCGGCCTTCGAGCGAGGCGCGGACGATGTCGCGCCGCGGCAGCTCGGGCAGCAGGCGGTCGATGGCCGCCTGCACCGCGTCGAGGTAAGCGGCGTCGGGGCTGAGCAGGATGCTCTGCGCCAGTTCGTCGTGCTCCGCCTGGCTGAACAGGTCCATCGCCACCCAGTCGGCGCGCGTGCTGCCGTCGGCCAGCACCAGGATCTCGCTCGGCCCCGCGATCATGTCGATGCCGACCTGGCCGAACACCTGGCGCTTTGCGCTGGCGACATAGGCGTTGCCGGGGCCGGTGATCTTGTCGACCTTGGCAATCGATGGCGTTCCATACGCCAGCGCGGCGATCGCCTGAGCGCCGCCGATAGTCAGCACGCGCTGCACGCCGGCCAGGTGGGCGGCGGCGAGCACGAGCGGGTTCTTCTCGCCTCTTGGCGTGGGCACCACCATCACGACCTCGCCGACCCCGGCCACCTGCGCCGGAATCGCGTTCATCAGCACGCTCGACGGATAAGCCGCCTTGCCGCCGGGCACATAGATGCCGACACGATCGATCGGCGTCACCTTCTGGCCGAGCAGCGTGCCGTCGCCGTCGCGGTAACTCCAGCTGCGGCCGCAGGCGTCGAGCTGGCGCTCGTGAAAACTGCGCACCCGCGTCGCGGCGGCGGTGAGCGCGTCGCGCTGCGCGGCGGGCAGGCTGTCGCAAGCGGCCTTCAGTTCAGCGGGCTGCAGCTCGAGGTCTGAGATGCGGGCGGCTTGCACACTGTCATAACGCGCCGTGAGTTCGAGCACCGCCGCATCGCCGCGTGTGCGCACGTCGGCGATGATTTCAGCCACCCGCTGTTCGACCGCCGCATCGACCTCGGCGGCGCCGCGCAGCAACTGCTGGAACTGCGCTTCGAAGTGCGCGTGGCCGGTCGCCAGCCGCCGCATCGCCACCGCGCTCACGCCACCGCCCGCTCGAACGCGCCGATCAGTTCGCGCAGCGGCTCGCGCTTCAACTTCAGGGCCGCCTGGTTGACGATCAATCGGGCCGAGATGTCGCGGATGCATTCGACCTCGACCAGATGGTTCGCCTTCAGCGTGCTGCCCGACGACACCAGATCGACGATCGCGTCCGCCAGCCCGGTCAGCGGCGCCAGCTCCATCGAGCCGTAGAGCTTGATCAGGTCCACGTGCACACCCTTGTCGGCGAAGTGGTCGCGCGCCAGGCCGACGTACTTGGTCGCGACGCGGATGCGCGAGCCTTGCTTGACCGCGTTGACATAGTCGAAGTCGTCGCGGGTGGCGACGCTGAGGCGGCAGCGCGCGATGCCGAGGTCCAGCGGTTGATACAGGCCCTGGCCGCCATGCTCCAGCAGCACGTCCAGCCCGGCCACGCCCAAGTCGGCGCCACCCTGTTGCACATAGGTCGGCACGTCGCTCGCGCGCACCAGCACGACCCGCAGATCGGCGCGGTTGGTGGCGAGGATCAGCTTGCGCGAGTCGTCGGCTTCGACCTCGATGCCGGCGGCGCGCAGCATCGGCAGCGCCTCGTCGAGGATGCGGCCCTTGGATAGCGCCAATGTCAGCATCACGACACCCGCTCGATGTCCGCGCCCAGCTTGCGCAGCTTGGCTTCCATGCGGTCGTAGCCGCGGTCGAGGTGGTAGATGCGGTCGACGCGCGTTTCGCCATCGGCGACCAGCCCGGCGATCACCAGGCTCGCCGATGCGCGCAGGTCGGTCGCCATCACGGTCGCGCCGGACAGCTTCTCGACGCCGGTCACGACCGCGGCATGGCCGTCGATCTCGATCTTCGCGCCCAGCCGCACGAGCTCGTTGACGTGCATGTAGCGGTTCTCGAAGATCGTCTCGGTGATCAGCGCGGTGCCGTCGGCGATGCAGTTCACCGCCATCATCTGCGCCTGCATGTCGGTCGGGAAGGCCGGGTACTCGCTGGTGCGAAAACCCACCGCACGCGGCCGGCCGCTCGCCGTCACGCGCAGCGCGTCGCCGCCCGCCGGCTCTATCGTTGCGCCGGCCTCGCGCAGCTTGTCGATCACCGCTTCCAGATGGTTCGCTCGTGCGCCCTTCAGCAGCACGTCGCCGCCGGCGGCCGCCACCGCGCACAGGAACGTGCCGGCTTCGATGCGGTCCGGGATGATGCGGTGCGGCTCGCTCGGCGCGTGCAGGCGACCGACACCCTCGATGCGAATGCGGCTCGTGCCGTGGCCTTCGATCCTGGCGCCCATCGCGATCAGCAGCTCGGCCAGATCCGGAATCTCGGGCTCCTGCGCGGCGTTTTCCAGCACCGTCTCGCCGTCGGCCAGCGTGGCCGCCATGAGCAGGTTCTCGGTGCCGGTGACGGTGACCATGTCGGTCGTGATGCGTGCGCCCTTCAGGCGCTCGGCCCGGGCTTCGATGTAGCCGTGTTCGACCACGATCTGCGCGCCCATCGCCTGCAGACCCTTGATGTGCTGGTCCACCGGGCGCGAGCCGATCGCGCAGCCGCCGGGCAGCGACACGCGCGCGCGGCCGTGGCGCGCGAGCAGCGGCCCGAGCACGAGGATCGCCGCACGCATCGTCTTCACCAGGTCGTACGGCGCCTCGGGGCTGTGCAGCGCGCGCGCGTTCAGGGTGACGCTTGCATCGCCGCGCTCGACCTGCACCCCCATGTGGTGCAGCAGCTTCAGCGCGGTCGCCACGTCCTGCAACTGCGGCACGTTGGTGAGCGTCACCGGCTCGTCGGTCAGCAGCGAGGCGCACAGCTCGGGCAAGGCGGCGTTCTTGGCGCCGGAGATGGCAACCTCGCCCTGCAGCGGCCGGCCGCCGCGGATCAGCAGCTTGTCCATGTTTTCTGTCGGCTCAGTGTGGGGTCGTCGCCGCCCATTCGCCGGGCGTCAGCGTCTTCATCGACAGCGCATGGATCTGCTCGCGCATGCGCTCGCCGAGCGCGGCGTACACCCGCTGGTGGCGCGCGATGCGGCTCAGGCCCTCGAACTCGGCGGCGACGATGGTGGCGGCGAAGTGCCGGCCGTCGCCGTCGACATCCAGATGTTCGCAGTGCAGCCCGGCGGCGATGAAGTCGCGCACCTGCTCGGGGGTGGGGTCGGCCATAGGACCATTGTCGTACAGTCGCTGCGCAAAGGAGGGCTTCAGCAATGGGCGCAACGGGCATCGTGACCTTGGTGCTGCTGGTCGTACTGGCGGCCTGGGCGCTCGGCGCCTACAACCGGCTGATCGCGCGCCGCAACGAGATCGCGAATGCGTTTGCGCAGATCGACGTGCAGCTCAAGCGCCGCTACGACCTGATCCCCAACCTGGTGGAGACCGCACGCAAGTACGTGCAGCACGAACGCGAGACGCTGGAGGCGGTGATTGCGGCGCGCAACACCGCGCGTTCGGCCGCCGACGCGGCGCGCGCCAAACCGGCCGACGGCGCGCGCATCACGGCATTGGCCGGCGCGGAAAGCGCGCTCGGCGGTGTGCTGGGGCGGCTGATGGCGGTCGTCGAGGCCTATCCCGATCTGAAGGCAGACGCCACCCTGCGTGAACTGAGCGAAGAACTCGCGCACACCGAGAACCGGGTCGCGTTTGCGCGCCAGGCCTTCAACGACGCCGTCCTCGACTACAACAACGCGGCCCAGCAGGCGCCCGCGAACCTGATCGCCGGGGTGTTCGGCTTCAAGGCCGCCGCGCCCTTGCAGGCCACCACCCACGACGCCGAGCGCGCGCCGGTCAAGGTGCAGTTCTAGCCGCCGGTTGTGCGCTTTCGTCAGCACCAGCGTGCCGCGCAGGCCTCGACGCGGCAGTTGCTGCTCGCCTTCGCGGCCGTGGTGCTGCTCGTGGTACTGGCCGCCAACGGCGTGCTGGCGCTGATCTACCGCCTCACCTTCGCTTTCACCGACGGCTTCCCGCCCCTGTTCTTCACGACCAACACCGCTGTGGTGCTGCTGTTCGTGCTCGGCGGCTGCTGGTTCGAAGCCTCTCGTCTGCGCGAAGGCGGCCCGCATGTCGCGCGGCTGGCCGGCGGTCGTGAGCTCGACGCCAGCGGCCACGCGCCGGGCGAGCGCCAGGAGCGGCGCTTCGGCCACATCGTCGCCGAAATGGCGCTCGCCAGCCGAATGGCGCCGCCGCAGGCCTGGGTGCTGCCGCGCGACGACGCGATCAATGCCTTCGCTGCCGGCTGGCGCGACGACGACGCCGTCGTCGTGGTGACACGCGGCGCGCTCGAACGCCTGACGCGCGAGGAGCTGCAGGGCGTTGTGGCGCACGAATTCAGCCACCTCGCCAATGGCGACACGCGCCTGCACATGCGCCTGCTCGGGCTGGTCTGGGGGCTGGAGATGGTCTACACCTTCGGCCGCTCGCTGGCCGCGCCGGACGAGGACGGCCAGCGTTCGTTCGGCGTGTTGTTCGGGCTCGGCCTGATGGCCGTCGGCTCGCTCGGCTGGGCCGGCGGGCGGCTGCTGCAGGCCGCGGTGTCGCGCCAGCGCGAGTTCCTCGCCGACGCGAGCGCAGTGCAGTACACACGCAATGTGCAGGGCCTGGGCGGCGCGCTGCGCAAGATCGGCCACCAGGCCAAACACCGTGCCGACAAGCTGCGCTCGCCGCAGGTCTCGGCGCTGGCGCACTTCTATCTGCACACGCCGGGCAGACACCTGGACGGCTGGTGGGCCACCCATCCGCCGCTGTCGGAGCGGCTGCGCCGGCTCTACGGCGAGGCGGTCGAGATGCTACCCGACGACCCCCAGCCGCCGCCCGGGCGCGACGAGTCGCTGCCCATGAGGGCGCTGGCGCCCTCGGCGGTGCCGGACGGCGCCGAGGCCGAGCGCCACGACGCCTTGCAGAACCCGGCCTGGGCGAGCGCGCGCCAGCGCGAGACCGACGCGCTCGCACGTTTTGCGCTGCGCCATGGGCCAGGCGAGTTGCGGGCGGCGTTGCTCGCCGGGTTGGTGAACGAGGCGGCTTTCTCGCAGGCCACCCACGGGCTGGCGGTCGCTGACACCGTGCGTGCCGACCTGCTGGCGTTGAGCGCACCGTTTCGCTGGGTGACGGTGCGCGACCTGGCGCGGCGCGTGCCGGTTGGTGATCGCGGCGCCCTGCGCTGCGACGCGCGCAAGCTGACCAACCAGACCCCCCTCGCGCGCCTGCGCCGCGCCGCGCTGCTCGCCGCCTGGCGCCCCCCTGCGCGCGCAAGCACACCCCTCGATCGGCTGACCGACGAAGCCGCTGCGGCCACCGCCGTGTTGGCCGGCTGTTTTGCCGGCGTCGGCACGGTAGCCGGCGCGCGCTGGGCGGCGGCGGTTTGGCAGGCCCTCGGCCGCCCGCCGCCGGCGCATCGGTTGCTCGCCGTGCGCCGGCTGTGGCGCCTGTCGCCGATGCAGCGCCCCCAACTCGTTCGCCTGTGGGTGGATGCCGTCGAACCCGCGTTGTGGCTCGAGACCAGCGTGACGGAGACGCTGCTGCTCGCCTGCACGCTGCTCGACACGCCGCTGCCGCCGGCGCTCGAAGCTCAGGCGCGCAGTTTGTAGCCCGTGGCGAGCAGCCGCAGCGTGATCGCCGACACCGCCGCGAAGCTGAGCGCGACGATGCCCAGGCTCAGCCACGGCGACACGTCGCTCTGGCCGAAGAAGCCGCGCCGGAAGCCGTCGATCATGTAGAAGAACGGGTTCAGGTGGCTCACCGTCTGCCAGAACGCGGGCAAGGAGTGCACCGAATAGAACACCCCGGACAAGAAGGTCAGCGGCATGATGATGAAGTTCTGGAACGCCGCCATCTGGTCGAACTTGTCGGCCCACAGCCCGGCGATCAGGCCCAGCGCACCCATCAGGCCGGCGCCGAGCGCGGCGAAGACGATGATCCACCAAGGCTCGGCGAACGACGGCGGCGCGAACCAGACCGTGACCACGAACACCCCGGCGCCGACCAGCAGCCCGCGCAGCACCGACGCGCCGACGTAGGCCGCGAACCAGGCATGGTGCGACAGCGGCGTGACGAGCAGGAACACCAGGTTGCCGGTGATCTTGCTTTGCACCAGCGAGCTGGAGCTGTTGGCAAACGCGTTCTGCAGCACGCTCATCATCACCAGCCCCGGGATCAGGAAGCGGGTGTAGCCGACGCCCGGGTAGACCTCGACCCGGCCTTCGAGCACATGGCCGAAGATCAGCAGGTAGAGCACCGCGGTCAGCACCGGCGCGCCGACGGTCTGGAAGCCCACCTTCCAGAAGCGCAGCGTCTCCTTGTAGAGCAGGGTGCGCGCGCCTTGCAGCCTGATGGTCATCAGTTGCTCCACCGGCCGCGCGAGACCCGCAACGCTGCGATGCCCCAAGCGGCCGCCGCGGATCCGGCTCTGCCGGGCCGCTGGCGGCGCCCCCCTGGGGGGGAGGCGGCGAAGACGCTTCGGGGGGGATTCATTTCACCGGCTCATGATGTCGACGAACACGTCTTCCAGATCCGGGCGCCCGATCTCCAGGTCTTCGATGCGAACGCCGGCCTGCCGCAGGCGCGCCAGCAGTTGTTCGACCTCTGCCGCGTCGTGCGCCGCAATCTGCGCGATGCGGCCGGTGACGCGCGCCTGCGCAGCCAGCTCGGCCGGCAGTGTGTCGTCGGTCTTGAAGCGCAGCATCTGGTGCGCGGTGCCGGCGAGCAGGTTGCTGGTGCGGTCGAGCGCCACCACACGCCCGGCCTTCAACATCGCGATGCGGCCGCACAGCGCCTCGGCTTCTTCAAGATAGTGCGTGGTCAGCAGCACGGTGTGGCCGTGCTCGCGGTTCAGACGCGCGATGAAACCCCACAGCGTCTGCCGCAGCTCGACATCGACACCCGCGGTCGGCTCGTCGAGCACGATCACCGGCGGCTTGTGCACCAGCGCCTGCGCCAGCAGCACCCGCCGCTTCATGCCGCCGGAGAGGGCCCGCATGTTCGCGCCCGCCTTGTCGGCCAGGCCCAGGCCGGCGAGCAACTCGTCGATCCAGCCCCCGTTGTTGCGCACGCCGAAGTAGCCGCTCTGGATGACGAGGCACTCGCGCACCGAGAAGAAGGGGTCGAACACCAGTTCCTGCGGCACGATGCCGAGCGCGCGGCGCGCGGCCGCGTAGTCGTCCACCACGTCGTGGCCGAGCACGGTGGCGCGGCCTTCGCTCGCCCGGCTCAGGCCGGCCAGGATGCTGATCAGCGTCGTCTTGCCGGCGCCGTTGGGGCCGAGCAGGCCGAAGAACTCGCCTTCTTCGATGTCGAAGCTGACGCCGTCGAGCGCGCGCACGCTGCCGCGCGCCCCGGCGGCGTATGTCTTGGCGATCTGCTGGAACGACACCGCGGGCATGGGCGCGCATTGTAGGCAGCGACGTTGGTGCTAGATTGGCACCGCATGGCGACACCGAACAAGAAGCCGCGCCGCACCGCCGAGCGCATCCTCGAGGTCACGCTCGACCTGTTCAACCGCTTCGGCGAGCCGAACGTGTCGACGACGCTGATCTCGGCCGAGCTCAACATCAGCCCCGGCAACCTCTACTACCACTACCCGGCCAAGGACGAGCTGATCAACGCGCTCTACGGCCGCTACGAGAAGAACCTGGGCGAGCTGCTCGACGGCGCCGACGGCGTGCGCAACGTCGAGGACGCATGGCTCTTCTTCCACATGCTGTTCGAGCTGATCTGGCGCCACCGCTTTCTCTACCGCGACCTGAACGACCTGCTCAGCAAGAACCGCAAGCTGGAGATGGAGTTCCAGCGGGTTCTCGAGCGCAAGCAGACCGCGGTGCTCGCGGTGCTCGAGGCCTTGAGCCGCGGCAGCGCGGTGCGCCTGGGCCGCCCGCAGGCCGAGACGCTGGCCAACACGATGGTGGTGGTGCTGACCTACTGGCTGAGCTACGAGTACGTGCGCGACCCGCGCAACGCGCTGGAGCCGAGCAGCGCCGGCGCGGCGCTGGCGCGCGGCGCGTACCATCTGCTGAGCCTGCTCGAGCCGTACCTGGAAGGCGAGGCGCGCAGCCACCTGCATGCACTGAGCGAGCGCTATCTAAGAACCTGAAGCGAGGAGACAAGAGACATGGCCAAGTGGACTGCCTTCCCCTACGACGCGTTCAGCTACGACAGTGCGTCGCTGAAGAAACACTGGGCCCGGCTGCATGCCGGCGACGCCGAGCCGCTGCCGAAGGACGCCAAGGTGCTCGACGCCTGGGCGCTGTTCCACAACGGCGAGTTCCACAAGGCGCACGAGGCGGGCATGAAGGCGGGCGACGCCGGTTTGACGGTCGCCAACAAGGCGCAGGCGATCTACGCCAACTACCTGGAAAAGAGCGAGAAGATCAAGCTCGCAATGTTCATGGAAGTGGCCGAGCGCGCCGAGGCCCAGGCCGCCGCCGAGCCCAAGAATGCCAACGCGCACTACTTCATGGCCTATGCGCTGGGGCGCTACAGCCAGGGCATCAGCGTCGCCAAGGCCCTCGCGCAGGGCTTGGGCGGCAAGGTCAAGGCGGCGCTGGAAACGGCGATCAAGCTGAGCCCCCAACACGCCGACGCGCACATCGCGCTCGGCGCCTTTCACGCCGAGGTGATCGACAAGGTCGGCTCGCTGCTCGGCAAGACGCAGGGCGCGAGCAAGGCCACGGGGCTGGAGATGTACAAACAGGCGCTCAAGCTCAACCCGACGAGCGCGATTGCGATGGTCGAGTACGCCAACGGGTTGGTAATGCTCGAAGGCGACAAGAAGATGGCCGAGGCCGAGAAGCTCTATGCCGACGCTGCCGCCTGTACGCCGCTGGACGCGATGGAGCGGCTGGATGTCGAGATGGCAAAAGCGGAACTGGAAGACTAGAAGGAGTACGAGATGAACCCGACCGCGAATCGAGTCCTGGCGGCAACCGGGCTGTTGGCCGTGGCGGTGGCCGGCGCGTGGTCGCTGACGGCACGATCGCAGATCAATGCCGCGCCGAGCTGGGTGCCGATCGGCGTCGCGGCCAATGGCGGCGGCAGCGCGGTGTGGTTCCACGAAACCTCGTCGCGCCGCGTGCTGGCCTGCCAGACGGCGGGCAGCCCGACGGCGCCGACGGTGCACTGCGCGACGGCAACGATGCCTTGAAGGTCAGCGCGCCGCCGACGCCGCGGGCGGCGGGCGGCGCTTGTGCCAGCGGATCGGCTGCTCGCGCGTCGGCCGTGCCGGCGCGCCGTGCGCTACCAGCTGCCGGTCCAGCGCAGCGCCGGAGTCGTCGGCCAGCGCCGCGGCGAGTGCCGCGCCCACCGCTTGCGCCCGCTGCGCGGGCGACGACGGCGCCGCTGCGAGGTGGTCGATGATGTGCAGCAGGTTCGCCTTGCCGCGTTCGTTGGTACTGCCGTAACCCTTGATCAGCCGGCCGCAGCGCGCGAGCGCCAGCCCCAGCCCCACGTCCTCGCGCGCGCCGCCTTCGACGGCACCGAGCCAGTGCTCGATCAACGCCTGCTCGGTCGCATAGCGGCTGCCGCGCCGGCGTTGGCCCTTCAATGCAGCCAGCAGCTTGAGCGCCAGCGCGCCGGTCACCGTGTGGCTGCCGATGCGCAACGGCAGCGCCCACGGCACCCGCCCGCGCGCGACGCGCTGCGTGTCCCACTGGTGCAGCCGCGCCGCCCAGCGCGACGGCAGCAGCGCGGCGAACTCGGCGATGCCGGGCTTGAAATGGTCATAGGTACGCACGATCTCGTCGTCGCGCGCGCGCACTTCGCGCCGCACACGCTGCTCGCGTGTCGCCGCCAACTTCAGCGCGGCCACCCGCACGATGTCGTCGAAAGCCATCCACAGCGCCAGCCAGCGCAGCGCCTCGGTGCTCACCGCGCCGGGTGCGCCCCCTTCGGCGGCCGCCAGCCGCGCCAGGCGCGCGTCGAACAGTTCGGCATAGGCCTCGTCCTGGTAGTCGACGAGCCGCTGCCGCGCGAGCGCATACAGGTCGGTCGGCGCGGGCGCTGTTGACGGGGGGCGCAAGGCCGCCGTGGTGTCATGGGCGAGCGCGAAGCCGCGCAGGCTCGATTCCACCGCGCGGCCAGACGCGCGGATCGTCTCTTCGCAGACGGCGCGGCCAAACGGCAGCAAGCCGGTCGCCGCGAGCGCGCCGAACAACACCGCGCTGACCGCGCTGCCGGCCTGCCGCGCCAGCGCCTCGACGTCGAGCAGCGAGAGCTCTTGGGCATGCCGCTCGATCACCGCGAGCAGCGCGGGCGCATCGCTGCGCCCGTCGCCGGGCTGCATCTTCTCGGCCACCGTCAGCGCACGCGTGGTCGAGCTGACGACCGTGGTGCGCTCCGCGCTCGTCATGCCGTTGCCGACCTGGCGCGCGGTTTCGAGCAGTTCGCTCGACATCAGCAGGTCGATCGCGCCGGGTACCGGGTTCAGGCTGAACACGGGCCGCGGCGCGCCGGCCTCGCGCGCGATCTCGATGTAGTAGGTGGTCGCACCGGTGCGCTGCGCGACGCCCGGGATCGACGTCGCCTGCGCCGTATGCCCGGCGCGCACCGCCGCGTCGTAGAGCCAGCCGCTCAGCACGCCGCCGCCCTCGCCGCCGAGCGCGGCGACGAGGATCGTGAGCGGACCTTCCTGTGCAGCCACAGCGTCAATCCGCCTTGATGCCCGCCTCTTTGATGAACGCGCCGAAACGTGCGCGGTCGGCGTCCTGGCGCGCGATGAAATCGGGGCGCGACACGATCATCGGCTCGGCGCCGATGCCCTTCATCACCTCCTGCACACGCGGCGTCGCCAGCGCTTTGTTGATCTCGCCGTGCAGCCGCTCGACGAGCGCCGGCGGCGTTGCGCCGGGGGCGTAGAAGCCGAACACGGTGTCGGCGTCGAAGCCGGCCAAGCCCAGTTCGGCGAGTGTCGGTGCGTCGGGCGCCGCGCTGCTGCGCTTGGCGCTGCCGACCGCGAGCAGCTTCAGCTTGCCGTCGCGGGCATGGCGCAGGCCAGGGCCGGGATCGAACATGAACTGGATCTGCCCTGCGAGCAGATCGGTCAGCGCCGGTGCCGCGCCGCGGTACGGCACATGCACCGCAAACAGGCCGAGCTGGCGTTTCATCATCTCTGTTGCGATGTGCGGCGAGCTGCCGTTGCCCGGCGAGCCGTAGCTCAGCCGGCCGGGGTTGGCCTTGACATGCGCGAAGAAGGCCTTGGCGTCGGCGACCGGCACCGACGGATGCGCCATCAGGAACACCAGCACGCGCGCCGCGCTCGCCACCGGCACCAGGTCCTTCACCGGGTCGAACGGCATGCTCGGATAGAGGAAGGGGTTGACCGTCATCGCGCCGCCCGACGACAGCAGCAGCGTGTAGCCGTCGGCGGCCGACTTGGCGACCGCGTCGGCGCCGATGTTGCCGTTGGCGCCGGGGCGGTTCTCCACCACCACCTGCTGCTTGAGCGACTCGCCGAGTTGCTGCGCGACCGCGCGGCCGATCACGTCCGCCGCGCCGCCCGGCGGGAAGTTGACGACGAGCCGAATCGGCTTGTCCGGGTAAGCGCCTTGCGCGTGCGCGGGCGGTGCAGCGAGCGCACCGATCGCGGCGGCGGCAGAAACGAGGGCACGGCGCAGCATGGAAGTACAGGGCATGGCAGGTCTCCTTTTTTTCTGATCAACAAGTCAGGGCCGCAGCCAGCCGGTGACGAGCGCGCGCCCCTGGGCGAGCAGGCGTTCGTGCCAGCGCGGGTTGCGCACGATCTCGGCGCGGTAGAAGCTGGGGCACAGGGTGGCGGCGTGCGCATTGGCGCCGCACAGGCCGCAGCCGACGCAGCCGTCGATCACGGTCGCGACCGGGTCGACACGCAGCGGGTCCGGGTTGTCCTTCAGCGTCAGCGTCGGGCAGCCGGACAGGCGGATGCAGGCGTGATCGCCGGTGCAAACGTCTTCGTCGACGCCGTACTTCACGCGCTCCACACGCTCGCCGCGCTGGAGCAAGCCGGCGATCCAGGGTTTGATGCGGCGCTGGCGCTCCAGCTGGCACTCGCCTTCGGCGACGATCACCTTCAGCCCCGTGAAGTCGCTCGTGAACGCGGCCTCGAGGGTGCGCTGCATGGTGTCGACCTCGTAGCTGTGCACGACACGCATCCACTTCACGCCCATGCCTTCGAGCGTCGTCTCGATGGTGCGGTTCTTGTGCGCCAGGCTCTGATGCACCGCGCCCTGGCGCTCGGCCTCGGCCTTGGCCTCGTCGTCGGGCGTGTTCAGGATGTCCTGCGTGCCGGTGGCCGAGGTGTAGCCGTTCTTCATGATCAGCAGCACGGCGTCGTCGCCGTTGAAGAGCGCGGCCTGCACGCCGGTGAGCAGGCCGTTGTGCCAGAAGCCGCCGTCGCCCATGATCGCCAGCGTCCTGCGCTGCATCATCGGCGACACGCCGGCGCGGCTGGCCAGGCTCATGCCGTAGCCGAGGATCGAGTGCCCCGAGCTGAACGGCTCGAAGGTCGCCAGCGCATGGCAGCCGATGTCCGCCGCCACGTGCACCGGCCCGACCGCCTGTTGCGCCAGCTTGAGCGCGGAAAACACCGGCCGCTCGGGACACCCGATGCAGAACCCGGGCGGGCGCGCCGGCAAGGGCCCCAGCGCCGAGGCGACATCGGCGCGGCGCGCGGCGTTGCCGGCGAGCCAGGCGCGCGTCGCGCCCAGGTCGTGCTGCGGCAGGTAGCGCTCGGCAAATGCGATCAGGCCGGGCACGATGGCTTCGACCGTGTACTCGCCCGCCGGCGGCAGCAGGTCCTTGCCGTGCACCGGCGTCTGCACCACGTCGCGCCGGCCGTCATGACGAAGAGCCTGCACCACGTCCTTCTCGATGTATTCGGGGCTGCCCTCCTCGACCACCAGCACCGCGCGACGGCCGACGCAGAAGGCGCTCACCTCCTCCGGCACGAGCGGGTAGGTCACGTTGAGCACCAGGATCGGCACGTGCGTCCGGCCCGCCGCATCGGCCAGGCCGAGCTGCTGCAACGCACGCACCAGCGCGTTGTAGAGGCCACCCTGCACGATCAGCCCGACATCACCCAGCTCGCCGTCGAAACGTTCGTTGAGGTGATGTTCGGCCACATAGCGTTGCGCCGCCGGCAGACGCTGCTCGAGCTTCAACTTCTCGTGGCGGAAGGTGACCGGCGGATGCGCCAGCCGCATGTAGTCGAAGCCGGCCGGCTCGTCGATCAGCGCATGCGTGCCGTGCAGCGGCGCGCGGTTGTCGCGGCAGACGAACTCGCCGCGCACGTGGCAGGCGCGGATGCGCAGCTCCATCAGCGTGGGCATGTTGCTCGCTTCGCTCAAGCCGAAGGCCTGTTCGACGCAGCGCACCAGGTTGGCCAAGTCCGGCCGCGGGTCGAACAACGCCAGCGTGCTCTTCAGCGCATAGGCGTGGGTGCGTTCCTGGATCACGCTCGCGCCTTCGCCATAGTCCTCGCCGACGACGATCAGCGCACCACCGATCACACCCGGCGACGCGAGATTCGACAGCGCATCGGCCGCGACGTTGGTGCCGACGATCGACTTCCAGGTGACCGCGCCGCGCAGCGGGTAGTGGATCGACGCGCCCAGCATCGCCGCCGCCGACGCCTCGTTCGAGCAGGCCTCGACGTACACGCCGAGCGTGTCGAGGTAAGGCCGCGCCTGCACCATGACGTCCAGCAGGTGCGACACCGGTGCACCCTGGTAGCCGCCGACATAGGCCACGCCCGACTGCAGCAGCGCCTTCGTGATCGCCAGGATGCCCTCGCCGTGGAACACCGCGCCGGCCCCGAGCTGGAGCTGGCGGATCTCGTCGGTGAACTGGACTTCCATGCCCCCACGCTACACGACGAAGGTGAAGCTGGGCATCGGTGCGGCTGCTACTCCACCGGCCACGGCGCCATCAGCGCCATCAGCAGCAGTTGCTCGAACTGCGGCGCGAAGCGCTCGATGATCGCGTCCGGGTCCGGGCACATCTTGGCGTCGGTGATGAGGCCGAACTGCACGCCGCCGCCGTAGCTGAGGATCGACACGCCCATGCCGATGTCGCCCGACTGCGGCACCCAGAACATCACCTGCTCGACCGTGCGGCCGCAGAACTTGAGCGGCTGCGCCGGCCCGGGCACGTTGGTCATCACCGCGGTCGCCTTCTTCGCGAACAGGCCGGTGATCGCTGCCTGCACCGGCTTGATCATCAGCCCGGACAGGGCCAGCACGCCGAAGGCCAGCAGCGGCTGATAGCTGCCCTTCAGCTCCGCCATGCGCCGCCGCACCGCGTACAGCCGTTCGATCGGGTTGGCAATGCCGATCGGCAGCACCAGCGGCACGAGGCCGAAGCGGTTGCCGAGCTTCCACGCCTGCTCCAGCGGGCGCAGGTTCACCGGCACCATGGCGCGCAGTTCCTGCCCCGTCGTGTCGTCGCCCTTGTCGCGCAGGTAGTCCCCGATCGCGCCGGCCACGCTGGCGAGCAGCACGTCATTGATCGAGCAGCCGAAGGCCTTGCCGACGATCTTGACCGCGTCCAGCGGCAGCGGCTCGCCCCAGGCCACCTTCTTGCCGCGTGTGGCCTTGCCCTTCAGGCGCGTCGGCGAGTCGTCGGGCATCAGCGCCATGGCCGCGACATCGCCGATCACCTGGTAGCCGATGCGCAGCGCGTCCATCGAGCCCGCCATGGGCCTGGTGTTGGCGAGCAGCTCGACACTCTTGGCAAAACCTTGGCCTGACAGGCCGATCGCCTTCACCGTCAGGTCGGTGAAGGGTTTGATCACGGCGTCGGCCAGCCAGTCGGCTTCCTCCTCGGGTTCGGCTTTGCGGCGGCGCGGCGGCGGCGGTTTGCCGCCGTCGGTGATCGACAGCATCACCGAAATGAGCGCGATGCCGTCGCCGATGCAGTGGTGAATGCGCGAGATGAGCGCGCTGTGTTCGCCGTCGAGGTCTTCGACCAGATGGATCTGCCACAGCGGGCGCTTGGCATCCAGCGGCTCGCTGCACAACGCGGCCACGCGGTGCTTCAGCGCTTCCCGCGGCGCCGCACCGCGCTGTCGCGGCAGCTTTTCCGCCACCACATGGTGGGCGAGGTCGAAACGCCGGTCGTCGACCCAGTTCGCGCCCATCGTGTCCTCGACCACGCGCTGGCGAAAGCGGTGGTACGGCAGCAGGCTGGCCTCGACCCGTTCGCGCAACTCGCCGAGCGTGAGCTTGGGCTTGAGCAGCCAGACGCCGGTGATCATCATCAGGTTGGCGTCGCAGTCCATGCGCAGCCACGCGGTATCCACGCGCGACATGCGTTCTGCTGCAGCGGGCATCGGTGGCCTCCTCCACTAAGATGACCTGCCCATCTTGCCAGACAGGAGACTGACCATGGCCGACCTGAAAGCGGCGTTCGAACAAGCCATCGCCGCCAGCAAGCAGCTGCCCGAGAAGCCGGACAACTCGACGCTGTTGCAGATCTATGCCCTGTACAAGCAGGCGAGCACCGGTGACGTCGATGGCAAGCGGCCGGGTTTTGCGGACATGGTCGGCCGCGCCAAGTGGGACGCCTGGAACGAGCAGAAGGGCAAGAGCAACGACGCGGCGATGCAGGAATACGTCGACCTGATCGAATCGCTGAAGTAGCTCAGTCCGCCAGCGCGGCGGCCAGGCGGTCGATCAGCGCGCGCAGCGCCGGCGAGATGCCGCGCTGCGTCGGGTACACCGCTTGCAGGTGGCTCGGGGGCGGCGCCCAGCCCGGCAACACGCGCAGCAGGCGCCCGGCGTCGAGCGCCGCTTGCGCCATGTACTGCGGCAACATCGTCACACCCAGGCCGGCTTCGGCCGAGCTCAGGCGCAGGCCGAAGTGCTCGCAGGCCAGCCGCGCGGGCGCGGCCACGTCGTGCAAGCCGCCATCCGGTGCACGCAGCCGCCAATGCACCTTGCGGTCGGCCGCGGCCGCGCCGAGCGCGGGCGCCTCACGCAACTGCGCCAGCGTCGTCAGGCCGCCGTGCTGCACCACACACTGCGGGCTGGCGACCAGCGCGCCCTGCGCCGGGCGCAGCCGGCGGGTCGCCCATTGTGGATCTTCGTCGTCGGGGCTGCGCACGCGCAGCGCCAGGTCCACGCCCTCCTCGATCAGTTCGACACGCCGACTGGTGACCACCAACTCCAGGCTGACCTTGGGGTAGTCGGCGAGGAAGGCTTCGAACACGCCTTCGATCTCGTCGTCGAGCAGGCTGCCCGGTGTGCTGACACGCAGCAGACCCGACGGCTCGGCCTGGCGCGAGGTGGCGACGCAAGCGGCGATCTCGGCTTCGCGCAGCAGCGCCTCGCAATGCGTGAGCACTTGGCGGCCGACTTCGGTCAGCGCCAGCCGGCGCGTGCTGCGCTGCAGCAGCCGCACGCCCAGGCGCGCCTCCAGCCCGGCGACCCGGCGCGACAAGCGCGACTTGGGCAGGCCGAGCAGCCGCGCCGCCGCCGAAAACCCGCCGCTGTGGGCGACGACGGCGAAATAGCGGTAGTCGTTGAGGTCGCCGATTGGGTCTGCGGATGGAACGATGCTGCTCATTTTCTTAGTCTAGTCCTATCGTCGAGTCGAATCTACGATAGTGTCATGAACATTCTGCACATCGACTCCAGCATCCTCGGCGACAACTCGGTCTCGCGGCGGCTGACCCACGAACTGGTCGAAGCCCTCAGCCTGGCCAGCCCCCAACCCGTGCTGCGCCACTATCGCGACCTCGCCGCCGCGCCGGTGCCGGCCTTCGACGCCGAGCTGATGGCCGCACGCGCCACACCCGAGGCGCAGCGCACGCCGCGCCAGGCCCAACTGGCGCACGAGGCCGACGCCGTGCTGGCCGAATTCGTCGCCGCCGACACGCTGGTGATCGGCGCGCCGATGTACAACTTCGCGATCCCCGCGCAGCTGAAAGCCTGGGTCGACCTGATCACCATCGCCGGCGTCACCTTCCGCTACGGCGCTCAGGGGCCCGAGGGCCTGATGGCCGGCAAGCGCGCGGTCATCGTCGCCACCGCCGGCGGCCAACACGCCGGCCAGCCGAGCGGCGTGGCGCACGCCGACTACCTGGCGCGGCTGCTCGCCTTCCTCGGCATCGACGACGTGCGCGTGCTGACCGCCGAAGGCCTGGCGATGGGACCGCAGGTGCGCGAGCCGGCGATCGCCGCAGCGCAGGCCGGCATCGCCGAGCTGGCCGCGGCCTGAGTTACTTGCGCTTGGCCCTCGCCGCCGGCTTGGCGGCGAGCAGGGCATCGAGCCGGCGCTCAATCTCGCCTTCGATCGTCTTGCTGAAGGCGCCGACCAGCAGGCCCAGTTTGGCTTGCAGGTCAAACGAGTCGGCGGTGACGTCGAGCGTGCCGTTGACGCCGGCACGGGTGAACTCGACGGTGTCGCTGTCCTCGCCTTCGAGCACCGTGCACTCCATGCCGAACTCCTGCTCGACCTGCTCGGCCCAGGCCCAGGCGACCTTGCGCGCCTTGGCAAGGCCGAGCTGGTGTTGGCGGTGCAGCTTGATGTCGGGCATGCGCGCTCCTAGGGCGAATCGAGTGTCGCGTGCCGCTCGGCCTTCGGCAAGCGCGCCAGCCGCTGTACTTCGGCGTAGAAGCGGTTGAAGTCGCGGCCCTCACGCTCGTACAGGCGCTCGAAGGCCGGCACCAGGCGGTTGTACGCCGCCTGCACCGCCAGCGAGGCGTTGTTGGCCTGCGCGAACCAGGCGTCGTAACCGGTGTAGCCGCCCCAGCGCTCGCGTTTCAGGGTGTCGTAGTCGGCACGCAGGCGCGCGAACACCGCCGCCTTGCCAGCGCGTTTGGCGTCGTCGCTGCCGGGGCCGGCGTAGATCGCGGCCAGCTCGGCGCGCGCCGCAAACGTGAGCGCCCGAAAGTCGTGCCGGCGGGCCTCGTAGGCGTCGTACTCGGCCCGCGTTTCGGGGCCGGCGTGTTGTGCCAGCCAACGCGCGCCGCCGATGCGCTCGACCGCGGTGGCGAAGGATTCGTTGAACACCGTGTCGTCGGCGGCGTAGGCGACCTGATGCGCGAGCTCATGGAAGATCAGCCGCGCCAGTTCGCCTTCCGGCCAGCGGATGAAAGTGGACAGCAGCGGGTCGCCGCCGAGCCAGTTGGTCCAGCCGAGCGTCGAATACGCCGGCACGCCGTACACGCTGGCCTCCATGCCCTGCGCGCCCAGCATCTGAGCCTCGCGCTCGGCGAGCGTGCGGTCGTAATAACCGCGGTAGCCGATGCAGCCGACGACGACAAAACACCACTGGTGCAGGTCGAGCGAGAGTTCCTTCGTCGCGACCACGTTCCATACCGCCGCCGGGCGGCCCAGGTCGGCGTAGGCGCGGTAGCTCTTGTTGTCGGGCAGCTCGAGTTCGCGCACCGCGAAGTCGCGCATGCGCTGCGTGAGTTGCAGCCGTTCGCGCAGGGCGACCGGGGTGCTGTCGTCGGCCACCCACTCGGTGACGGGCTTGGCACGCCCCATCAGGTCGAGATGGCCGCGCGCCGAGTGGGCGTAATAACCGAGCGTCGAGCAACCGCTGGTCAGGCAGACCGCGGCGGTCGCCATCAGCGCGGTGCCGGCGAGGCCGAGGGTCGCCATCCAGACAGCCGGACGCCGCACGCTAGGCCGGCTCGACCGACCGCTCGACCTGAACCAGGCAGTCGTAGAACGACGGCGCGCGGCCGATGTCGGTGAGCTGCTGGTGCGTCAGCTCGTTGACGTTGGTGCCGTCCAGCCCGAACTTGCGCCACCAGACACCCAGCCCGTTGACCACGCCCGGCCGCGCGCGGGTGCTCACGTCGGCGCGGCAGCGATAGTCGCCGCGGTCGTTGAAGACACGCACCAGCGCACCGCTTTGCACCCCACGCGACGCCGCATCGTCGGGGTGGATCTCGAGCAGCGGCTCGCCTTCGATGCTCCGCAGGCTCTTGACGTTGACGAAGGTCGAGTTGAGGAAATGGCGCGCCGGCGGCGAGATCATCGCCAGCGGGTAACGCGCCGCGAGTTGTGGCGTGGTCTGCGCGCACTCGTGGTTCGCGACGAAGTCCGGCACCGGGTTGTGCGCGTGCGCACGGCCATCGGCGGTGGGAAAGCCGCCGTTCGCGAACGGCGCGTCGGGCAGCGGCAGCTTGACCCAGCCGCGGTTGCGCAGCTCGTCGAAGTCGACGCCCTTGAACGCGGCACGCGCAAGCGTCTCGTCGTCGTCGGCAAAACAGGCGTCGTTGAATCCCATGCGCGCCGCCAGGTCGCGAAAGATCTGCGTGTTGGGCCGCGCCTCGCCGCGCGGCGACAGCGCGGGTTCGTTGATCATCGCGTAGGTGTGGCCGTAGCTGGTGTGCATGTCCAGGTGTTCGAGCTGGGTCGTCGCGGGCAACACGAAGTCGGCGTGGTCGGCGGTGTCGGTCAGGAAGTGCTCGAGCACCACGGTGAAGAGATCTTCGCGCGCGAAGCCGGCGGCGACCTTGCGCGACTCGGGCGCCACCGCGACCGGGTTGCTGTTGTAGACGATCACCGCCTCGATCTTCGGGCCGAACGCGGGCGAGGCGTCGCGCAACAGGTCGTCGCCGATCGTGCTCATGTTGATCGTGCGGGGCTTGCGGCCGGCCAGCAGGTCGGGCCGCTGCAGGCCCGAGTCGTTGCGCACGCCGGCGAACCAGCCGGACGACGACAGCAGCAGCCCACCGGCCGCATGCCGCCAGGCGCCGGTGAGACAAGGCAACAATGCGATCAGCCGCGCCGCGTTGCCGCCGCCTTTCACTCGCTGCATGCCGTAGTTGAGGCGGATCGCGGCCGGTTTCGTCTGCGCGTAGTCACGCGCCAGTTCGCGGATGTCATCGGCGCTCACGCCGCACACCGCCGCCGCACGCTCGGGCGGCCACTGCAGCGCACGTTCGCGCAAGGCCTCGAAGCCGGCGACATGGCGCGCGATGTAGTCCTCGTCCAGCCCGCCGTTGACGACCAGTTCGTGCATCAGCGCCAGCGCGAGCGCGCCGTCGCTGCCCGGCCTCAACGCCAGGTGGCGATGGCACTTGTCGGCCGTTTCGGTGCGCCGCGGGTCGATGCACCAGAGCTTGGCGCCGTTGCGCTTGGCCTGTTGCGCGAAGGTCCAGAAGTGCAGGTTGGACGCGATCGAATGGCTGCCCCAGATGACGATCAGCTTCGCTGAAGCAAACTGCTCCAGGTGCATGCCGACCTTGCCGCCGTAGGTCGCGAGCAGCGCCGCGCCGCCGGCGGCCGAGCAGATGGTGCGGTCGAGCAGCGACGCGCCCAGCTGGTGGAAGAAGCGCATCGCCATGCTTTCGCCCTGCAGCAGGCCCATGGTGCCGGCGTAGCTGTAAGGCAGGATGGCCTGCGCATCGCGCGCGGCGATGGCTTGCAGCTTCTGCGCGATCTCGTGCAGCGCCTCGTCCCACGACACGCGCACGAACTGGCCGCGGCCCTTGGGGCCGACACGCTTCAGGGGATGCAGCACGCGCTCGGGATGTTCGACGCGCTCCGCGTACCGCGCCACCTTGGTGCACAACGCGCCGTGCGTCGGCGGATGGTCGGGGTCGCCCTGCAGGCGCACGACCTGCCCATCCGCCACCGTGACGCGGATCGCGCAGGTGTCCGGGCAGTCGTGCGGGCAGGCGGCGTGCACCGTGCGTTCGGTGCGGGCGGCAGTCTCCATCCTGCGACTATTGCACAGCGCCGCCGCCCCCTGCGCGCTCAGCTGCCGCCGGGGCCCGCTTGCTGCGCGTTCTCGCGCAACTGGCGGTAGGTCGCCATCAGTTGGTCGGCGCGCAGTTCCTGCGCGCGGTCGCAACCCCGGCTGCCGCGGTAGCGGTTGCCGTTGACGTCGTAGTAGGCCGTGCAGCCGTTCGAAAAACGCACGGTGCCTTGACCGTTGGCCTCGATGCGCACGTCGCCCTTGCCGCTGCCCGGGCGCTCGTTGCCGCCGCCCGATCCGCCCCACCCCGCCCCCGGACGGTCGAGCCCTTGCTGGCGCCGGTACGCAGCCATCGCCTGATCGGCGCGCCGCAACTCGTTGCGGTCGCAGCCCCGCGGCGTGTCGATACGGTCGCCGTCGCGGTCGTAGTGCGCCACGCAATTGCGGTCCATCACCACCCGGCCGGTGCCGTTGGCGAACACCACCACCTGCGGCGCACCCACGTTCGGGGCATTCTGCTGGCGCCAGCGTGCATCGGCCTGCTGCGCGCGCTCGATCTGGCGGCGGTTGCAGCCGGACGATTGCTGCACCTGCTGACCCCGGCGGTCAACACCACCACGCAGCGGTCATTGTTGAACCGTACCTGCGTCTGGCCATTGGGTCCGGGCACGACTTCGAGCCCCCCTTGCGCGAGTGCCCAGGCGGGTGCGAACGCGAACGCGGCCAGCGCGGCACAGCGCCATGTGAAGCGGTCGAGAAGCATCATTCGGTTTCCCTCTCTGAACATGCAGCTCAGCATACGACAAGCATGGTTTCGCGACCGTTAACGGGCGGTAGTCGGGGCGTAAACTGGCCACCCGATTTGCAGGCGGTACGACTATGCGACTCATCGAATCCATCCTCGCCGACGCGGCCTCGATCGCTGCGATCCGGCGCGACATCCACGCCCACCCGGAACTGTGCTTCGAGGAGCGCCGCACCGCCGACGCGATCGCCAAGGCGCTCACCGACTGGGGCGTCCCGATCCACCGCGGCATGGGCACGACGGGTGTGGTCGGCATCATCAACAACGGCACGAGCCGCCGCGCGGTCGGCCTGCGCGCTGACATCGACGCGCTGCCGATGACCGAGCACAACCACTTCGCGCACGCCAGCAAACACCCCGGCAAGATGCACGCCTGCGGCCACGACGGTCACACCGCGATGCTGCTCGCCGCGGCCAAGCACCTCGCCAAACACCGCAACTTCGACGGCACCGTCTATCTCGTCTTCCAGCCGGCCGAAGAAGGCGGCGGCGGCGCGCGCGAGATGATCAAGGACGGCCTGTTCGACAAGTTCCCGATGGAAGCCATCTTCGGCGCCCACAACTGGCCGGGCATGAAGGTCGGCCAGTTCGGCGTGCGTGCCGGCCCGATGATGGCGTCGAGCAACGAGTTCAAGATCACGATCACCGGCAAGGGCAGCCACGCCGCGCTGCCGCACAACGGCATCGACCCGGTGCCGGTGGCCTGCCAGATGGTGCAGGCCTTCCAGACCATCATCAGCCGCAACAAGCGGCCGATCGACGCCGGCGTGATCTCGGTGACGATGATCCACACCGGCGAGGCGACCAACGTGGTGCCTGACACCTGCGAAATCCAGGGCACCGTGCGCACCTTCACGAACGAGGTGCTGGATCTGATCGAGCAGCGCATGAAGGCTATCGCCGACCACACCTGCGCCGCCTTCGGCGCGAGCTGCGACTTCGAGTTCCACCGCAACTACCCGCCGACGATCAACCACGCGGCAGAGACCGCCTTCTTGCAGCAGGTGGCCGGCGAGATGGTCGGCGCAGACAACGTGCTCGACTTCGAGCCGACGATGGGCGCCGAGGACTTCAGCTACTTCCTGCAGGCCAAGCCGGGTTGTTATTTCGTCGTCGGCAACGGCGATGGCGCACACCGCGAAGGCGGCCACGGGTTGGGGCCGTGCATGCTGCACAACCCGAGCTACGACTTCAACGACGACCTGATCCCGCTCGGCGCCACGCTGTGGGTGCGCTTGGCCGAGGCCTGGCTGGCCCGGCCGGCACGATGAGCGCGGTAGCGCGCCACTTCGCGCAGAGTTACGCCGAGGCGCGCGCCAAGTTCCTCGCCGCCGCGGAAGGCGCCGGCCTGGACGTGCACAGCCACACGCATCCGCTGCTCGGCCGTGATGGCGAAGCGCTGGCGATGGACGTCGTGCGCGACGGCTCCGCCGACGCGCCCGCGCTGCTGCTGATCACCAGTGCCTGCCACGGCGTGGAGGGCTACTGCGGGTCGGGCGTGCAGAACGCGCTGCTCGGCGACGCGGCGTTTCGCGCCCAGGCGGGCGACGCCGGCGTCGCCGTGCTCTACGTCCACGGCCTGAACCCCTGGGGCTTCTCGTGGTGGCGGCGCACGACGCACGAGAACGTCGACCTGAACCGCAACTTCCACGACTTCTCCAAGCCACTGCCGGCCAACGCCGCCTACGACGAGATCGCGCACTGGCTGGTGCCGAACACCTGGCCGTCGCCCGAGGCCGACGCGGCGCTCGCCGCCTATGCCGAACAGCATGGCGCCTGGGCGATGCAGACCGCCGTCTCGGGCGGCCAGTACACCCAACCCCAAGGCCTGTTCTACGGCGGCCGCAACCCGACCTGGAGCAACCAGACCCTGCGCCAGGTGCTGCGCGAACACGGCCAGCGCTGCAAGCGCCTGGGCTGGATCGACCTGCACACCGGCCTTGGGCCTTGCGGCCACGGCGAGCGCATCTTCGCCTGCCGCGACGACGCCACGGCGCTCGCCCGCGCCCGCGCTTGGTGGGGAGAGGAAGACCAGATCACGTCGATCTATGACGGCAGCTCCACGTCCGTCCCCCTCGTCGGCCTGATGTGGCTGGCCGCCTACGAGGAATGCCCGCAAGCCGAATACACCGGCATCGCGCTGGAGTACGGCACCGAAGCCTTCGACGAAGTGACCGACGCGTTGCGCGCCGACCAGTGGCTGGAGAACCACCCGGAGGTGGGCGCATCGCGGCGCGACGAAATCAAGCGGCGGCTGCGCGATGCGTTCTATACCGACACCGACGAGTGGAAGGAGCGCATCGTGATGCAGGCACGGGAGGCGGCGGGGCAGGCGGTAGTGGGATTGCGGGTGTAGATTCAAGGCAGTCGCGTCGGCGTGCTTGGAAGTCAAGCGTTCCTATCGGCCGTGCCTCAACCTCTTCATGCAATGCGCCTCATCTCCTCATCGTTTTTGGTGGCAGTTGTGATGCTGTCGGGCTGTGCGGGTCATGGTTTCCCGAGGGACGTTTCTGACCTGCAACTGCGCGAGGAACGTGCTCCGAGCGCCTCAGAGGGGGTGCCAACGGGCGGAGGTGGTCTGCTGTTCGTGCCCATCTCTGGAGGAGCTGGCTATCCCAAAGAATTGATCGAGCGCGGGCCCGTTGACTTCACATTGATCATGGGAGGGAGCAAGTCGCCCTACAGCGTCGCGGACGTTCAAGCGACTTCCACCTGCCCTGCAAGAGTTCGCGTTTGGGGGAATGGCAGCCTCGGACTCGCGTTGGCGGCGCAGACCAAGCGGTGGCTCACAGACCCAGACGCTCAGGGTCCTGCCCCATGGTGCGAGGCAGTTCGGCCCGCCAAGTGAGATCCCTCGATCACTTGCTCTCTCGAACGAAGCGCAGCAACCCCGCCGTCGATCCGTCCAGCCCGCTTGCATCCCCCGATGCCAAGCGCGGCAGCAGGTCGTTGCACAACGTCTTGCCGAGTTCGACCCCCCACTGGTCGAACGAGTTGATGCCCCACAGCGCACCCGCGGTGAAGACACGGTGTTCGTACATCGCGATCAGCGCGCCGAGCGAGCGGGGGCTCAACGCGTCGAGCAGCAGGGTCGTGCTCGGCCGGTTGCCTGCAAAGTGGCGCTGGCGCGCCAGCGCGTCGGCGTCCGGTGGCGCCGGGCGGCCGAGCATCAGGGCCTGACTCTGCGCCAGGCAGTTCGCGAGCAGCTTCGCGTGGCTGTCGGCGTGGCCGTGGCTCGCGCGCCGCACGGCGATGAACTCCAGCGGCACGATGTCCGTGCCCTGGTGCAGCATCTGGAAGTAGGCGTGCTGGCCGTTGGTGCCCGGCTCGCCCCACACCACCGCGCTCGTGGCGTACGGCAGCGGCTCGCCGTCGGCGCTCACGCTCTTGCCGTTGCTTTCCATCTCCAGCTGCTGCAGGTACGCCGGCAGGCGCGCCAGCCCCTGGTGGTAGGGCGCGACGCTGCGACTCGTGAAACCTTCGAAGTTGCGCTGCCAGATGTCGAGCAGGCCGAGTTGTGCCGGCAGGTTGCGCTCCAGCGGCGCCTCGGCGAAGTGGCGGTCCATCGCATGCGCGCCGGCGAGCAGGTCGCGAAAAGCCTCGGCGCCGATCGCGATCGCGATCGGCAGCCCGATCGCGCTCCCCATCGAATAGCGCCCGCCGACCCAGTCCCAGAAGCCGAAGGTGGTTTCGATGCCGAACGCGGCGGCGGCCGCCACGTTGGTGGTCGTGGCGGCGAAGTGGCGCGCGATGTCGCGCCCGCCCTTCACCACAAACCAGTCGCGCGCGATCTGCGCGTTGGTCATCGTCTCCTGCGTCGTGAAGGTCTTGGATGCGACGATCACCAGGGTGCGCTGCGGCTGCAGTCGGCTCAGCACCTGCGCGATGTGATGCGCGTCGACGTTGCTGACGAAGTGCAGCGCCAGGCGCGGGTGCACGCGGTCGGCCAATGCCTGCACCGCCATCTGCGGGCCGAGGTCGCTGCCGCCGATGCCGATGTGCACGATATCGGTGATCGCCTCGTCGGCACGCACACGCTCGGCGAAAGCGAGCATCGCATCCAGCGTCGCGTGTACATCGTCGCTGTGCGGCCCGGCGCCGCGCGGCGCACGCAAGGCGGTGTGCAACACGGCACGGCCTTCGCTGCGGTTGATCGGCTCGCCGGCGAACAGCGCGTCGCGCTGCGCTTCCAGGCCACATTCGCGTGCCAGCGCGAGCAGCAAATCACGTGCGCGGGTGTCCCAGCGCTGCTTGGACAGGTCGGCGAAAACTTCCGGCGCTTCCAGCGAGAAGGTGTCGAAGCGGCGCACGTCGGCGGCAAACGCCGCGCGCAGGTCGAAGCCGGGGTCGTGGTGCGCGCGCAGCGCGGCCCACGCAGCCGTGCGGTCGCAGCGCTTCATGGCGCCGCCGAGGCGATCAGTCGCTCCAGCTTGACCGCGTCCGCCGCGAACAGACGGATGCCTTCGGCGAGCTTGTCGCTCGCCATCGCGTCGTCGTTCAGCGCATAACGAAAGCCCGCCTCGTTGAAGCTGAGCGCATGCATCGGGGCGGCGCGGGCGCTGTCGGCGTCGAGCCGGCGCGCCACGGGCGCGTCGCTGGCTTGCAGGGCCGCCAGCAGGTCGAGCGCTATCGTCAACAGGTCGCAGCCCGCGAGAGCGACGATCTGGCCGGTGTTGCGAAAGCTCGCGCCCATCACCTCGGTGCTGATGTCGTAGTGTTTGTAGTAGTTGTAGATTCGGGTCACCGACTTCACGCCCGGATCGTCGGCGCCCGCGTTGGCGGCTTCGTCCCAGGCGGCGCCGGCGGCCTTCTTGTGCCAGTCGCAGATGCGGCCGACGAAGGGCGAGATCAGCGTCACGCCGGCGTCGCCGCAGGCCACCGCCTGCACGAGCGAAAACAGCAGCGTCAGGTTGCAGTGGATGCCTTCGTGTTCCAGCGCGCGTGCCGCCTGGATGCCCTCCCAGGTGGCGGCCAGTTTGATCAGCACGCGCGCGCGATCGATGCCGGCACGTTCGTAGAGCTCGATCAGCCGGTGTGCGCGCGCGATCGACGCCGCGGTGTCGAAGGCGAGCCGCGCATCGACCTCGGTGCTGACGCGCCCGGGCACGATTTTGAGGATCTCGAGCCCGAAGCGCACCAGCAGCTCGTCAGCGACATCCGCCACCGGCTCGCGCTTTGCCGCCGCCTCGGCGAGCAGCGGCGCGTAATCCGGCTGCTGCACCGCCCTCAGGATCAGCGACGGGTTGGTGGTCGCGTCGCGCGGCGAGTAGGCGGCCAGCTGCTTGAAGTTGCCGGTGTCGGCGGCGACGGTCGTGTGCTGCTTGAGTTGGTCGAGCTGGTTCATGGCCTGCGGTCGTGGGCGGTGAAGCCTGAAGCCGTTCGGGCTACGGCGCGCCAAATTAACACGCCTGCGGCTTCCTGAGCCGGGCCGGCGCTGCGCAAGGCAAGGCGAGTAGTGAAGTCTTGTGCGCAGGCACAGCAATCGTATCCGCACGGCTCTTGGTTGCGAAGCCGAGGCCCATGCGGGTAGGAGCCTTGCGGCCACCCTGAAACTCATGCATCATCCAAGCCGTAACAAAATTACAATGTACGCATGTCCTTCGACCTCGTTCTCTTCGGCGGTACCGGCGACCTGGCGTGGCGCAAGCTGATTCCGGCGCTCTTCCAGGCCTGGCGGCACGGCAAGCTGCCGGCGGGCGGGCGCATCATCGCGGTGGCGCGGCTCGAACGCAGCGACGACGAGTACCGGGCCACCATCCGCGAGCGTTTCGTCGAGGTGGACAGCGCCAAGCGACCGAGCGACGAGGCCTATCACGGCTTCGCGCAACTGCTGCACTACCGGCGCATGGACCTCGGCAAGCCGGACGACTATGCCGGCCTGCGCACGCAGATCGAGTCGCGCGGCGCCGAGAGCGTGGTGTTCTTCCTCGCCACCAGCCCGCACCTGTTCGCACCCATCTGCACCCAGCTCGGCGCGGCGGGGCTGAATGCGCCGCATATGCGTGTGGTGCTCGAAAAACCCCTCGGCCACGACCTGGCGAGCGCGCGCGAGATCAACCGCGTCGTGCGCGCGGCGTTCAGCGAGCAGCAGGCGCTGCGCATCGACCACTACCTGGGCAAGCCCGCGGTGCAGAACCTGACCGCGCTGCGCTTCGGCAATGCGCTCTTCGAGCCGCTGTGGCGGCGCGAGTCGATCGCCAACATCCAGATCACGATCGCGGAAAGCCTCGGCGTCGGCACGCGCGGCGACTTCTACGACTCGACCGGCGCACTGCGCGACATGGTGCAGAACCATGCGCTGCAACTGCTGACGATGATCGCGATGGAGCCGCCGGCCAGCGGCGACGCCGACGCGATCCGCGACGAGAAGCTCAAGGTGCTGAAGTCCCTGAAACCCTTCACCCCCGAGACGGTGACGCGCGACGTCGTGCGCGGCCAATACCGCGCCGGGCACGTCGGCGGGGCGGCGGTCGCCGGTTATCCGGACGAAGCCAAGGTGCCGGCTGCGAGCCGCACCGAAACCTTCGTCGCCCTGCGCACCGAAGTGCAGAACTGGCGCTGGGCGGGCGTGCCCTTCCACCTGCGTACCGGCAAGCGGCTGGCGGCGCGCGACGCGCAGATCGTGGTCGCCTTGCGGCCCGTGCCGCACCCGATCTTCCCGGGCGCGCACCGGCCCAACAAGCTGGTCATCAAGCTGCAGCCCGAAGACGGGCTGGAGCTGCACCTGCTCGCCGCCAAGGGCGGGCTCACCGGCAGCGAGGCGCTGGCGCCGGTGTCGCTGGACCTCGACTTCGACAAGGCGTTCTCTTCGCCCAGCGAACGCATCGGCGCCTACGAACGGCTGCTGCTCGACGCCATCGCCGGCCGCCTGAACCTGTTCGTGCGCAGCGACGAGCAGGAGCAGGCCTGGGCCTGGGTCGAGCCGGTGCTGGCCGCCTGGCGCGACGATGCAAGCGGCCCGCGCCCCTATGCCGCCGGCAGCTGGGGGCCGCCCGCTTCCAGCGCACTCATCGCGCGCGACGGTTTCGCCTGGGACGAGGAGTCATGACGAGCGCATTGCTCGAGCGCATCGGCGCCGCCCTGCCCGCGCTGCCGCCGGCCGAACAGCGGGTTGCCAAGCTGGTGCTCGCCGACGCGCGCAGCTTCGCCGCCCTGCCGGTGGGCACGCTGGCCGAGCGTGCGAAGGTGAGCAAACCGACCGTGGTGCGCTTTTGCCGCAGCGTCGGTTATGGCGGGCTGGCGGACTTCAAGCGCAAGCTGGCCGGCAGCGTCAACGAAGGCGTGCCCTTCGTGCACCGCGCGGTGGACGACGGCGACAGCGCGCCGGAGCTGGTGGTCAAGGTGCTCGACAACACGGTCGCGGCGCTGCTGGCCTTTCGCAACGCGGCGGGCGCGGCTTCGTTCGAACGCGCGATCGCCCTGCTCGCCCGCGCCGGCACGGCCGGCAAACACATCGCGTTCTACGGCGTCGGCAACTCGGGCATCGTGGCGCAGGACGCGCAGCACAAGTTCTTTCGACTCGGCGTGCATGCCGTAGCGGTGAGCGACGGCCATGTGCAGGTGATGGGCGCCACCCTGCTCGGCCGCGGCGACGTGCTGGTGCTGATCTCCAACTCCGGGCGCAGCCGCGACCTGCTGGACGCGGCCGAGATCGCGCGGCGCAAGGGCGCAACGACGATCATCATCAGCGCCAGCGGCTCACCGCTGGCGCAGACCGCGGCGGGCGAAAAAAGCCATGTGCTGCTCGCCGCCGACCACCCGGAGGACCACGACCGCTACAGCCCGATGGTGTCGCGCCTGTTGCACCTGGTGATCATCGACATCCTGGCCACCGGCGTCGCGCTCAGGCTGCCGCCGACCTTGCGGCCGCTGTTGCAGGAGATCAAGAAGAACCTGCGCAGCAAGCGCTACGCAGCGGCGGCGGGCAGCTGAAACCTAGAGGTGCGCCGCCGCTTGCGGCGGCGCAAACTTGAACAAGTCAGCGACGCCATAGAGCGCCGCCAGCCTGAGCAGCGGCGGCGGCGCACCGCGCAGCTCGAACCCCTTGCCGTCCGCCTGCGCCGCGCGCCGGCAGGCCAGCAACACCGCCAGCGCCGACGAATCGAACCGCTTCAGGCCCGTGGCATCGACGGCCAGCGTCTTGGCGTCGTCGCGGCCGCAGGCCTGCGTCAACAGGCGCAGCGTGTCGCTCGCTTCGCGCAGCGTGACCGCTTCGGGCAGGACGACCATGCCGGCTCCTCAGCCCTTAGCCTTGGCGTTGCGTTCGGCCAGCTTGGCGATCAGGCCGTCGACGCCACCCTCGGCCGCCCACTGCTTGAAGGTGTTCTGGTACTGGCCGACGAGCCATACACCGACCACGTTGACGTCGACGATCTTCCAGCTGTCGCCCGCCTTCTCGAGGCGGTAATCGAGCTGGATCGGCTCACCCTGACCCGACTTCCCCTTGACCTCGGTGCGCACGACGACTTCTTCGTCGGCGGCGTTGCCACGGAAGGGTTTGAGCGCCACGTCCTGGTCCTTCACCTGGGTCAGCGCGCCGGCGTAGGTGCGCACGAGCAGGGTCTTGAACTCGGCCTGCAGGCGCGTCTTCTGCTCGGGCGTCGCGCCGCGCCAGGCCTGGCCGACCGCGCGGGCGGTCATCTTCTCGAAGTTCACATGCGGCATCACCTTGGCGTCGACGAGCGCGATCACCTTGGCGACGTCGCCGCCCTGGATCGCCTTGTCCGTCTTCACGGTGTCGATGACCTCGGTCGACAGTTTCTGGACCAGCGCGTCGGGCGCGGTCTGGGCGGCAACGGCAAAGCTCGCGGCGGCGAGCAGCGCGGCGAAAGAGGAGGTCAATTGTCGGGAGGGCAGTCTGCGAGTCATGGTGGCCTTATCGGTTGGGCCGCGAAGGGCCGGCCTGTTTTGAACGCTGCAACACCGCGCGAGGTTCACTTCGCGGGCTCTTTGTCGGTATCGGGTTGTTGTTCGTCGTCCGGCGGGTTGCCGTCGTAGACCAGGCTGCGACGGCGCGCCAGGTAGGCGTCGCGCAGGAAGCTGTACTTGTCGAGCGCCACGTCGTCAAGCACTTTCGACGCGCCGAGCAGGCCGGCGCGGGTGTCGATCACCGACAGGGCCGTGATGCCATAGATGTCGGCGTCGTGCGAAAAAGCAAGTGCCGGCGACCAGCCGCGGTCGAGCGGCAGCGCGGCGGTTTCGCGCACCGACGACGGCCCGAGCAGCGGCCAGACCAGGTACGGCCCCGCCGGCAGACCCCAGTGGCCGAGCGTCTGGCCGAAGTCCTCGTTGCGGCGCTCGAGGCCGGCTTCGCTCGCGATGTCGAGCAGGCCGCCGATGCCGAGCACGCTGTTGGTCGCCACGCGCATGCCCATCTGCACGCCCGCCGCCGGCTTGGCCTGCAGGAACAGGTTGACGGTGGACCAGGCGTCGCCGAAGTTGCCGAAGAAGTTGGAGACCATCGTGCGCAGCGGCTGCGGCATCACCGCGCGGTAGCCGCGTGCGGCCGGCGCCAGCACGGCAGCATCGAGCGCCTCGTTGAAGGCGAACACGCCCCGGTTCCACGGCTCCAGGGGGTCGCGCGGGTCGCGGTCGGCCTGAGCGTGCGCAAGCGCCGCGGTGGACAACAACAGGCCGAGCACGATGCGTTTCATTGCTTCTTCGCTCCGGAGGCCGGCGTGTCGGCAGCAGAACCCGCCTCGGCGGCCTTGCTGAACAGGAACTGGCCGATCAGATTCTCCAGCACGACCGCGGACTGGGTCTGGCGGATCGTGCCGCCGTCGGCCAGCGGCTGTTCTTCGATGCCCGGCTCGATGCCGACGTACTGGTCGCCGAGCAGGCCGGCGGTCTGGATCTTGGCCGACGAGTCCTTCGGGAACTGCACGTCGCGGTCGATCTCCATGGACACCAGCCCCTGGTAGGTCTTGGCGTCGAGCGTGATCGATGTCACCCGCCCGACCGTGACACCCGCCGAGCGCACCGGCGCCCGCGCCTTCAGGCCGCCGATGTTGTCGAACCGGGCGCTCACGACATAGCCCTTGCGCTCGCCGAAGCTCGCCAGGTTGGCCGCCTGGAGCGACAGGAACAACAGCCCCGCCAGCCCGAGCAGCACGAACAGCCCGACCAGCGTTTCGATTCCTCTTTTCCCCATCGAGATGCTTCCTTGCTTCAGGGTGTGCTGAACATCAGCGCGGTCAACACGAAGTCCATGCCGAGTACGGCCAGCGACGAGATCACCACCGTGCGCGTCGTCGCATAGGCCACGCCCTCGGGGGTGGCCTGGGTGTGATAACCCTGGTAGAGGGCGACCGCGGTGCAGATGATGCCGAACACGAAACTCTTGAAGACGCCGTTGCCGACATCGCGCCAGACATCGACGCGCGACTGCATCAGCGACCAGAAGTTGCCGCCGTCGAGGCCGATCAACCCCACCGCGACCACCCAGGCGCCGATGATGCCGACGGCCGAGAACAGGATGGCGAGCAGCGGCATCGCGATCACGCCGCCGACGAAGCGCGGCGCCAGCACGCGCGCGCGCGGATCGACCGCCATCATCTCCATCGCCGCCAGCTGCTCGCCGGCCTTCATGAGGCCGATCTCGGCGGTGAGCGAGGTGCCGGCGCGGCCGGCGAAGAGCAGCGCCGCCACCACCGGGCCGAGTTCGCGCACCAGCGCCAGGTTGACGATCAGGCCGAGCGATTCGGTCGCGCCATAGGTCACGAGCGCGTAGTACATCTGCAGCGCCAGCACGAAGCCGACCGCCAGCCCGGAGGCCAGGATGATCACCAGCGACAGGTTGCCCACGGCGTGGATCTGCCGCGCGACGAGGCCGAAACGACGCAGCGCCGCCGGCACATGCAGCAGCAGGTCGGCGAAGAAAAACGCCGCGCGGCCGAGCGAGCGCAAGACACCGAGCGTGCGCGCGCCGAGCCATTCAAGAACACCCGTCATCGCGGCGCTCCGAGCCCGAAGTGGGCCGCCAGCGGCGGCGCCGGAAAGTGGAACTTGACCGGCCCGTCGGGCTCGCCGCGCACGAACTGGCGCACCTCGGCGTCGCTCGAATCCATCAGCTCGGCCGGCGCGCCCTGCGCCACGATGCGCCCGCCGGCGGCCATCAGGATGACGTGGTCGCTGATCTTCATGCACTCGGCGACATCGTGCGTGACGACGAGCGAGGTGGCGCCGGTGGTGTCGTTCAAGGTGCGGATCAGGTTCGCCGCCACGCCCATCGAGATCAAGTCCAGGCCGGCGAAGGGTTCGTCGTACATGATCAGCTCGGGGTCGAGCGCAATCGCCCGCGCGAGCGCGACCCGACGCGCCATGCCGCCCGACACTTCCGAAATTCGCAACTCGGCGGCGCCGCGCAGGCCGACCGCGTTGAGCTTCATCAGCACGATGTCGCGGACCAGTTCGGGGGCGAGATCGCTGTGTTCGCGCAAGGGGAAAGCGACGTTGTCGAACACGGTCAGGTCGGTGAACAGCGCGCCGAACTGGAACAACATGCCCATGCGGGCGCGCAGGCGCAGCAGTTGCTCCTTGTCGCGCGCGAGGAGGACCTCGCCGTCGAACACGACACGCCCCTTGCTGGCGCCGACCAGGCCGCCGATGAGGCGCAGCAGCGTCGTCTTGCCGCAGCCCGAGCCGCCGAGGATGGAGGTGACCTTGCCGCGCGCAAAACGCAGGTCGACATCGTTCAGGATGCTGCGACTCGCGTCGTAGCCGAACGTCACATGGTCGATCTCGATGAGGGCGTCGTCGTTGCTCAAGCGGGGGGCCGGCGGCGCGGCTGAATGGGGGCAGCGGCCCCGAAAGCGCGGCGATTGTCGCACGCCGCGGGTTAACCCGCGGCCGGCGCAGGCGGCGGCTAGGCGCGAGTTCGGGTCAAGGAACGCATAAGCTCGAAACATCAAATTCGTTGGTGGTATGGCCGCTGCGGCCGAGACTGCGCAGGGATGAACTTCCAGCAACTGCGCTCCGCCCGCGAGACCGTCCGCCACGACTACAACCTGACCCTGGTGGCGAACGCGCTGCACACCTCGCAGCCGGGTGTGAGCCGCCAGCTGCGCGAGCTGGAGGACGAACTGGGCATCCAGCTGTTCGAGCGCTCCGGCCGGCGACTGACCGGCTTGACCCCACCCGGGCGCGCCGTGCTGCCGATCATCGAACGGCTGCTGCAGCAGGCGGACAACCTCAAGCGCGCCGGGGCCGACTTCGCCCTGTCCAATCAGGGCCTGCTGACGGTGGCCGCCACTCACACCCAGGCGCGCTATGCGCTGCCGGCCGCGGTGCGTGACTTCCGCGCCACCCACGCGCAGGTCAGGCTGCACCTGCAGCAGGGCTCGCCGCGCCAAGTCGCCGAGTCGGTGCTCGATGGCCAAGCCGACCTCGGCATCGCGACCGAGGCGCTGACCGAATTCCCCGAGTTGGTCGCGCTGCCTTGTTACCGTTGGAGCCACGTGGTTGTGGTGCCGCGCGGCCACGCGCTGGCGGACGACACGTCCCGGCCGCTCACCCTGGAGCGCCTGGCCGCGTTCCCGCTCGTCACCTACGAGCCCGGTTACACCGGCCGGCGCCACATCGACGAGGCGTTCCGCCAGGGCGGAGTCGGCTTCGAGGTCGGCCTGTCGGCGATGGATGCCGACGTCATCAAGACCTACGTCGACCTCGGCCTGGGCGTGGGCGTCATCGCCTCGGTGGCCTACGACGAGGTGCGCGATGGCACCCTGGTGGCGCTCGACGCCAGCCACCTGTTCGCGACGAACACGACACGCATCGCGGTCAAGCGCGGCGCCTACCTGCGCGCGTATGTGTTCGACTTCATCCAGACTTTCGCCCCGCCGCTGGCACGCGCGCTGGTCGAGCGTGCGCTGCAAACGACGCCGGGCGAGGTGTTCGAAATCTAGGCCGGGGCCTCGTTGCCGGCGAAGCGGCGCAACTTGCGCGGCCGCAGCCAGGCCCGGCTGCCACGATCGAGGCCGAGTTCACGACGCAATGCGTGGTATTGCTCACGCGGCAGTTCGACGTCGAGGTGGCCTTCGTGCCCTTCGCGCTCGAACTCGATGCGCGTGAACGCGCCGATGGTCAAGGTCTGGGACAAGGTCACCGGCCAGGCGTCGGGGGTTGGCAGGCCCAGGATCTCCAGCTCGTGCGGGCGCACGTAGCTCAGTTCGCCGCGGCCGTGGAACAGGTTCACGTCGCCGATGAACTTCAGCACGAACGGGTTGGCCGGGTGGTCGTAGACCTCGTCGGGCGGGCCGACCTGCTCGATCCGGCCCTGGTTCATCACCACCACGCGGTCGGCCACTTCCATCGCCTCCTCCTGGTCGTGGGTGACGAAGACGCTGGTCAGGTGCACCTCGTCGTGCAGCCGGCGCAACCAGCGACGCAGGTCCTTGCGCACCTTGGCGTCGAGGGCACCGAAGGGTTCGTCGAGCAGCAGCACCTTCGGCTCGACCGCCAGCGCACGCGCCAGCGCGATGCGCTGGCGCTGGCCGCCCGACAGTTGGTGCGGGAAGCGTGTCGCGACCCAATCCAACTGCACGAGTTCGAGCAATGCCATCACCTTGCGCTGGATGTCGGCATCGCTCGGGCGCTGCGCGCGCGGCTTGACGCGCAGGCCGAAGGCCACGTTCTCGAACACGCTCATGTGATTGAAGAGTGCGTAGTGCTGGAACACGAAGCCGACGTTGCGCTCGCGCACGTCGGCGAAGGTGGCGTCGGCGCCGTGAAACATCACGCTGCCGGCGTCGGGCACTTCGAGCCCCGCGATGATGCGCAGCAGCGTGGTCTTGCCCGAACCCGAGGGCCCGAGCAGCGCGACCAGCTCGCCCGAGGCGATGTCGAGGTCGATGTGGTCGCAGACCACCGTCTTGCCGAAGGCCTTCTGCAGCCCGCGCACCTGGATACCCATGGTCATTCCTCCTGTGGCGGCTGCGCGGCCTGGCGCAGCTCGCGCTTGACACGTTGTTCGAGCAGGTACTTCAGCACCAGCGTCACCAGCGCCAGCAGCGCCAGCAGCGACGCCACCGCGAACGCGGCGGCGAACTGGTACTCGTTGTAGACGATCTCGATGTGCAGCGGCATGGTGTTGGTCTGGCCGCGGATGTGGCCCGAAACCACGCTCACCGCACCGAACTCCCCCATCGCCCGCGCGTTGGTCAGGATCACGCCGTACAGCAACGCCCACTTGATGTTGGGCAGCGTGACACGGCGAAAGATCTGCCAGCCGCTGGCGCCGAGCACACGCGCCGCCTCTTCCTGCTCGATGCCTTGCGCCTGCATCAGCGGGATCAGCTCGCGCGCGACGAAAGGAACCGTGACGAACACGGTCGCCAGCACGATGCCGGGCAGCGCGAAGATGACCTTGAGGTCATGCGCCTGCAACCAGGGGCCGAGCCAGCCCTGCAGGCCGAACACCAGCACGACAATCAGGCCGGCGATGACCGGGCTGACCGAGAACGGCAGGTCGATCAGCGTCGTCAGCACGCTCTTGCCGCGGAACTCGAACTTGGTGATGACCCAGGCGGCGGCGATGCCGAACACCAGGTTCAGCGGCACGCTGATGGCGGCGGCGATCAGCGTGAGCCGGATCGCCGCGCGCGCGTCGGGCTCGGTGATCGCGGCCAGGTACACGTCCCAGCCCTTCTTCAGCGCCTCGTAGAAGACGGTGGCGAGCGGCACGAGCAGGAACAGGGTCATGAAGGCGAGCGCCAGGCCGATCAGCGTCCAGCGCACCCACGGCGCTTCGGTGGTGGCCGAGCGTGGCGCCGCGACGCCGCGCGGCGCGGCTGCTTCGGGAGCCAGCACGGCAGTGTTCATGCCAACCCGCCCTGCCGCTTGCGCGACCACGACTGCAACAGGTTGATGGCCAGCAGGAGCACGAACGACACGACCAGCATCACCACCGCGATCGCCGTGGCGCCCGCATAGTCGTACTGCTCGAGCTTGGTGATGATCAGCAGCGGCGTGATCTCGCTGACCATCGGCATGTTGCCGGCGATGAAGATCACCGAGCCGTACTCACCGAGCGCGCGCGCGAACGCCAGCGCGAACCCGGTCAGCAGCGCGGGCGTCAGCACGGGCAGGATGACGCGCTGGAAGGTCTGCCAGCGCGTCGCGCCGAGGGTGGCCGAAACCTCCTCGAGTTCCTTGCTCAAGTCCTCCAGCACCGGCTGCACCGTGCGCACCACGAACGGCAGACCGATGAACACCAGCGCCACCCACACGCCGAGCGGCGTGTAGCTGACCTTGAACGGCAGGTACTGGCCGATCGAGCCGTTGCCGGCCCAGATCGCGGTGAGCGCGATGCCGGCCACCGCGGTCGGCAGCGCGAACGGCAGGTCCACCAGCGCATCCACCAGGCGCTTGCCGGGAAAGGTGTAGCGCACCAGCACCCATGCCACGATCAGGCCGAACAGCGCGTTGAGCAGCGCCGCACCGAGCGAGGCGCCGAACGACAGCTTGTAGCTCGCCACCACGCGCGGCGTCGTGGTGGCGGCGAGAAAGCCGTCCCAGGTCAGCGTGAAGGTCTTCAGGAACGCGGCCGACAGCGGCAGCATCACGATCAAGCCGAGGTAGAGCAGGGCGAAACCGAGTGCCAGGTCGAAGCCCGGCAACACGCTGTGCCGGCGCAGCAGGGTGCGCGAGAAGATCACTTGACGCTATAGATGCGGTCGAAGACGCCGCCGTCGTTGAAGTGCCGCGGCTGCGCCTTCGCCCACCCGCCGAAGACCTCGTCGATCGTGAACAGGTCGACCTTGGCGAAGGTGCCGGCGTACTGGGCCGCGACCTTGGTGTCGCGCGGGCGGTAGTAGTGCTTGGCCGCGATCTCCTGGCCTTGCGGCGTGTAGAGGTATTCCAGATACGCCTGCGCCGGCGCACGTGTGCCCTTGCGGTCGACGTTCTTGTCGACCACCGCCACCGGCGGCTCGGCGAGGATGCTGAGCGACGGCGTGACGATGTCGAACTTTTCCGGACCCAATTCTTTGACAGCCAGGAAGGCTTCGTTTTCCCACGAGATGAAGACGTCACCGACGCCGCGTTCGGCGAAGGTGGTGAGCGAGCCGCGCGCGCCGGAGTCGAGCACCGGCACGTTCCTGAAGATGTCGGCCACGAACTTCTCGGCCTTGGCGGCGTCGCCGCCGTTCTTCTTCAGCGCGTAGCCCCAGGCGGCGAGGTAGTTCCAGCGCGCGCCGCCCGAGGTCTTCGGGTTCGGCGTCACCACCGACACGCCGGGCCTGGCCAGGTCGTCCCAGTCCTTGATGCCCTTCGGGTTGCCCTTGCGAACCAGGAACACGATGGTCGAGGTGTAGGGGCTGGCGTTGTGGGGCAGGCGCTTTTGCCAGTCGGCCGGGATCAGCTTGGCGCGGCTGGCGAGTTCGTCCACGTCGTAGGCGAGCGCCAGCGTCACCACGTCGGCGTCCAGGCCGTCGATCACCGAGCGCGCTTGTTTGCCCGAGCCGCCGTGCGACTGCTTGACCGTGACGCTGTCGCCGGTCTTCGCCCGGTAGTGCTCCGCGAAGGCCTTGTTGAAGTCCGCATAGAGTTCGCGCGTCGGGTCGTAGCTGACGTTGAGCAAGGTGACGTTGCGCTGCGCCCAGGCGGGCGCCGCAAACATCAGCGCGACGGCTGCGGTGCCGAGTGCACGGCGGGAGAGACGGTGAAGCATGACGGGCAGCCTGTCGTGGTGATGCACGGCATGCTAGGCACACCTGCGCGGCGCGCCAACGAAGAAGAACGAGCTTGCTTATGCGGGCTCTGCTGCCAAGGACGTCAATCCCGGCTGCGGCTGTTCTTCAAGCGGGGATGCGCTGGCGCAACACACGCGCCAGCTCGTCGAGGCCGATCGGCTTGGTCAGGTAGTCGTCCATGCCGGCGTCGATGCAGCGCTCGCGGTCGCTGGCCAGCGCGTCGGCGGTGAGGGCGACGATGGTGAGCGACCGGCTCGCGCCCGCCGCCGCCTCGTCGCGCCGGATGCGGCGGGTAGCGGCAAAACCGTCCATCGTCGGCATGTGGCAGTCCATGAACACCAGGTCGTAGGGCGCGCCGCGTCGGGCGGCGCGTGCGACCGCCCGGCAGGCGGCCTCGCCGTCGCCGACGACCGTGACCTCGCAGCCCAGCACCTCGAGCATCTCGCCGAGCACGAGCTGGTTGACCCCGTTGTCTTCGGCCAGCAGCACCCGGGTGCTCGCGCGCGACCGCCCCCCCGGCACACTCGTCGGCGCCGCGCCGAGGGTGGCGTTGGTGTCGCCGGCCGCCTTGGCCAGCTCCAGTTCGATCCAGAAGGTCGAGCCCTCGCCCGGCTCGCTCGCGAGACCGGCCTGGCCGTGCATGAGGTCGACGATCTGGCGCACGATGGCCAGGCCGAGCCCGCTGCCGCCATGCCGGCGTGTGCTCGAGGTGTCGGCCTGGCTGAACATGTCCCAGACCGATTCGTGCTGGTCGGCCGCGATGCCGATGCCGGTGTCCGTGACCTCGAAACGCAACCGTGCCGAGCGGGTGTCGTCGGCCAGGCAGAACACACTCAAGCGCACCTGTCCTTCGTCGGTGAACTTGATCGCGTTGTGCAGCAGGTTCACCAGCAGCTGGCGCAGGCGCGTGGCGTCACCCTCGAGCTGCGCCGGCAGCGCCGGCGGCAGCGCGAGTTGCAGCGTGACCGGCTTGTCGCGCAACATGTGGCGCGCCAGCGCGACGGTGTCTTCGAGCAGCACACGCAGATCGAACGGCCCGTGATTGAGCGCCAGCGCCTGCCCGCCCTCGATACGCGAGAGATCGATCACGTCGTCGATCAGCGCCATCAGCGCCTTGCCCGAGCGGTGCGCGGTTTCGACATAACGGCGTTGCGCGCCGCTGAGCGGTGTCGCCAGCAGCAGTTCGTTGGCGCCGAGCACGCCGTGCATCGGCGTGCGGATCTCATGGCTGACCATGGCCAGGAACTGGCTCTTGGCCACACTCGCCTGCTCGGCGGCGGCGCGCGCCTGTTCCAGCTCACGGGCCTGGTCCAGCAGCGCGCTGTTGCGCTGTTCGAGCTCGCTCACCAGCGCCCGGGCCGCACGCACGGCAGCGGTCGCGCGCTTGCGCATGCGTTCCATCACGACGCCGGTGGACGCCAGGTAGAAGGTGAGCAGGTACATGGTGAGCGCGATCGCGCCGCGCTCGCCCCACTGCGCCGGCTCGTTGGGGCGCAGCCATTGCACGACGATCGCGCAATACAGCAGGTAGCCCGCCACCACCACATGGCCGAAGTACAGCGCGCGCCGAAAACCGAAGCCGACCTGGTCGGCGACGCGGATGAGCAGGAAGTAGGCGAAGAACAGCACCCCACCGCGCTCGAAGTGATGGAGATTGACGAGGAACATCACGAGGTCGAGGTGGAAGAACAGCAAGCTCGCGTCGAGCGTGCCGGTGCGGCCGTGCAGGTGGCGCAGCAGCAGCCCGGAGACAGCGGCGTAAGTCAGATTGGCGAGAACCAGCGCGCCGAGCGCGAGCTCCGCCAGCCCGACCCCACGTTCGGCGTTCTGCACCGCCGCCATGAGGCACAACACGATGAAGCCGGCCGCGCGGATGAGCGGGATCTGCACCGCGTGCACGCGGTACTCGGCATGGGCGCGGCGTTGGGCCAGCTCGGCCGGGTCGAGCGTGAAGCTGGCGTCCACGACGCCGGCGCGCTCGGCCTGCGATGACGGCGATGGGGTGAACTTCACGGGCTGCATGCTGCGGCCGGCGCCGCGACCGCGCAAGCAGGCAAGCTTGGGGGGATCAGCGCGGCAGCGCCGTGTCGCCCATCAGGAACTTGTCGACCTCGCGCGCCGCCTGTCGGCCTTCGCGAATCGCCCATACGACCAGGCTCTGGCCACGCCGCATGTCGCCGGCGGCGAAGACCTTGGGCACGTTGGTCTGGTAGGCCGCGGCACCTTCGGTCGCCGCCTTGGCGTTGCCGCGCTGATCGCGTTGCACACCGAAGGAGTCGACGACCTCGGCCACCGGCGCGACAAAACCCATCGCCAGCAACACCAGGTCGGCCTTGAGCACCTGCTCGCTGCCCGCGACCTCGTTCATCTTGCCATGGGCCCACTCGACACGCACCGTCTTCAGGCCGGTGACCCGGCCCTTGTCGCCGACGAACGCCTTGGTCGCGATGGCGAACTCGCGCTGGCAGCCCTCCTCGTGGCTCGAACTCGTGCGCAGCTTGATCGGCCAGTACGGCCAGACGAGCGGCTTGTTCTCCTGTTCCGGCGGCACTGGCAGCAACTCGAACTGCGTCACGCTGGCCGCGCCGTGGCGGTTGCTGGTGCCGACGCAGTCGCTGCCGGTGTCGCCGCCGCCGATCACGATCACGTGTTTGCCGTCGGCGCGCAACTGGCCCTTGACCTTGTCGCCGGCGTTGACCTTGTTCTGCTGCGGCAGGAACTCCATCGCGAAGTGGATCCCGGCCAGATCGCGCCCCGGCACCGGCAGATCGCGGCTCGCTTCGGCGCCGCCGGTGAGCAGGACGGCGTCGTAGTCGGCCAGCAACTGTTCGGCGTCAATGTGTTCCTTGGCGTCATGCGTGACCTTGCTCTCGGCGGGCCAGCCGCCGGCGCGCACGTTGGTGCGGAAGCTCACGCCTTCGGCCTGCATCTGCTCGATGCGTCGATCGATATGCAGCTTCTCCATCTTGAAGTCGGGGATGCCGTAACGCAGCAAGCCGCCGATGCGGCTGTTCTTCTCCAGCACCGTCACCGCATGACCCGCGCGCGCCAGTTGTTGCGCTGCGGCCAGCCCGGCCGGGCCCGAGCCGACCACGGCCACCGTCTTGCCGGTCTTCGTCGTTGGCGGCTGCGGCTGTACCCAGCCCTCGGCCCAAGCGCGGTCGATGATCGCGTGTTCGATCGACTTGATGCCCACCGGGTCGTCGTTGACGTTCAACACACACGCCGCCTCGCAGGGCGCGGGGCAGATGCGGCCGGTGAACTCGGGGAAGTTGTTGGTCGAGTGCAGCACGGCGATCGCGTTCGCCCAATCGTCGCGATACACCAGGTCGTTGAAGTCCGGGATGATGTTGTTGACCGGGCAGCCCGAGTTGCAGAACGGCGTGCCGCAGTCCATGCAGCGCGCGCCCTGCACCTTGGCGTCGTCGGGCGCGAGGCCGATGACGAATTCCTTGTAGTGCTTGAGCCGTTCGGGGACCGGCGCATAGCCCTCCTCGATGCGGTCGTACTCGAGGAAGCCGGTGACTTTGCCCATCGTCTTGTTCTCTTTATCGGAGGTTTACTTCGCCGGCACCGCGACACGCGCCTTGGCGATCGTCGCGTCCGCCGCCGCACGCGCCGGGCGTTCGCCGAGCGCGCGTTTGTACTCGTGCGGGAAGACTTTCACGAACCTGGCGCGCGATTCGGCCCAGTGGTCGAGCATGTCGCGCGCACGCGCGCTGCCGGTCCAGCGCAGATGATCCTCGATCAACTGGCGCAGGATCACCTCGTCGGCCTGGCCGCGGTGCAGCGTGTTCGTGTCCTGCGCGGCGAGTTGTTCGTCCTTCGTCGCCAGGCGTTCGAGCGCCACCATCGAGGTGTTGCAGCGCGACGCGAAGTGGCCGTCCTCGTCGTAGACATAGGCCACGCCGCCCGACATCCCGGCGGCGAAGTTGCGCCCGGTCTTGCCGAGCACCACCACCGTGCCGCCGGTCATGTATTCGCAGCCATGGTCGCCGGTGCCTTCGACCACCGCGGTGGCGCCGGACAGCCGCACCGCAAAACGCTCGCCCGCGACGCCGCGCAGAAAAGCCTCGCCGCTGGTGGCGCCGTAGAGCACGGTATTGCCGACGATGATGTTCTTGGTCGCGTCGCCGCGGAAGTCGATCGACGGCCGCACCACGATGCGCCCGCCCGACAGGCCCTTGCCGGTGTAGTCGTTGGCCTCGCCGATGAGATAGAAGGTGATGCCCTGCGCCAGGAAGGCGCCGTAACTCTGGCCGCCGGTGCCTTCCATCTGGATGAAGATGCTCTGGTCGGGCAGGCCCTCGGGGCGCTGGCGAATCAGCTCGCCGGACAACATCGCGCCGACCGAACGGTTGCCGTTGCGCACGTTCTGCAGCAGTTGCAGCTTCTCGCCTTTCTCGATCGCCGTTCTGCACTTCTCGATCAGCTGGCGGTCGAGCGCACGCTCCAGGCCGTGGTCCTGCGCTTCGCAGTGCGCACGCGGCACGTCGGCCGGTATCACCGGCTGGTGCAGCAGGCGCGTGAAGTCCAGGCCCTTGGCCTTCCAGTGGGCGATGCCCTTCTTCATGTCGAGCAGGTCGGCACGGCCGATCAGCTCGTCGAAGCGGCGCACACCGAGTTGCGCCATGATCTGGCGCGCCTCTTCGGCGACGAAGAAGAAGAAGTTGACGACATGCTCGGGCTTGCCGGCGAATTTGGCGCGCAGCACCGGGTCCTGCGTCGCGACGCCGACCGGGCAGGTGTTCAAGTGGCACTTGCGCATCATGATGCAGCCTTCGACGACCAGCGGTGCGGTCGCGAAGCCGAACTCGTCCGCGCCGAGCAGCGCACCGATGACGACATCGCGCCCGGTCTTCATCTGACCGTCGGCCTGCACGCGGATGCGGCTGCGCAGGCGGTTCAGCACCAGGGTCTGCTGCGTCTCGGCGAGCCCCAGCTCCCAGGGCGTGCCGGCGTGTTTGATCGACGACCAGGGCGATGCGCCGGTGCCGCCGTCGTGGCCGGCGATCACCACGTGATCGGCCTTGCACTTGGCGACGCCGGCGGCGATCGTGCCGACGCCGACTTCGCTCACCAGCTTGACGCTGACACTCGCGCGCGGGTTCGCATTCTTCAGATCGTGGATCAGTTGCGCCAGATCCTCGATCGAATAGATGTCGTGGTGCGGCGGCGGGCTGATGAGGCCCACGCCCGGCACGCTGTAGCGCAGAAAGCCGATGTAGTCGCTGACCTTGCCGCCGGGCAGCTGGCCGCCCTCGCCGGGCTTGGCGCCCTGGGCCATCTTGATCTGGATCTGGTCCGCGCTGACCAGGTATTCCGTCGTGACGCCGAAGCGCCCCGACGCCACCTGCTTGATCTTGCTGCGCAGCGAGTCGCCGGCCTTGAGCGTGTAGTCGGCCTCGATGACCTTGGCGCCGATGACGTCACTAACCAAGGTTCCGTCCGCAATCGGGATGCCCTTCAGCTCGTTGCGGTAACGCGCCGGGTCTTCACCGCCTTCGCCGGTGTTGCTCTTGCCGCCGATGCGGTTCATCGCGATCGCGAGCGTCGTATGCGCCTCGGTACTGATCGAGCCCAGGCTCATCGCGCCGGTGGCAAAACGTTTGACGATCTCGCTCGCCGGCTCGACCTCGTCGACGGAACAAGCCTTGCTCGGATCGACCTTGAACTCGAACAGCCCACGCAGCGTCATGTGACGCTGGCTCTGGTCGTTGATGATCTGCGCGTATTCCTTGTAGGTCTCGAACTGGTTGGCGCGCGCGCTGTGCTGCAGCTTGGCGATCGCGTCCGGCGTCCACATATGTTCTTCGCCGCGCACGCGCCAGGCGTATTCACCGCCCGCGTCGAGCATGCCGTCGAGCACCGGGTCGCTGCCGAAGGCCGCGCGGTGCATGCGCAGGGCTTCTTCGGCGACGCCGAACACGCCGATGCCGCCGACCTGGCTCGCGGTGCCGCGGAAATACTTGTCGACCATCGGCTTGTCGAGGCCGATGGCCTCGAACAACTGCGCGCCGCAATACGACATGTAGGTCGACACGCCCATCTTGGACATGATCTTCGACAGCCCCTTGCCGATCGCCTTGGTGTAGTTGTAGATCGCCTTGTCGGCCGACAGCTCACCGGGTAGCGCGTGATGCAGCGACGCGAGTGTTTCCAGCGCGAGGTACGGGTGCACCGCCTCGGCGCCATAACCGGCGAGCACCGCGTAGTGGTGCACTTCGCGCGCGCTCGCGGTTTCGACCACCAGCCCGCAGGTGGTGCGCAGGCCCTCGCGCACCAGGTGGTGGTGGATGGCAGACAGCGCCAGCAGCGCGGGGATCGCGACCTGCTCGCGGTTCATCGCCCGGTCGCTGATGATGAGGATGTTGTGGCCGCTCTTCAGCGCATCCACCGCCTCGGCGCACAACGACGCCAGTTTGGCCTCGATGCCCTCCGGGCCCCAGGCCAGCGGGTAGGTGATGTCGAGCGCGTGGCTCTTGAACTTGCCGTGGGTGTGCTGCGCAATGTCGCGCAGCCGCGCCATGTCGTCGAAGTCGAGCACCGGCTGGGTGACTTCCAGCCGCATCGGCGGGTTGATGGCGTTGATGTCGAGCAGGTTCGGCTTCGGGCCGATGAAGCTGTTCAGGCTCATCACGATCGCCTCGCGGATGGGGTCGATCGGCGGGTTCGTCACCTGCGCGAAGAGCTGCTTGAAGTAGTTGTAGAGCGGCTTGTCCTTGTCCGACAGCACCGCGAGCGGCGAGTCGTTGCCCATCGAACCGACACCCTCTTCGCCGGCGGCGGCCATCGGGCTCATCAGGAACTTCAAGTCCTCCTGCGTGTAGCCGAAGGCCTGCTGGCGGTCGAGCAGGCTGTCACTGAACGGCAGCGGGCCGGCGGCCGGCACGTCGATCGAGTCGAGCTTGATGCGCACGTTCTCGATCCACTGCCGGTACGGCTTGGCGGACGCGAACTGGTGCTTGAGTTCCTCGTCGTCGACGATGCGGCCCTGCTCGAGGTCGATCAGGAACATCTTGCCCGGCTGCAGGCGCCACTTCTTGACGATGCGGTGTTCGCCGATCGGCAGCACGCCGGTTTCGGATGCCATCACGACGAGGTCGTCGTCGGTGACGATGTAGCGCGCGGGGCGCAGGCCGTTGCGGTCGAGCGTCGCGCCGATCTGCTTGCCGTCGGTGAAGACCATCGCGGCCGGGCCGTCCCAGGGCTCGAGCATCGCGGCGTGGTACTCGTAGAAGGCGCGCCGGCGAGGATCCATGCCCTCGTGCTGCTCCCAGGCCTCGGGGATCATCATCATCGCCGCGTGCGCCAGCGGGTAGCCGGCCATCGCCAGCAGCTCGAGCGCGTTGTCGAAGGTGGCGGTGTCGCTCTGGTGCTCGAAGCTGATCGGGTACAGCTTCTTCAGGTCGTCGCCGAGCACCGGCGACTTCATCACGCCTTCGCGCGCGCGCATCCAGTTGAAGTTGCCCTTCACCGTGTTGATCTCGCCGTTGTGGGCGACGAAGCGGTACGGGTGGGCGAGCGGCCACTCGGGGAAGGTGTTGGTCGAAAAACGCTGGTGCACCAGCGCCATGGCGCTCGTGGTGCGCACGTCGGCCAGGTCGCGGTAGTACTGGCCGACCTGGTTCGCCAGCAGCAGGCCCTTGTAGATCACGGTGCGGCAGCTCATGCTGGGCACGTAGTACTCGCGGCTGTGGGTCAGCTTCAGCGCCTGGATGGCAGCGCTGGCGGTCTTGCGGATGACGTAGAGCTTGCGCTCCAGCGCGTCGGGCACGATGACGTCGGCGCCGCGGCCGATGAAGATCTGTCGGATCACCGGCTCCTTGGCGCGCACCGCCGGGCTCATCGGCATCTCGCGGTCCACCGGCACGTCGCGCCAGCCGAGCAGCACCTGGCCTTCGGCCTTCACAGCGCGCTCCAGCTCCTGCACGCAGGCCAGCCGCGACGCGTGTTCCTTGGGCAGGAAGATCATGCCGACGCCGAACTCGCCCGGCGGCGGCAGTTCGATCCCTTGCACCGCCATCTCCGCGCGGTAGAACTCGTCCGGAATCTGGATCAGGATGCCGGCGCCGTCGCCCATCAGCTTGTCGGCGCCCACCGCGCCGCGATGGTCCAGGTTCTCCAGGATCTTCAGGCCTTGCTCGACGATCGAGTGCGCCTTCTGCCCTTTGATGTGGGCGACGAAGCCCACGCCGCAGGCGTCATGTTCGGCCCCCGGCTGGTACAGGCCCTGATCGGCGAGCGCCGCTCGCTCCTGCGACGACGATGGGGTGGACGGGTGGCTCATGGCGCGCTCGTGTGTCGGCGAGGGAGCGCGCAGGTTACTGCGGTGCAGCAACCGGAGCAAGACCAACAAATGGGGTCAGACGATGCTAAATAATTAAGCCTCCGCAAATCTGCTAATTTGGGGCCATATCAACGAATGCGAGTTGGACGACCTCGCCGTCGCGGCTGAACGGGGCGGGCCGCCTGCTCGGCAACCCGTTCTGCAAAACTCGGCGTGCCCAGCACCCAGCCGTGTTCGGCCGCATTCACCAGGGCCAGCCGCTGGTCGCTGCCCCAGCCCTGATCCACCATCCGGCGGTAGGCCACCTCGCGGTCGAAGGGCGTATTGCCGAGAGCCCAGTAAACAGAGTGATCACTCACCAAGGGCAGGCGCTGGCCCAGATGATGGGCCCGGCTGGAGCGCGAGTCGTCCTTCAATTCCGCCTCGCCCAGGCGCCCGCCGGCTGTCTCGGCGAACAGCAGCGCCGCCAGCGCAAAGCGTGGGCTTTCGACGATGCCGGCCCGAAAGCGCCCATCCCACAAGGTGCCGCGCCGGCCGTGGCGGCGGTTGAAGGCGGCGACATAACTTCGCCCGACAGCCTGCATCGCGCGGCTGAGCGAGGCCGCGTGTTGTGGCTCGGCGAGCAGCAGCACCTGGCTGTCCGCCAGGCCCCAAGCATGGACCCGCAGGCCGTGTTGCGCCGAGGCGTCGGCCAGCGCCGCCAGGTAGGCCCGCCGATCGGCCTCGTCGGCAAACACGCGCTCGCCGTTGTGGCCGCGTTGCAGAACCAGGTGGCTGTGGCCCGGCACCGCCAGGCGGGGCAGGCGCGCCACGTCAGCGCCCCTCAATAGCCCGGGTCGAACAAGCGTTCGCCGGTGAGCCGGTGGTGCTCGCGCAGGGCAAAGCGGTCGGTCATGCCGGCGACGTAGTCCGCCACCGCGCGCGGCTGGTCGGCGCGCGCCGCATGTTCGGGCGGCATTTCCTCAGGCGTGTCGACATAGGCGGCGAACAGGTCGCGCACCACGCGGCCGGCGCGGTCGGTGGTCTCGCGCACTTGCGGATGCCGGTACAGCGACGCGAACAGGAAGCGCTGCAGGCCGCGGCTGGCATCGCGCATCTGGTCGCTGAAGCACAGCAGCGGCCGGCGCTGCGCGCGCACCTCCGCCACGCTGGCGGGGGCTGCCCGTGTGAGCGCCGCGCGGGTGTGGTCGATGACGTCGTAGACCTGGTGCGACAACATGCGCCGGATCGTCTCGGCCAACAAGCGGCGCGTGCCGTCGGCGGCGAGCGTGGGGTGCTCGGCCAGCGCTTCACCGATGAAACGCGCGACCAGCGGCAGCTCCGCCAGCTGATCGATCGAGATCAGACCCGAGCGCACGCCATCGTCCACATCGTGCGCGTTGTAGGCGATCTGGTCGGCCAGGTTGGCCAGCTGCGCTTCCAGGCTGGCTTGCGTGCCATCCAGGAAGCGCCGCCCGACGCCGCCCGGCTCGGCCGCCTCCAGGTCACGCGCATGTTTCAACGAACAATGCTTGAGGATGCCCTCGCGCGTCTCGAAACTCAGGTTCAGGCCGTCGAAACGGGCGTAACGCTGCTCCAGTTGGTCGACGACGCGCAAGCTCTGCAGGTTGTGTTCGAAGCCGCCGTGTTCGCGCATGCAGGCATGCAGTGCGTCCTGCCCGGCGTGGCCGAACGGGGTGTGGCCGAGGTCGTGGGCAAGCGCGATGGCCTCCACCAGGTCTTCGTTGAGGTCCAGCGCGCGCGCGATCGAACGGCCGAGTTGCGCCACCTCGAGCGAATGGGTCATGCGCGTGCGGAACAGGTCGCCCTCGTGGTTGAGGAAGACCTGGGTCTTGTAGACCAGGCGCCGGAAACCCGTGCTGTGCACGATGCGGTCGCGGTCGCGCTGGAAGGCGTCTCGCGTCGGCGCCGCGGGCTCGGCCATGCGCCGGCCGCGCGATGTGGCGGGGTCGCAGGCGTAGGGCGCTGGCACCGGCGCGACCTCAGGCCGCGGCGGCAGCGCCGGTGTGGGCGGCGATCACATCGCGCACGATCGACTCCGGCGCCGCGCGCAGGCCCGCGCGGCCGAGCGCCTCGATGACGACGAAGCGCATCTCGCCGCCCTCGGCCTTCTTGTCCAGACGCATCAGCTCGAGCCAGCGTTCGGCGCCGAGGTCGGGTGCCCGCACCGGCAGCCCAGCGCGCTGGACCAGCCGCGTCATGCGCGCCAGGAAGTCGGGCGGCATCAGCCCCAGCCGCACCGACAGGTCGCTCGCCATCACCATGCCGCAGCCCACCGCTTCGCCGTGCAGCCAGGCGCCGTAGCCCAGGCCGGCCTCGATGGCGTGGCCGAAGGTGTGGCCGAAGTTGAGGACGGCGCGCAGGCCCTGCTCACGCTCGTCCGCGCCGACGACCTGGGCCTTCAGTTCGCAGGAGCGGCGCACCGCGTGCATCAGCGCCCGCGGCTCGCCAGCCCGCAGCGCGTCGAGGTTGGCTTCGATCCAGTCGAGAAAGCCCGCGTCGGCGATCGGGCCGTACTTGATCACTTCCGCCAGCCCGGCGCTCAACTCGCGATCCGGCAGCGTGCGCAGGACATCGAGGTCGCACATCACGCGCCGCGGCTGGTAGAACGCGCCGATCATGTTCTTGCCCAGCGCGTGGTTGATCGCCGTCTTGCCACCCACAGACGAGTCGACCTGCGCCAGCAGCGTCGTCGGCACCTGCACGAACGGCACGCCGCGCATGTAGCTGGCGGCGGCAAAGCCGGTGAGGTCGCCGACCACCCCGCCGCCGAGCGCGAACAGCACCGTCTTGCGATCGCAGCCGTCGCCCAGCAGGCGGTCGAAGACGCGGTTCAGCGTTGGCCAGTCCTTGTGTGCCTCGCCGTCGGGCAGCGTGACGACGGAAACTGCGCGGTAGCGCGGCGCCAGCAGCGCGCGCAAAGCGCCGGCATACAAGGGGCCGACCGTGGTGTTGGTGACGATGACGGCCTGCGCCGCGGCAGGCAGGCCGGGCCAGCAAGCCGCCGCCGGATCAGCCAGCAGGCCGCGGCCGATGACGATGTCGTAGCTGCGCCCCTCGCTCAGCGCGATGGGAACCACGCAGTGCACTGCGGCGGCACCCGCGCCGACGGCGGTTCGATCATCCATGCCCATGCGTGCAGTTTAGAGGCAGGCAGCCACTCACCCGGCCGCGGAGCTTCGCCGAGCGCTGCCAGACATATCAATTTTGATATGATCCACGCATGTGGACTGTCGAAACCCTCAGCGCGGTGGTGGACAGCGAGGTTGAGCAACTCCCCGTGGACATGCGAGCCCGCCTTGCGCGGCTCGGCTCGATCATCGAGGCGGTGGGCTTTGCCGGGCTGCCGGCGGATACGGTGAAGCATCTGGAAGACAAGCTGTGGGAGTTGCGCCTGCGCGGCAAGGATGGCATCGCAAGGGCGATCTACGTGACTGCCGTCAGGCAGCGGGTGGTGATAGTCCGGGTCTATGTGAAGAAGACGCAGAAGACACCGAAGCACGAACTGGAACTTGCCCGGCGGCGGGCAAAGGAGGTCAAGTGACCAAGCTGAGAGACCTGCACACGAAGTGGTCGAATGAGCCGAGCTACCGCAGAGCCTACGACGCGCTGGAAGAAGAGTTCGCGCTGGCAGCGGCCATTGCCCAGGCGCGCAGCCGGGCCGGCCTCACGCAGGCCGAAGTGGCGCAGCGTATGCAGACGACCCAAAGCAGCGTTGCACGCATGGAGGCGGGGCGCACGACACCGTCCACGCGAACACTGGGCAAGTTCGCCCAGGCGGTCGGCGCGAAGCTGAAGATCAGTTTCGAGCCGGTGCGCAGCCGGTAAGGCGATCAAGCCGCCGGCTTGCGCGACGGATCGACCAGCCCCGCCAACTCGAGCTGCATCAACACCATGTTGACGAGCGTGGGCACCGACGGCCGGCCGGTCTCGATGATGTAGTGCGCACAGCGCCGGTACAGCGGATCGCGCTCGCGGAACAGGTCGCGCAGGCGCTTGAGCGGGTCGCCCACCTGCAGCAGCGGACGGTGCATGTCGTGGCGCAGGCGGCGAAACAGGTCTTCCGGTGTCGAGCGCAGATAGAGCACTGTGCCGTGCGCGCGCAGCGCATCCCGATTGGCCTCGCGCAACACTGCGCCGCCGCCGGTGGCGAGCACACTGCCTTGCCGCGTGCTCAGCTCGGCGACGACCTGCTGCTCGAGGTCCCGAAACGCGGCTTCGCCCTCGGCTTTGAAGTAGTCACGGATCGAGCCGCCGATGCGGCGCTCGATCTCGTGGTCGGTGTCTGCGAAAGCCAGCCCCAGCTGCCGCGCCAGATGGCGCCCGACGGTGGACTTGCCACTGCCGGGCATGCCGACTAGGGAGATCATCGCCGCGTTTCAATTGCGACCAGGCGCCGGCCAGCATGAGCCACGATGGCGTTAGGGTGCCTCGCCCTTCTCAGTGCTAACTTCAAGCACAGCCGTGCGGCCGAGCGTGTCAACAGCGACGACCGAAATGGTGGTCAAGCACGCCCCGGGCGCCACGAAGACATCGAAGTACCCGCTGCTCGGCCCTACCATCGTCACCGCCGTAGCAAACACAACGCTAGGCTGCGTGCTGTCGACTCTGTACGGGCCAGCACCGCCATAGATGTAGACCCGTCCCGCGTCGCCACCTCCGCAGGTGTTCTCGTCGGGCCCAGTCAGGGTGATCTCATCCGGCACGACGCTGAATTCAGTGAGCGATCCAGCAGACTCCCCGCCGCCGCCGCAGCCCATTGCCGTTAACAGGATCGCACATGCGAGTGCATTCGACCCAAGCTTGGTGAAGTTCATCCTTATTCCCATCCTTTGGTGGCGGCGGCGTTGCTGAGTTTTTGAACTATCGAACCGCAGTTCTCTCCGACACCACCTTCGGTGTCAGGAACACCAGCAGTTCGGTGCGCTGCGCTTCGCTGGTCTTGGTCTTGAACAGGTTGCCCAGGTAGGGGATGTCACCCAGCAGTGGCACCTTGCTCGTGGTCGTCGATTCATTCTGCTCATAGATGCCGCCGATGACGACGGTACCGCCGTTCTCCACCAGCACCTCGGTCTGCACTTCCTTGACGTTGATCTCGCGGCCGAGCGCCGTGAGCTGGCCAAGGCTGTCCTTGTTGATCTTCACTTTCATGCTGATGTTGCCCTCGGGCGTGATCTGCGGCGTCACCTCGAGCTTCAAGGTCGCCTCGACGAACTCGATCGCCGTTGCGCCCGAGCTGGTGGCGCGCTGGAACGGCACCTTGGTGCCCGAGCTGATGGTGGCCTTGATCTGATCGGCGGTGACGACACGCGGGCTCGACACCACCTTGCCCTTGCCGTCGGCCTCCAGCGCGGAGATCTCCAGGTTCAGGAAGCGGTTCGACGACGCGCCGAAGATCGACAGCGCGAAGGTGGCCGGGTCGTTGCCGCCTTGCGGCAGCGCGGGCAGGTTGACGAACTGGGTGTTGGCCGCCGCCGTAGCGCCAGGCGTCTGACCCGTCGCGCTGCCAATGCCCAAATAGTTACCGCCGATTGCAACGCGGTTGTCGCCACCGCCCCAGCCGCCAATGCCACCACGAGACGCCCGCAAGTCGTTGAAGCCGAGCTTGACGCCGAGCGACTTGCCGAAGGTGTCCGTCGCCTCGACGACACGCGCCTCGATCAGCACCTGGCGCACCGGGATGTCGATCTTGGCGATCATCTCCTGGATCTCTTGCAGCTTGGACGGCACGTCCGACACGAACAGTTGGTTCGTCCGCGTCTCGAAGATCACCGTGCCGCGCGGCGACAGGATGCGCGCCGCCGTGCCCGCAGTGCCGCCTGCCTGCCCCTGCCCGGTCAGGCCATTGGCAATCAGTTCGGCCTTCGCATAGTTGAGCTGGAACGACTGCGTGCGCACCGCTTCCAGTTCCGTCACCTTGCGCTTGGCTTCCAGGTCGGCCTGCTCACGCGCAGCCAACTCGTCCTTCGGCGCCACCCACAACACGTTGCCGCTCTTGCGCACACCCAGGCCACGCGCCTGCAGGATGATGTCCAGCGCTTGATCCCACGGCACGTCCTTCAGCCGCAGCGTCACGTTGCCGGTGACGGTGTCGCTGGTGACGATGTTGAAGTTGGTGAAGTCGGCGATCACCTGCAGCAGCGCCCGCACTTCGATGTTCTGGAAGTTCAGGCTCAGCTTCTCACCGGAGTAACCCGGGCCCTGCACCAGCTTGTTCGGGTCGACCTTGACGGTGCGCACTTCCAGCACGAACTGGTTGTCGGTCTGGTAGGCGCTGTGTTCCCAGTTGCCGCGCGCGTCCACCACCATGCGCACGCGGTCGCCGCTCTGGAAGGTGGAGATCGTCTGCACCGGGGTGCCGAAGTCGGTCACGTCCAGGCGCCGGCGCAGCGCGTCGGGCAGCGTCGAGCGCAGGAACTCGACGACGACGGTCTGGCCCTGCGGGCGGATGTCCACGCCCACCTGATTGCTCGGCAGGTCGACCACGATGCGGGCCGCGCCGTCCGGGCTGCGGCGGAAGTCCACCGCCTGCAGCGGCAGCTGGTCGCGGTTCTGCGGCTGCGCGAACTGGGTCTGCGCGGCCGGTGCGGCGGCTGCGGTGGCCACCGGCGCGCCGCTGTCGATGATGATCAAGAGCGCATTGCCGTCCAGCCGCGCCTGGTAGGTCGCGGCCTGGCGCAGGTTGAGCACCAGGCGTGTGCGGTCGCTGGCTTGCGCCACGTTGGCCGAGCGCAGGTTGCCCTGGTTGATCTCGACGCTGGAGCGCCCGAGCGCGCTGCCGACACCCGGCAGGTCGATCGCGATGCGCGGCGGCGTCTGGATCGCAAAGCCCGCCGGCACGCTGGCCAGCGGCTCGCTCAACTCGACACGCACGATCTCGCTGCCCGCCTGTTGCGTGCTGCTGATCGATCGGATCACCGCCTGCGCCCAAGCCGCGCCGGGCACGGTTGCAGCCGCCAGCACCAGGGCTGCGCCCCAAACCCGCCATGTCGACATGATGCGCTTCTCCTGTACGTGTTTCATCATCGCGCGTTCCCTTGCAGCTGCAGGTTCGTGCTGCGTTCGATCCACTCGCCAGCGGCGTCCTGCACGATCTCGCGCAGAACCAGTTCGGTTTCCGTCACGCGCGTGATCCTTCCGTAGTTCTGACCCAGGTAATCGCCCGCGGCCACCTGGTAGAGCAGGTTGTCCACCCGCAGCAGGGCATGCGGCCGGCCGGCGCGGTTGACGCTGCCCACCATCCTCATGCTGTCCAGCGGGTAGGCTTCCAGCGGCTCCTTGCGCCGGTTCAGCTCGGCCGCCAGCAGCGGGTTCGGCGCCGCCTGCTCCTGGCGCACCGAGGCGGCCATCTTCTGCGGGCTGAAGGGTTCGACCTTCTCGGCCGCCAGATAAGGCTGCGGGTCGAACCGCTTCGGGGCTGTGAGCGGCGGCACGTTGGGCTTGACCTCGCGCGCCTGCTGCTGCATCCAGCCCTGCAGCTCCTCGTTCTGGTCGCCACAGCCGGTGACAGCGGCCAGCGCCGCTGCCGCGGCGAGCGCGCCCAGCACATGCACGGCGGGGTGTCGGCTGATGCTCATTTCTTGGGTGCTCCCGCCTTCGTGCTGCGCTGCGCGGCCAGTTCGGCCTCGTCGAGGTAGCGGTAGGTGCGCGCGACGGCGTCCATGCCGAGCAGCGTGCCGTCGGGGCGTGCGGCGCCACTGGGGCCGATGTTCAGGTCGTGCAGCGTGACGATGCGCGACAGGTTCGCGATGTCGGCAGCGAAGGCGCCGATGTCGTGGTAGCGGCCGGAGACGCGGATCGTGATCGGCAGTTCGGCGTAGTAGTCCCGCACCGCCACCGCGCCGGGGCGGAAGAGGTCGAACTGCAGGCCGCGGCCGAGGCCGGCCTGGTTGATGTCCGACAGCAGCGCGTCCATCTCGGCCTTGCCGGGCAGCTGCTTCTCGAGCTGGGTCACGTACTCCTCGACCTGCTGCTTCTGCTTCAGCAGCTCGCCCAGGTTGACGGCCTGCCCCAGCTTGCTGCGGTAGTCGGCCTTCAGTGCCGGCTCGCGGGCACGTTCGGCCTCGAGCGCGTCGTTGGCGTCGGTGAGCAGCAGGAACCAGGCGATCGTGACCACCGCGGCGGTCACCAGCAGCCAGACCGCCAGCTTGGGCAGCGGCGGCCACTGGCCGGGCTCGTTGGTGTTGAGGCCGCGGAACTGCGCCGCCGCCTGCTGGAACATGGCGCCGACATCGACGCTGCTCTTGCGGGCCTTCTTGGCTTGGGTTGCCATCGCTCTTGTTCCTTCAGGATGCCTTGGCCACCGGCGCGCTCGGCGCGCTGGCGGCAGGGGCCGCGGCCTGCGGGCGCTTGAGCGTCAGCCGCATCGCGAAGTTGTACTGGCGCCGGCCGCCCTGGGCGGTCTGGGCGACGATCTCGACCAACTCGGGCTTGGACAGCCAGGTGGCGTTGTAGAGCGTGTTGCGCAGCAGTTCGGAGACCCGCTCGTTGGTCTGCGCGACGCCGGTGATGGCCACGTTCTGCCCGGTCTGCCGCACCGACGTGAGGTAGACACCGTCCGGCGTCTGCGCCACCAGGTCGTTGAGCAGGTGCACCGGCATGTTGCGGTCGGTCTGCAGGTCCTCGACCGACTTCTGGCGCGCCTTCAGCGCCTCGATCTCGGCGCGCAGATTCGCGACTTCCTTGATCTGCGCCTCGAGCTTCTTGATCTCGGTCTGCAGGAAGGCGTTGCGCGCTTCCTGCGCCGCCTTCATCTGGTCGAGCACGAACCACCAGCCACCAGCGAGCAGTACGCCGGCAAACGCAGCGACGCCGATGCCGGTGAAGAAGGCCTGCTTGCGGCGCTTGCGCTTTTCTTCCCGGTGGGGAAGCAGGTTGATGAGGATCACTGCATGAACCTCCGCATCGCCAGCCCGCAGGCCGTGAGGTAAGACGCCGCCTCGCGGCGCACCTTGCTCTCACGCACGCTGGCGGCGAGCTTCATGTTGTCGAACGGATTCACGACCATCGAGGCGAAGCCGGTCAGGTCGGTGACACGCTCCTTCAGGCCGGGCAGGGTGGCGGTGCCGCCGGCCAGCATCACGTAGTGCACCTTGTGGTGCGGCGTGCTGGTGAAGAAGTACTGCAGCGCACGGCCGATCTCCTGCGACAGGCTGTCGACAAAGGGCGACAGGATCGTCGAGTCGTAGTCCTCGGGCAGGTCGCCGGCGAGCTTCTTCTGCTCGGCCTCCTCGAACGAAAAGCCGTACTGGCGGCTGATCAGCTGCGTCAGCTGCGCGCCGCCAAAGGCCTGATCGCGGTCGTAGAGCATCTCTTCGTCGCGCAGCACTTTCAGGCTGGTGGTGTCGGCGCCGATCTCGAACAGCGCCACCAGCGCGTCCTTGCCGCTGTTGGGCAGCGCCTGGACGACGCGGCTCATGGCCAGCCGCGAGGCATGACTCTCGATGTCGAGCACGATCGGCTTCAGGCCGGCGGCCTCGGCCAGGCCCTGGCGGTCCTGCACGCGGTCCTTGCGCGAGGCGGCGATGAGCACCTCGACGTCGCCGACCGAGGTCGGGCTCGGGCCGACGACGCAGAAGTCCAGGCTGACCTCGTCGAGCGAGAACGGGATGTACTGGTTGGCCTCCTGCTCGACCTGGAGTTCGAGTTCCTCCTCGCGCAGGCCGGCGGGCAGCATGATGCGCTTGGTGATCACCGCCGACTGCGGCATCGCCATCACGACCTGCTTGGTGCGCGTGCCGCTCTTGTCGACGACGCGGCGCACGGCGTCGGCAACCTCGTCGAACTTCTCGATCTGGCCGTCGGTGATCCAGCCCTTCTCGAACGGCTCGCTGGCAAAACGCTCAAGGACAAACTCGCCGTTGGCGGTCTGCCCGAGTTCGACCAGCTTCACGCTCGACGAGCTGATATCCAGGCCGATCACCGCCGCGGACCGACGGCCTGACAAAGCGTCAACAAGGCTCACGAATCATCCTCCCACCGGGCGTGCAAACCACGCCCCGCAGCCAGTCGGAACTGTTAATAAGTTACTTCAATGCTAGCAGTAAAGCCTTTGTGCACCCTAGGAAAAGACGGGTGAAAGGGCGGCTTCTCGTTGTGTAACTCCGACGCCTTGCAGCGGCGACGGCAAACCAATGTAGTCGCCGCCGCGCCCTTCGTGCGCCGGGGTTTGCAGCGCCGTGCCAAGCAGTTCACGAACCGGCACTTGTCGCTGTTGCGCGCTTCCTATAATCCGGCGCAACCGCTGGCACGCCCCTCATGACTCAAGCAGACGGCGCGCGCGCGAGCGCCGCCCCCACCCCCCCATCGCGCACGCCGCCCCCTTGGTGGTTGCGTGCCTTCGCCTGGTTGTTCGGCGGCATGGCGGCGCTGGCGCTGGCGCTGCTGGCGCTGGTGGTGATCGCCCTGTCGGTCGCCTACCCCAACCTGCCCGAGATCAGGAGCCTGGTCGACTACCGGCCCAAACTGCCGCTGCGGGTGTACTCGGCCGACGGCGTGCTGCTGGGCGAGTTCGGCGAGGAGCGGCGCAACTTCGTGCCGATCGCGCAGGTGCCCAAGGTGCTGCAGAACGCCGTGCTGGCGAGCGAGGACGCCCGTTTCTTCGAACACGGCGGCGTCGACTACAAGGGCGTCATCCGCGCCGGCTTCGCGCAGTTCGCCGAAGCCAAGAGCCAGGGCGCGTCGACCATCACGATGCAGGTGGCGCGCAACTTCTACCTGTCGAGCGAGAAGACTTTCATCCGCAAGATCTACGAGATCCTGCTTGCGCTGAAGATCGAGAGCCAGCTCACCAAGCCGCAGATCCTCGAGGTCTACATGAACCAGATCTATCTGGGTCAGCGCGCCTACGGGTTCGCGGCGGCGAGCGAGGCCTACTTCGGCAAGCCGATGAAGGAGCTGAGCGTGGCCGAAGCGGCCATGCTGGCCGGGCTGCCGAAGGCGCCGTCGGCCTACAACCCGATCGTCAACCCGAAGCGGGCGACCGCGCGCCAGCACTATGTGATCGAGCGCATGCAGGATAACGGCTTCGTCAGCGCCGACGAGGCCCAGGCGGCACGCGCCCAGACGCTGCATTACCGCCGCCAGGCCGAAACCGGCGTGCACGCCGAGTTCGTCGCCGAAGCCGCGCGCCAGCTCGTCTTCGAGCGTTATGGCGAAGAAGCCTACAGCCGCGGCCTGAACGTGCATCTCGGCGTGCGCTCGGCCGACCAGATGGTGGCTTATCGCGCGCTGCGCCGTGGCCTGCTCGATTACGAGCAGCGCCAGGTCTATCGCGGCCCCGAGGCCTACGTCGTATTGCCCAGCGACGTCGAGAAAGTCGATGCCCGCGTCGCCGAGGCGCTGGCCGAACACCCGGACAACGGCGAACTGAAGGCCGCGGTCGTGCTCGAGGCATCGCCGCGCAAGGTGGTGGCGGTGCTCGCCAACGGCGATGAGATCAGCGTCACCGGCGCCGGCTTGCGGCCGGTGACATCGGGGCTCGCCGAGAAGGCGCCGCCACAAAAGCAGATCCGGCGCGGGGCCGTGGTGCGAGCGGTGCAAAACGACAAGGGCGATTGGGCGCTGACGCAGCTGCCGGAAGTCGAAGGCGCCTTCGTCGCGCTCGACCCGCAGACCGGCGTGATCCGCGCCATGGTCGGCGGCTTCGATTTCCGCAAGAACAAGTTCAACCATGCGACCCAGGCCTGGCGCCAGCCGGGCTCGGCGTTCAAGCCCTTCATCTACTCGGCGGCCTTGCAGCGCGGCTTCACGCCGGCAACCGTGGTCAACGACGCGCCGCTGTTCTTCAGCGCCGCCGCCACCGGCAGCCAGCCGTGGGAGCCGAAGAATTACGACGGCCAGTTCGACGGCCCGATGTCGCTGCGCCGCGGGCTCGCGAAATCGAAGAACTTGGTGTCGATCCGCGTCCTGCAGTCGATCGGCCCGGCCTTCGCGCAGGACTGGATCACCCGCTTCGGCTTCGAGGCCGACAAACATCCCGCCTACCTGACGATGGCGCTCGGCGCCGGCTCGGTGACGCCGCTGCAGATGGCCGACGGCTTCGCGGTGTTCGCCAATGGCGGCTACCGCATCGACCCGACCCTGATCGTTCGCCTGAGCGACGACAAGGGCAAGACCCTCTACGAGTACCAGCCGCCAGCGCTGGACGAGTCTCGCCGCGTGCTCGACGCGCGCAACGCCTTCGTGATGACCAGCCTGTTGAACGAGGTCACGCGTTCGGGCACCGCCGCGCGCGCCCAGGGCACCCTCAAACGGGCCGACCTCTACGGCAAGACCGGTACCACCAACGATTCGCACGACGCCTGGTTCACCGGCTGGCAGCCGAGCGTGGTGGCGACGGTGTGGATCGGCTACGACCAGCCGAAGAAGCTCGGTAGCCGCGAAACCGGCGGCGGCCTGGCACTGCCGGTGTGGATCGAGTACATGCAGCACGCGCTCAAGGGCGTGGCCGTGGCCCCACTCGAGCCGCCGCCGGGTATCGTCAACATCGGCGGCGAGTGGTTCTACGAGGAGTACAGCCGCGGCGCGGGTGTCGCCAGCCTCGGCCTGGAAGACGTCATGGCGCCGCCGAGTGCACCGACCGAAGACGAGCGCCAAGGCATTCTGGATTTGTTCAAGCGCTGAAGACGAGCGCGCGGCCCGCCTGAGCGCTCGCGCACTCGCTGAGCCGGGCATAGAACTCGCGACCGTCCTTGGTGTCGATCCAGAGTCCGCGCTCGTGCCGGAAGTGGTAGCCGCCCGAGCGCGCGGCAAGCCAGATCTCCTGCAACGGCGGCTGGGTGTTCACCACGATCTTGCTGCCGTTCGGGAACGCCAGCTCGAGCAGGCCGCCGGTGCGCGCGGCGTCGATGTCGATCACGTCGTCCTGCAGCCAACGGTCGACCTGCGCTTCGATGCCGGCCAACAGCGCCGCGCTGCGCTGCTGGTAGTCGCTGTCGCTCAGGGGCGTGTTCATCGCTGGCTAGAATGATTTCAACATGATGTTCAAGCACAGTTTAGTGGTCGTCGTGATGGCCCTGCTTGCCGCCTGCGGCCAGAAGGGGGCTTTGAAGCCGGCGGCGCCGGCAGCGTCGGCCGCCGTGCGCTGATGTCGCCCGCCCTGCCCGGCGCGCCCTTCGTGCACCGCCGCGACGGCCGGCTGCAGGTCGAAGAGGTCGCGCTCGACGAGCTCGCGCGGCGCCACGGCACGCCGTTGTACGTCTACTCGCGCAACGCGATGCGCGCCGCGGTGTCGTCCTACCAGCGCGCGCTGACCGGGCGGCCGCACCTGGTCTGTTATGCGATGAAGGCCAACCCCAGCCTGGCGGTGTTGCAGACCTTCGCCCAAGCCGGCTGCGGCTTCGACATCGTGTCGGGCGGCGAACTCGAACGTGTGCTCGCTGCCGGCGGCGACGCCGCGAAGACGGTCTTCTCCGGCGTCGGCAAGACACGCGCCGAGATGCGCCAGGCGCTCCAAGCCGGCGTGAAGTGCTTCAACGTCGAGAGCGAGGCCGAACTCGACACGCTCAACGAGGTTGCACTGGCGCTTGGGCAACGCGCGCCGGTCAGCCTGCGTGTGAACCCGGACGTCAACGCCGGCACCCACCCCTACATCTCCACCGGCCTGAAGGACAACAAGTTCGGCATCGCCCACGAGCGCGCGCTTGCCGCCTACCGCCACGCGGCCGCGCTGGCGGGTCTGCGGGTGGTCGGCATCGACTGCCACATCGGCTCGCAGATCACCGAGGTCGCGCCTTATCTCGACGCGCTCGACCGGCTGCTTGACCTGGTCGAAGCCGTCGAGGCGCAGGGCATCCCCATCCATCACATCGACGTCGGCGGCGGTCTGGGCATTCGCTACGACGACGAGGTGCCGCCCGACGCCGAGGCGTTGGTCACCGCACTCGTAGCGCGCATCGACGCGCGGGGCCACACGGCGCGCATGCTGATCCTCGAACCCGGCCGCTCGCTGGTCGGCAATGCCGGCGTGCTGGTGGCCGAGGTGCTGGTGCTGAAGGAAGGCGCGGCAAAGAACTTCTGCATCGTCGATGCGGCGATGAACGACCTGTTGCGCCCGGCCATGTACCAGGCCTGGATGCGCATCGAGCCGCTGACGTGGCGCGACGACACCCCCGCGCAGCGCTGGGACGTGGTGGGCCCGGTGTGCGAGTCCGGCGACTGGCTCGGCCGCGACCGTGAACTGGCGGTGCAGGCGGGCGACTTCATCGCCGTGTTGTCCGCCGGCGCCTACGGCATGGCGATGGCGAGCAACTACAACAGCCGCGCCCGCGCCGCCGAGGTGATGGTCGATGGCGAGCGCAGCCACGTGATTCGCGAGCGCGAATCGGTGCGCGAACTGTTTGCCCGAGAGACGCTTATCGACTCGTCGGACTGACTGGAGCCCCCTCTCGGAGGGGGCTCGGGGGAGCTGTACGTTCGGCCGCAGGCGGATCGGGCAAAGGCGCAGCCTTTACCCGATCCGGCCCTCTTCGACGGCGTGGCAGGCCACCTGGATGCCGGCAAAGGTCTTCAGCGCCGGCCGCTCGGTCGAGCAGCGTGCGTTGGCGTGCGGGCAACGCGGGTGGAAAGCGCAGCCGCTCGGCGGTTTGAGCGGGTTCGGCACTTCGCCCTGCACCGGCGTGCGCGCGCGGCCCGACATGTGGATGTCGGGGATCGCGTCCAGCAGCATGCGGGTGTAGGGGTGGCGCGGGCGCGCGAACAGCTCGGTCTTGGGCGACACCTCGACCAGCCGGCCGAGGTACATGACACCCACCTCGTCGGCCACATGGCGCACCACCGCCAGGTTGTGCGAGATGAACAGATAGGTCAGGCCCCGTTCGCGCTGCAGGTCCTTCATGATGTTGAGCACCTGCGCCTGCACACTCACGTCGAGCGCGGAGGTCGGCTCGTCGCAGACCAGGAACTCCGGCTGCGTGGCGAGCGCGCGCGCGATCGAGATGCGCTGGCGCTGGCCGCCCGAGAACTGGTGCGGAAACTTCTCCACATCCGCTGCCGCCAGGCCGACCGACAGCAGCAAATCGGCCACCTTGGCCTTCAACTCGTCGCTGCCGCTGGCCATGCCGTGTTCGCGCAGCGGCTCGCCGACGATGTCCAATACCTTCCAGCGCGGGTTCAGGCTGGCATACGGGTCCTGGAAGATCATCTGCATGCGTCGGTGCAGCGTGCGCGCCGCGTCCGAGTTCAGCGTCGTGCGTGTGTCCTGGCCGTCGAAGCGCACCGTGCCACGGGTCGGCCCGTAGAGCCCCACCAGCAACCGCGCGACCGTGCTCTTGCCGCAGCCCGATTCGCCGACCAGCGCCAGTGTCTTGCCACGTTCGATGCGAAAGCTGACGCCATCGACCGCATGCACGAACTGGCGCGGCTTGCGTTCGACGACGCGGTTCAGCCAGGGCGCGGAGACGTCGAAGGTCTTCGCGAGATCCTGCACCTCGACCAGCGCCGCGCTCATGCCGCTTTCCTCGTCGCCGTGTCGTGCAGCCAGCAGGCGGCATGCGTCGCACCGGCAGGCAGCAGGTTCGGCCGCTCGACGCGGCAGCGGTCGAAGGCCTGCGGGCAACGTGGGTTGAAGGCGCAGCCGGCGGGTATCGAGTTCAGGCGCGGCATCGAGCCGTCGATCTGCAAGAGCCGCTCGCGGTCCTCGTCCATCACCGGGATCGAGCCCATCAGCCCGATCGTGTAGGGATGCTGCGGCTGGTGGATGACGGCGGCGACAGGCCCGACCTCGACGATGCGCCCGGCGTACATCACCGCCACGCGGTCGCAAGTCTCGGCGATCACGCCCATGTCGTGCGTCACCAGCATCACCGCCGCACCATGCTCCTTGCACAGCCGCTTGAGCAGCGAAATGATCTGCGCCTGGATCGAGACGTCCAAGGCCGTCGTCGGCTCGTCGGCGACGATCAGCTTGGGCTCGGCGGCGAGCGCCAGCGCGATCACCACCCGCTGGCGCATGCCGCCCGAGAACTGGTGCGGGTACATGTCGATGCGCGCCTCGGCGGCCGGGATGCCGGTCTCCTGCAGCAGCTTGATCGCACGCGCGCGCGCGTCGCTCTCGTTCACCGGCAGGTGGGTGCGGATGGTTTCGATGAGCTGCCGGCCCACCGTGTAAAGCGGGTTCAGCGACGTGAGCGGGTCCTGGAAGATGGCGCCGATCTGGCGCCCGCGGATGGCGCGCATCTGCTCGTAGGGCAGGTTGTCGATGCGCTTGCCTTCGAGCAGCACCTGGCCGGCGGCGATGCGCCCGGGTGGCTCCAGCAGGCCGATGATCGCCGCGCCGGTGAGCGACTTGCCGGCACCGGATTCGCCGACGACACCGAGGATCTCGCCGGGCGCGATCTCGAACGAGATGTCGTCGATGGCGAGCAGGTTGCCGCGGCGCGTCGGGAATTCGACGCGCAGATTCTTCACCTCCAGCAAGGGCGCGGTCATCTCAGCCTCGGGTTGAGCGCGTCACGCAGCCAGTCGCCGAGCAGGTTCACGCTGAGCGCGATCAGCACCAGCATCGCGCCCGGGAAGATCGTGATCCACCACTCGCCGGAAAACAGGAAGTCGTTGCCGACGCGGATCAGCGTGCCGAGCGACGGCTGCGTCGGCGGCACGCCGACGCCGAGGAAGGACAGCGTCGCCTCGGTGATGATCGCCAGCGCCACCTGGATCGTCGCCAGCACCAGCACCGGCCCCATCACGTTCGGCAGCACGTGTTTGGCCATGATGCGCAGCGGCGCGACGCCGATGACGCGCGCCGCCTGCACGTACTCCTTGTTGCGCTCCACCATCGTCAAGCCGCGCACCGTGCGTGCGTACTGGACCCAGAAGCTGAGCGCGATGGCCAGGATCAGCACCGCAAAGGCGAGCGTGTCGTGCGCGTTCGGGAACATCGCGCGGCCGACGCCGTCGATCAGCAGCGCGATCAGGATCGACGGGAACGACAGCATGACGTCGCACACGCGCATGATGAAGGCGTCGGTCTTGCCGCCGACAAAGCCGGCCAGCAGCCCGAGGCCGACCCCTACCACCACCGACAGCGCCACCGACGCCAGGCCGACCAGCAGCGAGATGCGCGCGCCGTAGATCAGCGCCGACAGGATGTCGCGCCCCTGGTCGTCGGTGCCGAGCAGGTATTTGGAGCTGCCTTCCTCTTGCCAGGCCGGCGGCAGGCGCGCATCCGAGAGTTCGAGCGAGGCCAGGTCGAAGGGATTGTGCGGCGCCACCCAGCCTGCGAAGAGCGCGCAGAAGATGGTGACGAAGGCAACCGCCGCCGCCCCCATCGCCACCGGCGACGATCGGAAGCTGTGCCAGACGTCACTGTCGAAGAAGCGGAAACGCCAGCCCGGCGCCGCGACGGGGCCTGGCGAACTCACTGCGACTGCTTGACGCTGATGTACTTGAAGGGCATGAAGTTGTCCGCCAGCTGCGTCAGGGTGACGTTCTTCTTCATCGCCCAGGCCAGTGCCTGCTGATGCAGCGGGATGTGGCCGACCTCGTCGGTGTGGATCTTGAACGCTTCGCTGATCATCGCCTGGCGCTTGGTCTGATCGGTCTCACTCTGGATCTTCGCCGTCAGATCGTCGATCTTGGCATTGCTGTAGCTGCCGAGGTTGAACTGGCCCTGGCCCTTGTCGTTGGGCGTCGCCATCAGCGAGGCGAGCGGGTTGTGCGAGTCGTAGGTGCCGGGCGTCCAGCCGAGCAGGTAGAAGCTGGTGTCGCGGCGCAGGATCTTCGGGAAGTAGGTCGCCTTGCTCTCGGCCATCAGGTTGATCTTGACGCCGATGCGCGCCAGGTTGGCCGCCACCGCCTGGCAGATCTCGCCGTCGTTGACATAACGGTCGTTCGGGCAGTTCATGCCGACCTCGAAACCGTTCGGGTAGCCCGCTTCCGCAAGCAGTTTCTTGGCGGCCTCGGTGTCATGCGGCAGGCGCTTGTTCTGGTCGGCGACGAAACCCTTGATGCCCGGCGCGATCATCAGCGCGGTGGGCGTGGCGGCATTGCGCATCACGCGCGACTTGATGGTCTCGATGTCGATCGCCTGGTAGAAGGCCCGGCGCACGCGCACGTCCTTGAACGGGTTCTTGCCCTTCACGCTCGACGACAGCAACTCGTCGCGCTTCTGGTCCATGCCGAGGAAGATGGTGCGCAACTCGGGGCCTTGCATCACGGTCAGGTTCGGGCTCGCCTTCAGCCGCTCGACGTCCTGCAGCGGCACCGGCTCCATGACGTCGATCTCGCCGGACAACATGGCCGCCACCCGCGTCGCATCGTTGCCGATCGGCGTGAAGATCACCTCGTCGACATTGCCCTCGACCTTGCCCCAGTACGACGGGTTGCGCCCGAAGGTGCTGCGTGTAGTGGGCTGGCGTTCACGCAGGCGGTACGGGCCGGTGCCGTTGGAGCGGAACGACGCCGCGTTCTCGACGCCCTTGCGCTTGTCCACCGGCTTCTCGGCCTTGTTGTCCTCGCTCCACTTCTTGCTCATGATGTACACGAGCGAGATGACATCGGGCAGGATCGGGAACGGCGCTGTAGTCTCGATCTCGACCGTGTGGTCGTCGACCTTGCGCACTTCCTTCACCGACGAGGTGTAGCCCTTCATGTCGGAGCCGTCGCCGGCGGCGCGCGTGAAACTGAATACCACGTCGTCGGCGGTGAACGGCGTGCCGTCGTGGAATTTGACGTTGCGGCGCAGGTCGAAGCGCCACACCGTGGGTGAGGTCTGCGCCCACTTGGTGGCGAGCGCGGGCTCGAGCTGCAGCTTCTTGTCGCGGCCGACGAGCGGCTCGTAGACGTTGCCGGTGATCGACAACTGCAGCGACTCGTTGAGCGAATGCGGGTCCATCGACACCGCGTCGCCCTGATTGGCGACACGCAGCGTGGCGGCGTGCGTGACGGTGCAGGCGAGCGCGATGGCAGCGGCAACGGTGGTGGTCTTGAACAGGCTCATGGGGGACTCCTAGTCGACATCGGTAACGATGGGCAGCGACTGCTCCACCAGCGAGGCATACAACGCGGCACCGAGCGGCAGCACGTCGTCATTGAAATCGTAGCGGCTGTTGTGCAGAAAACAGGCACCCGGCCCGCCCTGGCCCAGCCGCAGATAGGCGCCGGGCTTGACCTGCAGCATGAACGAAAAGTCCTCCGCGCCCATGCTCGGCGCCAGTTGGCGCACGACACGCTCTTGTCCGACCAGGCTGGCGGCAACATCGGCGGCGAACTGCGCCTCGCGCTCGGCGTTGACGGTCGCCGGATAGCTGCGCTGGTAGTGCAGGCTGGCGGTAGCGCCGAAGCCCATCGCCACCGCCTCGACCATGCGCGACAGCCGCTCCTCGATCATGTCCTGCACGTCGCGCCGGAAGGTGCGCACCGTGCCGACGAGCCTGGCCTCGCGCGGGATCACGCTGTAGGCGCCGAGGTCGCCGGCCTGCATCGCACACAGGCTGACGACTGCCGAATCGACCGGGTTGACGTTGCGCGACACCAGGCTCTGCACGGCGGTGATGATGTGCGCGGCGACGAGCACCGGGTCCACGGCCAGGTAGGGGTGCGCGCCATGCCCGCCCTTGCCGTGCACGACGATCTCGATGCGGTCGGCGGCGGCCATCATCGGGCCGGCGTTGACGCCGATGCTGCCGCTGGGCAGCGACGGCCAGTTGTGCATCGCATAGACGCCACTGACCGGAAAGCGGTCGAACAGGCCGTCGTCGATCATCGCCTTGGCGCCGGCAAAACCCTCTTCGCCGGGCTGGAAGATCAGCACCGCCGAGCCGTCGAAGCGCCGCGTGGCGGCGAGATAACGGGCAGCGCCGACGAGCATCGTGGTGTGGCCGTCGTGGCCGCAGCCGTGCATCAGGCCCTTGGACGTCGAACGCCAGGCGAAGTCGTTCTCCTCCGTCATCGGCAGCGCATCCATGTCGGCGCGCAGCCCGGTCATGCGCGGACCGCGCCCGCGGCCGTGAATGACGCCGACGACACCGGTGCGGCCGATGCCGGTGTGCACTTCATCGACGCCACACACGCGCAGCGCCTCGGCGACCCGCGCCGCGGTGCGCGTCTCCTGGAAACCGATCTCCGGATGCGCATGCAGATCGCGCCGGAACGCGGTCAGCTCGCCGTGCCAGAGACTCAGGCGTTGGTAGGCGTCGGCCGCGGCCAGTTGCATGGGCTTCAGTGTCCGGCCGCGGCGGACTCGATGCGCAGCCGCGGGTCGACACGGAAGTACAGCAGGTCCACGATGAGGTTGATGACGACAAAGATGAGCGCGATCAGGCACAGATAGGCGGCCATCACCGGGATGTCGGCGAACTGCACCGCCTGGATGAACAGCAGCCCCATTCCAGGCCACTGGAACACCGTCTCGGTGATGATCGCAAAGGCGATCAGCGATCCGAGTTGCAAGCCGGTGATGGTGATCACCGGCACCAAGGTGTTCTTCAGCGCGTGACCGAAGTAGACCGCACGGTCGTGCAGGCCGCGGGCGCGCGCGAACTTGATGTAGTCGGTGCGCAGCACCTCGAGCATTTCGGCGCGCACCAGCCGCATGATCAGCGTCAACTGGAAGATCGACAGCGTGATCGACGGCAGCACGAGGTGGCGCCAGCCATTGGGGGTGAGAAACCCGGTGGTCCAGGCACCTATCGCGACCGTATCGCCGCGCCCGAAACTCGGCAGCACCTTGAAGGTGACGGCGAAGATCAGGATCAACAGGATGCCGATCAAGAAGGTCGGCAGCGAGACGCCGAGCAACGAGAAGGTCATCATCGCCTGCGCGAGGAAGTTGCCGCGCCGCAGCGCCGCGTACACCCCCATCGGGATGCCGACCAGCAGCGCGATCATCGCCGCCGTGAACGCCAACTCGAGCGTGGCCGGAAAGCGCTCGACGATCAACGACGAGACCTTGCGGCCCTGACGCAGCGAGAGGCCGAACTCGCCTTGCACGGCGTTGCCGACGAAGGCGGCGAACTGGATCGGGAAGGGCTGATCGAGCCCGAGGTCGGCGCGCAACTGGTTGCGCTGCTCGGGCGTGGCGTCCTGGCCCAGCAGATTGGTGACCGGGTCGCCGACATACTGGAACAGCATGAAGGCGATGAAGGCCACCGTCAGCATGACGACGACGGCCTGCAGCAGGCGGCGGAGGATGAAGGCGAGCATTTCAGGTCAGCCCGCGCCGCCGCGGGCCAAGAGCCACTGTCAGGGCGCGCCGCCGATCTTCACCGCCCGCATGTCGATGCGGTTGTCGGCCCGGTGGTACATCTCGACATCCTTCTTCATCGCCCACGGGATGACCTGGTTGTGCAGCGGGATGTGCGAGACATCCTGGTGGCTGAGCACCAGCGCCTGCTCGATGAGGTCGTTGCGGATCTTCTGGTCGACTTCCTTCTTGATGCGCTCGATCAGCGCGTCCATCTGCGGGTTGCTGTAGCGGCCGACGTTGTAATTGCCGTCGCCGCCGGCGCCCATCGAACGCACCAGCGACTGCAGCGAATACAGGGCGTCGAAGGTCGGCACGCCCCAGCCGAGCATGTAGATGCTGGCTTCGTGGCGCTGGATCATCGGGAAGTACGTCACCAACGGCAGCGTGCGCAGCTTGGCCTTGACGCCGATACGCGCCCACATCGCGGTGACCGCCTGACAGATCTCCTCGTCGGCGATGTAGCGGTTGTTCGGGCAGGCGAAGTCGACCTCGAAGCCCTGCGGATAGCCGGCATCAGCCAGCAGCTTCTTGGACGCCTCGGGGTCATAGGCCCAGCGTGCGTCGGCCTTCTTGCTCCAGCCGTTGACCTGCGGCGAAATCAGCGCGCCGGTCGGCTGGCCCAGACCGCGCAGCGTGACACGCGTGATCGTGTTGACGTCGATTGCCTGGTACAGCGCCTTGCGCACACGCACGTCCTTGAGCGGATTCTTGCCCTTGACGTTGCTGCCCGGCAGCTCATCGCGGAACTGGTCCATGCCGAAGAAGATGGTGCGGTTCTCGGCACCGTCCATCACCTTCAGGTTGGCGGCCGAGCGCAGCTTGGGCAGGTCGGCCGGCGACGGGTCGAGCACCATGTCGACCTCGCCCGACAGCAGGGCCGCCACGCGTGTGGCTTCGGCCTTGATCGGCGTGTAGACGATCTCGGTCACGTTGCTGTCCATCTTGCCCCACCAATTGGGGTTGCGCGCCAGCACCAGCTTCACGTCCTGGTCCCAGCTCTTGAGCATGAACGGGCCGGTGCCGTTGGCGTTGCGGTGGGCGTAGTTCTCGTCCTTGGTCTTGATGTCCTTCGGCTCGGTCGACTTGTTCTTCTCCGACCACTCCTTGTCCATCATGCGCAGCTCGGTCAGCTGGCGCATCAGCACCGGGTTCGGGCCCTTGGTGAAGATGTCGATCGTGAAATCGTCGACCTTGGCGATGCGGTCGATGCCCTGGATGTAGGGGCCGTAGTTCGAGGTCTTGGCCATCGCCCGGTTGAGCGAGAACACCGCGTCGTCCGCATTGAACGCCGCGCCATCGTGGAACTTCACGCCCTGGCGCAGCGTGATGCGCACTTGGTCGGGCGACATCTGCTTCCACGCCGTGCCCAGCATCGGCTCGAGGTCGAACTTCTTGTTGTAATAGAACAGCGACTCGTAGACGGCCGCGTGCACGCCGTTGCCGAGCGCGTTGTTCTGCGAATGGATGTCCCAGGTCGGGATGTCGCTGGCGCTGGCCCAGCGGAAGGTCTTGGCAGACGCGGCGAGCGGCGCAGCGGCGAGCAAAGCGGCGGCAACGATCGTGCCGATTGCGGACGTTGTGGGGGTTCGCACCATGATGGGGACTCCGGGACTTGAGAGTGCAGGATCATCCGCAAACGACGTGCCCGCCGCCAAGCGGGGGAACCCGCACGCTGCGACCAGCTCGCAGCCTCGATCATCTCTCGACCAGCTGTTTGGGCGTCACGTTTCCAGCGCGCGCAAAAGCTTCGGATGCTTGACAGCAACCTTCAGCAGGGTGCGCGCGGCACCCGTGGGCTCCCGGCGCCCTTGCTCCCAGTCTTGAAGAGTCCGTGCCGACACGCCCAACAACTGTGCGAACTCCTGCTGCGACAGGCCGACACTGGCTCGTGCCTCGGCGGCAGCGGGCAGCTTGACCTTCGAGACGCGAGCGGCCTGGCCGTGCCGCATCTGCTTGACCGAGGCCAGCAGGTCCGCTTGAAATTTCTGAACTTCAGATCGCATCTTCGACCCCCTTCTTCAGTTGCGCGAGGAACGTCGCGGGCAAGTTGTCGAACTTCGCTTTGGAGTAAACGATCAGCAGCCACACCGCACCGTCTGGCGCGAGGAAGTAGATGACACGCGCACCGCCACGCTTGCCCGTGCCCGACCTTGACCATCTGACCTTGCGACAACCGCCGGACTCACGAATGATGTCTCCGGCTTCCGGATTGGCAGCAATGAAGTTGATGAACTCTTGGCGCTCGGCCTCGGACCAAACTTCGGCCGCGTATCGGACGAAGACCGTTGTTTCGGCAACCGTGCGCATGCCGCATGCTACGGCATTGCCGTATTTGGTGCAAGGCGACGCTTAGGTGTGCAAGTCGGCTGCCGGGAGGGCGACCACCTCCAAGATCGCCCATGCTGGGCGCACCAAAAGAAAAGCCGCCCCGAGGGGCGGCTTGATCTTCGCGGATGCGAGCGGCCGTATGGAAGGCCGCCGCGATCTTAGAAGTTGTGCTTGATGCCGAAGTCGTAGCCGGTCTTGCTGTCCAGTGCAGCGCCCGTCACCGGATGGTGCTTGTTCTGCATCACATCGGCGTACAGCGTCGTGCGCTTGCTCAGGCTGTAGTGGTAGCCCAGCGCGAAGCCCTTGGCCAAATTAACGTTGTCGGTCTTGTTCTTCAGCACACCGTAGCTGGCACGGAACTCGCCAGCACCAATCGGCGCCGTTGCGCTCAGCAGCCACGACTGTCGGCGGTCACCGTCAGCGCTATCGCCACGGCCGAAGAGGCCACCCAACTTGAATGCGCCAAAGTTGTAGGCGCCATTCACCGTCATCCAAGTGGCGTTATCCACAATTTCCTGGCCGGTACGTTCATAGCCGAGGCCGAACGTGAAGGGGCCGCCAGCGTAGCTGATCGCGAAGTTGACCGGCTTGTTCTGGAAGTTGTTGATCGCGTCGGTCGCCTCGGCGATCTGGGCGCCGAAGGTGAAGCCGCTCATCGACAGGCGATACGTCAGCGAGCTGTCGTTACGCACGCGGGCGACACCACCACCGGTGATCGTGTTGTTCAGGCCATTGCCTTGCGTGCCAGACACCACGGTGTCCCAGCCCCACGGGTCAGCGGTCAGTTGCGACTGCAGGAACGCCGTCGTGTACTCGCGGCCCAGGACAACCTGGCCAAAACCGCCTTGCAGGCCGACGATCGAACGGCCACCCCACATGCGGGCGGGATCGCTCATCGCGCCGGTGTCGGCGTTGTAGCGGTGTTCGATGTTGAACAGCGCCGACAGGCCGCCACCCAGATCTTCCACGCCACGCAGGCCGACACGGCTGCCGGAGCCGTTGACCATGTTCTTGGCCGAGCTGCCCGGGCCCTTGCCGATCGACAGGTCGACACGGCCGTACAGGGTCACCGAAGACTGCGCCGACGCGGCGCCAGCGAACGCACCGAGCACAGCCAGAGCGAGCAGAGATTTTTTCATTGCATTGATCTCCTAAGTTGGAAATACGACAGAGGTCCCGATCGTCAGGAACCTCAGCAGGGACTGCCCGCCGCGAGGCTGATCAGGCCAACCTCCTCAACGGAAGTTGGGTGTATTGCACCAGACGGCCGCGCCGGATGCCAGCTTCAACCCGGCTTTTCGCCCGGGCCTGTTGTCTCGGCACAACGAGCCTGTCGGCTATTCTTCCGGCATGCGAAATGCCATCGACGCCTGGTTGAGCGCGGCCGACAGCGCCCGGCGCACCTTGACCGGCAGCGCGGTCGCCGGCCGCCCGGTGCCGCAACCCGGCGCCGTCACCGAGCCGGCCCTGACGCCCGCCCAGCAACGCCTGTCAGGCGCGCTGATGCGGGTCAATCATGTCGGCGAGGTTTGCGCCCAGGCCCTGTACCAGGCGCAGGCGCTGACGGCCCACACGCCGGCGCTGGCCGAGACCATGGCCGGCGCGGCCCGCGACGAGGCCGACCACCTGGCCTGGACGGAACAGCGGCTGGCCGAGTTGGGCGCGCGGCCGAGCCTGCTGAATCCGCTCTGGTACGCCGGCGCGTTCATGATCGGCCTGGCCGCCGGCCGTGCCGGCGACCGTGTCTCCTTGAGTTTCGTCGTTGAGACCGAGCGCCAGGTCGAACAGCACCTGGCCTCGCATCTCGACCGCTTGCCGGCTGAGGACGCCGCATCACGCGCGATCGTGGCCCAGATGCGCAGCGACGAAGCGCGCCATGCGCAGAGCGCTCAGTCGGCCGGCGGTGTTGATCTGCCGCTGCCCGTGCGAGGGCTGATGCGGGCCGCCGCACGTGTGATGACGCGCACCGCGCACTACCTGTAGCTCAGACCGCGCGCAGCTCGTGGCTGTGGGTGATGGCGGCGGTCTTCGCGAGCATCGCGGTCGCCGAGCAGTACTTCTCGTGCGACAGATCGACCGCCCGCGCGACGGCGGCCTCGTTCAGGTCGCGGCCGCTGACCGTGAAGTGGAAGTGGATGCGCGTGAAGACCTTGGGGTCGGCCGCGGCGCGCTCGGCCTGCAGCTTGACCTCGCAGCCCCGCACGTCCTGCCGGCCGCGTTTGAGGATCAGCACCACGTCGTAGGCGGTGCAGGCGCCGGTGCCGGCGAGCACGGTTTCCATCGGCCGCGGCGCCAGGTTGCGGCCGCCGCCGTCGAGCGCGCCGTCCATCGTCAGCAAGTGTCCGCTGCCGGTCTCGGCGACAAAGGCCATGCCCAGGCCGGGCTGCCACTGGATGGTGCATTCCATGCGCGAAGACGGTGCAAACTGTCTAGACAAGCGCGATTGTGCCCGTTCGACAGCCCTCCCTAGGGCTGGGCCGGCCAAGGTTATTGCACCGCAGCATGCAGGCGACTAGACTGTCTTCATCGGTCGCGTGCTGCGACCGCCGTTTGTCTCCTCCACCTCCTCCATTGGTGGATTGGGCCCGGAGCCGCAAGGCCCCGGGCCTTTTTCTCGCCGGTTCACTGAACGGTATGATGCGCCGCAACAACTTGTGACGCCGCGCTGCCCAACCGATATGGCCCGCACCAGCGCCCGGCGCACCCATCCCGACTACCTGCGCAAGATCCTGACGGCGCGTGTTTACGACGTCGCGGTCGAGTCGGCGCTCGAACCGGCACGCGCGTTGTCGCGCCGCCTCGGCAATCACATCCTGCTCAAGCGCGAGGACCAGCAGCCGGTCTTCAGCTTCAAGCTGCGCGGCGCGTACAACAAGATGGCCCAGCTCGACGCCGAGCAGCTGAAGCGGGGTGTCATCTGTGCGTCCGCCGGCAACCATGCCCAGGGTGTCGCGCTGGCCGCGCGCAAGCTCGGCACGCAGGCACTGATCGTGATGCCGACGACGACGCCGAAGGTCAAGGTCGACGCCGTCGTCGCACTCGGCGGCGAGGTGGTGCTGCACGGCGACAGTTATTCCGACGCCTACGAACACGCGCAAGTCCTGCAGACCGAGCGCGGCCTGACCTTCGTGCACCCCTTCGACGACCCGGACGTGATCGCCGGCCAGGGCACGATCGCGATGGAGATCCTGCGCCAGCACCAGGGCCGGCTCGACGCGATCTTCGTCGCCATCGGCGGCGGCGGGCTGATCGCCGGTGTCGCGGCCTATATCAAGGCGGTGCGCCCCGAGGTGAAGGTGATCGGCGTGCAGACGGTCGATTCCGACGCCATGGTTCGATCGGTACGCGCCGGCAAACGCGCCACCCTTGCCGATGTGGGGCTGTTCTCCGACGGCACCGCGGTCAAGCGGGTGGGCAAAGAGACCTTCCGCCTCGTGCGCACGCTGGTCGACGACTTCGTGGTCGTCGATACCGACGCCGTCTGCGCCGCCATCAAGGACGTGTTCCAGGACACCCGCAGCATCCTCGAGCCGGCCGGCGCCTTGAGCGTGGCGGCGATCAAGCAATACGTCGAGACGCACAAGCTCAAAGGCCAGACCTATGTCGCCATCACCGGCGGCGCGAACATGAACTTCGACCGCCTGCGCTTCGTCGCCGAGCGCGCCGAGTTCGGCGAGCAGCGCGAGGCGCTGTATGCGGTCACGATCCCCGAGGAGCGCGGCTCGTTCAGGCGCTTCTGCGCACTCATCGGCCCGCGCGCGGTGACCGAGTTCAACTACCGCATCTCGGCCAGCGACGAGGCGCATGTCTTCGTCGGCATCGCGATCCAGCGGCGCGACGAGGCGGGGCGCATCACGCGCAATTTCGAGCGCCACGGTTTCGCCACGCTCGACCTCACCGACGACGAACTGGCGAAGGAACACGTGCGCCACATGGTCGGCGGGCGCAGCGTGCTGGCGCGCGACGAGCGGCTGTTTCGCTTCGTCTTCCCGGAGCGGCCGGGCGCGTTGATGCGTTTTCTCGCGGCGATGGACCCGGGCTGGAACATCAGCCTCTTCCACTACCGCAACCAGGGCGCCGACTACGGCCGCATCCTGGTCGGCATCCAGGTGCCGGCGGGCGACCAGAGGGCCTTCGCCGCTTTCCTCGACACCCTCGCCTACCCCTGCATCGAGGAAAGCGACAACCCGGTCTACCGCCTCTTCCTTCGCTAAGCCTTGCTTACACTGTCGTGCATGGCCGCGCCCGCACGATCGCTCGTTTCGCCAACTTCCAGCCCGCTGCTGGAGCGCGCACTGCGCGACAAGCTCGCCCAGCGCAGCGAAACCACCGGCAGCCTGGGCGAGCTGGAGCCGCTGGCGGTGCGCCTGGGGCTGATCCAGAACACCCTCAAACCCCGGCTGCGCGAACCGCAACTGGTGATCTTCGCCGCCGACCACGGGCTGGCGGTGGACGGCATCGTCGAGCGGCGCAGCACGCGCGAACAGGTGGCCCAGTTGCTCAGCGGCCAGATGCCGGCGGCGGTGTTCGCGCGCATCCAGGGCCTGGACCTGACGGTCGTCGATGCCGGCGTCGCCGAAGACCTCGGCGCGCACGACCGGCTGCTGATGCGCAAGATCGCGCACGGCACCCGCAACGCCCGCGCCGGCCCCGCCATGAGCACCGAAGGTGCCCATGCCGCCATTCGCGCCGGGATGGAAATCGGCGATGCCCTGCGCGGCAATGCTGTCGCTTGTGCCGGCATCGGCGTCGGCAGCGACTTGAGCGCCGCCCTCGTGCTGGCGCAACTCGCCGACGTGCCGGTGCGCGATCTGCTGAGCAGCGGGCTGTCGTCGCCGTCGCTCGGACACCTGCTCGCGGTGGCGCAGGGCGCGCAGGCGCGCCATCGCGGCGTCGCCGATCCGGTGGAGGTCCTGGCCGCTTACGGCGGCTTCGAGATGGCGATGATGGCGGGCCTCATGCTGGTCACCGCCGGCAAGCGCCATCTGCTCCTGGTCGACGGCATGGCCGCCTGTGCCGCGCTGATGATGGCCGCGCGCATCGCACCGGCGGTCACCGACTACTGCGTCTTCTGCCGCAGCCACCGCCACGAGGGACTGGACCTCGCGCTGCACCTGTTTCAGGCCGCCGCGCTGCTCGAGCTGGGCATGCAGAGCACCGACGGCACCGGCAGCGCGCTGGCCTGGCCGTTGGTCAAGTCGGCAGCCGCATTGTTGACCGAGGTCGCCGACGGTCAGGACCCGGGGCCCTCGCGTCCGGGTGGCGGTGCCAGCGTCTCCGGCGGCATCGAAACGATCATCATCGGCGGCGCTTGAGCGCTCGCCGGGCCGCGGGTCCGCCGGTCAGCTCGTCGGCAGCACCGGCGAGCCGCCGGGCGGCGGCACGATGATCGGCTGTTGGGGCCGCAGCGGCTGCAAGGGCTGCACCGGCACGTGGGGCGGCGCGACGATCGCGCCCGCGGGCGGCAGGGTACCGGTCGTGGGCGGCGGCAGCAGCGGCAGCTCCAGCTGCACGGCAGCGGTGCCGCCGGACGGCCCCAGGCTGACACCCCGCGCGCTGATGGTCTGCAGGTGCCAGTCTCCATCGACCAGCGCACCGACGCGGTAAGGCCGCGCCGGTTTGCCGTCGACCGCGATCAGCGCCACCCCCGGCCCGCGCGTGCCGGCGCGGGGCGCGGCGACGCCGATGAGCTGGAAGCGGCTGGCCTCGGGCGGCGGCACCACCGCCGGCCCTTCGTCCGTGGGCGGCGCGCCGAAGACACGCGCCAGGTCACCGCGCAGCGGCGCGGCGGCCACGGTGCCGGCGTGAGGCGGCGCGGCAGGCGGGGTGACAACAAGCTCGAGCCCCCAGTACACCGCGCTGGCCGCAACCAGGGCCCAGATCACGAAAGCGGCAAGGCGGGCTGACATGGGCGGCGATTATCATGGATCGATGACCCCGAACCGCCTGCTCCGCCGCTTTGCCGTCCCCGCCGCCGCGCGCCGAAGCGCGCAGGGCTTCACGCTGATCGAGTTGCTGGTGGTGCTGGTCATCATCGGCGTGCTGGGTGCGCTGATCGTGCCCAACCTCATCGACCGCGCCGACGACGCCCGTGTCACCGCGGCGCGCACCGATGTCAACAACCTGGTGCAGGCGCTCAAGCTCTACAAGCTCGACAACCATCGTTATCCGACCCCCGAACAGGGCCTGGACGCGCTGGTAAAGAAGCCCACCGCCGGCACCGTGCCGGCCCAGTGGCGCGCCTACCTGGACAAGCTGCCCAACGACCCCTGGGGCCGGCCCTATCAATACGTCAATCCGGGCGTGAAAGGCGAAATCGATGTCTTCAGCTACGGCGCCGACGGCCAGTCCGGCGGTGAGGGCAAGGACGCCGACGTCGGATCCTGGCAATAAGCGGTTCCATTCGCGCGGCTTCACGCTGATCGAGTTGCTGGTGGTGCTGGCGCTGGTCGCCATCGCCGCCGGTGTCGCCGCCTTTGCGCTGCCCGACGGCCGCCAGCGCCAGCTCGAACAGGAGGCCGCACGCCTGGCGGTATTGCTCGAATCGGCGCGCGCCGACGCGCGGGCCAGCGGCCTGGCGGTGCGCTGGGAGCCGGCGTCCGCCGACGCCAGCGACGGCGCGGCCTTCCGCTTCATCGGGCTGCCGCCGAACGCGGGCCTGCCGCAGCGCTGGCTGGGCGAAGGCCTCAGCGCCGAGGTGCTGGGCGCTCGCGCAGTGCGCCTCGGCCCGGAGCCGCTGATCGGCGCCCAGCGCATCGTGTTGCGGCTGGGCGAGCGCCGGCTCGACCTGGCAACCGACGGCCTGGGTCCGTTCCTCGTCGTGGAGGCTGCGCCGTGAGACGGCATGCCGGCCGCGGTTTCACCCTCATCGAGGTGCTGGTGGCGCTGGCGATCGTCGCCATCGCGCTCGGCACCGGTCTGAAGGCCGCCGGCGCGCTGACCAACAACGCCGAACGCCTGACCGACGTGGTGAGCGCGCAGTGGTGCGCCGACAACCAACTCGTCGGGCTGAAGCTCGCTCGCCAGTTCCCGGGCATCGGCGAGAGCCCCTTCGCCTGTGACCAGCTCGGCCGCGCGCTGCAAGGCACGCTGGTGGTGCAGCCGACGCCGAACCCGAACTTCCGGCGTGTCGATGCGCGCATGGCCGACGAAAACGGCCAGCCGCTGTTGACGCTGTCCACGGTATTGCCCCGCTACTGATGAAACCGGCGCGCGGCTTCACCCTCGTCGAAGTGCTGGTCGCGCTCTTCGTCATGGCGCTGCTGGCGGCGATGGCCTGGCAGGGGGTGGACAGCATGCTGCGCGCGCGCGAGGCGGGACAGGCGCGCATCGAGCGCACCTTGCGGCTGGCGACCGTGCTCGCGCAGTGGGAGCACGATCTGCAGGCCGTTCACACGAACACCGTGTTGCCGTCGTCATTGGCCTTCGACGGTGCCTCGCTGCGTCTGGTGCGCGATGTGGACGACGGCCTGCAACTGGTCGTCTGGGCGCTGCGCGAGGGGCGCTGGCAACGCTGGGCCTCGCCAGCCGCGCAGCGCGGCGACGAGTTGCAGCAGCACTGGTTGGCGAGCCAGCAGCTGCGGGGCGGCGAGCCGGGGCAGCTGACGGTGCACGAAGGCATCGCCGCCTGGCAGGTGTATTTCTTTCGCGGCAACAGCTGGAGCAATGCGCAGTCGAGCGGCGACATGGTCCAGGTTCCCGAGCCCCCGCCCATCGCCGCCAGCGGCGCGGGCAGTGCGCCGCAGCAGCCGCCGCAGCGCCTGCAGGCCGCGCTGCCGAGCGGCGTGCGCCTGATGCTGCAGTTTGCCGACGGCGACAACCGCGTCCTGACGCGCGACGTGTTGCTGGGGCCCCAGCTGCCATGAAACGCACCCAGTCCGGCAGTGCACTGCTGCTCGCGATGCTGATCCTGACGCTCGTTGCCAGCCTGGCCGCGGGCATGGTGTGGCAGCAGTACCGCGCGATCCAGGTCGAAGCAGCCGAACGCGCGCGCACGCAGGCGGCGTGGATCCTGCTCGGCGCGCTCGACTGGGCGCGCCTGATCCTGCGCGAAGACGCCCGCAGCAGTGCCAACCTCGACCACCTCGGCGAGCCCTGGGCGGTGCCCCTGGCCGAAGCGCGGCTGTCGAGTTTCCTGGCCGCCGACCGCGACAACACGGTGTTCGCCGACGACGAGGGCCTGCAGGCTTTCCTGTCGGGTCAGATCAGCGACGCCCAGGCGCGTTTCAACCTGCGCCATCTGGTCGACGACGAGGGCAAGCTGGCGCCGACCCAGGTCGCGGCCCTGCAGCGCCTGTGCGACGCCGCCGGCGCCCCGAGCGAGGCGGCCGCCCGGCTCGCCGAAGGCTTGCGTGCGGCCTGGGCCGGCGAGGCCGGCGCGCTGCTCGCGCCCGACGATGTGAGCGAGCTGCAGCGCTTCGGGCTCGACGCCGGAGCCATCGAGCGACTGCGCGGCTGGATCATCCTGCTGCCGCAACGCACGCCGCTCAATCTCAACACCGCGCCGCGTGAGGTCATCGCCGCCGCGGTCGACGACCTGGACTTGAGCAGCGCCGAACGCATCGTGTCGACACGCGCCCGCACGCCCTTCAAGAGCCTGGCCGAGGTGCAGGTGCTGCTGCCTGCGGTGCAGCTCGACCCCAACCGCGTCGGCGTCGCATCGCGCTACTTTGAGGTCCAGGGCCGGCTGCGGCTGGAGAACCGCGTGCTCGAAGAGCGCTCGCTCGTCGAGCGCCGGCAGCTCGACATGATCGCGCTGACCCGCCAGCGTGTGAACCGCTTGGCATTGCCTTGAGCGTCGCTGCCGGCGCGCGGCTGGCCTTGCCTTATCCTCGCGCCCAGCTATGTGCCCCCACGCTCACATTCGTTCGCTGCCCCCTGGGCCCCGCAGGGCCCTCTTCGTGGCCCCGGGGGCGTCCGCCCTCCTAGAGGCGGCTCGTCGGAGGCCGACATGACTGTCCTCGTCGTCCTGATCCCGCCGCGCGACCGCGCTGCACCGCCGTCGGCTGCCGCGCGTGACGGGCTCGAATACGCCTACGTGCTGTCACCCGACGGCCTGGTGCTGGCGGCGCAGGGGCGCGCGTTGCCGGCGCAGCTGCCACGTGCCGACAGCGTGGTCGCCGTGCTCGCCGACGCCGACGTGAGCTGGCAGCGCCTCGCCCTGCCACGCGCGCCCGCCGCGCGCCTGCGTGCCGCCCTCGTTGGCAGCCTCGAAGAAGCGCTGCTCGACGACCCGGACAGCCTGCACTTCGCGCTCGCCCCCGGCGCCGCGGCCGGCCAGCCGACCTGGGTCGCGGTGAGCCACAAGGCCTGGCTGCAGGCGCACCTGGGGGCGCTCGAAGCGGCCCGGGTGCCGGTGGCGCGGGTGGTGCCGTCGAGCTGGCCGGACGAGCCGCCGAGTGGCCACTTCGACGCCGACACCGACGCCGGCGCCCCGCTGCGACTGGCCTGGGCGCACGCCGACGGTGTGGCCCAGTTGCGCCTGCAAGGCACGCTCGCGCGCAGCCTGCTCGGGGGGCTGCCGAATGCCGTGGACAGCGGCGCGCGCTGGAGCGCCAGCCCGGCCGCCGCGGCGCCGGCCGAGCGTTGGCTCGGCAGCCCGGTCGTCGTCATGACCGACGAGCAGCGTGCGCTGCAAGCGACGCGCTCGTTGTGGAACCTGCGCCAATTCGACCTCGCGCCGCACCACCGCGGCGCGCTCGCGCTGCGTGACGGCTGGCAACGATTTCTGGCCCCGGGCTGGCGCCCGGTGCGCATCGGGTTGGCCGCGCTGCTCGTCCTGCAGGTGGTGGGACTCAATCTGTGGGCCGGGCAGTTGCGTGGCCAGGTGCAGGCGCGCAAGGGGGCGATGGACCAGTTGCTGCGCGACGCCCATCCGCAGGTGCGATCGGTGCTCGACGCCCCGTTGCAGATGCAGCGCGAGACGGACGTGCTGCGCGCCGCCGCCGGAAGGCCCGGCGACAGCGACCTGGAGTCGCTGCTCGGTGCCGCCGCCGCCGCCTGGCCCGACGGCATGGCGCCGGCGGCCGGCTTGCGTTTCGAGGCCGGCCGGCTGAGTTTCCCTGCCGCCACCTGGGCCCCGGCGCAGCGTGAGCAGTTCAGCGCCCGGCTGCGCGCCGGCGGCGTGCGGGTCGAAGCCCAGCCCGACCAGAGCCTGACCCTGAGCCGCACCTCATGAACCCTCGCCTCGACCAGACCACTGCCGCGCTGCGCGCACGCTGGGCGGCGCTGGCGCCGCGTGAGCGGCGTGCCGCCTCCGTCGTGCTGGCCGTGCTCGCTGGCTTGCTGCTCTGGCTGCTGACCATCCGCCCGGCCTGGCAGGCGACCCGCGCCCTGCCCGCCGAGTTGCAGCGCCTGGACACGCAGTGGCAACAGATGCAACGCCTGGCCGCCGAGTCGCACAGCCTGCGCGGCGCCCCCGCGGTGCCCGCGGGCCAGTCGGCCGCCGCGCTGCGTGCGAGCACGGAGTCGCTCGGCGACGGCGCCAAGCTGCTGGTGGTCGGCGACCGCGCGACGCTCACGGTTGCCGACACCCCCGGCGATGAGTTGCAGGACTGGTTGCAGCAGGCGCGCGAAGCCGCCCGCGCACGCCCCGTGGAGGTGAAGCTGACGCGCAACCCGCAGGGCAACTTCGCCGGCAGCCTGGTCGTTGCGCTGCCCGGGGCGGCACCGTGACGCTGGTCGGCCGCGCTGTCTTCGAACGTGCGCCCCGCCGGCGCTTCGCCCGCAGCGTGGCCGCCTCTTCCGTGTTTGCCGACTCGACGCTGGCCGAGCTGGCGTGGCACCGGCGCCGCAGCGCGGCCGCGCGCTGGGGCTGGTTCGGCGGCGCGGTTGGGCTGCTCATGGGCCTGGTCTTGTTTGCGCCGGCGGCCTGGTTGGCGTCCGCCGTCGCCAGCCAGACCGGGCAACGCCTGCTGCTGGCCGACGCCACCGGCACGGTGTGGAACGGCAGCGCCCGCGTGGTCCTGACCGGCGGCGCCGGCAGCCGCGACGCCAGCACCCTGCCCGGCCGGCTGCATTGGACGTTGCGCCCTGCGCTCGGTGCCCTGAGCCTGCGCGCGACGCAGGCGTGCTGCCTGGTCGGCTCTCCGCAGCTGCGCCTGCGCCCCGGCTTCAGCCGTGTCGCCATGACCTTGGCCGCCGATGCGCCCGGCGCTGCCAACGCTGCCGGGCCGCAGCCGGTCGGCCGCTGGCCGGCCGCCTGGCTGGCCGGGCTGGGCACGCCCTGGAACACGCTGCAGCTCGAAGGCCAGCTCGAACTCGCAGCGCGCGACTTCCAGCTCGAGCAGGTTGACGGGCGCTTGAGTTTCGGCGGCGCGGCGCAGCTCGACCTGCTGGGCGTGTCGTCGCGGCTGGCGACGCTGCGCCCGCTGGGCGACTACCGGCTCGGCCTGGCCAGCGCGCCGGACGGCAGCAACGCCGGGCTCACGCTCGTGACCCGCCAGGGCGCGCTGCAATTGAGCGGCACCGGACAATGGAGCGCTGAAGCCTTTCGCTTTCGCGGCGAGGCGCGCGCCGCCGACGGCACCGAGGCGGCGCTGGACAATCTGCTGAACATCATCGGACGGCGCCAGGGGGCGCGGTCCGTCATCGCGATCGGATGACCATGGACAGACACTCACCCCCGAGCACGCGGCGCCTCGTCGCCGCCCTGCTCGTCGCCGCCCTCGGGCTGCCGCCGCCGCTCACCGCGCAGGTCATCGCGCAGGGCACGCCGGTGACGCTGAACTTCGTCAACGCGGACATCGAGGCCGTGAGCCGCGCGATGGGCGCGATGATCAACCGCCAGCTGATCGTCGACCCGCGTGTGCGCGGCAACATCACGGTCTACAGCGAACGCGCGATTCCCGTCGCCGAGGCCTACCGCAACTACCTGGCCGCGCTGCGCGGGCTGGGCTTCACGGTGGTCGAAAACGCCGGCCTCTTGAAGGTGGTGCCCGAGGCCGACGCCAAGCTGCAAGCCGGCACGGTCGCGGTGGACGGCGGTGTCACGCGGCGCGGCGACCAGGTGCTGACGCAGATCTTCCGCCTCAACTACGAGAACCCGAACAGCCTGGTCGCGGTGCTGCGCCCGCTGATCAGCCCGAACAACACGATCAATGCCAGCCCCGGCAACAACAGCCTCGTCATCACCGACTACGCCGACAATCTGCAGCGCATCGGACGCATCATCGCCGCGCTCGACCAGCCGGCCTCGACGGACATCGAGATCATCCCGCTCAAGCACGCGGTGGCGAGCGACATGGCGGCGCTGGTGCAGCGACTGTCGGACGCGTCGCCGGTGGGTGTCGTGCCCGGCGTGCCGGGCGGGGTGGGCGGCGCGGGACAGACCTCGGTGCTGGCTGATGCACGCAGCAACTCGCTCATCGTGCGCGCCAGCAACCCGGCCAAGCTGCAGCAGATCCGGCTCAACATCGCCAAGCTCGACGTGCCGGGCCAGAGCGGCGGCGGGCCGGGCGGCAACATCTGGGTCGTCTACCTGAAGAACGCCGACGCCACCAAGCTGGCGACGGTGCTGCGCGCGGCCTTCGCCAGCGGCGGGGGCGCCGGCGGGAGCACAGGCACCCTGAGCACGACCACCCAGTCGGCGATCCCCCCGCCCGGCACCCAGCCCGGCGGAGCGACCCAGACCACGGTGGCGACGACGCCAGTGGCAGCCTCGGCCCAGCCCTCCACCGGCGGTTTCGTGCAGGCCGACCCGTCGACCAACTCGCTCATCATCACGGCCCCCGAGCCGCTGTATCGCCAGATCCGCAGCGTCATCGACCAGCTCGACACGCGTCGCGCGCAGATTTTCGTCGAGTCGATGATCGTCAAGGTCGACGCCAACAAGGTGGCCGAGTTCGGCTTCCAGTGGCAGCACCTGTTCGGCGACAAGGGCGACTCGACGCTGGCCGGCATCGGCACCAATTTCGGCGGCGCCGGGAACATCCTGAACCTGTCGGCGGCGGTGGCCCAGGGCCGCGAGGGCCTCGGCGGGCTGCTCGGCAGCGTGGCGGCGCTGAACGGCATGAACATCGGCGTGCTGAAGAAGGTGAGCGACTTCTACACGCTGGGTGCGATCGCGCGCTTCCTCGAAACGAACACCGGCGCCAACATCCTGTCGACGCCGAACCTGATCGCGCTCGACAACGAGGAGGCCAAGATCGTGATCGGGCAGAACGTGCCCTTCGTGACCGGCAGCTTCACCAACACCGGCGCCAACACCGGCAACCTGAACCCCTTCCAGACCATCGAACGCAAGGACGTCGGCCTGACGCTGCGCGTGAAGAGCCAGGTCGGCGAGGGCGGCACGGTGCGCATGACGATCTACCAGGAGAACTCGTCGGTGGTGCCGGGCTCGACCACCAACGCCGGCCCGGTGACCGACAAGAGCGCGATCGAGACCAGCGTCGTCGTCGACGACGGCGCGATCATGGTGCTGGGCGGCTTGCTGAAGGACGAATACACCGACGGCGAAGACCGCGTGCCGGGGCTGGGTGCGATCCCGATCGTCGGCCACCTGTTCCGCAGCGAGAACCGGCGCCGCGTGAAGAGCAACCTGATGGTCTTCCTGCGCCCGGTGATCGTGCGCGACGGCCGCAGCGTCGATGCGCTGACGATGGACCGCTACGAAGCGATCCGCGCGCTGCAGAAAGACGGCCAGCCGCAGCCGAGCTGGGTGTTGCCGGTGAACGAAGCGCCGGTGCTGCCGCCGCAGGCGCCGCTGCCGGCCGCGTCCGCGGTCGTGGTGCCGCCGTCGCTGCAACGGCCCTGAGACCGAAGGTCATCCCGATGGGCGCGCGCCACCCCTTGCCCTATGCCTTCGCCAAGGCGAATACCCTGCTGCTCGAAGACGACGGCCGCCAGCTGACGTTGTGGAGCGCTGAATCCACGCCGCTGCCCGCGTTGTCCGAGGTGCTGCGTGTCTACGACGTCGCCGCCTTCGAACGCGAGGCCGCGGCGACGCTGGCGCCGCGCATCGCGGCGGCGTATGCCGGCGGCGAGTCGAGCGCGGCCACCGTGATCGGTGAGGTCGAGAGCGCGGTCGACCTGAGCCGCATGATGCAGGACCTGCCGGCGGTGGAAGACCTGCTCGAAGCCGCCAACGACGCACCCATCATCCGCATGTTGAACGCCCTGCTGACGCAGGCGGCGCGCGAGGGCGCGAGCGACATCCACATCGAACCCTACGAACGCAACTCGTCGGTGCGGCTGCGCGTGGACGGCACGCTGCGCGAGCTGGTGCGGCCGAACCGCGCGCTGCACGCGGCGCTGATCTCGCGCCTGAAGATCATGGCCGAGCTCGACATCGCGGAAAAACGCCTGCCGCAGGACGGGCGCATCAGCTTGCGCATCGGCGGGCGGGCGATCGACGTGCGGGTGTCCACCTTGCCGAGCGCACACGGCGAACGGGCGGTGCTGCGCCTGCTCGACAAGGGCGAAGCCAAGTTCACGCTGCAGTCGCTCGGCATGAGCGAGCCGGTGGTTGCGCGTTTCGGCCAGCTCGTCAAGCAGCCGCACGGCATCGTGCTCGTCACCGGGCCCACCGGCTCGGGCAAGACGACCACACTCTATGCGGCCTTGCAGACGCTGGAGACGGCGACCACCAACGTGCTGACGGTCGAGGACCCGATCGAGTACGAACTGCCGGGCATCGGCCAGACCCAGGTCAATCCGAAGATCGAGCTCGACTTCGCGAAGGCGCTGCGCGCCATCCTGCGCCAGGACCCGGACGTCATCATGATCGGCGAGATCCGCGACTTCGAAACCGCGCAGATCGCGATCCAGGCCTCGTTGACCGGCCACCTGGTGCTCGCCACCGTGCACACCAACGACGCGCCGAGTTCGGTCACGCGGCTTGTCGACATGGGCGTCGAGCCCTACTTGCTGTCCAGCTCGCTGCTCGGTGTGCTGGCGCAGCGGCTGGTGCGCAAGCTCTGCGCGGCCTGCAAGAAGCCCGACGACCGCGGGCGCTGGCATCCGGTGGGCTGCGTCGCCTGCGGAATGACGGGCTACAAGGGTCGCACCGGTGTCTACGAGCTGATGGTCGCCGACGACCGCGTTCGCTCGTTGATCCACAACCGCGCCGCCGAGAGCCAGCTCTTCGTCGCCGCCGAAGCCGCCGGCCTGACGCCCATGCGCGAAGACGGCGAACGCCTGGTCGCCGAAGGCATCACCTCGCCCGAAGAGGTGGTGCGGGTGACGCGCGAGTAAATGTTGACCCCCAGGCTTGTCGCTTCGCGCCTTCGCCACCCCCCGGGGGGGCTGGGCCGCCTTGGGAGCGGCCCGGCGGCGGCCCTTGCGCGCCACCTTGGTCAGCTGAGTTTGCGCCGGCGTGCAGCCGGCGCCCGACGCTAGCGCTATGCCCGCCTACAAGTTCGAGGCCCTCGACGCCGCCGGCAAGGCCAGGACCGGCCTGCTCGAAGCCGACAACGCGCGCGCCGCGCGCTCGCAGCTGCGCGCGCAGGCGCTGGTGCCGCTGGTGGTCACCGCGGTCGGCGCGGCTGCCAACGACGGTTCGCTCAAACGCTTCACGTCGCGACGTGTCTTCAGCCGCACCTCGCTGGCCGTGTGGACGCGTCAGCTCGCCGGCCTGGTCGGCGCCGGGCTGCCGCTGGAGCGCGCGCTGACCGCGCTCGCCGACGAGGCCGACGAAGCGCGCCAGCGCGAACTGGTCGCGCACCTGAAGAGCGAGGTCAACGCCGGCAGCCCGTTCGCGCGCGCACTCGCGTCGGCGCCGCGCGAGTTCGACGATGTCTACCGCGCGGTGGTCGCCGCGGGCGAGCAAAGCGGCGCGCTCGGGGCGGTGCTGGAGAAGCTCGCCGACGATCTGGAGGAGCGCCAGGCCCTGAAAGCCAAGCTGGTCGCCGCCACGCTCTACCCGGCGATCGTGTCGGTGATCGCGGTGTTGATCGTCGTCTTCCTCGTCACCTATGTCGTGCCGCAGGTCGCCAACGTGTTCGTCAACTCCAAACGCGCGCTGCCCTGGCTGACGGTGGCGATGATGGGCCTCTCGTCCTTCGTCCGCAGCTGGGGCTGGCTGCTCGTGCTGGCGGGTGCCGGCGGTGCCTTCGCCTTTGTGCTGGCGCGTCGCAACGACGCCTTCCGCGAACGGTTCGACGCCGGCTGGCTGAACCTGCCGCTGGTCGGCCGGCTCGCACGCGGCTACAACGGCGCGCGTTTCGCGGGCACCTTGGCGATGCTGGCCGGCGCCGGCGTGCCGATCCTGAAGGCGCTGCAGGCGGCGGCGGAGACTCTCTCCAACCGCGCCATGCGCGCCGACGCGATGGTCGCGCTGACGCAGGTGCGCGAAGGCGCGCCGCTGGCCGCCGCGCTGGCCGGCAAAAAACGTTTTCCCGGCCTGCTGGCGATGTTCGCCCGCCTGGGCGAACAGACCGGCACCCTGCCGCGCATGCTGCAACGCGCCGCGGTGCAGTTGTCGGCCGAGGTGCAGCGGCGCGCGCTCGCGCTCGCCACCATCCTCGAGCCGCTGCTGATCGTCGCCATGGGCGTGGTCGTGATGCTGATCGTGTTGGCGGTGCTGCTGCCGATCATTCAGCTCAACACCTGGGTGAAGTGACCCCCCCCGAAGCGCCTTCGGCGCCTCCCCCCCCAGGGGGGCGCCGCCAGCGGACCGGCAGAGCCGGATCCGCGGCGCCAGCTTGGGGTAACGCTCGCTTGCCGCGGCGTCGTGCCATGGTGGGCTGACGATGCCCGCCTCGCTCGATGGCCGCCTCGTCGTCGCGATCTCGTCGCGCGCGCTGTTCGATTTCGAAGAGGAGAACACCATCTTCGAAGCCAGCGACGACCGCGCCTACATGCGGCTGCAGTTGCAGCGTGTCGAGGAGCCGGCCAAGCCCGGCGTTGCGTTTTCGCTCGTGCGCAAGCTGCTCGCGTTCAACGCCGACAGCGCGACGCCGCAGGTCGAGGTCGTGATCCTGTCGCGCAACGACCCGGTATCGGGGATGCGCGTGTTCCGCTCCGCCCAGCACTACGGGCTGGGCGTCGAGCGCGGCGTCTTCACGCGCGGCGAAAGCCCGTGGCGTTACCTGAAGCCGCTGGCGGCGAACCTGTTCCTGTCGGCCAACGAGTCCGACGTGCGCTCTGCGCTGGATGCCGACGTGCCGGCGGCGCGTGTGTTCCCGCATTCGGCGCGCGCTTCGGACGCGCACCCGAACGAGGTGCGCATCGCCTTCGACGGCGACGCGGTGCTGTTCTCCGACGAGGCGGAAGCGGTGTTCCAGCGCGACGGCCTGGACGCCTTCCAGGCCCACGAGCGCGAGCAGGCCGGCCAGCCGCTCGCGGCCGGCCCGTTCAAGCCGCTGCTGCAAGCGCTGCAGCGCCTGCAGCAGGCCGCCGGCAGCGGCATGCGCGTGCGCACCGCGCTCGTCACCGCGCGCTCGGCGCCGGCGCACGAACGCGCGATCCGCACCTTGATGGACTGGCACATCGAGATCGACGAGGCGATGTTCCTCGGCGGCCTGCCCAAAGGCGCCTTCCTGCGCGAGTTCGAACCCGACTTCTTCTTCGACGACCAGACCGGCCACATCCACAACGCGGCCGAACACGTGCCGGCGGGGCATGTGGCCGCCGGCACGATGAACGCGGTGCGTTGAGAAGCTTGGTTTTGGGTCAGCTCGGGCAGCCGACACTGAGCTCCCACAGCGTGCCCGAACGTGGCGCGTTGACGGTCACGAACAGCACCCGCGAGCCGTTCAGCTGCAAGCCCACTTGGTTGCTGCCGCTGACCAGGCCCCCCGTGTCGTACAACGTTGCGCCGCTGGAAATGACGCGAAACGCGTCCGGGATCGTGTAGGCGTCGTAGTAGAAGGGCACCGTGCCGCTGGTCGCAGCAGCGTCGAAGGCATAGGAGAAGGTGCCCTGGCCGCCTGACTGCTGCAGTTGCGCGCACAGCCCCAGCGCGGCTGCCTGTCCTGACAAAGGACCATTGCCCAGTCGGCCACTGGCCGCGCCACTCAGCTGACCGCTGTTGAGCACCCCTGTGGCATCGACACCCTGGCCACCATCGGCCGGGTTGCCGACGAGCGTGACCCCTCCCGACGGCAACACTGTGCCGCTGTATGCATAGCTCATGCCCTGCTGATCGACGCCGAAGCCCGACACGGGGGTGGCCACCGGCGAAGGGGCTGCGTTCAGTGGCGGCAGGCTGCTGGGATCAAGCAATGAGCCGATCGAATCGCGAGCCGCATCGAAGGCGCGCGAGACCAGCTCGCCGACAGTGGATGCCGACCCGCCCGCGAGCGCCGCATGCACGGCATCGCCCGCCGGCGTGCCCCGGTTGAAGCCGTTGATGAACGGGTTGAGCAGCGCAGGCAAGTCCTCGAGCGAGTCGGCGTCCTTCACGCCGTCGATCACGGGAAGCAGGTAGTTCTGCATGCCATACATCATCATCGCGCCGGCAATGAGGCCCGCAGCTGGATGCGACGTAGCACCGACCGTGGCTCCGACGACCAGCCCGACTACGATGGCACGCCCGTCGATGCCGAGGATCGCTTGCGCCCGCTCGCGCGCGACGCGGGTCGGCTGCTCTCGCAGCGCCACGGCCGCCCCAGAGACGATCGCATCGGCAAGCGCGAGCTGCGCCGCCGTCGGTGCTGCCTCGCCGCCCAAGCCGACCCCTTCCGCGGGCAAGACGGCGAAGCTGCCTGTCTGCAGTGAGCCGTTGATCTGACCGCTCAACTGACCACTGAAAGACGGGGCCCCCGTGATCGCGGCGACGCTGATCTGTCCCCCGCGATTGAGCACCGCGTATCCGTCGAGATACGTGCCGTCGCCCGCGTACGTACGAAAGTCGGTGCGCTGCGCAGAAACGCGCTCGACGATGACCGCAGCACCCGTCTTGGCGTCGATCAGCCGCTGCGGCAGGCCGTCCGCGTCGTACAACACTCGCACCTGCTCGCCAGAGGCGGCGCTGTCGTAGGAAGCTTGTTGCATGCTGCCGTCAGCGCGCCGAAACAGTTCAACGCGAGCGCCTCGCGAGCCGTGGAGGGCACCGTAGCTGCGGTCAGCCTTGCTGACAAGGGTGAGCGGCGCTTCGGTCGGCGGCCCTGATGTCTGCTCATCGTCCCCGCCTCCGCCGCCGCAAGCGGCCAGCGCCGCCAGTAGCAAGGCGCCGATGCCGCGGCGCCCACCCGGCAACCATCTGTTCATGATGAAATCTCCTGCGCCGGCCGGCCGCCGCCATGGCGGCCCTTGAGCATCGGCCCTGCCATTACAGGACCGGCGGGACGCAGAAGCATCACCCCTGGATATGACGCCCGAGCTGGCGGATCCTCACGCGGTACGACACCGAATTCGAGTCGTCATCGACCTGCACGACGGCCGCTTGTCACGGTCGGCTCGAACCCGCCACCCCGGCCTTCTCGAAATCCCCGCCATACGCCGCGGCCCACTTCGCCGGCTGCTGGTAGCTGCGCCAGGCGGCGTTGACCTGTTCCAGCGTCAGCTTCGCGAGCGCGTCATCGACCTGCTGCGAGATCGCGAAGCTGCGCTTCAGCTCGAGGTTGCTCGCCAGCGCCGCCGCGACACCGGCGTCCTGGGCGCGGCTCTGGCGGCGGTATTCGAGCAGGCCGCGCCGGCCTTCGTCCAACTCCTGCTGCGTGAAGCCGTCCTTCAGCGCACGTTCGGTTTCGGCCTTCAACGCGGCCTCGACCTTGGGCTGGTTCTGCGGCGCGAAGATCGCGGTCGCCACCCACGGCGAGTTGGGCTCCCACGGGCTCCACTGCACGAACGAACGAACGTCGTAGCTCAGGCCCTCCTGCTCGCGGATGCGCATCCACAAGCGGCTGACGCCGAAGAAGCCGAACAGGTGATTCGCCATCATCAGCGCCGGGTAGTCGGCGTGCGTGTCCGACAAAGGCAGCGGCAACTCGATGCGCATCTCGGCGTTCTGCTTGTCGGGCGTTTGGGCCAGCACGCGCAGCGCCGGCTTGTCGACGAGCGGGTTCGCGATGCGCCGATACGGCTGCGCCCCGCGCCAGTTGCCGAAGGCGGCGGTCAGCGCCTGCTTGACGGCGGCGGCGTCGATGTCGCCGGCGGCGCCGAACTCCGCATGCACGGCGTTGTAGAAACGGCGCTGGAAGGCGCGCAGCTGGTCGACCTTGACCGCGCGCACCGCCTGCACCTCTTCGTCGAACGTAGGCTCGTGGCGCAGGTCGCCCTTCGGGTAGGGGTTGGCATGGCGGTCGAGCAGCTTGGCGATCACCGCGCCCGGCTCCTGGCGCGCTTGAGCGAGCCCGGCGAGCGCCTGGCGGCGCACTTCTTCCAGCGCGTCGGCCGGGAAAGCCGGTTCGCGCAGCAATTGGCCGACCAGTTCGATCACTGCCGGCAGGCTGTCGCGCGGTGCGGTGATGCTCACGCTCAACGTCTGGCCTGCAGCGTCGAAGGCGACCACCGCACGCAACTGGTCGAGGCGGTCGCTCACCTGCTGGCGCGTCATGCGCGTCGAGCCCTTGTCGAGCAGCGCGGCGACGAAGTCGGCCACCGTAGCCAGTCCGCGCAGGCTCGTTTCGTCGCCGTAGTGCAGCCTCAGGCGCGCCTGCGCGAGCTGGCCACGCGCGCCCTTGGTCAGCAGGGCGACCTTCATGCCGCTGGCGAGCGCAAGGCGCTCGGTGCGCGCGTCCAGATTCGCCGGCGTCGGGTCGAAGGCCTCGACGCGCGCGGCGGCCGCGTCGCCGCGGTAGTCCTTCAGCAGCGCCGCCGCATCGACGCGCGCCGGCGCGGGCGCGCGCTGCGGCGCTTCGGTCGGCACATAGGTGCCGGCGGTGCGGTTGCTCGGCAGCAGCCGCTCGGTGGCGACACGCTGGACGTCGGCGCGTTTGAGTGCACGGATGCGGTCGCGGGCCAGGAAATACAGGCGCCAGTCGCCTTTCGCCACCGCTTCGGACAACTCGACGCCGACCCGCTCGGGGTCGGTGAACCCCAGGTACCAGGCCTTCAGCCACTGCGCCCGCGCACGTTCGACTTCGGCGTCGGTGACCGGCGCGCGGGAGAAGGACTCGGTGGCCGCGCTCATCGCGCTGCGCGCCTTGGCGACATCCTGCCCCGGCGCGAGCTGCGCGCCGACGAACAGCGGCCCGGGCTCGGCCAAGTCCCAGGCGAAGCCGAAGACGGACGCCGCGAGTTGTTTGTCCACCAGCGCGCGGTGCAGCCGGCCAGAGGGGGCGTCGCCGAGGATCAGCGCCAGCAGCTCGGCGGCCGCGAAGTCCGGGTGCGCACCCGCCGGCAGGTGGTAGGCGGTGTAGAGCAAGGGCGCGCCGCCGGCACGCCGCAGCGTGACTTGGCGTTCACCGTCCTGCACCGCATCCAGCGTGTAAGTGACATCGAGCGCGCGCTGCGGTTTCGGGATCGGCGCAAAGAACTCGGCGATCCAGCCGAGCGTGCGTGCCGCGTCGAACTTGCCGGTGACGATCAACGTTGCGTTGTCGGGCTGGTAATGGCGGCGGTAGAAGGCCTGCAGGCGGGTGATGTCGACGTTCTCGACATCGCTCCGGGCGCCGATGATCGCCTTGCCGTAGTTGTGCCACTGGTACATCGCGGCCATGGTCTGCTGCAGCAGCACACGGCCCGGGTTGTTCTCGCCCGACTCCATCTCATTGCGCACGACGGTCATCTCGCTGTCGAGGTCCTCGCGTGCGATGCGGCTGTTCACCATCGCGTCGGCCTGCCACGACAGGTACCAACGCAGCGTGTCGGCATTCGCCGACGAGAAGCTGGCGAAGTAGTTGGTGCGGTCGAAGGAGGTCGTGCCATTGGGGCGCAGGCCGCGTTTGACGAACTCGCCCCAGACGTTGGGTGTGGTGGGCGTGCCCTTGAAGATCAGGTGCTCCAGCAGGTGCGCCATGCCGGTCTCGCCGTAGCTCTCGTGGCGCGAGCCGACGCGGTAGATGAGATTGACCGTGATGGTCGGTTTGGCGTCGTCGGGGACCAGCAGCACCTGCAGCCCGTTCGGCAGGCGGTACTCGGTGATGCCTTCGACCTCGTGGCTGCGAGTGACACCCGCGGGCAAGGTTTGCGCAGCGGCGGCGAAAGAACAGGCGGCCAGCAGCAGGAGCAGGACCTTCTTCATGCGGACAGTCTAGCCGCCGGGGCCCTCGCGCCGATGGCGCCGCAAGCCCTCCAGGTCGAGCACGCGCACGCCGCCGTATTCGATGCGGATCAGCGCTCCCGCCTGCAGCGTGTGCAGCGCCTCGTTGACCCGCTGGCGCGACAGCCCGACCAGATAACCCAACTCGTGCTGCGTGATGCGCAGCAGCGAGCCGACGCCCGGGTACAGCACCGGGTGGAACAGCGCCGCCAGATTGCGCGCGACCCGGGTATCCGGGTCGGTCAGGCGGTCGATCTCGCGCGCCGCGATGAACTGGCCCAGCCGCTCGTTGAGCTGGTTCATCACATAGCGGTTGAACGGGATGCTGCGTTCGAGCAGCCACTCGAAGCTTTCGATCGGCAACCCCGCGATGACGCTCCTGCGCAGCGCCTCGATGTTGTAGCGGTAACTCTCGTGTTTGAGCAGCGTGCCTTCGCCGAACCAGGCGCCCGGCGGCACGCCGGTGAAAGTGATGCTGGTGCCGCCTTGCGACGAGTCGTTGCTCATCTTGAACAGGCCGTCGACGACGCCGAACCAGAAGCGGGCGGGCCGGCCGACCTTGCACACCATGTCGCCGACTTCGGCGTCCGCCACCTGAAGTTCGGCGACCACCGGGCCGCGCTCGGCCGGGGTCAGCATGCGCAGCCAGGGCACCACCGCCAGCTCGGCGCCGGTGGGCGCGCGGGCGCGCTGCAACAGCGGCGGCGCCGGCGAACGGGGTGCGACGAGGGTGTCTGGCATCGGGTAAGCCCCGCTCGGAGTGTCCCTAGGATTGTCGTCAGAACGACAACGCGGCGTCAAACTTGTTCCTAGCATCCGCTGACGAACCGAAAGGCCCACCGTTGCAGACCACCTTTCCCCGCCTGATGCTCGAACACGCCCAGCAGCGCCCCGATGCGCCTGCGCTGCGTGAGAAGGAATACGGCATCTGGCAGACGCTGTCCTGGGGCGCGCTGGCGCAACTGGTACGTGCGCTGGCGGGCGGCTTGGCCGCGGCGGGCTTGCAGCGCGGTCAACACCTGGTCGTCATCGGCGAAAACCGCCCGCGCCTGTACGCCACCATGCTCGCCGCGCAGTCGCTCGGCGCGGTCCCGGTGCCGCTGTACCAGGACGCCGGCGGCACGGAGTTCGTTTTCCCGCTCAACAACGCCGAGATCGCGTTTGCGGTCGTCGAGGACCAGGAGCAGGTCGACAAGCTGATCGAGATCCGCCCCCAATGCCCGCAGCTCGCGCGCATCTGGTACGACGACCCGCGCGGCCTGCGTCACTACGACGAGCCCGGGCTCGAGGCGCTGGACACCCTGATCGAAGCCGGCCGAACTCGCGGATCGCGCGACGCCGCGTGGTACGAAGCCGAACTCGCGCGGGCCCAGCCGCACGACGTGGCGGCGATGTTCTTCACCTCCGGCACCACCGGCAACCCGAAGGGCGTGGTGCACACCCATTTCACGCTGCTCGACCGCGCCCGCGCCGGCGCCGACTTCGACAAGCTCACGTCGGCCGAGGAAGTGCTGGCCTACATGCCGCCGGCCTGGATCGGCCAGAACATCTTCAGCTACGCGCAGTGGCTGGCCTGCGGGTATGTCGTCAACTGCCCGGAAAGCGCGAGCACGGTGACGATCGACCTGAAGGAGATCGGCCCGACGTATTACTTCGCGCCGCCGCGCATCTTCGAAGGGCTGCTCACCAGCGTGATGATCCGCATGGAAGACGCCGGCGCGATCAAGCGCGGGCTGTTCCATCACTTCATGGGCGTGGCGAAGAAGGTCGGGCCGGCGTTGCGAGACGGCAAGTCGGTCGGGCTCGCCGACCGCGTCCAGTACGCACTCGGCAACCTCTTCATCTACGGGCCGCTGCGCAACACGCTCGGCCTGTCGCGCGTGCGCGTGGCCTATACCGCGGGCGAGGCGATCGGGCCGGACCTGTTCACCTTCTACCGCTCGATCGGCATCAACCTGAAGCAGCTCTACGGCTCGACCGAAACCGCGGTGTTCGTCTGCCTGCAGCCGGACAACGAGGCGAAGGCGGACACGGTGGGGGTGCCGATCGCGGGTGTCGAGATCACGCTCAGCGACGCCGGCGAGATCCTGATCAAGTCGCCGGGGCTGCTCAAGGAGTACTACAAGAACCCGCAGGCGACCGCCGAGGTGCTGACGGCCGACGGCTGGTACCACACCGGCGACGCCGGCTTCCTCGACGCCGGCGGCCACCTGAAGATCATCGACCGCGCCAAGGACGTCGGCCGCCTGCTGGGCGGCGCCAACGACGGCGCCATGTTCGCGCCGAAGTACGTCGAGAACAAACTCAAGTTCTTTCCGTACATCAAGGAGGCGGTGGCGCTCGGCGACAAGCGCGCATCGGTCTGCGCCTTCATCAACATCGACTACGAGGCGGTCGGCAACTGGGCCGAAAAACGCAATCTGTCCTACGCCGGCTACGCCGACCTGTCGCAGAAGCCCGAGGTCTCCGAGCTGATCAGGGATTGTGTGCAGAAGGTCAACGCCGACCTCGCCGCCGACGACAAGCTGGCCGGCAGCCAGGTCAGCCGCTTCCTGATCCTGCACAAGGAACTCGACGCCGACGACGGCGAACTGACCCGCACGCGCAAGGTGCGGCGCGGCTACATCGGCGACAAATACCAACTGCTGGTCGACGCGTTGTACGGCGGCAAGAGCGAGCAGTACATCGAGACGCAGGTCAAGTTCGAGGACGGGCGCTCGGGGGTCGTCGCGGCGACGCTGAAGATCATCGACGTACCGACCTTCCCGGCCGTGAAGCGAGCGGCCTGATGACGAAGCAGATCGGCGAGGTCATCCTCGACGTCAACAACATCTCGCTGCGCTTCGGCGGCGTGCAGGCGCTGACGGACATCAGCTTCGACGTGCGCGAGCACGAGGTGCGCGCGATCATCGGCCCCAACGGCGCCGGCAAGTCGTCGATGCTCAACTGCATCAACGGCGTCTACCAGCCTCAGGAGGGTTCGATCACCTTCCGCGGCCAGACCTTCAAGCACATGAACTCGCGCCAGGTGGCCGAGATGGGTGTCGCGCGCACCTTCCAGAGCCTGGCGCTGTTCAAGGGCATGAGCGTGATCGACAACATCATGACCGGGCGCAACCTGAAGATGAAGACCAACATCTTCCAGCAAGCCTTCCATCTGGGCGCCGCGCGGCGCGAGGAAGGCGAGCACCGCGCCTTCGTCGAACACATCATCGACTTCCTCGAGATCCAGCCCTACCGCAAGACGCCGGTCGGCCGCCTGCCCTACGGCTTGCAGAAGCGCGTCGACCTCGGCCGCGCGCTGGCGATGGAGCCGCAGGTGCTGCTGCTCGACGAGCCGATGGCCGGCATGAACGTCGAGGAGAAACAGGACATGTGCCGCTTCGTGCTCGACGTCAACGACGAGTTCGGCACCACCATCGTGCTGATCGAACACGACATGGGCGTGGTGATGGACATCTCAGACCGCGTCGTCGTGCTCGACTACGGCAAGAAGATCGGCGACGGCACGCCGGACGCGGTGCGCGCCAACCCGGACGTGATCAGCGCCTACCTCGGGACGACACACTGACATGGGTTTCTTTCTAGAAGCACTGATCGGCGGCCTGATGACGGGCATGTTGTATTCGCTCGTCGCCTTGGGCTTCGTGCTGATCTTCAAGGCCAGCGGCGTCTTCAACTTCGCGCAGGGCGCGATGGTGCTGTTCGCGGCGCTCGCCATGGCGCGCTTCGCGGAATGGATCCCGGGCTGGACCGGCCTGCAGTCGAAGTGGCTAGTCAACGTGTTGGCCTTCGCGGTCGCGATGGGGGTCATGGTGATCGTCGCCTGGCTGATCGAGAAGCTGGTGCTGGGCCGGCTCGTCAACCAGGAAGGCATCACGCTGTTGATGGCCACACTGGGCATCACCTACTTCCTCGACGGCTTCGGCCAGACGCTGTTCGGCAGCGACATCTACAAGATCGACGTCGGCCTGCCGAAGGACCCGATGTTCCTGCTCGAAAGCGTGTTTCCCGGCGGCGTGCTGGTCAACAAGGAGGATCTGTACGCCGCTGCCATCGCCGCCACGCTGGTGATCGTGCTGAGCCTGTTTTTCCAGTACACCGGCACCGGCCGCGCGCTGCGGGCGGTGGCCGACGACCACCAGGCCGCGCAGTCGATCGGCATTCCGCTCAACCGCATCTGGGTCATCGTCTGGAGCGTGGCCGGCGTCACCGCGCTGGTGGCCGGCATCATCTGGGGCAGCAAGCTCGGTGTGCAGTTCTCGCTGTCGCTGGTGGCGCTGAAGGCGCTGCCGGTGGTGATCCTGGGCGGCCTGACGAGCGTGCCGGGGGCGATCATCGGCGGCCTGATCATCGGCGTCGGCGAGAAGCTGTCGGAGGTCTACATCGGCCCGTTCTTCGGCGGCGGCATCGAGATCTGGTTCGGCTACGTGCTTGTTCTCTTCGTTCTTCTCGTCCGGCCGCAAGGGCTGTTCGGCGAGAAGATCATCGATCGGGTCTGAGCGAGTGCACATGCGCCTTCAATCAAGGAGTTTGCGCGGATCCGGCTTTGCCGGGCCGCAGCAAAAGCCCCCTCGGGGGGCAGCGACCAGAGGGAGCGTGGGGGCATGATCTACCGAGAGAACGGCCAGTTCAAGACCAGCTACGCGAAGGACCAGCAGGTCTTCCCGATCGCGCAGGACCGCATCGCCATCGCGCTGCTGCTGCTCTTCGCCGTCGTCGGTATCCCGCTGCTGGTGCAGGACGACTACCTCTACCGCGCGATCTTCATCCCGTTCCTGATCCTGGCGCTGGCTGCGCTCGGTCTGAACATCCTGGTCGGCTACTGCGGCCAGATCTCGCTCGGCACCGGCGCCTTCATGGCGGTGGGCGCCTATGCGGCCTACAACCTGTTCGTGCGCATCCCCGGCATGCAGATGCTGGCGGCGGTGCTGCTCGGCGGCCTCTTCGCGATGCTCGCCGGCGTCCTGTTCGGCATCCCGTCGCTGCGCATCAAGGGCCTTTACCTCGCGGTGGCCACACTGGCGGCGCAGTTCTTCTGGGACTGGGCGTTCCTGCGCATCAAGTGGTTCACCAACAACTCGTCGTCGGGCTCGGTGTCGGTCGGCGATCTCTCGGTGCTCGGGCTGCCCATCGTGACACCGGTGCAGCGCTACTGGTTCTGCCTCGCGGTGCTGATCGTCTTCGCCCTGCTCGCCAAGAACCTGGTGCGCAGCCACATCGGCCGCGAATGGATGGCGATCCGCGACATGGACGTGGCGGCATCGGTGATCGGCATCCGCCCGGTGTACGCCAAGCTGACGGCGTTCGCGGTGTCGAGCTTCATCGTCGGTGTCGCCGGCGCCTTGTGGGGCTTCGTGCACCTGGGCTCGTGGGAGCCGGCGGCGTTTTCGATCGACCGCTCGTTCCAGCTGCTGTTCATGGTCATCATCGGCGGCCTCGGCTCGATCATGGGCAGCTTCTTCGGCGCCGCCTTCATCGTCGTGCTGCCGATCTTCCTGAACCAGTTCCTGCCCTGGCTCGGCTCGCTGGTCGGCGTCACGATCAACACCGCCGCCATCGCGCACAGCGAGTTCATGATCTTCGGCGCCCTGATCGTGTTCTTCCTCATCGTCGAGCCGCATGGGCTGGCGCGGCTGTGGTCGATCGGCAAGGAAAAGATGCGGCTGTGGCCGTTCCCGCACTGATGCCGCGTCTGCGCGTAAACCCCCGCAACCCGCGCGACCCGATCGCGCTCTAAGAACAGCTTTACTCACCGCACGCGAGACGTGCATTTCTCACCCACTGGAGGCAGACATGAAGTTCAAGACCCTCGCTCTGGCGGCCGCGCTCGCGATGTCCGGCATCGGCTCGGCCTACGCACAGGCCAAGGAGCAGTTCTTCCCGGCGCTGGTGTACCGCACCGGCGCCTACGCGCCCAACGGCGTGCCCTTCGCCAACGGCTACATCGACTACCTCAAGCTCACCAACGCACGCGGCGGCATCAACGGCGTGAAAGTGATCTTCGAGGAGTGCGAAACCGGCTACGCGACCGACCGCGGCGTCGAGTGTTACGAGCGCCTGAAGGGCAAACACGGCGGCGCGACCGTGTTCCATCCGCTGTCCACCGGCATCACCTTCGCGCTCACCGAGAAGGTGCCGACCGACAAGATCTCGCTCATCACTTCGGGCTACGGCCGCAGCGAGAGCACCGACGGCAACGTCTTCAAGTGGAACTTCCCGCTTTCCGGCACCTATTGGGACGCGGCTGACATCCTGCTGCAGCACGTGAGCAAGAAAGAGGGCGGCTGGGACAAGCTGAAGGGCAAGAAGATCGCGCTCGTCTACCACGACAGCCCGTACGGCAAGGAGCCGATCGCGCTGCTGCAGGAACGCGCCAAGATGCACGGCTACGACCTGAGCCTGCTGCCGGTGGCGCACCCCGGCGTCGAGCAGAAGGCGACCTGGCTGCAGATTCGCCAGAACCGGCCCGACTACGTGTTCCTGTGGGGCTGGGGGGTGATGAACTCGACCTCGCTGAAGGAGGCGCAAGCCACCGGCTATCCGCGCGAGAAGATGTACGGCGTCTGGTGGGCCGGCGCCGAGCCCGATGTGAAGGACGTTGGCGACGGTGCCAAGGGTTACAACGCGCTCACGCTGCAGCACGGCGCGGAGCCGAACGCCAAGGTCGTGAAGGACATGCTGGCGATGGTGCACGACAAGGGCCAGGGCACCGGCCCGAAGGAAGAAGTCGGCACCGTGCTGTACATGCGCGGCCTGATGGCGGCGATGCAGTCGGTCGAAGGTGTGCGGCGCGCGCAGGAGCGCTACGGCAAGGGCAAGGTGATGACCGGCGAGCAGGCGCGCTGGGGCTACGAGAATCTGGCGCTCGACCAGAAGAAGCTCGACGCGCTCGGCTTCGCCGGCGTGTTGCGCCCGCTCAGCACGAGCTGCGCCGACCACCGCGGCGATGTCTGGGCGCGTGTGCACACGTGGGACGGCAGCAAGTGGGGCTTCACCTCCGACTGGATCCAGTCGGACCAGGCGGTCATCAAGCCGATGATCAAGGCCGCCGCCGACAAGTACGCAGCCGAGAAGAAGCTGACGCGCCGCGACGCGGCGGACTGCCAGACCTGAGGCGAACCATGCGCATTGATCTGTGCCCCACAGGGGCACGCCCCTCCCTCTCGGAGGGAGGGGAGCGAAGCGGGGAGGGGGCAATCCTGTCCTCGCAGAGGAGAACGGCGTGAGCGCCGTTCTCCTCAACGTCAACGGCATCGAGGTCATCTACAACCATGTGATCCTGGTGCTGAAGGGCGTGTCGCTGAACGTGCCCGAAGGCAAGGTGGTGGCGCTGCTGGGCGGCAACGGGGCGGGCAAGACGACGACGCTGCGCGCGGTGTCGAACCTGCTCGCCGGCGAGCGCGGCGAGGTCACCAAGGGTTCGATCGAGTTGCGCGGCGAACGCATCGAAAAACTCTCCACCGCCGACATGGTCGAGCGCGGCGTGATCCAGGTCATGGAAGGGCGGCACTGCTTCGCCCACCTGTCGATCGAGGACAACCTGATGACCGGCGCCTACACGCGCAAGGACGGCAAGGCCGCCGTCGCGCGCACGCTGGAGAAGGTCTACAACTACTTCCCGCGCCTGAAGACGCGCCGTACCTCGCAGGCGGCCTACACCTCCGGCGGCGAGCAGCAGATGTGCGCCATCGGCCGCGCCCTGATGGCCGAGCCGAAGATGGTGCTGCTCGACGAGCCGAGCATGGGCCTGGCGCCGCAGATCGTCGAGGAGGTGTTCGAGATCGTGAAGGACCTGAACACCAAGGAAGGGGTGACCTTCCTGCTCGCCGAGCAGAACACCAACATGGCACTGCGTTATGCCGACTACGGCTACATCCTCGAGAACGGGCGCATCGTGATGGACGGCGAGGCGAAGGCGCTGCGCGAGAACGAGGACGTGAAGGAGTTCTACCTCGGCGTCGGCCGCAGCGCGGACGGCGGCGACCGCAAGAGCTTCAAGGACTCCAAGAGCTACAAGCGGCGTAAACGCTGGTTGGCATGAGCGACGACGCCTCGTTCGCCGCCCCGCCGTTCAAGCCCGACGAGGCGCTGCAGCGCCTCAGGCGTGAGTTGCGCGAGCTGGGCCTGGCCGAGCGCGAGGGCCACTTCGAGCGCCGCGGGCAGGTGGTCGCGCGCGCCGCGCTCGAGGGCGCCGCGCTGAAGGCCGCCGCCGTCAAGCGCCCGGGCCGCAGCCCCGACTGGCAGCCCGAGCGCACGCTGATGACCAGCGCCGATCTGCGCCACTTCGTCGCTGCGCTGAAGACGAACCTGGCGCGCTGGACCGACGCCGCGGACTGACCTGTTCGATGAACGATATTCCCTACGACACGCTCGAAACGCGCGACCCCGCAGCACGCGAGGCGGCGTTGCTGGCCGCGCTGCCGGCGCAGATCGCGCAGGCGCAGGCCCAGGGGCCCGCCTGGGCGCAGTTGCTGCGTGGCGTCGACGCGCCGATCGTCACCGACCGCGCCGCGCTCGCCCGCCTGCCGGTGACGCGCAAACACGAACTGCTCGAACGCCAGCGCGCCGAACGGTCGCAGGACCCCTTCGGCGGCTTCGCCACGATCGGCTGGGGCGCCCTCGCGCGCAGCGGGCGCGGCGCGCGGCGGGTCTTCCAGTCGCCCGGGCCGATCTATGAACCCGAGGGCCACGCGGCGGACTACTGGCGCATGGCACGCGCGCTGCACGCGGCCGGGTTCCGGGCCGGCGACCTGGTGCACAACAGCTTCAGCTATCACCTGACGCCGGCCGGCGCGATGATGGAGACCGGCGCTCAGGCGATCGGTTGCACGGTGTTCCCGGGCGGTGTCGGCAACACCGAGCTGCAACTGCAGGCGATGGCCGAGTTGCGGCCGGACGCCTACATCGGCACCCCCAGTTTCCTGCGCATCCTGCTCGCGAAGGCCGACGAGAGCGGCGTCACGCTGCCATGGCTGAAGAAGGCGTCGGTCGGCGGCGAGGCCTTCCCGCCCGCGCTGCGCGACCAGCTGGCCGCGCGGGGCATCGCCGCCTACCAGAGTTACGGCACGGCCGACCTCGGCCTCGTCGCCTACGAGACCGCGGCGCGTGAAGGCCTGGTGCTCGGCGAGGGGGTGATCGTGGAGATCGTGCGCCCCGGCACCGGCGACCCGCTGGCCGAGGGCGAGGTCGGCGAGCTGGTGGTGACGACGCTCAACCCCGACTACCCGCTGATCCGCTTCGGCACCGGCGACCTGTCGGCCGTCCTTCCCGGGCGCTGCCCGACCGGGCGCACCGCGCCGCGCATCCGCGGCTGGCTCGGCCGCGCCGACCAGACCGCCAAGGTGCGCGGCATGTTCGTGCACCCGGGCCAGGTGGCCGAGGTGCTGCGCCGCCACCCCGAGGTGGCGCGCGCGCGCTTGGTGGTCAGCGGCGCGCTCGCCGACGACCGCATGACGCTGCGCGCCGAGGTCGCCGGCGCGCCGGAGGGCCTGGCCGCGGCGCTGGCCGGCAGCCTGCGCGACGTGACCAAGCTGCGCGGGGAGATCGAACTGGTCGCGCCGGGCACGCTCGCCAACGACGGCAAGGTGATCGAGGATGCGCGCCCGATCCCCTGAGCGACCCGCCCGGTCGGCCCGTCTCGGGGATCGCCCCTAGGTAGTTGCGGCGTCAACCCCGCCCGGCGCCGCGCATTAGCATCCATATCCCAGCCTCTGTCCCCCGGAAGGAAGTCCTCACCATGCTGAACAAGACCCTCATTGCCACCGCCGTCGTGGCGCTCACCGGCGCCGCTCAGGCCCAGGGGTACCCCGACAAGCCCGTCACCATCATCGTGCCGTTCGCGGCCGGCGGCCCGACCGACAAGGTGGCACGCGACTTCGCCGAAGCGTTCCGCAAGTCGATGAACAACCAGATCATCATCGTCGAGAACGTCGGCGGCGCCGGCGGCACGCTGGGCGCCAACAAGGTCGCCAAGGCGGCCCCGGACGGCCACACGCTGCTGCTGTACCACATCGGCATGTCCACTTCGCCGGCGCTGTACCGCAAGATGCCCTACGACACGCTGGGTGACTTCGAGTATCTCGGCATGATCAATGACGTGCCGATGACGCTCGTCGGCCGCAGCACGCTGCCGGCGACCACCTACCCCGAGCTGGTGAAGTGGCTCAACGACAACAAGGGCAAGATCAACCTCGCCAACGCCGGCCTCGGCGCGGCGTCGCACCTGTGCGGGCTGCTGTTCCAGCAGAGCGTGGGCATCGACATGACGACCGTGCCGTACAAGGGCACCGCACCGGCGATGCAGGACCTGCTCGGCGGCCAGGTCGACATCATGTGCGACCAGACCACCAACACCTCGGGCCAGATCGAGGGCGGCAAGATCAAGGCCTTCGCGGTCACCACGCTCAAGCCGCTGACGACCCCCACGCTGGCCAAGCTGCCGACGCTCGATTCGCAGGGCCTGAAGGGCTTCAACGTCAGCATCTGGCACGGCCTGTACGCCCCGAAGGGCACGCCCAAGGCGGTGGTCGACAAGATCAACGCCGCGCTGAAGGTGACCCTGAAGGACGCGGACTTCATCAAGCGCCAGGAGGCGCTGGGTGCGGTGGTGGTGACCGACAACCGCACCGACCCGGCCGCGCACAAGGCCTTCGTCGATGCCGAGATCAAGAAGTGGGGGCCGGCGATCAAGGCGGCCGGCCAGTACGCGGACTGAGGCCCGCGGCACACGCTTCAAAGGGGGCTGCTTCGGCAGCCCTTGTCGTTATGGCGCTGCGGTCGGTGGATCCTCGTGCACGTCGAACTGCGTCTCGACGTCGGTCGGCAGCAGCGAGATCGTCGCGCGCAGGCCCGGCACCGCACGCATCAAGCCCTGTTCGACCGCGGCCCGCAGCGCGGCGGCACGGCCGAGGGTCCAGCCGGCGGGCACATGCATGTGCAGGTCGACGAAGCGCCGCGCCCCGGCGCGGCGGGTCGTCAGATGGTCGAAGCGGATGGCGTCGCGGTCGAGGGTCTTCAGCACGCCTTCGATCTGTTCCACCAGCTCGGGCTCGAGCGCCTGGTCCATCAGCCCCTGCGTCGACTCGCGCATCAGCCGATACCCTTCGCGCAGGATGTTGAGGGCGACCGCGATCGCGATCAGCGGGTCCAGCCACCACCAGCCGGTGGCCCAGACCGCGAGCAATGCCAGCACCACGCCGGCGGTGGTCCAGACGTCGGTGAAAAGATGGCGCGCGTCGCCTTCGAGCGCGACCGAACGCGCCTCGCGCGCCTTCTTCAGCATCGCCCAGGCCAAGACGCCGTTGAGCACCGCACTGGCGACCGACAGCCCGAGGCCGAAGCCGAGCTGCTCCAGCGGCTGCGGGTGGAGCCAACGCTGCACCGCCGTCCAGACGATCGCCAGCGCCGCGATGAAGATCAGCGCCCCCTCGAAGCCGGAGGAGAAGTACTCCGCCTTGTGATGGCCGTAGGGGTGGTCGTCGTCGGCCGGGCGGGCGGCGATGGTCACCATGCGCCAGGCGAACAGCGCGCCGGCGAGGTTGACGAGCGACTCCATGGCGTCGGACAGCAGGCCGACCGAGCCCGTGATCCACCAGGCACCGAACTTCATCGCCATCGTCGCCAGCGCGACCGCGACGGACAGCTTGAGGTAGCCGCCGACCGTCATCGCGCATCGCGCCTGGCGGCACGTTGCTGCACGAGGGCGAGCACGACCAGCGCCGACAGCGCCAGTTCGAGCGACTCTTCGAGAGCGAAGCGCAGCGCCGACTGGCTGGGTGACAGCACGATACCGAAGGTCTGCGGCAGCACGCTGCCGGTGCGGTCCACCAGCTTGGCGGCCGCCGCGGTGACGACGAACAGCACCACGGTGGTCGCCAGCGGCACGCGGCGCCGCCAGCCCTGCCAGACCGCGCGCGCATGGCGCCTCAGCAGCCAAACCAAGGCGCCGCCGAACAACAGCAACACCGCGGCGGCGGCGAGCTTGACGCCCGCCGGCGCGGCGCCGAAGAACCAACTCAGGCGCAGCACGCTGCTGCCGTCGTAGAGTTTGTGCAGATCGAGCTCCCGCGCCGTGAAGCCGAGCAGCAGCAACGCGACCGCCGCCGCCGCGGCCGGCGCGGCGCGGTCGCGTTCGACCCACACCGCGGCCGCGCAGAGCGCGTAGGTGAGCGCCGTCAGGCTCTCGACCGGGCCGTGTTCATCCATCAAGGCCAGCACCGTCGCCGCCGGCAGCAGCAGCCACAACAGCAGCGCCACGGCGACGCAGGCGGCAACGATCGACAAGCCCGGATGCGCGGTGCCGCTCACGGGACAACCCTTCGCGCTGCGCGCTCCGCAATGAGCGCTCGGGAGCGGCCTGTCGCATTCACGGCGCGAGCGTCACGCGCGCGAACTTGCGCTTGCCGACCTGCACCACGATCGTGCCGGCGCCGACCTTGAGCGCCTTGTCGCTGATCAGCGCACCATCGATGCGCACGCCGCCCTGGCCGACCAGGCGCAGCGCTTCGCTCGTCGACGCCGCCAGCCCGGCCTGTTTGAGCAGCGCGCCGATGGCCAGCGGCGCGCCGCCCAGGCGCACGTCGGCGATCTCGTCCGGGATGCCGCCGCGCGCACGGTGGTTGAAGTCCGCCTCGGCGGCGTCGGCGGCCGCGCCGCCATGAAAGCGCGAAGTGATCTCCTTGGCCAGCAGCACCTTCGCGTCCTTCGGGTTGCGGCCGCCGGCGACCTCGCCCTGCAGGCGCGCAATCTCGTCGGCGCCGCGGCGCGACAGCAGCGTGTAGTAGCGCCACATCAGCGTGTCGTCGATCGACAACAACTTGGCGAACATCGTGTTCGCTGTCTCGGTGATGCCGATGGTGTTGTTCTTCGACTTCGACATCTTCTCGACGCCGTCCGTGCCCTCCAGCAGCGGCATCGTCAGGATGCACTGCGGCTCCTGGCCCGCCTCCTGCTGCAGGTGGCGGCCCATCAGCAGGTTGAACTTCTGGTCGGTGCCGCCCAACTCCAGGTCGGCCTTCAGCGCCACCGAGTCGTAACCCTGCATCAGCGGATAGAGAAACTCGTGCACCGAGATCGGCGCGCCCGACGCATACCGCCGAGCGAAGTCGTCGCGTTCCATCATGCGCGCGACGGTGGTGCTGGCGGCGAGTCGGATCATGCCGCGCGCGCCCAGCGGGTCGCTCCACTCGCTGTTGTAGCGCACCTCGGCGCGGTCCATGTCCAGCACCAGCGCCAGCTGGTCGAAGTAGGTGCGCGCGTTGGCGTCGATCTGTTCGCGGGTCAGCGGCGGGCGCGTCGAATTGCGGCCCGACGGGTCGCCGATCATCGAGGTGAAGTCGCCGATGAGCGGAATCACGGTATGCCCGAGCTCCTGCAACTGGCGCATCTTGGTGAAGACGACGGAGTGGCCCAGGTGCAGGTCGGGTGCGGTCGGATCGAGGCCGAACTTGACGCGCAGCGGCACACCGGTGGCGGCGGAGCGCACCAGCTTGGCCGTCCATTGCGCCTCGGGCAGCAGTTCCTCGCAGCCGCGCAGGCTGATCGCCAGCGCCTCGCGCACGGCGTCGGTGACCGGGTGGGGGGCCGGCGGCGGCGTCACGTTTACTGACATGAAGTGGGAGCGAAGTCGGGGGTTTTTCGCGGCTTGGCTTGTAGGACACCGCCTATAATTCGCCATGGTCGCCCGGTGCTGAACCAGGCGACGCGCAGACCACCTGAGCTGCGGTGGCGTGCCGGGGATTCTACCGGCCCCCCGTGTTGTCCCCGACTGGTGCATCGAGCCGAAAGGCGCGGTCCACCTCACCAGCCGGGCCCCCGGGCCCACCGACGCCGAAGTGACTTTCGACCATCCGCTGGCGCGGGCCCTGCGCCCCATCAACACCCTGGCACGCCGCCATCCGCACAGCGTGGCCGCGGCCGTCGTCGTGGCCTTGAGCGGCTTTGCCGCCACCGCCTTCGGCACGGCGCCGGACTCGCTTCCGCCGCCGCAGCGGGTGGTGAGCGAGACCGTGGTGCCCGAGGGCATCTCGGCTCAACTCGAAGCGCTCGCCGCGCACGAACTCGAGCTCAGCCGCAACGACCTGACCCGTGCCTCCGACACCGCCGACGGCCTGCTCAAGCGCCTGGGCGTCAGCGACCCGGCCGCTGCCGAGTTCATCCGCCGCGACGCCGCCGCGCGAGCGCTGGTCGAAGGCCGGCCCGGCAAGATGGTGCAGGCCAGCACGCGCGATGACGGCAGCCTGGTCGAGTTGGTGGCCCGTTACCCGGCCGAGGCGGCGGGCCAGTTCACCCGCCTGACGATCGCCCGCGACGGCGCGGGCTGGCGCGTCAGGCGCGAAACCGCAGCCCTGGCGAGCGAGGTCAAGCTCGGCAGTGGCACGATCCGCAGCTCGCTCTTCGCCGCCAGCGACGAGGCCCGCCTGCCAGACGCGGTGGCGACCCAGATCGCCGAGATGTTCGCGGGGGAAATCGACTTCCGGCGCGACCTGCGCCGCGGCGACACCTTCAGCGTCGTCTATGAAACGCTCACCGCCGACGGCGAGGCAATCACCTGGAACCAGGCCACCGGGCGCGTGCTGGCGGCCGAGTTCGTCAACGCCGGCAAGGCGCAGCAGGCGGTGTGGTTCCGCGACGGCGGCAACGCGCGTGGCGCCTACTTCGGCTTCGACGGTCAGAGCAAACGACGCGCCTTCCTGACCAGCCCCCTCGAGTTCTCGCGTGTCACCTCGGGTTTCGCGATGCGGCTGCATCCGATCGCCAGGACCTGGCGCCAGCACAAGGGCGTCGACTATGCGGCGCCGACCGGCACGCCGGTGCGCTCGGTCGGCGACGGGGTGGTTGACTTCGCCGGCTGGCAGAACGGCTACGGCAACGTCGTCGAGGTGCGCCACAGCAACGGGCGCAGCACGCTGTACGCCCACCTGTCACGCATCGACGTTAAACGCGGCGAACGCATCGAACAGGGCGAACACGTCGGTGCCGTCGGCTCGACCGGCTGGTCCACCGGCCCGCACTTGCACTACGAGGTCAAGGTCAACGGTGAGCAGCAGGACCCGATGATCGTCGCCAAGGCCTCGGAAGCGCTGACGCTGGCGCCTGCCTCGCGGGTGGCCTTTGCCGCCGTTGCCGCCGAGCACAAGGCGCGCATCGACGTCGCGCGCAGCCTGGCCGGCGTGGCTGTCGGGCTGGGCGAGTAACACCCCCGGCGCCGCGGCCGATGGCGCTTTACATCGGCCTCATGTCCGGCACCTCGCTGGACGGGCTGGATGGCGTGCTGGCCGGCTTCGATGGCGCTGCGCCGACGGTGCAGGCGCACCGCTACCGCCCTTTCGACGACCAGCTGCGCGCCGAGTTGGTGGCGCTGAACGGCGCGCACGGCCCACACGAGTTGCACCGCAGCGCGCTGGCGGCGAATGCGCTGGCCGAGGCCGGCGCCGCGCTGGTGGCCGATGTGCTGCAGGCGGCGGCGGTGCGTGCGAGCGACGTGCGCGCGGTCGGCAGCCACGGCGTGACGCTGCGCCACCGGCCGGGCGAGTTCGACGCCAGCGGCGGCTACACGGTACAGATCGACAACCCGGCGCTGCTCGCGCAGCGCAGCGGCATCGACGTGGTGGCCGACTTCCGCCGCCGCGATGTCGCGGCCGGCGGCCAGGGCGCGCCGCTGGTGCCGGCCTTCCACGCCGCGATGTTCGGGCGCGCCGGCGTCGCGCAGGCGGTTCTGAACCTCGGCGGTTTCGCCAACCTGACGCTGCTGCACGCCGACGGCCGCGTCACCGGCTTCGATTGCGGGCCGGCGAACGTGCTGCTCGACGCCTGGCATGCGCGCCACTGCGGCAGCGCTTTCGACGACGGTGGGCGCTGGGCAGCATCCGGTCGAGTCGTGCCGGCCTTGCTTGCGACGCTGCGTGCCGAACCCTACTTTCATCGCCCACCGCCCAAGAGCACCGGGCGCGACCTGTTCAACCTGGGCTGGCTCGAGGCGAAGCTGTCCGATCAGGCGCCGCAGGACGTGCAGGCGACACTCGCCGAGCTGACCGCCCGCAGCATCGCGGCCGATCTGCAGGCCCATGCGCCGGCGACGCGGCGGCTGCTGGCCTGCGGCGGCGGCGCGCGCAACACCCAGGTGATGGCGCGGCTGGCGGCGCTGTTGCCGCAGGTGCAGGTGGGCAGCACGGCCGAAGCGGGCTTGCCGGTCGACCAGGTCGAAGCGACAGCCTTCGCCTGGTTGGCGCACCGGCATATGGAACGTTTGCCCGGCAACCTGCCGGCCGTGACGGGCGCCCGCCACGCTTGCGTGTTGGGCGCGCTCTACCCGGCTTGAAACGACAACGCCGCCCGAAGGCGGCGTCGATATGCAGCGCGCGGCGCGTCAGGCCGAAAAGCTTGACCCGCAGCCGCAGGTGGTGGTGGCGTTCGGGTTCTTGATCACGAATTGCGCGCCCTGAAGGTCTTCCTTGTAGTCGATCTCGGCGCCCATCAGGTACTGCAGGCTCATGGCGTCGATGAGCAGCGTGACGCCGTTCTTTGCCATCTGCGTGTCGTCGTCGTTGACCACTTCGTCGAAGGTGAAGCCGTACTGGAAACCCGAGCAGCCGCCGCCCTGCACGAAGACACGCAGCTTCAGCTCCGGGTTGCCTTCTTCGTCGACCAGCTGCTTGACCTTGTCGGCCGCGCTGTCGGTGAAGACCAGCGGTGTCGGCATCTCGTCGGCGACGCCCACGGGTTCGGCGAGTGCGTTCATGATCGTCTTGCTCCAGGAAGTTCTGTGGGGGAGATGGGGGCGCTGGCCCGATTGTCAATCATTCCGGCATTCGTCGCCGCGAGCCGCAGCACCGGCCGCTCGTCGCGGCGCAGGTTTCGCAGCTCGCCGTCAATGGTGGCGCCCTGGTGCATCTCCAGGCGCTCATAGGCCACGTCACCGACGATGCGAGCCTTGGGCTGCAGTTCGAGCAGCCCTTCCGCCAGCACCGGGCCTTGCACCTCGCCGTTGATGATCACATGCGCCGCCTTCACCTTGCCGCGGACCCGGGCTTTTTCGCTGATGACGAGCATGCTCGGCCCGTCGTTGTCGGCGATCACGTCGCCGTGCACATCACCGTCGATGCGCAGGCCGTCGATGAAACGCAACTCGCCGACCACCAGCGTGCCCTCGCCCACGAGAGTCCGTATCGGCGGCTGCTTGGGCCGGTTGCCGAACCACGTCATCGTTTCTCTCCGCCTAGAGCTTGACGGTGTGCGTCGCACGCACCGCGCCGCTGCTGTCGATCACCCTGACCTGAACGGTTTTTACCACGGCCCCCTCGGGGTGGTCGACGACCCCTTCAAGCCGCGTGTACTGCCTGAACTGCAAAGGCTGGGACTTGGTGCCGGGCGCCAGCCAGGGTTTGCCGCCTTCGTCGACGCCTGCCAGCAGCAGTTCGTAGCGGCCGTGGAACTCGGACGGCGTCTTGCCACTTTGCATCAGCAGCAGCTGGTAGCGCAGCTGACCCGGCACCAACGCCTCGACCTGCAAGCCACGCACCGCGATGCCGTCGCCCACCGCCGGCAGCAGGCGCTCAAAGAACCCGAGGTCCGCCCGCAGCGCCATCGTCTCGTCCTCGAGTTGGCGCAGGCGATGCGTCAGGCTCTCCTGGGTGGCGCGTTCGGTCTTCAGCAGGCTGTCGGCGCTGTCGGCGATCGACTGCGCCCGGTTGCGCTCGGCGCGCAAGTGCGTCACCTCGACGCGCAGTTGCGCCAGTTCCTGCTTGGCCGCACGGTCCAGGCCGGCGAGATCCTTGCCGAGTTCGAAGGCCCAGAGCGCGATCGCGCCCGAGAAGCCGAACACCAGCGCCAACACGGCCCAACGCAGCGGCCACGGCAGATGTCGGCGCACGATGACCCGCGGCGAGGCGACCGACAACCGGCGTCGCAGCAGCTTCCAGCGCATGGTCTTGCGGCAGCCGACCCGCAGGAGCCGCGACTCGCGTGCGGCCCCTTCGTTCGGTCAGCGCTTGCTGAACTGCTTGCGGCGGCGCGCGCCGTGCAAGCCGACCTTCTTGCGCTCGACCTCGCGCGCGTCGCGCGTCACGAAGCCGGCCTGGCTCAAGCTCGGCTTGAGCGCCGCGTCGTAGTCGATCAAGGCGCGCGTGATGCCGTGGCGCACCGCGCCGGCCTGGCCGCTTTCGCCGCCGCCGTGCACGTTGACCTTGATGTCGAACGCCTCGACGTTGTTGGTCAAGAACAGCGGCTGCTTGACGATCATGATCGAGGTCTGGCGGCCGAAGTACTCTTCCACCGGACGATCGTTGACCAGGATGCGGCCGGAGCCCTTCTTCATGAACACGCGCGCCACCGACGACTTGCGGCGGCCGGTGCCGTGATTCCAATTACCGATCATTGCACCGCTCCTAGAGGTCCAGCGTCTTGGGTTGCTGGGCGGTGTGCGGGTGCGAACCACCGGCATACACCTTCAGCTTCTTGACCATCGCGTAGCCCAGCGGGCCCTTGGGCAACATGCCCTTGACGGCTTTCTCGAGCGCACGCCCCGGGTGCTTGGCCTGCATGTCCTTGAACTTGGTGGCGTAGATGCCGCCCGGGTAGCCGGAATGCCGGTAGTAGATCTTGTCTTCGCCCTTGTTGCCGGTGACGCGGATCTTGTCGGCGTTGACGATGATGATGAAATCGCCGGTATCGACGTGAGGCGTGTAGATGGCCTTGTGCTTGCCGCGCAAACGGAGTGCCACTTCGCTGGCAACACGTCCGAGCACCTTGTCGGTGGCGTCAATCACAAACCACTCATGCTTCACCTCGGCCGGCTTGGCGCTGAAGGTCTTCATGAAAAGTCCGGGTTGGAGATCGGCAGATGACTGTCGCGGGCCGGGCGTCTTCGGTGCTGCTTGTAGCGGCAGCCTCTCAAACGCTGTTCTCGACCCGTTGTTCCCGGCCGAACGCGGGAAAGCCCGGCAGTGTACCGCAAGACGCCTGCCAAAGCCCCTCGCTGACCGGGGTTCAGGAGCAGGGCGAAACCGGGAGCAGCGCCTAGAATACGGGTTAACCCTAGATTTACGGACCACTACCTCCACCTGCCTCGTCATGGGACTGCCCGCCGACCTGTTGAGCACGCCGCCAGCCGCTGCGCAAGACCGCCACGACCGTGTGTCGGCCGCCGGGCCGCGGCCGTTCCGCTGGGTGCCGATCCGCGCCCTCGCGGACACGCATCGGCCGCGCCTGCTCGCTCACCTGTCGGCGCTCAATGAGCACGACCGCTATCTGCGCTTCGGCTTCGCGGCGTCCGACGACCAGATCGCGCACTATGTCGACGGCCTGGACTTCGCGCGCGACGAAGTGTTCGGCATCTTCAACCGCAAGCTGGTGCTGCTGGCCATCGCGCATGTCGCCTTCCTGCCCGTCGGCGGCGCATCGGCGGCGGTGCCGGCGGTCGAGTTCGGCGTCTCGGTGCTGCCGCAGGCGCGCGGGCGCGGATACGGCCAACGCCTCTTCGACCGCGCCGTGCTGCACGCGCGCAACCGCGGTGCCGGCGAGATGATCATCCACGCGCTGAGCGAGAACACCGCCATGTTGCACATCGTGCGCAAGGCCGGGGCGGTGGTGGTGCGCAACGGCGGCGAAGCCGAAGCCCGGCTGCAACTGCCGCCGGACGACTTTGCGTCGCGCTGGGGCGAGGCCGTCGAGGAGAGCGCCGCGGAACTCGACTACCGCTGGAAGGTGCGCGCACAACAGGTCGATTCGTTCATCGACACGTTGGCCGACGCGCGCGCGCAGGTGGGTGCTACCCGCCCACCCGTGGAGTAGTTCACGCCTGCACGGGGCGCGCTCACCCATCGGAGGGGGCCAGACCGCGAGAACTCGCGGAGTAACATGCTGCAACACGAACCGCAGCATGCAAATCGATCTCCAACAGACCCTTCCTTGGCTTGTCGCCCTCGTCGCGGCGGGCTTGTTTGCGATGCTGGCAGCGGGACTTCTGATGTGGCGGTCGAAACGTTCGACCAAGCCGAAGGCGCTGCCGACCGAGTGGGCCGTCAGTGCACGTCCCGTCTTCAGTACCGACGAGCGGCGGGTCTACCGCCAGCTGCGCGAGGCGCTGCCGCACCACATCGTGCTGTCCAAGTTGCCCCTGGTGCGCTTCTGCCAGCCGAACGACCCGCAGGACGTGCGTTTTTGGTATGACCTGCTCGGCGGCATTCATGTGACCTTCGCGATCTGCTCGGCCAACGGCCGCGTATTGGCCGCGATCGACCTCGACACCGATCGCGGCAATTCGCGCCGCGTGTTGCAGATCAAGCAGTCGGTGCTCGGTGCGTGCCGCGTGCGTTACCTGCGCTGCCCCGTCGACCACCTGCCGTCGATCCCCGAGTTGCAACTGCTGGTGCCGCACAGCGTGGCCGCGTCGCGGGGCCCGCAGGCCGCGCCGCCCGCTTATGCATCGGCATCGTCGCGCGACAGCATGCGGCGCACACCCGCGGCGTCGCCCAAGCGGGGCGAACGGGCCGCGCTGTGGCAGGACTCCGGCTTCTTCCAGGACTCGTTCTTCGCGCCCGACAACCGGCTCGACGTGAGCGGCGGCTCGGGCGACTTCGGCTCGCCGTCGAGCGGCGTGTCGGTGCGCGAACTCGACAGCCCGTTGCCCGAAGGCGAGGCTGACGAAGGCAAAGCGGAGGGCAACGACGACGACCGCTCGCCGCCGCGTTACGGTTCGACCACCCGCCACTGAGCGCGGCGCATGCGCCGGGCTACAGTGCCCGGATGCAGGCGCCCCTGTCTTACGCTGCGCTCGACCCGCTGGTCGTGCTGCAGGCCCTCGATGCTGTCGGTCTGCACGGCGATGGCCGGCTGCTGCAACTCAACTCCTACGAGAACCGCGTTTTCCAGGCCTATCTGGACGACGGCAGCGCGGTGGTGGTCAAGTTCTATCGCCCCGCACGCTGGAGCGATGAGCAGATCGTCGAGGAACATGATTTCGCGCGCGAAATCGCCGATGCCGGTGTGCCGGTGGTCGCGCCGCGTACGCTGCACGCCGCACAGCCCGGCATCTCTTTCAGCGGCGCTGCGGCCACGCTGGCGCACTGGACGCACGAGGGCGAGGCGTGGCGCTACGCCGTCAGCGACCGCCACGGCGGTCGTGCGCCGGAACTCGAAGACCCCGCCGTGCTGCAATGGCTGGGCCGTTTTCTCGGCCGGCTGCACGCGGTCGGCCGGCAAGGCCGCTTCGTGCACCGCCGCACGCTCGACGTGGCGACCTTCGGCTGGCGCGCACGCGAGCGGGTGCTGCGCGACGCCGATCCAGACACGCTCGGCGCGTGGCCGTCGGTGTGTGAAACGGCGCTCGGGCTCGCCGAGCAAACCTTTGCCGCCACGGCCGCGCCGCAACGCCGGCTGCACGGCGACTGCCACCCGGGCAACATCCTGTGGCGCGACGAGGGGCCGCATGTCGTCGACCTCGACGACGCCGTCACCGGCCCGCCGGTGCAGGATTTGTGGATGCTGGTCAGCGGCGACCGCGACACCCTGGCACGCCAGCTCGACGCGCTGCTCGCCGGATACCGGCTCTTCATGCCCTTCGACGAGCGCCAGCTCGCGCTGATCGAGCCGCTGCGCACGCTGCGCATGGTGCACCACAGCGCGTGGATCGCCGAGCGCTGGAGCGACCCGGCCTTCCCCGCCGCCTTCCCCTGGTTCGGCACCCCCGCCTACTGGCAGCAGCAGACGATGCAACTGCGCGAGCAGATCGAGCTGATGACTAGCTGAGCAGCCGCGTCACGCGCCGCACATGCGCGCCGGGGTCTTCGAGCTGGCCGCCTTCGGCCAGCCAGGCCTGGTCGAACAGCAGGTGCGCCAGGTCGTCGAAGTGCGCCTCGTCGCTGCGCAGCTTCTTCACCAGCGCGTGCCCGGCGTTGACCTCCAGGATCGGCAGCGTCTTCGGCGCATCCTGCCCGGCCTGCTTGAGCAGGCGCGCAAGGTGGTTGCTCATGTCGCCTTCGTCGACCACGACGCAGGCCGGCGAGTCGACCAGGCGTGACGTGGCGCGCACGTCCTTCGCGCGTTCCTTCAGCGCCGCTTTCAACTTTTCCAGCGTCGGCTTGAAGGCCTCGGCGGCCTCATCGGCGGCCTTCTTCTCGGCCTCGTCCTGCAACTGGCCGAGATCGACCGCGCCCTTGGCGACACTCACCAGCGGCTTGCCTTCGACCTCGTACAAGTGGCTCAACATCCACTCGTCGACGCGGTCGGTCAGCAGCAGCACCTCGATGCCTTTCTTGCGGAACACCTCCAGCTGCGGGCTGCCCCGGGCTGCGGCCAGGCTGTCGGCGGTGATGATGTAGATCGCCTCCTGGCCCTCCTTCATGCGGCCGAGGTAGTCGGCCAAACTGACACCACTGTCGGCGTGTGTCGAAGCAAAACGCAGCAGCTTGACGAGCCGCTCCTGGTTCGTGTGGTCTTCGCCGACACCTTCTTTCAGCACGGCGCCGAACTGCTGCCAGAACGCGAGGTATTTGTCGGCCTGGTTGCCTGCCACGTCCTCCAGCATCGAGAGCACGCGTTTGGTCGAGCCTTCGCGGATCGCTTTGACGTCGCGGCTTTCCTGCAGCAACTCGCGGCTGACGTTGAGCGGCAGGTCGGCCGAGTCGATCACGCCCTTGACGAAGCGCAGGTACACCGGCATCAGCGCCTCGGCGTCGTCCATGATGAAGACGCGCTTGACGTACAGCTTGACGCCGCCGCGTTTGTCGCGGTTCCACAGATCGAACGGCGCCTTCGCCGGCACGTACAGCAGCTGCGTGTATTCGCTGCGGCCCTCGACGCGGTTGTGCGTGTAGGCCAGCGGCGCATCGCTGTCGAAGGCGATCTGCTTGTAGAAGTCCTGGTACTGCGCGTCGGTGACCTCGCTCTTCGGCCGTGTCCACAACGCGGCCGCCTTGTTCACCGTCTCCCACTCGTCGGTCGCGACCTGTTCGTTCTTCTCGGCGTCCCAGGTCTCCTTGCGCATCAGGATCGGCAGCGAGATGTGGTCCGAATACTTGCCGACGATGGTCTTCAGCTTCCACGGCCGCAGGAACTCCTCCTCGCCGTCGCGCAGGTGCAGCGTGACGTCGGTGCCGCGTGCTTCGCGCGTGATCGCCTCGACCTCGAACTGCCCCGAGCCATCGCTGCTCCAACGCACACCCTGCGCGGCCGGCAAGCCGGCGCGGCGCGACTCGACCGTGATGCGGTCGGCGACGATGAAGCCCGAATAGAAGCCGACGCCGAACTGACCAATCAGGTTGGCATCCTTCTTCTGCTCGCCTTCGAGCTGGGCCAAAAATTCGCGCGTGCCGCTCTTGGCGATCGTGCCCAGGTGCGCGGTGGCTTCTTCGGCGCTCATGCCGACGCCGTTGTCGCGCACGGTCAGCGTCTTGGCCGCCTCATCGACGATCAGCCGGACCTCCAGGTTCGGCGTGTCCTCGTACAACGCGTCGTGATTCAGCGCCTCGAAGCGCAGCTTGTCGCAGGCGTCCGACGCATTCGAGATCAGCTCGCGCAGGAAGATCTCCTTGTTCGAGTACAGCGAATGGGTCACCAGGTGCAGGATCTGCTGCACCTCGGCCTGGAAGTTGAGCGTCTGTTTGTTCATGTTGCTGCCGCAGAGATGATGTCGTCGCGCATTTTGCCGGTTGGCTCCGTGGTGCGCGGCAGGCGGTACCCGGCAGAGGTGCGTGCGGGCAGGCCGCAGAGGGTCCAGGGCCACCGCGGCATGCGACGATGCGCCGATGGTGAGCCGCAGCGATCTCGTGGTCACGCGCCCGCAGGGCCTGTACTGCCCGCGCGGTGACTTCTACATCGACCCCTGGCGGCCGGTGCCGCAGGCCGTCATCACGCACGGCCACGCCGACCATGCGCGTACCGGCATGGGGCGTTACCACTGCACACGCGCCGGGCTGCCGATACTGCAATGGCGCCTCGGCGAAACGCAGGACTATGCGGCCTACGGTTACGGCGAGGCCTTCACCATTGGCGATGCGCGGTTGTCGCTGCACCCGGCCGGTCATGTGCTGGGCTCGGCGCAGGTGCGCATCGAGGTGGACGGCGAAGTCTGGGTCGTGTCCGGCGACTACAAACGTCAGCACGATCCGACTTGCGCGCCCTTCGAAACGCTGCGCTGCGACACCTTCATCACCGAAGCCACCTTCGGCCTGCCGGTCTACCGCTGGCCGGACACGGCCGAGGTGGCGCGCGAGATCGTCGCCTGGCGCGACGAATGCGCGGCGCGTGGCGAGACGGCGATCCTCTACGCCTATTCGCTCGGCAAGGCGCAACGCCTGCTCGCCGAACTGGCGCCGCTCACCGACCAGCCGGCCTGGCTGCACGGCGCGATGGCCGCTGGCGTGGCGATCTACCGCGCGGCCGGCATCGAGCTGCTGCCGACGCGGGCCGTGGCCGACGCGCCGCAGGGCGAGCAGTTCCCCGGCGCGCTGGTGATCGCACCGCCATCGGCCGCGGGCAGCGCGTGGCTGCGGCGGTTCCCGCGTGCGCAACAGGCTTTCGCGTCCGGCTGGATGCGGCTGCGCGGCAACCGCCGGCGGCGCAACGTCGACCGCGGCTTCGTCGTCAGCGACCATGCCGACTGGCCGGCGCTGCTCGCCACCGTGCGCGCGACGGGCGCCACGCGCGTCATCGCGACCCACGGCGAAACGTCGGCGCTGGTGCGCGCGCTCATCGATGCCGGCATCACCACGGGCGTGTTCGCGACCGAGTACGGCGACGACGCCGATGACCGTGTGCCCTCGTCGTAATGCGCCGCTTCGCCGCCCTCTACACCGCGCTGGACCGCAGCACCGCGACGCTCGACAAACGCGCCGCGATCGCGGCTTACTTCCGCGACACCAACCCACGCGACGCGGCCTGGGCGCTGTGGCTGCTTGCCGGCGGCAAGTTGAGCGGTGCCGGCCGCAAGATCGCCGGCAACGCCGAACTGCGCGCTTGGATCGGCGACGCCAGCGGCACCCCGGACTGGCTGGTCGACGAGAGTTATGCGCATGTCGGCGACCTCGCCGAAACGCTGGCGCTGTTGCTCGATGATCCCGCGCAACCCGACAGCGAAGACCTCGACCTCGCCGACTGGATCGAACAGCGCCTGCTGCCGGTCGCAAACACCGACGAGGCGACGCGGCGGGCCGTCATCGTCGGCGCCTGGCGCCAACTGCCTTTCGACCAGCGGCTGGTGTTCAACAAGCTGCTCACCGGCGCCTTGCGGGTCGGCGCGTCGCAGCGGCTGGTGCAGCAGGCGCTGGCCGGGTTGTGGGGCATCGACATGGCGTTGATCGCGCAGCGCATGTTGGGCGACTGGTCGCCGACACCGGCGTTCTTCGATCGGCTGCGCGTGGCCGAAGCCCTGCCCGGCGACCGCGCGCAGCCCTATCCGTTTTTCCTCGCGTCGCCGCTCGAAGCCGAGCCCGTGACGCTCGGCGCGATCGAAGACTGGCTGCTCGAATGGAAGTGGGACGGCATCCGCCTGCAGCTGATCCGACGCGCGGGCGAGATCGCTTTGTGGTCGCGCGGCGAGGAACGACTGGATGGGCGTTTCCCCGAACTCGAAGCCGCCGCGGCGACGCTGCCGCAGGCGGCGGTGATCGACGGCGAGCTGCTGGCGTGGCGCGCGGGCGAGCCGGCCCCGCTGCCCTTCTCGGCCTTGCAAACGCGCATCCAGCGCCGCAAGCCGGGTGCCAAGACACTCGCCGATACGCCGGTGCGGCTGCTGGCCTACGACCTGCTGGAACTCGACGGTGTGGACTTGCGCGAGACGCCGCTCGCCGAGCGCCGGGCGCGGCTGGCCGCGCTGCTCGACGCGCACAGCGATGCGCGCTTCATGCTCTCGCCGCGCATCGAACCCGCCGACTGGGCGGCTGCCGCGGCGCTGCGCGACGACGCTCGGGCGCGCAACGTGGAAGGCCTGATGCTAAAGCGCCTCGCCTCGGCCTACCAGAGCGGGCGCCGGCGTGGCGACTGGTGGAAGTGGAAGGTCAGTCCGCTGACCATCGACGCCGTGCTGCTCTATGCCCAGGCCGGCCACGGCCGCCGCTCGACGCTCTACACCGACTACAGCTTCGGCGTCTGGGATGGCGATGCGCTGGTGACGGTCGCGAAGGCCTATTCGGGCCTCGACGACACCGAGATCGCCGAACTCGACCGCTGGATCCGCGCCCACACGACCGAGCGTTTCGGGCCGGTGCGCTCGGTACAGCCGTTGCTGGTGTTCGAGCTCGGCTTCGAGGCCGTCAACCGATCGGCGCGCCACAAGTCCGGCATCGCGGTGCGGTTCCCGCGCATCCTGCGCTGGCGGCGCGACAAACCGGCGAGCGAAGCCGACCGCATCGAGACGCTGCGCGCGCTGGCGCGGTAGAGGAGCGCGTTGTTGGGCGCACCTGTCAGCTGCGCGAGCGAAATGCCCAGGCGCATAGCGCACCGGCGACCACAGCCCCGACCCACGAGGCCCAAACCGAGGGCGATGCGAAACCTTCCAAGGGTCATTCGAGACTCCTGCGGACAGGACTCGAGCAAGACTACATCCGATCAAGCGTCGCGCCGCCAATCGCTCAACACCCGTTCGTACGCATGCAGCGCCGGCAGGCCGCCGGTATGCAGAAAGAGAACACGTTCGCCGGGCGCCAACTCACCAGCACGCGCGAGGCCGATCAGGCCCGCCATCGCCTTGCCGGTGTAGACCGGGTCGAGCAGCACACCCTCGGTACGCGCGGCCAGGCGCACCGCTTCGATCATCGCGTCGTTGGGCAGCGAATACTTCGGCTGCCAGTACCCGCCGACGCAGCGCACTGCGTCGGCCGGCACGACGAGTGTTTCATCCAGCAGCGCCGCCACGGCCTGCGCCTCGCGGTGCACGAGCGGCACCTGCTCCGCCGGCTCGCGGCTCGTGCCGATGCCGATCACCGGCAGCTGCCAGCCCGCGGCGATCAGCCCGGCGACGAGGCCGCCGTGTGTGCCCGAGCTGCCCGAGCCGACGACCAGGCGGTCGAATCGCAGGTCGTGTTCGGCACACTGTTGCTGCAACTCGCGCACGCAGTCGACATACCCCAACCCGCCGATCGCGTTCGACCCGCCGCCCGGGATCACATAGCCGCGCCGGCCTTCGCGCGCCAGCGTGTTGGCGTCACGCTGCATCTCCGCGGCCATGTCGCTGCCGGCGGGCACCACGCGCATCGACTCGACGCCCATCAGGCGGAACAGGAAGTGGTTGCCGCTCGCGTCGTCGCGGTAGCTGCCGGGCACTCTCTCTTCGACCACGAAGCGGCATTGCAGGCCTTCCTTGATCGCGGCCGCGAGCGTGATGCGGCAGTGGTTCGACTGCGGCGCGCCGCAGGTGATCAGGGTATCGGCGCCTTGGCTCAACGCGTCGGCGACCAGGAACTCGAGCTTGCGGGTCTTGTTGCCGCCGGGGAACAGGCCCAACTGCTCGTCGTGTTTGATCCAGACTTCCGGCCCGCGCCCGCCAGGACAGCCGGCCGCGAGCGCCGCCGAAAAACGCGGCAGCGGCTCGACCGGTGTGGCGTAAGGGGTGTAGCGGCGGCGCGGGAAGCGGCTCAGGTCGATGGGCATGGTGCGGCCACTGTAGCCGCCCGCCGCAGCCTCACATCGGCTTCATCTCGCCGTTGACGATCCACGGGCAGCCGTAGCGGTCGGTCAGCATGCCGAAGGTCTTGGCCCAGAAACTTTCGTTCATCGGCATCGTCACCTGGCCGCCGGCGCTCAAGGCGTCGAAGATGCGCTGGGCTTCGTCCACCGTGTCGTAGTTCAGCGTCAGCGTCACGCCCTTGATGCCTTCATAGGGCTGGCCGGGCCAGTGGTCGCCGGCGAAGAGCATGCCGCCGCTGGGCAGGGTCAGGCTGGCGTGCATGACCTTGTCGCGCAACTCGGGCGGCGTCTCGGTGGCCATCGGCGAGGCGCCGGCGGTCAAGACGAAAAGCTCGCCGCCGAGCACCTCCTCATAGAAGCGCATCGCCGCGGTGCAGTTGCCGTCGAAGCTGAGGTAGGCGATGGGGTCGGTCTTGGCCATCATGGGGGTTCTCCTTGGTGGTAAAGGGTGAGGGAGGTCAGGGAGCGATCTGCTCGGAAGCGACCCGGGGTGGTTGTGGTGAAGGCCCGCGCAGCAGGCGTGCGGCGAGCAGCGCGGCGGCGACGAGGATCGCCGCGCCGACCGCGGCGGCGAGTTGCAAGGTATCGACGAAGGCCGCGCGTGCAGCGGCTGCCAGCGGCATGCCGATTTCGGGCGGCAAGGTTGCCGCGGCTGCGAGTGCGCCGCCGATCGTCGCCTGCGCCTGCTCGGCCGCCTGCGCCGGCACAGCCGCCGGTTGCGTCGCCGCCAACTGCGTGCGATAGAAGAGCGTGCCGACGCTGCCGAAGACCGCGATGCCCAGGGCGCCGCTGAACTCGGCGCTGGTTTCGGACAAGGCCGACGCGGCGCCGGCGCGTTCGGGCGGCGCCGCGCTGATGATGATCTGGTTGCCGAGCGTGAACACCGGCGCCAGGCCGAGGCTCATCGCGATCGTCGCCGCCACCAGCACCCAGAGCGCGTATCGATGGTCGACCAGCGTCAGCGCGCCGAAGGCGAGCGCCGCCACGGCGAGGCCGCCGACGATGATGGTCGCGTCCGGCACGCGGCGTGCGAGTTGCGGCGCCGCCAGCGACCCGACGACGAAGGCCAGCGCCCACGGCACCGTCGCCAGCCCGGCATACAGCGGCGACAGCCCGAGCACCGTCTGCAGGAACTGCGTGATGAAGATGTACACGCCCATCATCGCCATGCCGGACAAGGCATAGGCCGTCAACGCGGCGCTGAACGTGCGCTGGCGAAACAGGCCCAGGTCGAGCAGCGGATAGGCGATGTGGCGCTGGCGGCGCACGAAGGCCCAGCCCAGCGCCAGCCCGGCGAGCGTGACCACGATGGCGAGCCCCGACACGCCGTGTTCGGCCATGCGCTTCAAGCCCCAGATCGTCGCCAGCACCGCGGCCAGGCTCATCGCGACGCTCGCCAGGTCGACGCGCCCGGCCTGCGCATCCTGGTATTCGGGCAGCAGCAGCGGGCCGAGCAGCAGCGTCAGCGCCATCACCGGCACCGCGAGCAGGAACACCGAGCCCCACCAGAACCACTCGATCAAGGCGCCGCCGACCAGCGGGCCGATCGCCGCGCCGAGCGAGAAGCTCGCGATCCAGACGCCGATCGCGAACTGCCGCTGATGCTCGTCGTGGAACATGTTGCGGATCAGGCTCATCGTCGACGGCGCCAGCGTCGCCCCGGCAACGCCGAGCAGCGCGCGCGCGGCGATCAACATCGGCGCCGTGTCGGCGAACGCCGCCAGCAGCGACGCGAGCGCGAACGCGGCGGCGCCGATCAACAGCAGCTTGCGCCGGCCAATGCGGTCGCCGAGCGTGCCCATCGTGATCAGGAAGCCCGCGACCATGAAGCCGTAGATGTCGACGATCCACAGCAGCTGCGCGGCCGACGGTTTGAACTCGGCGCTCAGCGCCGGCAGCGCGAGGTTGAGCACCGTCATGTCCATCGCATAGACCAGGCAAGGCAGCGCGATCACCGCGAGGCCGATCCATTCGCGGCGGGTGGCCTTGGAGTTGTTCATCGTGTCCATTCTTGACGACGACGAACGAGGCGAAGCGCTTTCGACCGCCTCGCGGGTAAGCACCGAGTTACCGGTGCAACGCCTGCAACTTGGTGCGGCCGGGCTCGCGGCCGAAGAAGCGATGCGCCAGGGTGCCGTGGCGCACGGCAACGGCTGCGGCGGCCACGGCGATTGCCTAGGGCGTGTTGACATACAAATCACGCCCGCGCCGGGGTCGCCAGGGGTGCGGAGCTAGGCGCGAGCCGCAGCCAAGGCGGGACGCCTTGGCAAGGCTTGCAACGACGCGCCGCGCCCCTGCCGACCTCGGCCCGTTGGGTGAGCACCCCAAACGGGCGCACTCGTTGTTGCAAAGCTCGCCGGGTGTCCAACCCGGCTGCGCTTTGCGCCTAGATTGCGCCCGTTTGGGGTGCTCACGCGGGCGCGATTTGTATGTCAACACACCCTAGTTGTCGATGACCCGGCGCGCGAAGCTTTCCAGATAAGCCATCAGCTGGTTCGCGCCGGCCACCGCCTTGCGCTCGTCGCCGGTGGCGATGCCTTCGGCCAGCTTCATGTGCGCGTTGGCGCCCTCACCGATGTCGCCGTCGTCGCGGTAGGCATACCAGAAGCGCCGGCACTTCACGATCAGCGGCAGCACACCATTGACGGCAGCCCGGTTCTGCGACGCCGCGTGGTTCACCTGGTCGAGGTCGTGGTCAGCCTTCATGTAGCCCGCAAGGTCGTCGCGCGACGCCGCCTTCACCATCTTCTCGGCGCAGTGCACGATCTCCTTGCGCTGCGCCCCGTTGGCGCGGCGTGCCGAGCAACCGGCGATCAGCACCTCGAGCGCGCGGCGGGTGTTCAGCACGTCGAGGTGGTCGCCGAGGTCGATGTTCGAGACGATCAGGCCGCGCCGCGGCTGCTGCTCGATCAGCCCGATCGACACCATGCGCAGCAGCGCTTCACGCACCGGCGTGCGGCCCAGGCCCGTGTGCTCGGCAATCTCGGCCTCGACGATCGGTTTGCCCGGCGCCAGCTGCAGGGTCGAGATCAGGGCCTCGATCGCGTCGTAAGCCACGTCGGCCGCCCGCCGCTTCGGCTCGATGCCGTTGAGCGGGCGATGCGGCGACGTCGCGGCCATGGTGCCGATTGTCGACCCCTTCAGGCCAGGCTCTCGCCGGCCTTGCGCAGCTCGGTGATCTGCGGTGCCTTCGGCAGCCACAGCTTGTCGAACTCGGCGACGATCGGCTCGATCTTCAGGCCCGGCTCGGTCTTGATCGGGATCGGCGCGGCCTTGAACTTCTCGATCAGTCCTTGTTCGGTAGTCACGATGTCGGCGATCTGCGCGTCGAGCGATTGCCGCACCAGGCCGCGGATCAGCTCCTTGTCGGCGTCGGGCAGGCCCTGCCAGACGCGGCCGGAGACGAGCGGCGCGAACGGCATGAACAGCGCGTTCATCTGCAGCATCGCCTTCGAAACCTTGTCGAAGCGCTGGTTCCACGAGAACTCGATGTCGGCCTCGAGGCCGTCGACCTGGCCGTTGGCCATCGCGTCGAACACCTGCGGCGTCGGGATCGGCGTCGGCGCGGCCCCGAGCGACTGGTAGAAGTCGCGGTACACCGGCGTCGGGTTGATGCGCAGCTTCATGCCCTTCAGGTCCGACACGCCGGCAATGTCCTTGGTCGAGAACACCACGCGCATGCCGGTGATGCCCCAGCCGAGGCCGATCGTGCCGGTCTCGCGCGGCAGCGCCTCGAGCAGCTTCAGCGCCGTCGGATGGCGCACCAGCTTTGCGACACCGGCGGTCGAGCGTACGAGGTACGGCGCGTTGATCGCGGCCACGCTCGAGACGCGCGAGCCGAGCTCGGCGGCCTGGATCCAGCCCATGTCGAGCGCGCCCGACTGCAACTGCTGCATCATCGTCGGCTCGTTGCCGAGCTGGCCCGAGTGGAACACCGCCACCGACAGGCGGCCGTTGGTTTCCTTCTTCAGCGCCTCGCCGAACTGCAGCGCGGTGCGGTTCCACGAATGGCCCCCCGGCGTGATTAGGCCGAGGCGGAACTCCTTGGCCGACTGCGCGCGCGCGGTAGAACCGATGAACGCAGGCGCGGCAGCCGCGGCAGTGGTGGCGACCTGCAAGAAATGGCGGCGGGAAAGCGACATGGTGACTTAACTCCAGTGGGGTGATGGGCAACGCTACTACTTCAGCAGCGCCAGCGAGAGCCACGGGAACAGCGACAGCAGCACGAGCGCGACGCAGCAGATGAGAAAGAAAGGCAAGGTGACGAGGAACATCTTTCCGGGCTTGGCGCCGGTGACGGCGGCGGCGATGAAGAAGCTCAAGCCGACCGGCGGTGTCATCAGGCCTAGCACGAGGTTGACGACCACCACCACGCCAAAGTGGCGCGGGTCGATGCCGTAGACCTCGGTGGCGATCGGCAGCAGGATCGGCACCGTCATGATCAACCCCGGAATGCCGTCGATGACGGTGCCGATGACGAGCAGCATCACCATCGTCAGCAGCAGGAACTGCACCGGCGTGGTGGCCACCGACTGCACCCACGCGGCCACGCCCTGCGGCACCTTGCCGTAGATCAGCAGCCACGAGAACACCGCTGCGGCCGCCACCAGGAACAGCACGATCGCCGAGTACAGCGCGGCGCGCAGCAGGATCTCGGGAACCTTGCCGAACGAGAACTCCCGCGTCACCCAGCGCCCGACCAGCGCCGCGGTGACGGCGCCGACCGCGGCCGCCTCGGTCGGGTTGGCCAGCCCGCTGAGGATCGAGCCGACGATGACGATCGGGATCAGCAAGGTCGGCGCGGCGTGCAGGGCGGTGTGCGCGCGCTGCCGCAGCGTGCGCCGCTCGCTGCGCGGGTACTTGTGGAACAGGCCGAGCACCGCGATGACGACGAAGAACAGCAAGGTCAGCACGATGCCGGGGAGGATGCCGGCCATCAGCATGTCGCCGACCGCCACCTGCGCCATCACGGCGTAGACCACGAACATCACCGACGGCGGAATGATCGGGCCGAGCATGCCGCCATAGACGGTGACGCCGGCGGCAAAGGTCTTGTCGTAGCCCTGCTTGACCATCTGCGGCACCATGACCTGCGACATGATCGCCACCTGCGCGGTGGCCGAGCCGATGATCGACGCGACCATCATGTTGGCCAGGATGTTCACGTAGGCCAGCCCGCCGCGCACCGCGCCGACGAAGGCCATCGCCAGCTCGACCAGCCGCTGCGTGATGCCGCCTGAGTTCATGATCTCGCCGATCAGGATGAACAGCGGAATCGCGATCAGCCCGTAGCTGTCGACGCCGGAGAACATCTGCAGCGGGAACGACTGGAACAGCACCGTGTCGCCGCTGCGCAGGATGTACACGATGCCGGCCAGGCACAGGCAGACGCCGATCGGCACGCCGATCAGCATGACGACGAGGAAGAACGCCGAGGTCAGCATCTAGTTCACCGCGTCGGCGTTGGCGACCGGGAACCCGGCCAGGGTTTCGCGCGGCAGCAGGCCGAGTTCCTCGATCAGGTTGGCCAGCGCATGCACCGTGAAGGTCAGCGCGAACAGCGGCAACACGAACTGCACCATCCAGGTCGGCCAGTTCAACGTCTGCGTGCGCTCGGTGTAGAGGAAGTTGAACGACTGCGCCGCGTACTCCTTGGCGTCGAAGCCGTGACGGGCGATGCCGAGCGGGTCCATCCACAGCCAGCACATCGCCAGCAGCGCGACGCCGAACGCCAGCACGCAGGCGGTCGCCGCGACCTTGACGCGCTGCGCGCCGACAGGCCCCAGCTTGTCGGTCAGCAACGTCACCGCGAAGTCCATGCGCAGCCGCGTCATCACCGATGCGCCGATGAAGGTGAGCCAAACCACCGAGTACACGGCCGCCTCGTCGACCCAGTAGAGCGGCACGCGGGCGTAGCGCGTCACCACGTTGAGCAGCACGAGCGCCAGCAGCCAGCCCATCAGCGCCATCAACGCGATGCGCTCGGCGCGCGCCAGCTCCGCGGACAAGCGCAGCACGGGCCGGCTCCAGGCAGCGCGACTGCGCCCGGGCTGCATCTCAGCGCACCGATTGATGCTGCAGGGGCCGCGTCTCCAGCGCCTGGCGCACGATGCGCTCGATGCGCTCGCGCTCCGCGCCGACCAGCGGCAGCCGCGGGCGCCGCACGTGCTCGCTGCCGACGCCGACCAGTGCGTCGATCAGCTTCAGGTTCTGCACCAGCTTCCTCGAAACGTCGAGGTGCAGCAGCGGCGTCATCCAGCGGTACAGCTCGAGCGCCTCGGCGAAGCGCCCGGCCTTCATCAGGTCGTACAGCGCCACCGTCTCGCGCGGGAACGCGCAGCCGACGCCGGCGAGCAGGCCGTCGCAGCCGAGCGCCAGTGCCTCGTAGGCCAGGTCGTCGACGCCGATGAACAGCTGGTAGCGGTTGCCGACGGTATTGCGCAGGTCGGTGAGGCGGCGGATGTCGTCGCTGCTCTCCTTGATCGCGACGAGCCACTTGCAGTCTGCCAGCGCCTGCATGTGCTCGGGCAGCAGGTCGACACCGTACGCCACCGGGTTGTTGTAGACCATGACCGGCTGCTGCGCGGCGTCGGCGATGGTGCGCACGTTGAGCATCGCCTCGCGCGCGTCGGCGACGTAGATCACCGACGGCATCACCATGTAGCCAGCGACGCCGACCTTGTTGGCGGCGGCGACGTAGCGCAGCGCTTCGCGCGTTCTGGTCTCCGAGACGTTGGCCAGCACCGGGATGCGGCCCGCCGCGGCATCGACCGCGATCTTCGCGACCTGCACCTTCTCTTCGAGGGTCAGCGTGCTCGCCTCGCCGAGCGAGCCGCAGGTGACGACACCGTGGATGCCGTTGCGGATCTGGAAGTCGATGTGCCGCGCGGTGCCCTCGGCATCGATGCTCTCGTCGGCGTTGAATTTGGTGGTGACGGCCGGGAAGATGCCCTGCCAGCGGGGGTTGGTCACGCGGACTCCTTGTTCAGATATGCTGCAAATATATTAACAGTCGAAGCGTGAGGCAGCCACCGGGACTAACCCTTGGCTTGTGCGGTGGCTGCCGCCCCGTCGATCACCGCATGCAGGGGTGCCGAAGAAGCGGTCGAAGCGCAGAGTTCAGACTCGCTCCATCACCGAGCCGCTGGCGACGAGCGGGATCAGCCTGGCCCAGGCACCGCGCGCCCTGGGAGCCGCGATCAGCCGGTCGGCCGCTCCGGCATCTGTGGCTAAGCGGCTGCGGCGCTCCGCTCCGCGCGCAGCAGGGCCTCGTTCACCGCGGTGCCGTACCGCATGTGGTCGGCGACCTCGCAGCGCAGCGCGCAGAGGTCGTCCCCAAGCGCCGCGGCGACGTGGCTGTCGCGGCTATCGCGTCGCGGCCCATCCGCGCGATCGGCGCGGCGGACCAGAACAGCTACGGGCGTCCGCGCGCCCGGCGCCACGTGCTCTGCAGCAGGCGATGGCCGCGCGCTTCGTAGACCAGGTCATGGAGGGCGGGCCGCAATGCTGGCGTCGTCCTCACCGCGCTCGATGGCTCCTGTCAGCGCCGCTTGCCGCGACCGCATTTCGCGCTCGAACTCGGCATCGCGGCGCGGCCAGACCTGCTCGAACGCAAAGCACTCGAGTGCGATGCGCAGCGACTCGATCTCGTGCAAGTCTTCGGCGACCCATCCGCGTGACGTGCGAGCGCACGTGGCTGACGCCGATGACCAGGCCGTGCGCGCTACCAGGGCAACGTGAAGGTCTTGCCGTTGCAGAAGGACTTGATCGCCTCCTGCACACCTTCCTTGTAGCCCAGGCCCGAGTCCTTGATGCCGCCGAACGGTGTCAGCTCGATGCGGTAGCCGGGCACCTCCCAGAGGTTGACGGTGCCGACCTGCAGTTCCTTTGCGAAGCGCACCGCGTCGTCCATTCGGTTGGTGCAGACGCCCGACGACAGGCCGAACGCGGTGCCGTTGGAGATACGGATCGCGTCGTCGATGTCCCTGAAGCTGATGATCGGCGACACCGGGCCGAAGGTCTCCTCGCGCACGACGGTCATCTCCGGGCGCACACGGTCGAGCACGGTGGGTGAATACAGCGCGCCTTCGCGCCGGTTGCCGACCAGCAGGCGCGCGCCTTGCGCCACCGCCTCGTCGACCAGCTTCTCGAACGAGCGGGCTGCGGCCTCGTCGATCACGGTGCCCATCTCGTTGGCCTTGTCCGTCGGGTCGCCATAACGCCAGGCGCGTGTCTTGGCGACCACCCGTTCCGTGAACTCGTGCACCACCTTCTCGTGCACCAGCATGCGTTTGACGGCGGTGCAGCGCTGGCCCGAGTTCTTGTACGAGCCTTGCACCGCGAGGTCGCTGGCCTTGTCGAGGTCGGCGTCGTCCATCACGATCAGCGGGTCGTTGCCGCCCAACTCGAGCACCATGCGGCGATAGCCGGCCTTGCTCGCGATGGTTTTGCCGATCGACACACCGCCGGTGAAGGTGATCAGGTCGACGTGGCGGTGGGTCAGCAGCTCGTCGGCGATTTCGTGCGGGTCGCCGGTCACCACCTGCAGCATCTCCGGCGGCAAGCCGGCTTCATACAGCAGGTCGGCGAAGTAGTAGGCCGACAACGGCACCTTCTCCGAGGGCTTCAACACCATGCGGTTGTTCGTCGCGACGCTCGGCACCACCTTGTGCGCGACCTGGTTCATCGGGTGGTTGAACGGCGTGATCGCGGTGATCACGCCGAGCAGCGGTTCGCGTGTCGTGATGACCTTGCGTTTCTTGCCGTGCGGCGTCAGGTCGCAGGAGAAGACCTGGCCGTCGTCGCGCAGCGCCTCGGTGGCGCCGAAGCCGAGCACGTCGGCGACGCGGCCGATCTCGTAGACGCTGTCCTTCTTGCTCAAGCCCGACTCGGCGGTGATGAGGTCCGATGCCTGCTCGGTGCGCTCGCGCAGCAGCGCAGCGGCGCGGTTCAGGATGGCCGAGCGCTCGTAGCGCGACAACGTCGGCACATAGGCCTTGGCGATGTCCATCGCGCGGCGCACGTCCTCCAGGCTGGCCATCGCCACCGTGCCCACACGCTCGCGGTTGTAGGGGTTGAAGACATCGAGGCAACGCGCGGTGCGCAACTTCTCGCCGCCGATGCGCAGTGTTTCGGCGCGGAACGCCGCGCTGTCCTTGATGCCGCTCATGCTGCCTCCGCGATCGCGCTGCCGATGAAGTTCTTGCCGCGCGCGCCGGTCAGCGCATGCGCGACCATCTGTTGCGCCTGCTCGTCGCTGACGCCGTAGTCGGCGAAACGGGTCTTGACGCCAAACGCCTCGATGAAGCCGGCCAGGCGCCGCGCTGCCTGGCCGAGCGGGCCGAGGGCGCGCTCCAGCACCGCGTCGCGGTCGGCGCGCCGGCCGATCGCGCGCTCCAGCACCATCGGCAGCGGGAACGAGCAGGCGATGCCGTGCGGCAGGCCGTAGCGCAGCGTCATCTCGTAGGAGATCGAATGCGCCAGCGCGGTGCGGGTGTTCGAGAAGGCCATGCCCGCCTTCAGCGCCGCCAGCGCCATGCGGCCGCGCAGATCGACGTCGCCCGGCCGTAGCATCAGCTTCGGCAACGTGTCGAGGATGTCGTGCACCGCGGCGACGGCGAAGGTGTCCGAGACCGGATTCGCGTTGACGTTCCAGATCGACTCGAGCGCATGCGACAGCGCGTCGAGCCCGCTCTGCAAGGTCACCGACGCCGGCAGCGACAGCATCAGCTCGGGATCGATGATCGAGACCGACGGCCAGGTCTCCTTCAGGTGCAGCGAGTACTTCTTCTGCGCGCCGCGGTCCCAGATCGTCGCCCAGGGCGTCACTTCGCTGCCGGTGCCGGCGGTGGTCGGCACCGCGATCAGCGTCTTCGTCTTCGCCGGCACGAAGGGCCTACCGGACGCCAGCAAGGCGATCAGGTCGTCGAAACAGCCGCCGGCGGTGCCGACCATCAGCGCCTTCGCGGTGTCGATCGCGCTGCCGCCGCCGATCGCGACGATGACCTCTGCGCCGCCATCGTCGCGCCAGAAGTTCTCGTACAGCGACTTCAGTTCGGCGACGTCCGGGTTCGGGCGCACATCGTCGATGACGCCGGCGACTTGGTCACCGAGCAGGGCCTCGATGCGGCCGACCAGGCCGAGCGCACGCGCCTCGGGGAAGGTCACCAGCAAGGCCTTGCGGCCGGCCAGCAGGCCCGGCAGGGACGTGAGGGATCCTGCCCCGTACACGCTGCGGACGGGGTTGAAGTATTCGTGCGACATGAAATCCTCTAAGCGGGTGGGCCGGCGTGATTCAACGCGAGGTCGAAGACGTCGAAGTTGCGCAGCCGCCGGCCCGGCGCGACACCCTGCAGCGGGCGGTTGAACAGCAGCGGAACCTTCTGCTCCGAGATGCCGCCGTGCGAACGCAGCGGCACCGTCAGGCCGCTCAGGTCGTGTCGGGCCGCGCTCGTGCCGAGCACCGTCAAGTGGTCGCCGACCACGACCAGGTCGCCGATGCGCTCGGGCGGCAGCTCGAAGCGGCGCGCCGCCTCGTCGCGCGGCAGCACCAGCTCCATGCCGGGCAGCGCTTGCAAGGCGTCGCGGGCGCGCGCCGCATCCGCGACATACACCGTCGCGAACGAGCCGAGCGCGCCGTGATGCACGACGTAGGGGTCGGTGATCGGCAGGATCACGCGGGCCTGGCCTTCGCCGAGTGCGGCGTCGAGCACCTGCTGCAGGTAGATCACGCGCGGCCGCCCGGCGGCGTCGGTCTTCGGGCTCATGCCGTGGTCGGCGGTCACACCGATGACCGCGCCGAGCGCGTCGAGCTGCTCCAGATAGCCGTTCAGCATCGCGTAGAACGCGTTGGCTTCGGGCGTGCCCGGCGCGCACTTGTGCTGCACGTAGTCGGTGGTCGACAGGTACATCAGGTCAGGCCGCTGCGTTTCGAGCAGCTTCACGCCCGCGGCGAAGATGAACTCGCTCAGCTCGGCCGAGTACACCGACGGCACCGGCTTGCCCACCAGCTCGAGCACGTTGTCGATGCCGCATTCGGCGACCGTCGCCTGGTCGGACTTTTCGGCCGAGAAGCAGATCCCCTTCAACTTGTGGCCGAGCAAGGTGCGCAGCTTGTCCTTCGCGGTGATCGCGACCACCTTGGCCCCGGCGTCGCCGAACTTCGCCAGGATCGTCGGCGCGCGCAGGAACTCCGGGTCGTTCATCATCACTTCGCGGTCGCCGGCAACGTCGTAGAAGTAGTTGCCGCAGATGCCGTGCACCGAAGGCGGCACGCCGGTGACGATCGACACGTTGTTCGGGTTGGTGAAGCTCGGCACCACGCAGTCGCCGATCAGCGAAGTGCCCTTCTCCAGCATCCGCTTCAGGAACGGCGCGGCGCCGGCCTGGATCGCCTGCGTGATGTAGTCGGGCTCGCAGCCGTCGACGCACACCACCACCACCGGGGCCTGCGGCCGGGCGTAGTGCCGCCCGTTGGCCTCGATCGTTTCAACTCGCGAATTCATAGGACCCCCTTTGCCCTGCGGGCCGTCCCCCCGAGGGGGAGCGAGCACCTTCGGAACGGCCGTGCGGTGCTCATCAACGCGCTCCCTTCTGGATCGCTGCACGCAGCTTGGTCGAGATGTAGTCGGCCGCCATCACCATGACGATGATCACGAGGATGCAGGTGGCGGTGTCCTGGTACTGGAACAGCTTCATGCTGCCGACCAGCTCGAAGCCGATGCCGCCGGCGCCGACCATGCCGAGCACGGTGGCCTGGCGCAGGTTGGTCTCGAAGCGGTAGAGCAGGACGGCGATCCATGCGGTGATCACCTGCGGCAGCACGCCGAAGATGATGATCTGGATCGCCCCCGCGCCGGTCGAGCGCAGCGCTTCGATCGGGCCCTGGTCGATCTCCTCGATCGACTCCGAGAAGAACTTGCCGAGCATGCCCGCGCCGTGCACCGCCAGCGCCAGCACGCCGGGGAAGGGCCCCAAGCCGACCGCCGCGACGAAGATCAGCGCGAGGATGATCTCGTTGATGCCGCGCGTGACATTGAACACCTGGCGCGTGACATGGAACACCGCCATGTTGGGCGTCAGGTTGCGCGCGGCGAGGAAGCAGAACGGCACCGCCAGGATGAAGGCGAGCAGCGTGCCCCAGATCGCGATCTGCACCGTCTCGATCGCCGGCGTCACCAGCTTGTCGAGGAAGGCCCAGTTGGGCGGGAACATGCGGCCGAGGAAGTCGCCGATCCAGGGCAGGCCCTTGCTCAGCTCGGTGAAACTGACCTGGCTGCCCTGGGCTGCCCACCACAGCACGGCGACGGTGAGCGCACCGATGGCAGCGCGCGGCCACCAGCCGAGATGGCCCATCGGTCGGGCGATCAGCAGCGAATACGAACCGATGTTCATCATGCCTCCTCGACAGCAAAATCATGGACGCGTGGCCGCAGCTCTTCGCCGCGTTGCGGCGACGAGGCGGGCGTCTGCCCCTCGTCGAGCCCGGGGTAGATGCGATGCAGCACTTCGTCGGTCAGCCCCTCGGGTTTGCCTTCGAAGACGATGCGGCCGGCCGACACGCCGACGATGCGCTCGCCGAACTCGCGTGCGTACTCGATCTGGTGCAGGTTGCAGACGACCGTGATGCCGAGCTCGCGGCTGGCCTGCTTCAGGTACTGCAGCACGGTGCGCGAGGTCTTCGGGTCGAGGCTCGCAACCGGCTCGTCGGCGAGGATGATCTTCGGCTGCTGCGCCAACGCGCGGGCGATGCCGACGCGCTGCTTCTGGCCGCCCGACAGCGTGTCGGTGCGCAGCTCGGCCTTCTCTTCCAGCTCGACGCGGCGCAGACATTCGCGAGCGATCGCAACGTCCTTGCGCGGGAACAGCTGCAGCCACGACAGCAGCGACGGCATCGCGCCGAGCCGGCCGGTCAGCACGTTCTTCTGCACCGACAGCCGCGGCACCACGTTGTAGTGCTGGAAGATCATCGCGACCTGGCGGCGCAGCTTGCGCAGGCTGGCGGCGTCGGGCTTCACGAGCTGGCCGTCGATGTGGACGTCGCCGCGTGTCGGCTCGGCGAGCCGGTTGATGCAACGCAACAGCGTCGACTTGCCGGCCCCGGAGGGGCCGAGCACGACCAGGAACTCGCCGGGCGCGACGTCGAGGTCGATGCCCTTCAGGGCCTCGAAGTCACCGTAGCGTTTGGTCAGGCCGCGGATCTTGATCACTTCATCGTCCTCAGGTCGAGGTTGAGCGACTTGGCGGTCTCGCGGATCACGTCGTAGGCCGCGTCGTTGGTCGGGTGGAAGCCGTTCAACTCGCCCTGGTCGGACCAGGGGATGTTCTTCACTTCGAGGAAGGCGGCCTGGATGCGCTTCTTCAGCGCCGGATCGAGGTCCTTGCGCCAGACGGTCGGCGACTCGGGGATCGGGTCCGACTTCCAGACCACGACCAGATCCTCGCGCTTGGCCAGGCCCTTGGCGATGGCGGCGTCGAGGATGCGGTCGGCGATCGCCACCGCTTCGATCTTCTTGTTCTGCACCGCGACCGCGTTCGAATCGTGTGAGCCGGAGAAGATGACGCGGCCGAAGTCCTTTTCGGTGTTGAAGCCGGCCTTCATCAAACCGGCCTTCGGGAACAGGTGGCCGGAGGTCGAACTCGGGTCGACGAAGGCGAAGGTCTTGCCCTTCAGGTCGGCCACCGTCTTGATGCCGCTGTCCTTGTGGGCGACGACGAGCGAGTGATAGAAGGTGCGCCCGGCCTTCTTGGTCTCGGCGACCGCGAAGGCCTCGATGGGGGCCACCGTCGCGCCCAGCACATACGAGAACGGCCCGAGGTAGGCCACGTCCAGGCGCTTGGAGCGCAGCGCCTCGATGACGCCGTTGTAGTCGGCGGCGACGAAGGGCTTGACCGGCATGCCGAGCGCCTTCGACAGCTGGTCCATCATGACCTGGCTGTTGGCGATCATGGCGCGCGAGTCTTCGGACGGGATCAGGCCGACGGTCAATACATCCGCCGATTTCGCCGTCGGCGTCCATGTGACCAGGGATGCCGCCAGCAGCGCCGGTGCGCTGGCAAGTAGGTTGCGCCGTGTGAAGGTCATGGGTGTCTCCTGTGCGATCGGTTGAGGTGCTTCATCGTCGCCACCCGCTGTGACCGGGCTGTGGCGTGCAGCGCAACTTTCGGTGAGGCGGCTCCATTTGGCCAATTCAACTTTTTCTGGCGATTCATTCATTGCCTCTATAGTTCATCCGGGATAACACGCAGGGTGCCGTCATGCGCTTGACCCAGTTGCGGTCTTTTCACGCCGTCGCCACCGCCGGCAGCTTCACCCGCGCCGCCGAGAGCCTGCATGTCAGCCAGCCCACGGTAACGACGCAGGTGCGCCAGCTGGAGGAGCTGTACAAGGTCGAACTCTTTCACCGCACCGGCCGGCGTGTGCGGCCGACCGAGATCGGCGAGCGCCTGCTGCAGCTGTCGCGCCAGATCTTCGGCCTCGAGGCCGAGTCGGTGCAGCTGCTGCGTGATGCCGGCGAGCTGCGTTCGGGTCATCTGCGCGTAGCGGCGGTCGGGCCGTCGCATGTCACGACGATGCTGGTGGCGTTCAACCAGCGCTATCCCGGCGTCAACATCTCGGTGACCACCGGCAATTCGCAGGACGTGCTCGACCGCCTGCTCGACTACAGCGCCGACGTCGGCGTGCTGGCGCAGACGTTTCGCGACAAGCGCTTCGTCTCCGTGCCCTACGGCGACCACCCGGTGGTCATCTTCTGCTCCAGCAGGCACCGCTTTGCCCACCGCCGCAGCATCCGCACGGCCGAACTGCAAGGCGAAAAGCTGATCCTGCGCGAACTCGGTTCGACCACCCGCAAGGCGATCGAAGCCGCGCTCGGGGCCGCCAAGGTGGAGCCACAGATCGTCATGGAAGTGGCCAGCCGCGAGATCATCCGCGAGGCTGTCGCCCAGGGCGTCGGCGTGGCGGCGGTTTCAGAGGTGGAGTACGTCCCGGGGCCCGGTCTGCACGCGGTGCGGATCAGCGACGCCCAGGTCCGTACCTACGCGCACGTCGTCTGCCTGGCGGAGCGGCGCGACATGCGCATCGTGCGCACGTTCTTCAACGTCATCGGCAAGGAGTCCTAGCTGTGATGTTCCGATAGGTTGTTCATCCGTCCCTGATTTGGGAAGCTGGGGTTGTCGAGACGCCCTGGAACCCGAGCAGGAGGACGGATGAACAGCCATAAGCATGCGAGATTGACGCCTAAA